>Ga0209181_10001097_pt1 | contig 48329 bp, 42 predicted proteins | sample MAT05_FD_187208 | JGI IMG/M metagenome (GOLD analysis project Ga0209181, IMG submission 187208) | Freshwater microbial communities from Lake Fryxell liftoff mats and glacier meltwater in Antarctica - MAT-05 (SPAdes) (version 2) | ecosystem: Environmental > Aquatic > Freshwater > Ice > Liftoff... | reverse complement strand
AGCCGGTGGCGCAATTAATTTGGTACCGGTAAAAAATGCCGAAATAAGTTTTTTAAGTAAATATGTGGGAAGACAATACCTTGATAATACCTCACAAAAAAGCAGGAGCCTGAGTGCGTACTTTATTCAGGATGTAAGAATGAGCTATACTTTAGCAGGTAAAATTTTTAAAGAGACCAACCTGATTGTTCAATTGAACAATGTCTTCAATAAAAACTATGAGGCAAACGGTTATACGTTTAGCTACATATCGGGCGGATTAACCACGGAGAATTACTATTTTCCAATGGCACCTTTAAATTGTATGGTTGGATTGAATATTAGGTTCTAAGGAGCAACCGAAAAAAGCGTATGGCTTTTATTTTTAAACGGAAAAGCGGTAAAATAAGTTCATGCTGTCGTTATAAAATCCAGTCACAAATTAAAATAAAAAAAGTCTGCAACAGTTTAGAGCACTGCGGCAGACTTTTTACTTTATAACGTCTATTGTTACACTTTAAATTTATCTCTCCATTCAAGCATTCCGCCAGTGAGGTTTTTCACATTTGTAAAGCCAGCCATTTCTAAAATCTGGCAAGCCTGTCCGCTACGGTTACCACTTCTGCAATAAACAATCACTTCCTCGTTTTTCCAATCTTCAATATCATCCAGTTGCATGGTTTGTATTTTACCTAGTGGTACCAATGTGCCACCGATATTGAATTCAGTGTTTTCATGCGGTTCCCTTACATCCAGGATGTTAAATTGCTCACCGCTTTCAATCCTGGCTTTTACTTCTTCAACTGAGATTGTTGTCATTGTATATAATTTAAAATTGTATTTGAACAGAGTCTTTAGGCGCCGGCATCACCGGAGAAATATACAAATCCATCAACTGACCAGGACGAATATATTGCGGTCGTTTTTCCTCATCAAATGTTTCAGGATTTTGCCTGTAGATAAAAGCGGCAGCCGTATCCTTTATTTCACCATCCGCAATAATACCGGCAATATTTATTCCGATGCCTTCCAACTGGGCTTTCGCCTGGCCAAAAGTGAGCCCATACAAATCAGGAACCTTCATCCTTTCTTCGTCTAGTCCACCTGCTATCACCAATGAAACACGGCTACCCCAACGCAGCTTGGCACCGGGAGCAATGCTTACACCGTTGAATTGTTGCTCCAAAACAGAACCTTTCATGAAATCCGGCTTATAACTGGTATCCCCCAATTGCAGATGATTCTTTGCTAAAATATCCAAGGCGAAATTTAAACTTTTACCAACCAACTGTGGCATTGGAATCATTGGCGGTATATAGCGATTGACTGTTAGGAAAACCGTCCGGTTAATTTTAACGGTTGCATTGGAGTCGGGTAACTGTTTAATGACAGATCCAGGAGTTAGCAAATCTGTAAAAATGGAATCCTGAATAACCACATCAAACCCTTTGCTTTCCAATAATTTTATTGCCTCCTGGGTATCCTTTCCGGTTACGGCAGGTACGGTAAGATACTCACCGTGTTTGGTAATCCAGCCAAGTAGTTGAAGTACGAAAAAAATCAATAAAATCCCCAATATTGCGGCCGCTAATAAATTTACCCAAAAAGGCTTGTTTGTTATGAATTTGAACACGTAAAAGGGTTTATTGTTTTATATTTATTGTTTGTATCCTTAACTAAACAAAAAGATGTAGCAGCAATTTATCAAATAAAACACTCTTCAATTAAAGCTGAATAAAATTCTTTTAAACTCCAACCCATTGCTTTCACCTGCTGAGGTACAATGCTGGCTTCACTTTGCCCGGGCACCGTATTGATCTCTAACATATATGGCTGGCCGGTGGCTTCATCGTAAATAAAATCAATCCTTACCACACCATTGCAATTAAAAATGGCGTAGGCTTTTTTTGCAGCATCTCTTACTTTTTCAGCAACGGTCTCCTCTACTTTGGCCGGGGTTATTTCTTCACTTGCACCAGCGTATTTTGCTTCGTAATCAAAAAACTCTTTCTTCGAAATAACCTCTGTCATGGGTAATGCTATTACATTGCCCTTTGTTTTAAATACGCCTATTGTAAATTCCCGCCCTTTAATAAACTCTTCTACCAACACCTGGTCATCTTCCTTAAATGCTTTATCTAATGCATCCCGCAAATCACCCGGCTCATTTACCTTACTCATTCCAATGCTACTTCCGCCATTGTTTGGCTTTACAAATACGGGCAATTTTAATGCCGCTAAAATATCAGGCAAACTAACAGGAATATTTTTGAAAAGATGCATTGATTTGGCAACTTTTAATCCACCAAAAGCCGCCACCGCAACGGTGTAACGTTTGTTGAAGGTAAGTGCAGAAGTTGCTGCATTGCAGGAAGTATACGGTATTTTCAGGCAATCGAAATAGCCTAGTAATTTACCATCTTCGCCCGGAGTACCATGTAAACCAATTAGTATAGCATTAAAAATTATTTTTTCACCATCTACCGTGATTGAAAAATCATTTTTATCAACGGGAGTTTTTTCACCATCCGGCTTATCATAAAACCAGCCTTCAGGATTTATGTCGATGGTGTAGCAAATCCATTTTTCAGGATCAATATTATTTTTTATAGTGATGGCTGTTTTATAAGAGATAACAGATTCTCCTGAAAAACCACCAGTGACCAAAGCAATTGTTTTCTTCATGAAAATTAAGGGTTAAAAGACAAAGAAACGAAATTTGTAATTGACCGGCATACGGATTGATTATTAAAATAAAAAAGTTGATTCACGCTGCTACATCTATGGAATGTACTATTCAATCCCCTCATTGCCTGTTTCCAACACAAACTTCCAGGTTCCATCCGGATGGCGTTTCCAGATACTAACATAAGTTCCGTAAAAAACGGTATCCTTGTTAGTTGGTTTTAAAGAATATACTCCATAAGTGTATCCTAATTCCCCGGATTTTGCAACACTGCCGCCATTAGGCTCCCACGTCATAGTATAGGAAGCGTCATTCGCCTGGCTGATAAAATTAATGGCTTCTCCTCCAACCATTGGTAAAGAGTTTGGCCTTAGTAAAACTCCCTTCCCTTCAATAAAGTGCATCATGGCATATTTTATTCCCTTTTCCTCACTAAGTTTAGAAAAATCTCTATCAGCCTGAATCATGGCAGGTTTATAATCAACAATATTTTCTTCCACCTTTTTTTTGGAAGCGCACGAAAATATCAAAAAAGGGAAAAAGTAAATAAGTAACGTGTTACTGCTAAGCCTGTTCATTACTTAAAAATAAGGTTATAAATCATATAAAAAAGCGAAAGTACCTTTCAATACCTTCGCCATTTGACTTGAAATTTTATGTACTCAATTGAATCCCGATCGCAAAGTCTGATGCGATGTGCTTCAATTATATATGTAATTTTGATTTCTTCTCCATGAGTGCATCTACAGTCTCTGTGTACATTTCATCCGGCACGCAGCAATCCACAGGGCAAACAGCTGCACACTGAGGCTCTTCATGAAATCCCTGACACTCGGTGCATTTATTTGGAGTAATATAATAAGTGTCTACGCTTACCGGAGCATTTCTTTGATCAGATTCTACAATCGTGCCATCAAGCAGCGTGTATGAACCTTTTACAGTTGTTCCGTCTGATATGGCCCACTCAACACCACCTTCATAAATTGCGTTATTTGGACATTCTGGTTCACAAGCACCACAATTGATACATTCGTCAGTTATTTTAATAGCCATTTTCTTTTTGATTTAGAGTTTAGTAAATGCGAAATTTGACTTCACAAATTTAAGTCTATACGAATGAAATTACAAAACAGAATTGAAATATTATTAAGACTAAGGGATTATTTATCAGCAAATAATGAAGAGTGGCAGGCTGTAAAACATTCAGCATCTATCCACAATGGTTGGTTTACGCCGGAGTTCATCAATTTAGCAGTAAATAACATCACAGAAGGTTTTTTGCAACAAGAAAAATTAAACGAATGGATACAGCATTACCACATCGATGATAATATTACACCCAAAAATGTAGGTATTGTAATGGCAGGAAATATTCCCCTGGTTGGCTTCCATGATTTTTTATCCGTTTTTGTAAGCGGGCATTACCAAACCATCAAACTATCGTCGAAAGATGACGTGCTTTTGAAACACCTAATACAGAAAATGGTTAGCTGGGAATCATCCATAGAAAAATATATATCCGTCGCCCCCATGTTAAAGGGGTGTGATGCCTACATTGCTACCGGAAGTAATAACAGCGCCCGGTATTTCGATTTCTATTTTTCAAAATACCCAAGTATCATCCGAAAAAACAGAACTTCTGTTGCTATACTCAATGGTAATGAATCCAACGAAGAACTGGAAAATTTGTCAGATGACATCCATGTTTATTTTGGATTGGGATGTAGAAATGTCACCAAAATTTTTGTACCTGCAGCATATGATTTCGTACCCTTGCTCCAGTCCTTTCATCAGTATAAATATTTTGCAGATCATCATAAATACAAGAACAATTATGATTATAATTTGTCAATACAAATAATGAATAACCGGTTCTATATGACGAATGAAAGTACTTTGCTGGTTGAAAATGAGGCTGTATTTTCTCCAATCAGCCAGTTAAATTATAGCTTTTATAACGAGAAGGAAGCCGTAATCGATGCTTTGAGTGGAAATGAAGAAATCCAGTGTGTAGTTGGAACTGACCTCGCTTTAGGGTTGGCACAAAAGCCGGGATTAATGGATTATCCTGATGGCGTTGACACGATGCAATTTTTATTAACTTTATAATGGAAGTACGAAAGTCTTACTAATTTAATGTTAAAGGTGCCCAAAGGTAAATCTCATTTTGTCAGGCATTCGTTACTTTGTTCTAACAGGCACAAAAATTGAATAATAAACAAAATTATTAAAGAACTATAAACCTAAAAGACTATGAAATTCAAACAGTTGTTTTCTACTATTGTGATCAGTGCTGTTACTGCATTTGGAGTAATGTGGGGTTACAGCACCTATGTAAAAAATGATAACACTTTTGGTGGTCAGGAAAATGGGGTTATTCCAGCTAATTACAAATTTGCGGGTTTACCAGGCAATAACACACCTATTCCTCCCGGATCCGTTGATTTTACAGCCCCCGCAGCCGCTGCATTACCTGCGGTGGTTCACATCAAAACAAAAACCAATGCTAAACAGGTAAGCAATAATTTACCTAAAAATCAACGTCCTAAAAACCCGTTTAGTGATTTCTTCGGTGATGATATGCTGGAAGAATTTTTTGGTAACCGAAAAGGAGGATATGTTCCGGAACAAAGAGCTTCAGGATCTGGTGTGGTAATCAGTGCAGATGGTTACATTGTTACCAACAACCACGTAGTTGAAAATGCAGATGAGTTGGATGTAACCTTGAGCAACAAAAAAACTTACAAGGCAAAGGTAATCGGAACAGATCCTTCTTATGATTTGGCTGTTATTAAAATTGAGGCAGCGGGCTTACCATTTTTATTATATGGTAACTCAGATGATGTAAAAATCGGTCAATGGGTTCTGGCATTGGGCTATCCATTGAATCTTGAAACAACGGTTACTGCGGGTATTGTTAGCGCAAAGGCCAGAAGTCTTGGTTTAAACAAGGCTACAAAAACAAGCACTCCTGTAGAATCTTTTATCCAAACGGATGCTGCAGTAAACCAGGGTAATAGCGGCGGTGCTTTAATTAACACGAATGGCCTTTTGATTGGTATCAATTCAGCAATAGCCTCCCCTACCGGTTATTATTCTGGATATTCGTATGCGATCCCGGTAAATATTGTAAAAAAAGTGGTAGATGACCTTATCAAATATGGCAATGTGCAAAGAGGTTATTTAGGTGTTGCAACAGCTAATACAAATGATATTCCGGAAGATGCCAAAACCAAAATGGCGCTTAGTTTCAATGGTGATGGATTGGTGATAACAGAGGTTTCTCCAAACAGCGGAGCATCGGATGCAGGTTTGAAAAAAGGCGACATCATCAAAAGTGTAAACGGAATTTCTGTTACGCTTCCTTCCGAGTTACAGGAACTGGTGACCAGGTATAAACCAAGTGATAAAATTACCGTTATATTTTCCAGAAATGGTGCGGATAAAACTGTAACTGCGGTTTTAAAAAACAAGGCTGGCAATTTTGATCTGGTTAAAGTGGATAATTCGGCGCTTTCAAAATTAGGTGCTGAGTTTGCCACGCTGGAGCCTAAAAAGGCAAAAGAGTATGGTGTACAAGGTGGTGTATTGGTGAAAAAAATAGGTAGTGGAGCATTGAGTGATCAAACCAGGATGAGAGATGGATTTATCATCGTAAAGGCAAATGATACTGAAATTAAAAATTTAGATGAATTGATAAAAGTATTGGGCAATTCCAGCACTATCACTATCAGCGGATTTTATCCTGGGTATGATGGCTTGTATGATTATCCAATAACATTGGAATAAAGCATTATTTTTTTTTGTTTTAGGTTTAAAGCGCTCCGGTTTTCAGGAGCGCTTTTTTTACACCAGGCCCAATATCATCGTATTTAGCTTTTATATGCCAGCCGCCTATTTTCCGGAAACAGTCGAGGATATTAGATTACAGGTAGTAGATTGCATCCGTTTTTAATAGATATCAACATTGTACCTTTGCGCCTCTTATAATAATATCATGAAGAAATTCAATGTTCCAGGAAATTACCGAAGTCCTTTAATTGCGGCGATTAAAAACAAGCGCAAACAGGATGATAAAATGAAAAAAGATTTTGGCCCTACCCTATTGGATTTTGGGGCTGTTCATGTATACCTTGCCCGGCATTTTGGATTTTGTTATGGAGTGGAAAATGCAATTGATATCGCATTTCGTACAATTGAAGAAAATCAGGATAAACGCATTTTTTTATTGAGTGAGATGATCCACAATCCGCAGGTAAATGCGGATCTTCAATTAAAAGGTGTTCAATTTCTACAGGATACAAAGGGTAATCAAATCGTGCCTTTTGAAACGCTCACCAAAGATGATGTAGTAATCATTCCTGCATTTGGTACCACACTTGCTATTGAAGAAAAATTAAATGCGATTGGTATCGCTACTGAAAGATACAACACAACCTGCCCCTTTGTTGAAAAGGTTTGGAATAGAAGTGAGCAGATTGCTGAAAAAAAATACAGCGTAATCGTACATGGTAAGCCAATGCATGAAGAAACAAGAGCTACCTTTTCGCATGCTGCCAATAATGCGCCTACAGTAGTGGTGAATGATATGGAAGAAACGATTCGGTTAAGTGAATACATTACTGGTAAAAAATCGCCCAAAGAATTTTACAATGAATTTAAAGGCCGATATTCTGAAGGATTTGATGTGGAAAGAGACCTTCAAAGATTTGGAGTGGTAAATCAAACTACTATGCTGGCAAGCGATACCCAAAGTATTGCTGATTTTCTTAAGCAGGTGATGATTAAAACATATAACCTCACTGAAGCAACCGTAGAGGAAAGATTTGCAGAAACAAGGGATACGCTTTGTTATGCGACCAACGACAACCAAACAGCCGTTTATGGGTTACTACAAACAACAGCCGACCTTGCGATTGTGGTTGGTGGATACAATAGTAGTAATACAGCGCATCTGGTTGAACTCTGTGAAGAAAAGTTACCGACTTACTTCATTAGTTCAGAGGATAAAATAATTTCATCCAACTCCATTGAACATTTTAATTTTCATACGAAAGAAGAAATTATAACCGAAGCCTTTTTACCAGATAAAAGTCCGGTAAAAATATTATTAACCAGTGGCGCAAGTTGCCCCGATGCAATGGTTGAAGGCGTTATTGCCAGGCTGGTTTCTTTTTACAATACAACCATCACAATTGACAAAATCATTGAGAAATATAGCTTTTAGATTAGCCTGGAATGAAAATCCATTGGAGTTCAAAATCTATTTTACAAGCCCGAGTGCAAACTCCAGTTGCTCGTACATAGAGAGGTTGGTATTATCCAATGTTATTGCGTCATCAGCTTTACGCAATGGGCTCACTTCCCGGTTAGAATCAATATAGTCACGCATTTCAAGATTGGCTTTAACTTCTTCTATGCTGATGTTGGGATTTTTTTCATAGAGATCTTTAAATCTTCTTTCTACCCTTACCGCACTATCCGCAGTCATAAAAAACTTTACCTCTGCATCCGGAAAAACGGTTGTTCCGATATCACGGCCATCCATCACGATTCCTTTTTTCTTCCCCATCTTTTGCTGTTGGGCAACAGCAAAGGTTCTTACGTCCTTGATGGCCGCTACATCACTTACTTTATCTGCAATCACCAGGTCTCTTATCAGGTATTCTATATTTTCATCATTGAGGAATATTTCAGAATGCTGCGATTTTTCGTTGAAATGAAAATCGATATGGATATTGTTTAAAGCATCTTCAACTTCTTTGTTGTCTGTCCAGTCGATGTGATTCCGTAAAAAATACAACGTGATTGCACGGTACATCGCACCACTGTCAATATAAACATACCCCAACTCTTTCGCCAATTGCCTTGCAAGCGTGCTTTTGCCACATGCCGACCATCCATCTATTGTTACAATTTTCCTTTTCATTTACGCAAAAGTCAATTAAAAATTTCATCCATCAAAACAAAACCCCTGATAAAATTACCCAGCCTTGATCAGTTAAAAATCAACCAAAAAAAAGCCATCCGATTTGGATGGCTTCATTAAAATATTTGCTTTCATTTTCTAAGCTTTGGGAGCAGCTTGTTCTTCTTCTTCTTTCTTCTCTTCCGCAGGCTTTAAACTAAATTCGATCTTTTCTTTCTTTTCATCCAGATCAGCAATCAGCATATCACCTTCCTTCACATTCATATTTAGAATTTCTTCCGCTAATGGATCTTCAAGATATTTTTGGATAGCTCTGTGTAATGGCCTTGCACCAAACTGCGAATCGTATCCCTTCTCGGCAATAAAGTCTTTAGCCTGTCCTGTTAATTCCATTGCAAATCCAAGATTTACCAATCTTTTCATAACACCCTTCATGAGGATGTCAATGATTTCAAAAATATTTTCTTTTGTAAGCGAATTGAATATAATCACATCATCAATCCTGTTTAAAAACTCTGGACTAAAAGTACGTTTCAACGCTTTCTCAATAACAGCTTTATTATTTTCGTCTGCATTTTGAATCCTTGAAGCAGTTGCAAAACCTACACCTTCTCCAAAGTCTTTCAACTGGCGTGCACCTATATTAGAAGTCATGATAATCACCGTATTCTTGAAATCAATCTTTCGGCCCATTCCATCGGTTAATTGTCCATCATCTAACACCTGCAACAGAATGTTGTAAATATCGGGATGCGCTTTTTCTATTTCATCTAGTAAGATAACACTGTATGGTTTCCGCCTAACACGTTCGGTAAGCTGTCCACCTTCTTCATATCCAACATATCCCGGAGGTGCGCCAATTAAACGGCTAACGGTAAATTTCTCCATATATTCACTCATGTCGATCCGAATGAGTGAATCGTCATTGTCGAACATGTATCGGGCAAGCGATCTGGCCAATTCTGTTTTACCAACCCCAGTAGGGCCAAGGAAAATAAATGTTCCAATTGGCTTTTTAGGATCTTTTAAACCAACCCTGTTACGTTGAATGGCTTTCACCACTTTTGAAATTGCTTCCTCCTGCCCAACTACTACATCTTTCAGGTCATCACCCATACGCTTTAGCTTTTCAGTTTCAGCCTGCACCATCCGTTTTACCGGAATGCCTGTCATCATACTGATTACTTCGGCTATATCTTCTTCTTCAATCGGGAAACGTTTGTTCTTACTTTCTTCTTCCCATTCATTTTTCGCTTTTTCTAATTCCTCCTGCAGCCTTTTTTCAGAATCCCTCAATGAAGCAGCTTCTTCAAAACGTTGGCTTTTTACCACTTTGTTTTTCTCCAGCTTAATGTCCTCAATTTTCTTTTCCAGGTCAATTACTTCCTGCGGTACATTGATATTCTTAATATGTTTTCTAGCCCCTACTTCATCCATTACATCAATGGCTTTATCTGGCAACAAGCGATCTGTCATATATCGTTCGCTTAATTTTACACAGGCATCAATTGCAGTATCGCTGTAAATAACGTTATGGTAATCTTCGTATTTACTTTTGATGTTGGCAAGAATCTGAATGGTCTCCTCTACAGAAGGTTGCTCGACAATTACTTTTTGAAAACGGCGATCAAGAGCGCCGTCTTTTTCGATATGCATTCTGTATTCATCCAATGTAGATGCACCAATACATTGCAATTCACCCCTTGCCAAAGCAGGTTTAAAGATGTTGCTTGCATCCAATGATCCGCTTGCACCACCTGCGCCTACGATTGTATGAATCTCATCAATAAATAAAATTACGTCCCTGTTTTTTTCCAGTTCATTCATGATGGCCTTCATGCGCTCTTCAAATTGACCACGATATTTTGTTCCGGCAACTAGTGCTGCAAGATCCAATGAAACCACTCTTTTATCAAACAAAACCCTGCTTACTTTACGCTGCACAATTCGCAACGCAAGACCTTCTACAATGGCTGTTTTACCCACACCTGGTTCTCCAATTAAAATGGGATTGTTCTTTTTCCTGCGGGACAGAATTTGTGATACCCGTTCAATTTCATTTTCCCTACCCACAATTGGATCCAATGTTCCGTTTTCTGCCAATCTGGTGATATCTCTTCCGAAATTGTCCAATACCGGTGTTTTGGTTTTTGGCTGATTGGTAGCACCACCTCGTTGTGCTTTTTGTTGCTGGCCGTATTGTTTTCTTTCCTCATCAAACTCGTCTTCATTTTCATCAGAAAACTCAGCAGCCGGAGGAGTGCTGGTTACAAAACCCAACTCATTTTTAAAAATATCGTAATCCACATCAAACTGGTTTAAAATCTGAGTAGCAATATTTTCCTTGTTTTTGAGAATGGATAGCATCAGGTGCTCGCTCTCTACCATCACACTTTTGTGTGCCTTGGCTTCAAGCACAGTTATCCTGATTACTTTTTCTGCCTGCTTTGTAAGTGGAAGAGAATTGATGTTGGCAATATTTTTACCCGTTTTGTCTTTTACGGCTACTTCTATTTCTTTGCGTAATTCATAAAGGTCAACATTGAGTGATTTTAATATTTTGATGGCGGTATTCTCGCCATCTCTTATTAAACCCAATACCAGATGCTCTGTCCCTATGAAGTCATTTCCTAAACGCAAAGCTTCCTCCCTGCTGTAGGAAATTATTTCTTTTACCTGTGCTGAAAAGTTGTTGTCCATATATTGAATTTTACTTGTACAATAATAACGATTATTTAGTAGAATAAGTTTTGCGTCAGGCCGAAATGTTGAAATGTTGAAAAGTATAAAAAATGAAATGAATAATGGTTGTACCGTGATCTAACTAAAATATTCAAATTTTAAATAACAATTAGATTGTGCTGATACGGTTAACTTTTAAATTTTATGCCTGATATTTTCTGCCAAACTATTTAAACGCAAAATTTTACTTTACTTTACAATCTAGCAAAAACAGTTCTCACAATAAAATGTTTAACTTTTGGTTAATAACTGAAATCCCATTCGTTCTACTCAAGCCACCAAACTAATAACTTTAGTCCATGAATGTCAAAATAGATACCAAAGAGAAATTTACGGTAATTACACCCCAGGATGCGGAACTTACTGCTATAATGACAGAAGAACTTGCTGTTATGTTGCGTACCTACCTACAAAAAGACATACCTCATATCATTTTAAATATGTCTGTAGTTATTAATCTGGATGAAAAAGGTTGTGAAATTCTCGCCAGTATTCAACAGGAATTTTATGAAAACGATTGCTCTTTTGTTATTTGTGCATTAAATAAAGAGTTAGAGGAAAAGCTGGATCAGTTGGAATTACTGGAAATATTAAATGTAACACCAACAGAAAGTGAGGCTTGGGACATTGTTCAGATGGAAGCAATAGAACGGGAGCTAATGCAGGGAGAAGATTAGTCAGATGTAATAATTTTGAAATAATCATTCGGCAGGAACTAAAAAAACGTTCATTGCGTTTATAAATAAATCTAATCTTTTAACCCAATTAATAACTTACATTGATAGCACTCACCATCTTAGGAAACAATTCTGCCATACCTGCTTTTGGAAGATGCCCGACCGCACAGGCATTGCAATTGCAGGAGGAATATTGTTTAATTGATTGCGGAGAAGGAACCCAGTTGCAAATGGCAAAATATAAAATCAAAAGAAATAAAATCAATCATATTTTTATTTCACATCTGCATGGCGACCATTATTTTGGTTTAATCGGATTAATTACCAGCATGAGTTTGTTAAATAGAACGCAGGATTTGCACATTCATGCGCCGGCAGCTTTAGAAGAAATCATTGATTTGCAATTAAAAGTTGGAGCAACAAGGTTATCCTACAAACTAATTTTTCATGCCATTGGTGGTGAAGGATTGTTGGTGGATGCCAATAAATTTACTGTACATGCTTTTCCGGTGAAGCATCGTGTTGAATGTTGGGGATTTTTATTCAGACAGAAAAAGAATCCAAGAAGCATCGACCCCGTAAGGATTAAAGCCTACGAAGTGCCTGCTTCCTTTTACGATAAATTGCAAAAAGGGGAAGATTATATTACCAAAAAAGGCACGATTATACCGAATGAAGAAGTAACCATCGCCAACACTCCGGTAAAAAGTTATGCATATTGCGCTGATACCATTTTTGATGAAACGCTAGCTGAGAAAGTAAAAGGGGTTGATTTGCTATATCATGAAACAACCTACCTGAAAGAGGCATCCGATAAAGCGGCCGAACGTTTTCATTGCACAACGGAGCAGGCAGGAAAAATTGCACAAAAGGCAGCCGTAAAAAAGCTAATCATTGGCCATTTTTCGTCAAGATATGAAATGCTGGACGAGTTTTTAACAGAGACCAGGGAAGTTTTTGAAAATACAGAACTTGCATTGGAAGGCGCTTGTTACCTGATTTAATCCTCGTCAAGATCAATTATATTGTTGAAACCGTTGGCCAATACCCATTTATAAAATTCATGAAACCATTTGCCCCAGGCCGCTTCATTGTGAGTGCCGGCAGGGTCGGTTACTGTGTAAATAAAGGCTTTAGAATTTTCGCCCAATTTATCGGTGATGGCCTTCATATCTGCTATGTACTGTTCGCCCTCCAGTGCACCAACATAAAAAAACAGGGTTCCTTTTAATTTGTCGCCTGATAAATTGGTGAGTTCCTTAATTTCTTCTGCTGTCCAAAAAGCAGGAGAAAAGATGCCCCCCTTGCCAAATACTTCGGGATACCTCAACATTGCATAATAGGAAATCAAACCACCCATAGAGCTTCCTGCAATGATAGTATTGTCATTTGTTGGAAGTGTGCGGTAATGCTTATCAATGTAAGGCTTCAGATTTTTTACAATAAACTCAAGATATTGATCCCCCGTACCTTTGCCAAAATCTTTAAAATCATACGGGTTATACTCATTCATTCTATTCGGTCCGTTATCAATACCAACGATGATACAGGCGGGCTTACCATTTTTGATCAATGAATCGGCACATTCATCTACTCCCCATTCTCCAAAACCGGATGTGTACTCATCAAAAATATTTTGCCCATCGTGCATATACATTACGGGGTAATGCTTTTTACCTTTTGCATAATCGGGCGGCAGGTAAAGCCATATTTTACGGGTAGTTTCCAGTTGAGGCACTGAAAAAGCTGCATCCATGATACGGACATTGGGCGAGGCCGTATGACGCTTCTCAAAAACCGGAAAACCATCCTGCCATGCCTTGATTGAAACCTCAACGATGGTATCTGACAATAAATCTATCAGACGGTTATCAATCCCATTTCCATTGGTATTACATTCCCCTGATTGCCAGCTCCCTCTCGTGAATTTAAATTGGTGGTTACCAGCCTGCAAATTCGCTATCTCAATATAATCGGTACCATTAATTTTTGAAAAAGCCACTCCGTTTGCTGCAGGGTTCCAACTATTAAAACTGCCGGCTACAAATACACTGTCAGGCCAATGGCCGGATGGTACTTCATTTATTTGAAACCTAACCTTATATTGGGAAAAGGTAAACTGGAAGCAAATGACTAAAATACCGCATAATAACACTGCTTTATAGTAACGGCAAACAAACCTTTGCATATGTTTTTTTTTATTTATTGAGATAAGCCCTCACTTTTTGATAGATTGGCTCGCTCAATGGAGTAACTGGCAAACGAAATACATTCTGTATAAAACCGAGTTCGGTTAAAAATGCTTTTACGCCTGCAGGGTTATTTTCCGTAAACAACAAATTGTAGACTTCCAGCAAAGGATCATTTAGTTTTTTTGCTGTAGTGAAATCATTTTTTAAACCGGCCCTCACCATATCTGAAAATTCTTTTGGAAAACAGTTGGCTGCCACACTGATAACGCCATCTAATCCACAAGCCAATTCAGGTAATACAAGATCGTCGTCTCCGCTCACAACCAAAAAACCAGCAGGTCTTTCTTTCAATAACTGAATACACTGGCTGATATTATTCCCTGCTTCTTTAATGCCTGCAACATTTGCAACTTCATTGGCCAACCGAAGCGTAGTGGCTGCTTCCATATTGCGGCCTGTTCTTCCAGGCACATTGTACAGGATAATTGGCCTGGGAGATGCTTCGGCGATTGCTTTGTAATGCTGAAAAATTCCTTCCTGAGATGGCTTATTGTAATATGGACAAGCGCTCAATACAGCAACGGCTTTATCAAGCGGGTAGCTTTTTACATCTGCTACCACTTCTTTTGTGTTGTTTCCACCTATGCCAACAACTACGGGTACCCTTCCATTTATCTGATCGTACGTAAAATTTATAATTTCCAGCTTTTCCTTTTTGTCAAGCGTTGGGGTTTCACCAGTGGTGCCCAGTGTTACAATATACTCTACTCCATTGCCAATGATAAAATCAATCAGTTTACCCAATGCGCCAAAGTCTACTGATTCATCACTTTTAAACGGTGTTACAATCGCCACACCTGTTCCTCTTAGTTGCTCACTTAAATTCATGCTCGTTTTTTTTGGTGAAGTTATAATTATGCATTCAAATGATAAAACAAAAAGAAGGGATTGCCAGCTAAAAATTTTCAGTGTGACAAAGCTACTGCCGCCAGCAATAACGATTGGCATCGGGTGAGCGACCTGCGAGTACTTAAGGGTTGGGTTTAGGCTTTTGGCAATCTTCAACCAATTGCATATTTCCGTAAATCGGTAAAAGACAAAAAATGAGAACTGCATTACAAATTGACATAACCTTTGAGCAGGTGCTTGCTTTGGTTAGACAATTACCGATTAAGGAAAAAATAAAACTGACCAAAGAATTGGAAAAAGAAGGTATAGAAACCAAACAATCAGGACTATTAAAAACCTTCCGGACCAAAGAATTAAGCTTAGACGCAATAAACGAAGAGGTTGAAATAGTAAGACAAAAAATGTATGAAAGCAAAAAACATTAAGGTCATTTTTGACACAAATGTTTGGATTAGCTTTCTTATCGGTGTTGGTACTGGCATTAAGCCCGGATATTTTTACCTGTTCTTCTACAGTTTTTTCGCCTTAGTCACCCGACTTTTTGAAGCCCTTTTAGTATGATGCTGGCTATTACTTCCGTTTCTAAAATCAGGCAAAAATGCCCTAAACTACAAAGCTCGTAGGGTTCATCTGGCGGCCGAACAATTATATCGTCTTTAGCGTGTATTCTTAAAGGGTTTTCCAAAACTGACTGGATGGGTTTACCAAAACTTAGCTTCATCATTTTACTTATTTGAGCAGTTGAAAAATTGCTGAAATTGCGTATTACCTTTTCAATTTCCTGCTCAAAATATTTTCCTTTGGAAGCTTTTAAAAGAAAATTCTGAAAAAAGGCTTTGTGCAATAAACTCATTTTTGCCATCGCCACATTAACCCATTGCTTACGAACCAATCTTACTATTTTATTTGGACTGCTAAAAGAAGCCAGCATCACTATTTGACACAAAATTGTTTCTCTTATTACAAACGAAAAATAGCCTCCCATTGAATGACCAATCAAAATATCATCTTTTGTGATACCATATTCCAATATGAGTTGTTGACACAATAGCCGGACATCTATTGTAGCAAAAGAAATTTTATCGAGGCTTGCCCTGTAGTTGACATCTATGATTTGATAGTTGAGAAAATATTTTTTTAAATTATCAAACACAAAACTGTCTTCGCCGAAACCAGGCAGGAAATAAATTTTTTTAGGCATAATTATTTATTAAATCCGTTTAATTTTTTAAATAGTATTTTGGTATAGTTCACAGAAAAAATTCTGACCAACAGATCAAGGAAGCGGGCATCTTTTCCGATCAATATCTTTTCTTTCTTCTGCTGAATTCCTTTGACAATAACACTTGCTGCATATACCGGCGTATTTATAAAAGATTTTGCTTCCGTTTTTTCTATAATCCTGGCTTTATTTGCAATGCCCTCCCACCCTTTTGAATTTCTGGCAATATTGGTTTTGATGCCGCCCGGATGAACACTGGAAACACAAACGTTTTTTTGAATCATTTCCATTCTTATAGATTCAGTAAACCCTCTAACCGCAAATTTTGAAGCGCAGTAAGATGTTTGGCCGGCAATACCCACCAGGCCAAAAACACTTGATATATTGACCAAACTAGCTTCCTTCTCTTTCAGCAAAAAAGGTAAAAATACCTTTGTTCCGTAAACGGTTCCCCAAAAATTTATATTCATCAACCACTCAAAATCTTCATAGGCTGTTACTGTCACATCTTTTGCTGCTAAAGCTACGCCTGCATTATTGATCACCACATCTACCTTGCCATACGCTTTAATTACATTTTGCGCAAAGCGTTCAATTGATTCTCTGTCAGCAACATCTAGTACTTCTGAATAAACTGCCTGGTTTTCAATGAAGGAAATCGTTTCTTTTAAAGCAATTTCATTGCAATCATTCAATGCCAGCTTACTTCCTTCCTTTGCCATTTGTATGGCGAGTGCCCTTCCGATTCCCGATCCGGCTCCGCTTATTACGACGACTTTATCTTTTAAATTTTTCATTTTACTTTATTGAATTAAGTAATTAGTTAGCAAAGCCTTTTCGGTATTGAGTTATACCCTATTTACTTTTTGCCTTTATGCAATCCTTCGACTTCGCTCAGGATGTAACAAAAAAATCAAGGCTGCATTCATTTGCGAAGTATGTGTCTAATCCTTTTAAATTTTCCATGTTGTTTTATTCAAATTTTAAGTATTTATCGCCCAGTTTTTTTACCCTCAACTCCCAGAAATCTAAAAAGTAGTTTTGATTTAGTTTCCATGGCAGCTTATCTTTTTGCTTAGGAAAAACTGCCGGCGACCGCAAAATATAGTTTGAATTTAAATTCAGTAAAGGGATATCTGCGGCGTCGTTGTCTTCGATGGCTACTTTAAATATTTTTTTATTCAACTTTTCCATTTTGCTTATTAACCGGCTGGCATATTGACTGGTTAAATCACTTTTAAGCGTCCAGGCAGCGTTTGTATAACCTACAAATGCCAGTAAATTCGGCACATCACTTATCATAAGACCTTTGTAAATATATTTTTCGGACAGATTCATTTTCTTATTATCTACAAAGGTTTCTATACCACCAAAAGCCAATAAATTTAAACCCGTTGCCATCACTACGAGATCGGCTTCCAGCATTTTTCCAGACTTTAGCAAAATGCCTTCTTTAATAAAACAGTCTATATGGTCGGTAACAATGGTAGCTTTTTTCTGCACGATGGCTTTAAAAAAATCGCCACCAGGCGCCAAACAAAAACGTTGCTCCCAGGGGAAATAATTGGGCACAAAATGGGGTTCTAAAGGAATATCTTTAAGACCGGCTTTTACTTTATTTAAAATGAATTTTTTAACTTTTTCGGGCCATCTTTTACATGCGAAATAAAAAAGCACATCCATTGATATGTTTTTGAAACGCAGGATGTGATAGGCAAGTTTTTGTGGCAATATCTTTTTTAAGAAGACAGCAATTTTATCTACGTTGGGAAATGCGCCAATGTAGGTAGGTGACCTTTGCAACATTACCAAAGATTTAGTTTCTTTTGCCAGCTTAGGCAATAGTGTAACGGCTGTAGCTCCACTGCCAATAATAACTACTCTTTTATCTTTATAAATTAAAATTTCGGGCCAAAGCTGTGGGTGTACTACTTGTCCCTCGTATTCATCCATCCCTTTAAAATCGGGCGAATATCCCTTGTCATAAGCGTAATACCCGGTGCAGGAAAATAGTAAACTGCTTTCAAATATTTGTTCTTCACCACTTAGCTTATTGATAGTGCTGGTGGTCCATTTGGCCGTTTTACTATCAAAGCTCGTTTGCTTTACCATCGTATTGTATAATATTTCCTTTTCAATATCATAGCGCTGCATGGCTTCGCCTAAATAGTTCATGATTTCATCGCCGGAAGCAAAAGAGTTGTCTTTTTTCCATGGTTGAAAGGAATATCCAAATGTATGCATATTTGAATCTGACCGAATGCCGGGATATTTAAATAAATCCCAGGTGCCACCATATTTAGCTCTTGATTCCAGGATTAAAAAGGTCTTTTCAGGATTTTCTCTTCTTAAGTGACAGGCCACACCGATGCCTGATAATCCTGCTCCAATTATTATTATATCAACCATCTTTTTGTTTAATTAAAAGTAAAAGCAATTTATTTGATACCGTAATCTTTTTCATCTATAAAAATATAACAAAAAGGAAGCAATTACATTGTCACTGAAAAAGCTTTTTCAATTGCCATAGAGTAAAGCGTTTTTTGTAAGTTCGTCCCATTGAATGAACCATGCTTTCCAGGATTTACATTCAACCTCATTCCTTCAATTTCCAGCAGTAAATTCTTTTAAGTACCAGCACTAATACCCGTAAGGGTTTTAGAAAGACAGCATTTAAATTTAAAGAGCTTGCGTGCGAAAACCCCGCCACGACAGAACAAAAAGGTAGTTATAAATCAAATTATTCTAACGCATTGTTGAAAACAAAAAGTTTAGGGCTTGCAGAAAATGACACAACAAAAGCAGTTGGACTTTTACGTTGGGAGAATTCCAAATAGCGAAATTTAATCAATGAACAATTTCACTTTTATATAACCATCAAGACAAAAGCTATTGAAAATTTATTTCCCAGTGCACGTTCCAGCTGACTAGCAAAATATGAAGTTTATTCTTTTAATCCGTGAACAGGCGATTTTATTAAAAAAAATTAAAATCAATTTATTCGTGGTCACAAATGAGTGGTAGCGGAACAGGGCTCCTCCCAGACAACTAATAATGGCAGGTAACACACATTGCGTTTGCTGCAAGGCTGGCAGTACGTTGGAGTAATCGGTATTACATCGCTATCAACATCATCTGGGCAGACGGGCATCACTGAATTTTTTATTATCAAGCTTTACTTTTATATCTTTATTCCGCAGAACTTCCCGGTAGGACTAGCAAGAAATGCCAGCCTTGCAACAAGCCCTGCACATTCACTGTTATTTTATAATACCTTACAAAACGTAGAAAGTAGAATATGGAAAAGGAAAGCTTAATTCAGTTTCTTCAAAATACTAACCTTGTGCCTTTTCAAAAGGCTATTGAAATTTCCAAACATTTTAATTATCGAGAAATTTGTAAAAATGAATTCTTTTTGAAAGAAGGTAAGATTTGCAATGAGTACCTTTTCCTTGAAAAAGGTTTTATGCGGGCATTTGCTTTTGATACCGATGGCAATGAAGTTACTACAAATTTTTACTCAAATAATCAGGTGGTTTTCGAAGTCTCCTCTTTTTTTAATCGTACAATCTCTCGTGAAAACATACAGTCATTAAATGATTGTACGGGTTGGACTATTACTTATGAAAAGTTAAATATGCTCTTTCATACGCTGCATGAATTTAGAGAGTTTGGACGTCATATATTAGTAAAGGGCTTCGCTTCACTTAAAGTAAGAATGTTATCAATGATAACTGAAACGGCAGAGGAGCGCTATGAAATGCTAATGAAAAGTAATCCTGAGATACTCCAGTTTGCCCCATTAAAATACATTGCCTCCTATTTAGGTGTAACGGACACTTCATTAAGCAGGATAAGAAAAGAGTTTGCAAAAAAATAAACGCCCTGATAACTTCTTGCCATTTGGCAAGTAGAATAAGGTTTGTAGAGTTTTCCTTTGCATAATCATTCACCGATCATATAAGCAAATGGAAAATTTACCTCTTTATGTCAGCGTCATTTTAGTGTTCACAACTTTTGTTACCGTATTTATCTTTTATAAAGCAGCCAATCATTCAAAACTTTCACTTGGCATTATACTGATTTGGCTAATAGCTCAATCTATTGCGGGCATAAGAGGATTTTATAAAGTAACAGATACTTTGCCACCACGTTTTTTTATGCTGGTTGCTCCCCCACTTTTATTTATTGCTGTTTTATTTTTTATAGCCCCAGGCAAAAAATTTATTGACAACTTAAATACGAAATACTTAACGTTTTTACATACAATAAGGGTTTTAGTGGAGCTTGTACTTTTCTGGCTGTTCGTACACAAGGCGGTTCCTCAAATTATGACCTTTGAAGGAAGAAATTTCGATATTATTTCGGGATTAACGGCACCTGTTATTTTTTACTTTGGCTTCATTAAGAAAACGCTCAGTAATAAAATACTATTGCTTTGGAATCTTACCTGCCTGGTGCTTCTAATCAATATAGTTACCATTGCAGTATTGTCTGCTCCCTTTTCATTTCAAAAATTAGCATTTGACCAACCTAATATTGCTCTTTTATATTTTCCATTTATTTGGTTGCCTTGCTGTATAGTTCCGATTGTTCTATTTTCGCACTTAGCTGTAGTGAGACAATTATTATTTACTACCAGAAAAAAGCAGGCGGTCATCAAGTAAGCGAAAGAGATTTTATACCCTTCTCCTCACGCAGCCGAACATGAACGGTTCCATCCGATAGATCAGAACATTCAGTCTATCCCGCTATTCGGGAATTATACGTGAAAATGAAGAGAATTCAGTCCTACATCATTTTTGTAACTATATCTTCAAATCATGTAAAAACAGCAGAGAAATTCCGCTGCCGAAGAGAGCGAACACCCGACGGCGAATAGTGATTTATAACATATAACGTTTCTACGGAAGGGTGCCCCTGTTCATGTAAATTTTCTACGCAATTATTCCGATGGAGGATTAAATACTTCATTAAAAAACATTGCCGAATTGAAAAAAGTATTTGAGCTTGACAGCGATCACGGAAATGAAATTGAAAATAGTCACTACTCTGAAGAGAGACTGTTCCTTTTAATGCAACGGTACTTTATAGCATGGTAACAACCATAGTAATCATACCGAATACAAACGCAGAATTCTTATTTGGCAAATCCTTTATCAGCTAACGCCAACTGAAAAATGACAACCCTTTCATTTACTCCCTTGTTTCAAAATAATAATAATGGGGAGTTTGATGTGCAGGCAATTGTTGCTTTATGGATTCAATTGCGAGTGCTCTTAAAGCATCACTGTCTTGCTTTAACGAAATGGTGATGCTTAATTGGGTATTGTGTTCTACCATTTTTGCAGAGATAGTACAGTGCTTTATGTTATCTATTTTTTCAATGGTTGCTTCTACATCCGATAAGTCTACCAAATTGCCCGCAATGTTTACTTTATTATCTTTTCTTTTGTTGATTGTAAAATAAGTGTTTTCCTGAATCGTTAATTCATCTTGCAATGGTAGCTGTAAATTATTCTCCTTGTCTATCACGATGATTTTATCATTACAATGATCAAACGATAAATAGGGGAAAAGCTGAAATGAACCTGTCCCTTTTCTATAACCAATTCCGGAAGTTTCTGTGGAGCCATATACCTCCACCAAATCAATGCCTTTATCAACAATCATGTTATTTAATGCCGGTGTAAGCGTAGCTGTTGCCGATACGCCAAAACAGGCTTTTATATCACTTTTTTTAAATGCTGGTAAGATAAGTGTCCAATTAAAAGGCGTTGCCACTAAAATAGCCGTTGAGGAGAGTTGGTCCCATTGAACTTCTGAAGCATGAACCACTGGAATATTTAAGTAGCCGGGCAATAATACGGTAAATAAAAATCCATAAATACTATAGGCGGGTACATAGGTAATAATTTCACTCGCATTGTTGAAAAAACCAGCTAATACGGCGACCTCTCTCATTAAAAAATAAAGATCATGAGTTACAGAACCGGGGTTGCCAGAGGTGCCGGAAGTTCTAAAAGTAAATTGGTTATTTTTTTCTGATCGGGCGCTTGTAACCTTTTGTACCCAATTGTCAACAAGGTCATCTTCCAGCAAATAATTCTTTTTATCGGTTTCAAAAACATGGAACAACGAATTGACATGCGCTGCCAACTCCATTATTTGTATAGAATCCAGCCCCAGATTATCTTGAAACTTTAAATCTGGTGCATAATATTTATGGTGCTTTGTAAAATTTTGCTTTGAAACAAAACCCGCTAAATCCACCAGTACATTTCTAATACATTGTTCTAAAAACATGCTTTAAGTTGCCATTGGTAAAGTAATGGTGAAGATAGCACCATTATCATTGTGTACTCGTATTTTACCTCCATGTGCTTCAATAAATTGTTTTACAATGGCTAGTCCAAGGCCGGTTCCGCCTCCTTTTTGGCTTGTAATAAAAGCATTAAAAAGTGTTTGCATAATTTGTTCAGGTATGCCGGGGCCGCTGTCTTTAATTACAATGTTGACGTTGTCATTTTCTACCGATGTTGAAACAAAAATGCTTGCATCCTTTAAATCCCGATCCTGGATGGCATCAACCGAATTATTAATAAGATTCATAAATACCCTTTTCAACTTACTGGCATCACCTAAAACATATAAATGCTCATCCAATGATTGAATCAAATTTATTGGCAGAATGGCCCGCTTGTTATTCGCCAATGCAATGCCATCCTTAATGAGATTGCCCAAGTTTACCCTCTCCTTTTTCAATGAAGATTCGTTGATAAAATCTAAAAAGTCGTCGAATATTTCGGCTGCTTGTTCACCACATTGTTCTACCAGTTCCAACAAAGGATTGTCTACACCTTCGCCCCGCATTAATTCGGTAATGATAGGGATATTTTTTATAGGTGTTCTTAAATCATGCATTAACATTCCCATAGCTGTGCCAATGGCAGATAATTTTTCTTTTTTTAGTAACTCTTCATAAAGCTGTGCATTAAGAATAGCTTTCGCAGCATTTTGTACAAACAATCTTAGAAGGTAAAGTTTTTCAGTTTTTAGCTGTGTATCTTTTTTCAACACTGCAAAAACAGCATAGTCTTCCATTTTGGCAAAAATTATTTCATCAATTTGTATCACATCGTCATGATTGGCATTTGCAGAAATAATTTTTTGATTTAATTGCGAAAGATTGATTTTTTCTTCCAGTGCACCTATGGAAAATAATTTTTCATACTGATTGTTTTCCATCTTACCCATTACTGCCATATCGGTTTCGATGTACATGGCAAGTTGATCTAATATATTTTGAAGTAAAGTGTTTAAATGGTGTTCTGATATGGAAAGATTGGCAATGATATTAATCAGGGTCTCCAGGTTTCTAAGCTTATTATAATCGTTTACCCCTTTTATCGCAAGCTGCAATATTTCTTCAATCGCATAAGGTTTACAGTGATAACCTACATTTTGCCCGGCTTTTGCAACAATATCTTCTATTGATTTATCGCTAAATGCAGTAACAATTATGATCTCTACTTTAGGATCAATTTCTTTTATTCTGATGGCTGTTTCCAATCCATCCCAACCAGGCATTCTCATGTCCAGAAAGATTAATGCATAAGGACTTTTTTCTTCAATTGACAATTTCACTTTTTCAAATCCTTCCATTCCATTGATGGCTTTATCCACCTTAAACTCCGGAATATTACTTTTGGCAGGAGTCAAAATCCCCTCCTCTTCTTCATCATCAAACAAAATACTGCTTGCGTTGATAATGGCTTCATTTTTTTGGTACTTCCTGGGTACAAGAATTTCTTCTATATTATCTCTCACCAATTCTTCGTCATCAATTATCAAAACCCTGGTATTAATTTTTTCTTTAGACATTACATTTATTTTTCTACTGTTATTGGATTTTATTCTATTACAAATGCTATGGTTGCAGTGGCACCCAAGCCTGCTCCGTTGCTTTCTAAATGTATAGTACCATTGTGACTTTCAATGATGCTTTTACAATTTGCCAAACCTAATCCAGTACCTTCTGATTTTGAGGTAACGCCCTTTTCAAAAAAGTGATCTCCATTGATTCCTTCAAAACCAAGTCCGTTATCTGTGATACTGATATCGATTGATTTCTCATTCACCATTAGTACTATGTGTACTGATTTTTCAGGAACATTTGCTGAAAAAACAGACTCTACTGCATTCTTCATCAGATTTAAAATTACCTGCATCAATTTGGTTCTATCGCCTTTTATTGGAGGCACTTTAATTGGAATATCCGAGGTGATTTGAACACCCTTTTTATCAAAAGATGCCAACAACATTGCGGTGGAGTCATTGATGATTGATCTTAAATTTATTGGTAACCTGTCTGAACTTTGGCCCTTTACATACTGCCTTTGAATGTTTAGAATTTCCTGTATGTGAGAAATAATATTTAGTTGCTCGTTAATGGATTGCTTTACATCCATTTTTTCTTGCTCCATATTGACAATCACTCCATTTAATAAATCTATCAGTGCATTTGCCTTAGCTTCCCCAATCGCATTGCTGATGGCTGAATTTTGCTTTTCAATAAAAAGTTTCAAATTATTAAGGGTGCCTATATCACTTTGTTCGATGCTTTTTTTTATTCTGGTAACGTAAGAACCAAATCCAACCACTGCATTTCCGATATCATGCAACACACCGGATGCTATTTCAAACTTGCTATGTTCTACGGCTTTATCTTGCAAAGCCTGACTCATCAGTTTTTCCTTTTTATACATTTCCGTAATGTCATCAAAAGTGTACATAAAACTATCGGTTGATAATTTATTAACAGAAAAGAGGTAATGCGTTTTTTTGCCTTCCTCCTCATTTTGCCTTTTAATGCTGTAATGTTCCTGGTTGATAATATTACCAGTTTCTACTGTGCTGACTTCTAACTTAGCTTTTAGCTCAGGTGCAATAAGTTTTAGTAAATCCAGCAGATTGGTTGGGGCAAGTTTTGTTTCTATAAACAGCGGTAACATTAGTTGTACTCCCTTCGCATTAATTTGCTTAATGTTACCCACGCTATCCGTTTCTATCAATCCCAATGGAATTTGATGGATGATAGCCAGCATTTTTTGAACTTGTATCTCTGTTGCTAAAGTATTCAAGGTTATAATTTTTTAACAAGCATGTATTGATTATCACCTTCACCTTTTAATAGCCTTAGTTGCACAGGAATTGGCTGGGTAACGTAGGTGAAAATATATTGCACCTGCTCATCCAATGTAGCTTTGCTGTATTTTTCAGCTACTAAAAAATTATTTGTACAAGGTGCTACTTGCGTAAAAAAATGTTTACCGATAGAGTTTTCTCTTTTTACCCCTGTAATCAATTCTTCTTCTTTGTTATAGAATACAACCGTTCCGGTTCTACTCATTTTTACCAATCCAAAGTTTAAGTTATCAAGTATTTCATCTGGTTGCTCACCCAGCCATTCCAATATATCATTGCTATCAAATTCGTTGTTCATTTTAATTGCTTTTTGGTTTAATAATGTAGATTCTACCAGTTTTTTTTGTTTATTAAGTTTATGAAAGAAATGGAAACATCACTTAAAGTCAATCTTATTTGCTAACTCAAAATGTTCAATTATATTATTCATCATTTTTAATCAACTGGTAAAATTAAAACTAATTGTAAATGATGTTTTGTTTGGATAGTAAATTTTACGGATCGATATCTATTTTGTTCCTTATTAAATTTTTATAAATGCCGTTTCATTCTTTTTAAAGCTTAATAAAATTTAATTTATTTTCTGATACACAATTATCAACACCAAAATTACCTTGTTTTGAATGATTTAATTTAGACGGGAAATTACATCTTATGTAGTTAGACTACTACAATACAAAGCTTGTAAGATTTAGCCAATGATTCGCCATTTGGCCTGGGCGGCTCCGTTTTTACACAAGACATCGAAAGAGGAAAACGGGTTGCAGACCAGATTGATACAGGCATGGTTTTCATTAACCACCCCACCTGGACGGAGGCTGATTTACCATTTGGCGGCACAAAAGGTTCGGGCTATGGAAGAGAACTTTCTGAATTCGGTATTGATGAATTTGTAAATAAAAAACTAATCCGCATTAGCGAATTATCAGATCCTTTTTCGATAAAACAGGCCGCATAAAATTAATTTATTTCACTTTTAAATTGTATAAAATGGGTTATCACGATTACAAAAAATGCATTGATGCATGCCTTAAATGTGCAGTGCTTTGTAACCATTGCGCATCATCCTGCCTGTAGGAGAAGGATGTAAAAATGATGGCACTGTGTATCCAGATGGATATGGAATCTGCCGCATTGTGCTACGCCGCAGCGCAATTAATGAGCTTAGGTAGTACTAAATCAGTTGAGCTATGCAGGTGATGTGCTGAAGCATGTGAAGCTTGTGCGGTTGAATGTGGCAAACATAAAAATGAACATTGCAAAGAATGTGCAGAGGCTTGCAAAAAATGTGCGAAGTAATGTAAAAAGATGTAATCCGGTGTATTTTTTTTTAATCACCAATTACAAAAAAAACAAAATTTTCACTATGATATTGAGCAGAAACAGGACAAAAGGTCAGCCTGTTTTTACAGCTCGCTGGTTCTTTCTTTTGTTTGTGCCAATTGCAATACCTGGTTTATAACAGCAACTAAATATTCAAGATATTGCCCTGTAATGCTTTTGTCGTGAATAACAACACAAGCTTCAAAGTATCCCCTAATTGTTAAATATGGCACGAGGTGAAATCAATCATACTTTCGTCCGTAAACTAGCCTCACTTTTCCCCATAATTTCATGGTAATGGACTTGTATGCAGAAATCCAGCACTCGCCGTAATACATGATAAAAAGATCGTATCGAAACTTGAACAACGTTACCAATATCGGCAAGCTCCGATGACGCTGCCGGGTTTGCGTCTTTAAGGCTTTTAAGATAAACTCTTTTGTGACAAAAGTCCGTTACATGCTCCACCTATGTTACCACTTTCACTTATATTAAATGGAAATCTTTATTTGAGATGACCAATGCTCATGAAATGAAATATCTCAAGTGCTTTCTTTTATGAAATACAATTTATCCGGCATCACCCGCCAAGTCATTACCTGGACTTAAAAATTTGAATAACGAAGGTCTGAACTTGATAGCGCATTCAACGTCGGGGTTTCGCAGCATCAGTATGATAATTTAAAGATCTTTTTGTGCGAAAACCCTGCCGGGACAGAAGAACTATGGCAATACAAACGCTGGACGCCATAATTGAACATGTTCAATAATCCACCCTTCTTTTGGGGTATAAACTAAAATACTTACTTTTACCGTTAGTAATTAAAATACTATGATAATTTCTTTTGGAAATTCGGATACAGAAAAAATCTGGAATGGCAATAGAGTTAAAAAATTACCAACCGAAATTCAAAATGTAGGAAGAAGAAAATTAAGAATGCTAAATAACTCTGTTGATTTAACAGATTTAAAAATTCCTCCTTCGAATAGACTTGAAAAACTATCTGGCAAGTTGAAAGAATTTTATAGCATTCGGATAAATGACCAGTGGAGAATAATTTTCAAGTGGAATTCGGGTAATGCTTTTGAAGTAGAAATAATTGATTATCATTAAAAAAAAGTAAGATGGCAAAGCTCAAAAATATACATCCAGGTGAAGTGCTTCTCGAAGAGTTTCTTTTGCCATTAAAAATTTCCGCATATCGCCTTGCAAAAGATGTCGAAATACCACAGACACGTATTTCCGAAATTATAAAAGGCAATCGAAGAATTACTGCCGATACCGCTCTTCGATTTAGTAAGTATTTTGGAAACTCTGCAAAATTTTGGCTTGGTATGCAAGATGACTTTGATATCGAAGAGGCACTTTCAAATAAGGGGCCTTTACTACAATCAATAAAAACATTCACTTCGAAAGTAGCATAACGGTGGGCAGTGAAGTATGCAAGGTGAATTTCACTGTTTACTACTAAAAGAACCGCATGTAAATGGCTCAATCAGACAAATTGAATCATAAGGTTATTAAAAACCATCGGCCCCCATCCCTCCAATCAAATCTTTATTACTCCCCAATTTTTATCATATTCAATTTCTCAATATCCCGGATACAGTCGGCCGAAATGCAGGGAATAAAAACAATCCCTTTGGTTCGTTCTATCCGCTGGAGTAAATAGGCTACTTCCTGGTTAGCGTATTTATCATGGGCATCTTTTACTTCTGTGCGTTTACCAAATAAGGCATCTGCTTCATCAAAAAACAAGATCCAATTGTTTGTTTCGGCCTTGTCAAAAACCTTGTCGAGATTTTTTTCTGTCTCGCCAATGTATTTACTGGTAAGGGCAGATAGGTTGATGTGATGGATGTTTCCTTTTGTTTTGGCTGCCAACCACCTGCTTGTATTGTCCATCAATTTTTTGTTGAAACCTGTCAGCAATAGTTGATTGGTTGTATTGGTCTTCTTTCGCTGCATTACATAATCATTCAACTGCTTTTTAACAGCATCTGGAACCGAAAGCAAACTATCAGCAGGCCTTATTTCAATGATTTTTTCATAGCCTGATTGAGTTGCTTTTTGAGCAACGCAGGCAGTTAATGACAATGCTGCTATAAAAAGCAGGTGGAGTGTTTTTTTCATACCGGTTTATTTTAAGCGTTCATTTATATCAAGCCTAAACTTTCTGGCGTAATCTTTCGCTACATCGTAGCCTGCATCTGCATGACGGATAACACCCATACCTGGATCGTTGCGCAACACCCGGCTTAGTCTGCGAGCTGCTGCTTCCGTTCCATCGGCAACAATCACCATGCCGGCATGAATACTGTAACCCATGCCCACACCGCCGCCATGGTGCAGACTTACCCAACTTGCCCCGGCAGCAGTATTTACCAAGGCGTTTAATATTGGCCAGTCGGCAACAGCATCGCTGCCATCCAGCATGGCTTCGGTTTCCCGATTTGGACTTGCAACAGAACCGGTATCCAAATGATCCCGCCCAATTACGATGGGTGCTTTTACTTTTCCAGTGCGAACGAGTTCATTAAATGCCAGACCGGCTTTCTCCCGATCGCCCTGCCCTATCCAGCAAATTCGGGCGGGTAATCCCTGGAAGGCAATTTTTTCCTGCGCCAAATCAAACCAGCGGATGAGCGATTTATTTTCCGGAAATAAGTTTCGCATCACAGTATCGGTTTCCCGGATATCTTCCGGATCGCCGCTGAGAGCAGCCCAGCGAAACGGTCCTTTGCCTTCGCAAAAAAGTGGACGAATATAGGCAGGCACAAAACCAGGGAAGGCCCCCCTGCCCCCCGATGGGGAGTTCTCAAAACCTTCTATCATTTTTGAAGGATATTTTGTTTCGCACTCTTCGGCTCTTGCTCTTATGTTGTTGCCATAGTCGAAGGTGATGGCACCTTTTTGCATTAGTTGCACCATTAGCTGTACATGCAGGTGAATACTTTCGTAACTCAGTTGGATGTAATTTTCAGGATCATCTTTCCTTAACTGGTTGGCCTGATCATTGGTAAGCGTATGTGGAATATATCCAACCAAAGGATCATGTGCAGAGGTTTGGTCCGTTAGCGTATCGGGCACTATATTTCTTTCAATCAACCTTTGTAATAGATGAACGGCATTGCACAGAACACCGATGCTAATTGCTTTGCCCGATGCTTTGTATTTTAAAGCGGCATCAATTGCATCATCAATGTCCAGGTATTTTTCATCCAGGTATTTTGTTTCAATACGCTTGTCGATGCGCCATTCTTCTACTTCTGCAATTAAGGCTACGCCTCCGTTCATGGTGATGGCAAGTGGTTGTGCACCGCCCATTCCTCCTAGTCCGGCAGTTACATTGAGTGTGCCTTTTAATGTGCCTTTAAAATCTTTATTGGCTGCCGCAGAATAGGTCTCATAAGTACCTTGTACGATGCCTTGTGAGCCAATATAAATCCAGCTTCCGGCAGTCATTTGGCCATACATCATCAGGCCTTTTTTTTCCAGCTCGTCAAAATGTTCCCAGGTAGCCCATTTGGGAACCAACTGCGAATTGCTGATCAAAACCCTGGGCGCATCTTGATGCGTTTTTAACATGGCTACCGGCTTACCACTTTGTATCAACAGGGTTTCATCATCTTCCAAATCTTTCAAGGCTTTTATAATCAGATCCAGACTTTCAAAATTTCTGGCAGCTTTACCACGGCCTCCATACACAATTAAATCATCGGGCCGCTCGGCTACTTCCGGATTAAGGTTGTTGAGCAACATTCTTAAAGCAGCTTCCTGTATCCAGCCTTTACAAGATATTTGTGTACCGGTTGGTGTAGCGTATTTGATGGGATCGTATTTCGGCTGGCTCATAATAAAATATTTTATTGGAGATTATTTTTCAACTCCATTAAAAATCGATTTAATCAATTGGTTCGTTCCTGATAAACTCAATGGCTTTTAGCATGTCAATTTGCAATATCCTGTCTGCTTCATTGAAGCTTACTCCTGCTCTAAACGCTTCAACGATTGCTTCAATTTTCGGTGAACTTTTTAATGGCCGGCGAAACTCCAGCGCCTGCACCGCTGTTAGTAATTCAATGGCCAATACTTTTTCTACATTGTCAATTACCCGTTTGCATTTGGTGGCTGCATTGGCACCCATACTTACATGATCTTCCTGGTTATTACTGCTGGAGATAGAATCTACACTGGCTGGTGTACACAATTGCTTGTTTTCGCTTACAATGCCGGCAGCGGTATATTGCGGAATCATAAATCCGGAATGAAGACCAGGTTGCTTTACCAAAAACATCGGTAGGTTATGCTGTCCACTGATGAGTTGATAGGTTCTTCTTTCGGAAATATTGGCCAGTTCGCTCATCGCAATGGCTAAAAAATCCAATACTAACGCTAAGGGTTGACCGTGAAAATTACCACCACTTAAAATCAAATCGTCATCCGGAAATATGTTGGGATTATCAGTTACAGAATTGATTTCCTTTATAAAAACACTGAGCACATAACCGAAGGTATCTTTTGTGGCACCATGCACTTGTGGTATGCATCGAAACGAATATGGATCCTGTATTTGTTCCTTTTGCTGCACGGCGATCTGGCTACTTTCCAATAGTTCCCTTAATCTTGCAGCAGTGTCTACCTGTCCTTTGTGCGACCGGATGGAATGTATCTTTTCGTGAAAAGGTTCGCTTCCGCAATCAAACGCATCAAACGAAATAGCGGCAATGATATCGGCCCATTTGATCAAACGTTCTGACTGTATTAAGTTGTACATGCCATAGGCACTCATAAACTGGGTACCATTGATCAAGGCAAGTCCTTCCTTGCTTTGAAGTTGAATCGGTTGCCATCCAAATTTTTGCAGTGCTTCGGCAGCAGGTATTTTTTTACCTTCATGATACACTTCTCCCATACCAATCAATGGCAAACTTAAATGACTCAATGGAGCCAGATCGCCGGATGCCCCGAGTGAGCCTTGCGTGTATATTACCGGCAGCACATCATTGTTGTATAGTTCGATCAACCGCTTCACCGTATCAATCTGTACGCCCGAATGCCCATAGCTCAATGATTTTATTTTCAACATCATCATCAGTTTGATGATATCCTTTGGCACTTCTTCTCCGAGGCCACAGGCATGCGATTGTATTAAATTACTTTGCAACTCTTCCAGTTGGGCAGCATCAATTTTTACATTTTGCAGGTAACCAAAACCGGTATTGATACCATAGAATATTTCTTTGCCGCTGTCTAGTTTGGTATCCAGGTATGTACGGCAACGGGTGATGGCAGCATGGGCATTGAACGTAATGGAGACCAGTTGATTAAAGGCCAGCAGGCTTTTCACCTGTTGAAAATTGGTGATATTTTTATCTAAGGGTAAATAATTATAGCTCATTGTAGTGGCAAAAATTTGGCAAACCGTTTTAAAATAATAACTTGGTCAAAAGTAATAAAACTTTAATCATTATGGGCTTACTCGCATTAGCCATTGCACCCGGCATAGCCATTTGTATCTACATCTACTTTAAAGACAAGTATAAAAGAGAACCCTTCGGGTTATTGCTATTTAGTTTTATACTGGGCATGCTGAGTATTATACCGGCAATTTTAATGGAACTACCTTTTGGCAAATCAATGGAACAAATGGATATTCAACCTTCCTGGAGAGTTGCCATTTACGCCTACCTGGTAGTGGGATTTAGCGAAGAAATTAGCAAATACCTGATGGTGCGTCTGTTTGCATTTAAGCGGCAGGCATTTGATGATCCTTTTGATGGAATCGTTTATACAGTGATGGTAGGAATGGGTTTTGCCACGCTCGAAAATATCGGATACGTTTACGAACACGGAATGGCAACAGGCATTGTTCGGATGTTTCTGTCTGTACCCGCCCATGCTACTTTTGCAGTGCTGATGGGGTATCATATCGGACTGGCAAAATTTGATCCAGCCCATAAAACAAGACACCTGTTTTATGCAATACTTTGGCCGGTTATATTGCACGGCACGTTTGATTTCTTTTTGTTTAAAGGCAATACGTTACTGCATGTTGCTGGTGCCTTAGCTTCTTTCATTATTGCCATCAAACTTTCGAGAAGAGCCATTCGTAAGAAGCTGGCACTATCAGAAAATTATTTTCAAGGTATTGATGTGATTACCAACAAGGATCATTCCTTATTGTAAAGATGTCTTATCACCACACTGGCAGTTGTGCAACCAAAAATAGCTGGCATGTAAGAAATGGTTCCGATGATTGATTTTTTCGGATAGGCTTTTTCGGTTACGATTACTTTTTCAGCTTCAATATCTTCGGGAGAAAACACCACCGTGATTCCGGTTTCGATGCCAAATTCATGTAAGTATTTTCGAACATAACGAGCCAGTTTGCAGTTATAACTCTTCGAGATATCTGTAACCTGAATTTTGGATGGATCCATTTTTCCACCAGCTCCCAAAGAACTTACAATGGGCACATGGTGATCTACGCAAACTTTCATCAACCAAACTTTTGGAGTAAGCGTATCAATACAATCTACAGCATAATCAAAGCCACCATTTTTTATGATCTCAATGGTTCGTTCCTTTTCCACAAACTCATTTAGTACGGTTAGTTCAATACCAGGATTGATATCCCGGATTCTCGCTGCCATTACTTCGGCCTTGGATTGTTGGGCGGTACTGTGCAACGCTGCGATCTGCCGGTTACAATTACTAAGATCCACCACATCGCCATCAGCAATGGTCATTTTACCAATGCCTGCCCGGGCAATCATTTCGGCGCAAATACCTCCCACCCCACCCAATCCAACTACAATCACATTTTTATTGATCAGTTGGTTGGTCTTATCTGCTCCCAGCATTAATTCGGTCCGGCTCATCCAATATGGAATCATAGTGTTAATTTGATAATCTGCTAATTTGCTGATGTGCTAATTTGCTAATTTGCTAATTTAATATCACCTTTTAGACTATTCGCTTTTCTTTTCCAATTCAATAAATTAAAATTTCGATCTGATTTAAAAATAGAGTTTAAATTGAGCAGCAAAAATCATCTTATGCGATGTCAATTCAAAATAATATTTTCTTTTATTTTCCTTTCGGCTATGCGTCCCTGTTTGATGGCGCAAACCATACAGGTTCTTACGTCGGGCACTAAAACTTCTATCCGGGGATTGAGTGTGGTAGATGACCGCATCATTTGGGTTAGCGGCAGCAATGGCACCATTGGCCGATCGGTAGATAGTGGCAACACCTTTCATTGGATGACTGTAAAAGGGTTCGAAAAATCTGACTTCAGAGATATTGAAGCATTCAATGAAACCTCAGCAGTAATCATGAGTGTGGCGGAGCCTGCCTATATTTTAAGAACTGCCGATGCTGGAGCTACCTGGAAAGTTGTGTATGAAAATACCACGAAGGGAATATTTTTGGATGCCATGGAATTTTGGAATGAGCAAAGCGGGATTGTAATTGGTGACCCCATTGATGGTAAATTTTTTATTGCCCGAACATTTGATGGCGGTATGAGCTGGAGAAATATTCCGCCGCAAAATTATCCGGTTGCTGATAGTGGTGAGGCTTGTTTTGCAAGCAGTGGCACCAACGTACGGAAATTAAACAACGGCGAAGCGGTGTTTATCAGTGGTGGCTTACACAGCAATTTATTTATCAGGGATAAAAAAATTGCACTACCGATCTTACAAGGAAAAGAAAGCACCGGGGCCAATTCGATTGCAGTAAAAAACAGTAAAACAATGATTGTTGTTGGGGGTGATTTTAATACAAAAGACTCCAATACAAAAAATTGTTTCATCACAAAAAATAGTGGCAAAACATGGACTGCGCCTGCAACAGCGCCACATGGCTATCGTAGTTGCGTGGAATACCTTGATAAAAATAAATGGATCAGTTGCGGACTAAACGGTATTGACTTTAGTGCGGATGAAGGGAATAACTGGGATTGGATCAGCAAAGAAAGTTTTCATGTTTGCCGTAAAGCGAATAAAGGAAAGACTGTATTTTTTGCCGGAGGTAATGGCAAGATTGGAAAGCTGGTGAAATATTAAAATGGCGGATCGCTTCATTTTAAAATAAGTGATCCGGCTAAAATTATCCCATTTAAAAATCAACAAAATCTTGTTAGCATCGGATTTTAACCAATCAGATTACACGCATTATTTTTTAAAAGCAAAATAAACCGCCCCCAATATCAATGCAAAACTCACCAGATATTTCCAGTGAAAAGGCTCTTTCAGATACAATACAGCAAACACGGCAAACACCACCAACGTGATTACTTCCTGTGTAATTTTTAATTGAAAACCATTTATGCCCTCCGCAAAACCAAGCCTGTTTGCAGGTACCATCAGGCAGTATTCAAAAAAAGCAATCCCCCAACTTATGAGGATGGCCTTCCACAATGGCATGCTCGTATTTTTTAAATGCCCATACCAGGCAAACGTCATAAAAACATTGGATGCTATCAATAAAACGATCGTTAGAATCATATCATTTGTTTATTATTGTAAAAATGTTATTCAAAAATATAAACTATACATTTGGAAATCTGCGGTCATATTGAAATCTGTTTGAAACAGTCCAATGATTTGGCATGATTTTGGAAAATAAGTGTTAGCTTTTTCTTTTTAATTCGAATTGCATACTTGTTAACATATTAACATTCATCATAAATAACAGCCTTTAGATTATTACTTTTATAAAAAAAACACAACATGGCATTCGAAAATTTCCCTACGGCTGAAAGTACGCCGCCAATAGTTCCCCAGCCCAAAAAATCAGACTGGCGTTCTTTCCTATCCATCGGACTAGTTATTGCTTTACTAGGAACCTGGGGTTATATCATCTGGGATAAAAGCAAAACCAAGGAAACCTTACAGCAAAAGGATACTCAATACGCTGCAGTAGTTACAGAAAAAGACACGCTGCAAAGTTTACTGGATGAAGCTACGATGCGCTATGATCTTTTAAAAACAAGTAACGCCAAAAAAGACAGCACCATCACCACCAGGGACAGAGAGATTTCTGAAAAGAAAAAAAGGATTCAATCCCTGCTTTCAAAAGCAAATGCAACCCAGGCTGAACTTGCCGAAGCCAAAAAACTGATTGCAGAATTAAACTCAGACATTGAAGTGTATAAAGAACAGATAGAAACCTTAAAAGGTCAAAACCGCCAACTGAGCCAGGAGAAAGAAGCCGTAACTGAAGAGAAACTGCTAGTGGAGAAAAATCTTGATCAGGCAAAATCTTCTATCAAAGAAAAAGATGATGTGATTGATGTGGGCTCTACCCTGCATGCGTCCAATTTTAATATTTCGGGCGTTAATGAGAGAAAGAATGGCAAAGAAAAAGAAACCACTACAGCAAAAAAAGTTGATAAATTACGCATCACTTTTGATCTTGACGAAAACCGCATTGCCACATCCGGCATCAAAGATTTGTATGTTTCAATAACGGCTCCTGATGGAAGTCCGGTTGCAGTTGAAGCATTGGGTTCAGGCAAGTTTACCACGAGGGACGGAGCCGATAAATTTTTTACTCACCGGATAGAAATCAATTATACACAGGGGCAACGTCAAACAGTTAGTTTTGACTGGAAGCAAAATGCAAATTTTGCAACGGGCAATTACAAAATAGAAGTTTTTCACAACGGATTTAAGATTGGTGAAGGAGTACGCAGCTTTAAAAAAGGCGGTTTATTTGGATAAAATTTAATCCCTTATATATTACAAAAGCGTTCCGGTATTTCGGAACGCTTTTTTTTATGTGGTAAATATTACAAACCAATCGCCAATACGATTAAATATTCCGATGTTAAGTGTGGCCCGATATCGGGTGGTAAATGGTCATCCAATTGCTATCGAATGGAGAATGGTAAATATTAAACGAATCGATAGCTGTCGGGTTATAAATCGAACCGGTATTTTATTGCTATAATGATACTAGTGTAAAATAATTTACCCGACCACAAGTGCTTTATATAAGAATCTACAATCTTTAGTCTTAAAGCAGCTAAGAATCGAAATTATTTCTCCCTGTCTAAGCGGGATCTCTTTGTAATAATTACCCCGGGGAACCGCAAGGTAGCATTCAATCCATTCTTAAACCAACCATAATAATATCCGAAGAAATACTGCTTTGGTTAGACTGTCATTGATTCTAATTATCAGGAATTTACTTAGGGCATCTCTAAAAACTTACCTTTTCCCCTCTTTTGTCGAAGACCCCGAATTTTTCGGGGGAGAGAAATTAAAGGTGAGGTCAAATAAAAAAATGAGTATTTAGAGATGCCCTTAATAAAACATAACATGTAGCGATTTTACTACATCAAAGCGACATAACAAAATGATACAATAATTATAATTTATCCTAGTTATATCATAATGATGTGCATTCATAAAAAACAATAAACCCTTAAACCAAAAAAGATCTACTATGTCATTCGATAACTCCCCTACTGCCGGTTCCATTCCCTACCGGGAAATGCATCAAAAACGAACCAACTGGATTCCGCTATTATCAACCGCAATCATCATTGCATTGATGGGTACACTCGGCTACACCATCTGGGACAATTCCAAAATCAAAGACAGTCTACAGGAAAAAGATGCAGCATATTCAATGATGATGGTAGAGAAAGATACGCTTCAAAGTCTGCTGAACGACGCATCAATGCGGTACGATCTTTTAAAAACGGTGAATATAAAAAGAGATAGTACGATTTCAAACCAGGAAATGGAAATCACCAAAATCAGATCCTTGATACAAAATCTGCTGACAGTCGTTCACATCAGCCAAACTGAACATTCGGAATTGAGGATATTGATTGCTTCTCTAAATACCAATATTGAAGGATACAAGACGCAAATTGAGACAGCTACTGAACAAAATAACCAGCAAGTGGCGGCTCAACTGGCTTTGGCAAATGAAGAAAAAATAAAGGAAGAGAAGGCAATGGAAAAAATACTTCCGCCCGCTGAAGAGAAACTGGTTGAAGCTGGTTCTACATTTTATGCAACCAATTTTGTAAACAACGGATTGGTAGAAAGCAGGAATGGCAAGGCAAAAAAAACAAAGACTGCAAGAAAGGTTGACATGATGCATATTAGTTTTGATTTGGAGGAAAACCATAGTACCACTTCAGGACCAAAAGAACTATATATAACCATTACATCGCCCGACGGAAGTCCGCTAACAATACAGGCTTATGGCTCGGGTAAGTTTACCGCAAAGGATGGCAAAGAAAAAGCGTTTACTAAAAAAATAGACATCAACTATATCCATGGACAGGATCAAAAAATTAGTTTTGACTGGAAACAGCAATCAAAATTTGAAAATGGTCAATACAAAATAGAAGTCTTCAACAATGCTTATAAAATTGGGGAAGGTGTATGCAGTTTTAAGAAAAGTGGTGTATTTGATTAATATTGAATGAAGGTAATGATATGAAGCGTTCCGGTGAAACGGAGCGCTTTTTTTGTACCACTATTCTCTCCATAAAAAAGCAGCGATCAAAATACAGTTGCTCGCTAATTGCAATCGTTTTACAAAATTGCCCGAATGCTTGCCCGGCCGATATTAACCGTTCTTGAACCTCCACCCGGTTTTCGTCCGTCATATTGCACCGTTAATTCAATATTGCCAGCCAGGCGCTTTGTGTACTCTAATGTCCATAAATAATTTTTACCCGGCAATAGTCCGTCTAACATAATATACCCAACCGTAGAGTTGGGCGAGCCTCCCGCAGCATAATTAAATTGAATGGCATTGTACGAGAACCGGGCGTTGATAGTACTATTGGAAAGTACATTGTACTTAACTTCGGTACTAATGGTGTTGTTGACAGATTTTTCAAGAAAACCGATTGTATTTTTCTTCTCATTGAAATTATAAGCCACCGTAACCCTGATGTTGGTTCCATTGATATAGCTGAGAGATGGTTCAACCACTATTTGTTGTACTTCGTAATTTCGGTTGTCAAACTTCGGCGTAATCAAATCATTAATTACCGAACGGAGTATAAGATTGGTTGTAAACCGCTTGTTGATATTCCACCTAGATTTAAAGGCAAGGTTACTCAGTTTCCGGCTCTCCACTCCATAGGTTAGCAACGACTTTCCGTTGGTAAGCGCATGCGTAATATCCATTCCCCATTTGGTACTGGTGCGGTTGAAGAAAAAGGTATTGGTTAAAAAAGAGCTCAATGTAAGTAAGGTAGAATCTACCAGCTTTTGTGCAAATGGATTAAACTGAAACTTACCGGTTGAGATATCTTTTTTTAAAATCTGTAGTGCAGAAGAGGTACTGGCACGGCTGATCAATTTCCTGAATCCATGCGCTTTTGAAAAATTGATCACTGCCCTGGGATTGAGATCTACACTGTAATTGAACTGGATATAATTGGCTTTTACAAACTGATTGGTGGGTGTATTTACCCGAATGTATTTTCTTTGATCAGTAAATAAAGCTACTTCAAATTCATTCAATTCTTTTATTCCGTTGTTGTTATAATCGTTCCAGGTATATTCGCCCTGACCGGCTGGTACTTCCACAAATGTAAATTCTCTTTTCTGCTCCTGCCCTGCTCCCACCTCGTACAATAAATTACCGGTTAAAAGTCCTTTCCATTCATTTACAAAATATTCGGCCCTTCCCAGCAAACTTTCATCACCCCGCTGCTTGCTCAGTTGAGCATTCATCACCTGCAGCTTCCGATAGGTTACATTTAACTTAAGCTGGTGGTTCTCACTCTTCATCAACTCTGTAAAAAAACTATAGTTGTTGCTCCGATCAGCTTTTTCAAGAAATTTACCTACTGGTAACTGATCTCTCCTGGTAAAATAGCTGATGCCCCATTTATTCAGCTTGGTTACATCCGATTTTAAATAAGCCTGCCACACATCAAAAGCAAAACTAAAAGGAGATAAAGTATCTGCTATTTTAAGATCCTGTTTATTGTGTTCACCCAAATAATTAACGCCTGCCTGCATATTCCGAAACTTCGGTAACAGCTTACTCACATCGATGGTTGGCCGCAAATAAATACCCGTTTGAATGGGCGTATTATTGGTGGTTGCGCTTACGAGGCTTGTGATCTTAAATCCCTTTACCAACGCATAAAAATCAAGCTGCTGGCGAAATCCGTTGAATCGGTCACTGCGGTTATAATTAACCAGATCGTATTTAAACCGGTTGCCTGCTTTGTCATTCACCTTGAAGCCCGCATTGGAAATACGTTCATCTGCCGGTGCTATTTCAAAAGGCAAACTCCAGTCACGGTTAAACTCTACATTCCGCAAGCGCTCCAGCGGCTTAAAGCGACTTTGCACAAATTCGTATCCGGCATTGGTTTGCAACAGCAATGGTTTTTTAAATATCCGAATGGCTTTATCCTCCTGTAGAAACTGTAGTTTGGCAGCAATGGCCTGGTCGTTGGATTTATCTTTTGATGAAAAAAGATTGATATCATATTTACTGGATGCGAACTCGGCTTTGATTTTTGTTTTTTCATTTAACAGGTATTCCGCACCCACCGTTACAATTTGTTGCTTTTTGGGTGTAACCAACAGCACCACTGGCTGCCAATCTCCATGGCGAACATTGTTGGCATCCGGCTGCACCCATTTAAATACTTTACCATTGGTTTCATTAAACAACTGTATGTAATTTCCTTTGCCAGCACCGAGGTACGAGAATGATACGTTGAACAACGTATCCATCGCATTGGTGGAATACACAAAGATGGAATCACGCTGGTTCGTATTGTACAATACTGCTGCCTTCTTGTATAATATTTTGCTGGTTGCAAAAGTATCCCTTACTGCTTCTACATAAAAGGCCGTATCAATTCCATCACCCACATCAGCCAAAAATTGTTTTTGATTGATGTCCAGAGTTTGGTTAATGGCAGAATTTTTTGCATCCTGGTTTGAAAAAGCACCTACGCTTACAATCAGTTTGTTGTTGAAATTGATATCATTGTTTGCGTAAATATTCGAGTTTAAAAAATTACGATCCGCATACTCAAATTCTACCTGAATCCTTTTATCTTTTGTGATCATTCGCTTTGGGGTAAACGTCAGTTCTGCTGTATTGTAATTGATTATATAGTCCTGGTCTTCACCACGCTGCAATAATTCTCCATCCATAAAAATCCGTTCTGTGCCGGCCAGTATGGTAAAAAATAATTCATTATTGGCACCCTGCAACCGGTATGGCCCCTGGTTACCTTCCTGCGGGTTCAATATATTGCGGTTGAATTTACCTTTGGCAACTGAGCCGCTTAGCAACAATGAATTGGTAATATTTTTTCTGATTTTATTTTCGGTGATAAAAGATGCTCCTTGCAGTCTTTTATAAAAATTGAGGAAATAATTTTTACTTTGACGGATATCAATGTCACCGAAATTAAGTTGCCAGCCCCGCTTTTTCACCTGCAAAAACACTTTGTCAAAATCCCTCAGATCCTGGGTATTGCCATCTGGTTGTATTGGAATATTATTATCTGTAACAGCAGCGGTTAATTCAAGACTGTCGCCAATAAATCCATTCAACTGCAGATTTAAGTTGGAACTTAAGACGGCATCCTGGCTGTTGCCAAAAGAAATGCCACGGCCAAAACTACCATTGTAATTAATATCGCCAAAATCAAACAATGCGTTTTTAGGTCGGCTGCTGTTTGTAAAAACAAAAGGCTTTTCGATCAAAAAGTTATTCTGAATGCTGTCAAAATTAAAACGCCGCACAACTGCATTCAATTTATAAGGGAAGATGCGATAGCTGATTTTTATACTATCTACCAAAGGTTTGTTGATCCACAATAATGTAGCATTTACTTCATCCAGGTTATATTGGGAGGAGGATATATTTTGTATGTAAAATGTGCCGGGTACAAGGCTCAGGCTATCTATTTTTATGATACCATTTGTAACAGGTAAATATTTGGAACGAAGGTTGGAAAGTGCGGACGGGTTTATTTGTGCCATTGATAATTGCACGGTGATTAAGATAAACAGTAATAAATATATCCGTACCAGTTTCAAATCAAAATTTTATAAAAAACAAATAAAGTTAACAATTATTGTCTATGACCCGGGAAACCAACTGTATGCTGCAAACAAAAAACCTTCCATGATGGAAGGTTTAAATAAAATGTTGCAGATATAATGCCTTATTAAGCTTCGGTTGTAAGTCCGGCGCCCAAATATTCCTTATTCATTCGTGCAATATTGGAAACTGAGATGCCTTTTGGACATTCCGCTTCGCAGGCGTAGGTATTGGAACAATTACCAAAACTTTCCTTATCCATCTGTGCCACCATATTCAATACCCTTGATTCTCTTTCCGGAGCTCCCTGTGGCAACAAAGCAAGCTGGGACACCTTGGCACTTACAAATAACATTGCACTGCTATTTACGCAGGTTGCAACGCATGCACCGCAACCGATACATGAGGCTGCCATAAATGCATTGTCTGCATCCTTTTTATCAATGGGAATTGAATTGGCATCTACTGCGTTACCCGTATTTACAGATACAAATCCACCAGCCTGTATGATTCTATCGAAAGCACTGCGATCAACTATTAAATCTTTAATAACCGGAAAAGCCTTACTGCGCCAAGGTTCTACTACAATGGTGTCACCATCTTTAAATGCACGCATGTGCAACTGGCAGGTGGTATTATTTGTCCACGGACCATGTGCCCTGCCATCAATGTGCATGCTACACTGTCCACAAATTCCTTCGCGGCAATCATGATCAAACGCAATCGGATCATCACCGGCCACAATCAACTGCTCATTCAACACATCAAACATTTCCAGAAAAGACATTTCAGAGGAGATCTCTTTTACCTGATAAGTTTCCAGACTTCCTGCAGACTGGTTATTCCTTTGACGCCAAACTTTTAACGTCAGATTCATATTGTAATGTTCCATATTTAAATAGTTTCTGTATAAAAATTATTGGTTCCTCGTTCAATTGTTCCCTTTGTGGGTAAAACCTCCTTAGCAAGTCTTTTATAGTTAGGTGTATTTTTAAAAGCAGGTACATCTTTACTTCCAACTATTCTTGCATTAACTCTGTAACCTTTAAACTCATTTCTTAAATAGACAATTGTTGAATGAATTTGGCAAACTGCTTTATTTAAATCACCCCCCCTTTAATTCGATAAAAAAAACTCGCTTTAAACTTACGGATTCTATTAAAAATCACATCTTTTTTCACCTATACTTTGTGGAATGCATTTATCGACCCTAACTTTTCTCAGTACAACATTCGAAATATTATTCAATTCGTAATTCTTACCATTCTCACAAGCCACACAAATTCTTCTATTATCGTTATATTCTATACATTTTACTAAAATTAAGCTCATTTCGCTACTAATTCAATATTTAATAATGAATCGAACTGTTCATTCAAATGTCCAGAAACTTCATCTATTTTTTCTGCCTTGATTAAATTTTCTCCGTCATCGATGATACTTTCACAAGTTCCATCTTTCAAAAGTCTATAAGCGCTAACTTCATCTGGATTGATCCAATATTGTCTGGGAATAATCTTATTTACTTCATCGGGGTCATTTTGACCGACTGAAAACGCATACATCAGATTATTAAGAGAGGTAAGGATGTAAGGACTATGGGTAGTAATAAGGATTGAATTCCTATTTGTTTGCAAAATTTTTCTGAAAAGATATTTTACCAGGCGATTCTGACTTTCCGGGAATAAATTGAGTTCAGGTTCTTCAATCACAATAGTGTTCTTAGCGTCAGATATTTCACAAACATAATCCAGGAAAATAAGTAATGCTATAGAACTTTGCAAGCCGCTTGAAGCGTCGAGAATAGGAATTTCTACTCCACCTTTTAAAACAATGACGTCATATTCAGTTCTATGTTTATAAATAACTTCCAGAACTTCAGTATAATCATAATTAGGCTTAGCCTTTCTGGCTTTTAAAAATCTATCCCCAAATCGGGAAAAAAGTTTTGGCAATTTAGTACCCGTCTCAATTAAAGCATACAAATTATCTGCTAATGAAATTATCTGACTGCGTTCTGAAGGAACATAATTAAAATCGTACTTAATTGTCTCATTAAAAGTAATATCACTAGTTCTATCAAATGTTACTCGCTGATTTTTACATTCGAAATAAAATATTTGATTTGAGAAAATAATATGTGTTTCCGCCTTTATATAATTTTCAATCCCAAGCAATTTCACATGTCCAATAAACAATTGATAGTCCTGATCCAAGGAATCATCTATCTTAACATCAAGAATTTCGCGATAATAAGAATTTTTAACAGCGACTAATAGTTTAGCAACAGTACTTTTTCCTGTACCCTGATCTCCAATAAAAATATTAAACCGTTTCAATTCCAGCTCAACATCCTTTATAGGACCAAAATTCCTTATGGTAAGTTTTTCTGTCACTAACTTATTTATAAGAACGTTGCGTTGGTTTTACAATTTCAAATTCCAAAGCTTCTTTATTTAACACCCACTCACTATCGCTTTTATATTCCCATGCGGAAACGTAGCTATAGTTTTCATCGTCCCGTTTTGCTTCACCATCTTCGGTTTGAGACTCTTCTCTAAAATGTCCGCCGCAGCTTTCATTTCTCTGCAAAGCATCTTTACACATCAATTCTCCTAACTCAATAAAGTCTGCAACTCTACCTGCTTTGTCGAGCTCAGGATTCATATTATTGATTTCACCAGGAATGCGTACATCACTCCAAAATTCTTTTTTCAATGCCTGTATTTCAGCAATGGCTTCTGTCAATCCTTTTTCATCACGGGCCATACCACATTTATCCCACATGATTTTACCCAATCTTTTATGGAAACTTTCTACGGTTTGTTTTCCCTTAATGTTCATCAACGTATCGATCCGATCACTCACTTCCTTTTCGGCAGCAGCAAAAGCAGGATGATCTGTTGGGATAGAAGCCGTGCGGATTTCATCAGCCAGGTAATTGCCCAATGTATAGGGCACTACAAAATAACCATCTGCCAGGCCCTGCATCAGTGCAGAAGCTCCAAGCCTGTTTGCTCCGTGATCGCTAAAATTAGCTTCACCCAAAGCATATAAACCTTTCACCGTAGTTTGTAATTCATAATCTACCCATAGGCCCCCCATTGTGTAATGCACCGCCGGGAAAATTCGCATGGGCATTTCGTATGGATTTTCGCCCGTTATCTTTTCATACATTTCAAACAGGTTACCATACTTTTCTTCTACCACGGCTTTACCTAATTTAATCGCTTCTTCAGTAGAACCATGGGTATCTCCACCTTTTCCCTGCTCAATTTTACCATAGCGTAAAATCGCATCTTTAAAATCCAGGTAAACCGCCAGCTTCGTAGTGCCCACACCATATCCTTCATCACATCTTTCCTTGGCAGCCCTTGATGCCACGTCACGTGGAACGAGGTTACCAAATGCCGGGTATCTTCTCTCCAAATAATAATCTCTTTCTTCTTCTGGAATATCTACTGCTTTACGTTTTTCATCTTTAATTTTTGGCACCCAAATACGACCATCGTTGCGTAAACTTTCACTCATCAGCGTAAGCTTACTTTGGTATTCGCCACTTACCGGAATACAGGTCGGGTGAATTTGTGTAAAACAAGGATTGCCAAAGAAGGCCCCTTTTTTATGTGCTTTCCATGCGGCGGTAACATTGCTACCCATGGCATTGGTACTTAAATAAAATACATTACCATATCCACCGGTACATAACAGTACTGCATGCCCGAAATGTTTTTCCAGTTCGCCATTCACTAAATTACGGGCAATAATGCCTCTTGCTTTTTCGTCTACCATCACCACATCCAACATCTCATGACGTGCATACATTGTTACATTACCCAATGCAATTTGTCTTTCCAAGGCGCTGTATGCACCTAATAATAATTGTTGTCCTGTTTGACCCGCGGCATAGAAGGTGCGCTGCACCTGGGTTCCACCAAAACTCCGGTTGCTTAGCAAGCCACCATATTCTCTTGCAAAAGGAACACCTTGTGCCACACACTGGTCGATGATTGCATTGCTCACCTCTGCAAGGCGATGCACATTGGCTTCTCTTGCACGGTAATCGCCACCTTTAACGGTATCGTAGAATAAACGGAAAACCGAGTCTCCGTCGTTCTGATAATTTTTTGCAGCATTGATTCCACCCTGTGCAGCAATACTATGCGCCCGGCGTGGACTATCCTGAAAACAAAATGCCTTTACTTTATATCCCATCTCTCCGAGCGAAGCGGCAGCAGAAGCGCCTGCGAGTCCGGTACCTACAACAATTACTTCGAGCTTACGTTTGTTGGCCGGATTTACCAGCTTTACGTGTCCTTTGTAATCGTTCCACTTTTCATTCATTTCACCATTTGGAATTTTTGAATCGAAAGCCATAGTATGGGTAATTAATTGGTTAATTGATTGATTGCTTGTTGATTTTTTGAACTTAGTTTTTGTTCGATTGATTTTTCAACTGATTTTAAATGGCCCATTTTCAGCGTTTACAATCGCAAGGTTTGAAACGTAACAAAATGAAAAATAAAAAAAGAGATCTGACAATCGTAAAAAACTTTCTAAAAACAGGTCGTTTGCTTAACTAACCCACTCCAGGTAAATAGCGATGGGCATTAATGCAAATACCAGGCAAATGATTATAGAATAGCCAATACCTGCTGCTTTAATGATGGGTGTATATCTTTTGTGATTAACACCAAATGTTTGAAAGGCACTTTGAAAACCATGTAATAAATGCCAACACAAGGATACTACACCAAGGATATAAACAACAACAACAATTAAATTGTTCTGAAAAACCAATTTCATTTCTTCAAATAAATTAAGCACCATTTGGTTGTTATAATCTGCTAATGGAACTTCGTTGAGTGCACGTACATTGGCAATGCCACCAAATCTTGATGGAACCCAGAAATGATACATGTGCAAAATCAGGAAAATTAGAATCAGAGTGCCTAACAAACCCATGCTGCGACTGTACCATGTACTGTTGGCCTGCGGTTTATTAACGGTGTACTTTACCGGTCGTGCGCTCTTATTTTGTTTCCAAAGTAAAAGCCCCTGAACAGTATGTAGCAATAAGAAAAAGAAAAGGCCAATTTCAACCGTTCGAATGATTAAGTTGGAGCCCATAAAATGCCCCCAATGATTAAACGTTTGTCCGCCGTCGTTAAAAAAAATCATTGCATTGATTCCGCAATGAACAATCAGGAAGGTCATCAAAAAAATTCCGGTGAGGCCCATTGTAATTTTTTTCCCTATCGAAGATGTGTAGAAGTTTTTCCAGGTCATATTCAAGATGTTATTTTTTTTCGAACCACAAAAGTACATCAGGAATAGTAAAAAAGGCTTTTTATTACAAAATTTAATGCAAACGATGCCGTAGTTCAAATATTCATGAAAAGCCGTTTATGAAAGTTGTCGCATCATCCAATTATCTACCTGTTGAAATACAAACTCGGGCTTTAGCGTGCGCCATTGTGGAAAATCCAACAAACCAACATAGTTTGTAAGCCTTGCTTTTTTGAAATCATATTGGCTTTGTTCAGGCATATTTAGAATCACCACCCAACCACCGTCATCTACCAATTGTTCCCGCCATTCTTCATAATAACTATCATCACTGCTGTGAAAGTTGAGCACATTTTCGGCTATCAAAATATATTTTGTAATGCCTTGCTTATACATCAAATCTGTCACATCTCTTCTTAATGTCATGATATCATTTTCGATGGCATCGTTCCATTCACCTATCAATTCGATGATTACATAGTCCTGGTCGTAATCTGCAAACAATATTTTCATATAAAGTGTACGAGATCCAAACTCATCCCATTGAGGATGTATGTAGTAATTATAAACCGTATTGCTAAATTCAAATTCGCTATAAGTTTGTCCATAAAAAGGCGATTGCTCATCTTCTTCTGCGGTGTATAAATGGCGCCAGTTAAAATATGGTTCTATATCCTGCATGGATAAAAATTGATAAAAATAAAAGTGTGCAAAAAGATAAATATTTGTCCTGTCAAAATTAAATGATAACCAGCAAAGAGTTGCTCAAAATAAAATTTTAATCATCAAAATAAACAGGTATAAAAAAGGCCACACAATTCTTGTGTGGCCTTTCTGGATAACATAAATATCGCTGTTCAATTCACTACTAATTTTTCTGAAAATGCCAGTTGCCTGTTTTCGCTCAAAACCTTTACAAGGTACATTCCACGGGCATTTTTTCCTGCAAAACGAATTGCTTCTACCTGTCCGGATTTCGCAATGTTTACCACTTTTGATTGCAATGCCTTACCGGCAATATCGGTTAATACAATGGTATATTTTCCGGCACGCTGCCCATCAAACGACACATAAAACTGGGCACCAGTTGCGGGGTTTGGATAA
>Ga0209181_10001096_pt1 | contig 48349 bp, 50 predicted proteins | sample MAT05_FD_187208 | JGI IMG/M metagenome (GOLD analysis project Ga0209181, IMG submission 187208) | Freshwater microbial communities from Lake Fryxell liftoff mats and glacier meltwater in Antarctica - MAT-05 (SPAdes) (version 2) | ecosystem: Environmental > Aquatic > Freshwater > Ice > Liftoff... | reverse complement strand
AAGAGCCATTTTTTCAACCACATCATCAGCACTAACAAATAAATTGGATTGTCCGGTAACACTTTGCTGCAACAGCTCGCTAATCCGGCGGGCTAATGCTTTCTATTGCTCCACATCAGGCAATTCTGTTAAGGGGCCAAGATTAAGAATTGTTTCATGCTTAACCTGGTCATACTTACGATAACTTTCTACCAAACGGTAATGAACCACACGCTCACCCGTTGATTTCTGATACTTGAATATGCACTTCACAAACACAGGGGCAAAGGAAAGCCAGACACCGTCACCAGCCAAGGCTTCCGAGGGGACTACAAAGCACTTTTGGAAAAAGTTCAATTGATTATCAGTTAGTTATTTTATAAATGTTAATAAAATAGGAACTTTACTGCCCCTTATCAATATTCTACCTGCAATGTGGGTTAACAATGGGATTAATAACTTTTATTACAATAGTGTTCTTTACAATAAAGGAAACTACAAGGATTGAAAGCCACATGGTAAATCTATCTATTATTATCCTAACGGAAAAAAAAAGGAAATTAGAAACTATAAAAACGGTTTACTTCATGGTAAATTATTAACCTATGAGAGCAACGGCAAGTTGAAATCAAAAAAAAGATATAGATATAATAAACCTTTTAGAAGAATGATTTTGAAGTAATTCAACAATCTGTTTTAGGTTGTCCGCAGTTCTTCGAGGGCATAGAAAATATTCTGTTTATCGGATTCGGGCAGCTTCTCAATACCCTGCATTCGTTTGAGTGTTTTTTTATCCAGTACTTTTAGTTCACCGCCTACTAAGTAATCCAAATTCACCTCTAGGGCATCGGCTAGTTTTTTTGCGGTCTCAACAGAAGGCTTCATCTCATAACGGCTTCCACAATAGAATTGCTAAAAGTAACCTGTTTTAAAGCTTGTCAATTTCACTTTCAGAAAGCGCGGTGGTTTTTATAATAATATCAGTTGACACACCACTTTGTTTGAGGGCTTTTGCAACTTTTATTATTCCTTCTGTTATCCCTTCAATTTTCCCTTCATCAAATGCAGTATCAATTATACCTTTTAAATCTCTATAAGTTTTGAGACTAGTTTCATAATTATCTAAATCAGCCTGACCAAAGTTTGCAAGCTCTGCTTTCTCAAAAGCCCTGATAAATACTTCATCTTTGAAAATGGCCGGAATGCTTTGAAAATCTTCAAGATGTTTGATAAAATAAAGCCATTGGTCCAAACGGGTCTTTAACTCTTCTTCCGTCTTGGTGAAATTCGGCATTTCAAGATAGATATAGGTCAATTTCTCATAAAAGGTTTTACCATTTTGGTTTTTAAGCTTCACGGTATGAACAACCTCATTTCTCATAGGCTCATTTTCATAGTCATCAAATGTAAAATCCAGAATACCTATACAATAAACAGCTTTCAGATTATAATTCCATTCTCCTTTTTCGGCTTGCTCCCTGATGGGAAATGTAGAATAATATATAGTCCTTTCTTTAAAATAATTTTGCTTCGCTTTTTGAAGCCCTACGATAAATTTCTCGCCACTTTCATTTTCACAATAAATATCATAAATGGCTTTTCTGTCAATATAGATTAGTCCTAATTGTTCACTATTCTTAAATGAAAGGTTGGTTATTTTTTCCTGCTTGGCATAAGAGCGTTCAAAAAGTCAATTAAAAGGGGTTTACTGGCTTCTTCTGCGAAGATTTTTTTAAATCCAAAATCTGTAAATGGGTTTAGATATTTTGCCTTCATCGCCCCTGTCATTTAATAAAAGGCAAATTAACAAATAATTATTAATATTTTAAAAAATCATAGCAACTCAAAAAAAGAATTAGCCGTTTCTATAATGCTAAAGTGAATCACCAACTTGTTGAATCGTTCACCTTTGTATTGGGTAGAATCAAGGTCATAAGCTAACTCTCTGAGTTCAGTTAGTTTTATATCCTTTAGAGATTGACCATTAAATCGATCAAGATACTTCCTAAAAGTATTGCGTGCTAAGCCGGTATTCCTTTGGATAGCTATTATTGAAAAGTCGTTATTCCGAAGTTTTAAAATCTGTTTTACTAATTCCATCTTTGATGGTTTTGCTGTCATTTGTTGCAAACAACAGCTATTTCCCAATAAAAATATCTTTTATTTAGGGGGTCACATTACGTTGGAATGACAGGCAATTTAAAACTCCAATTCAATCTGTTTAACTCCGTCTTTTATCAGTAATTCCTAGTTGATATGAGGAGGGTCAATTTTCTCCGGATTAGAGGGGTCAACTTGAAACGGAATTGGGGGGTCACATTGGTCCGGAATCTACCCTTTGATGAAGAGGAATTGCTTTGGAAGATCAAAGCGGTAATTCGCAGGAGCCCTGGGAATAAAAATGGGAGTAAGGCGGAAATTATTTCACTCGGGAATATTCATTCGACTTTAATAATCAATCCTTAACGATAGGTGGAAAAATAAAATGCATCATTGAAAAGGAAAGTGAGATACGAGTTAATTTTATTATTTAAACAAAATGCGGTTAATATTAGAACATATCCTAAATTCTTTATTTCAACTATCGTGTGCATTAGATGATAGCTTCCTAATAAAGAGAGTCCAGCAAAACCTCTAAATTGCATAAAAACTCTTATTATTGTATAATTGCGCTAATACTCCAACCCCAGTATTTCCAGAGTATCGCATCACTAGATCTTTAATTTTGAATCTCTCAAATAATAATGTCAGAAGAACAAAAAAAACAATTAGAACAACAGCTTTGGAATATAGCCAATACCCTCAGGGGTAAAATGGGTGCCGATGAATTTCGGGATTATATTTTGGGTTTTATTTTTTATAAATTCCTATCTGAAAAGATGAACCTTTATGCCAATCAGATTCTTAAAGAGGATGGCATCACTTATAAAAGCTTTAAAGAAAATTCAACAGATGGCAAAGAATATCTGGAAGCCATTAAGGAAGAGGCTTTAGAGAAGTTGGGTTACTTCCTGAAACCTTCAGAATTATTCAGCGAGATTGCCAAAAGAGGGAACTCACACGGAAAGGAAGATGAAAGCAATTTCATTTTGGATGACCTCAGCCATATTCTTAACAACATTGAGCAAAGTACCATGGGTACTGAAAGTGAAGATGATTTTAATAAACTCTTTGAAGATTTAGACCTCACAAGTACCAAGCTTGGCCGGACTGAACAAGCCAAAAATGACCTTATCGCCAAAGTCTTAGCCCATTTAGATGCCATTGATTTTAGACTGGAAGATACAGAAGGGGATGTTTTGGGTGATGCTTACGAATACCTTATTGGTCAATTTGCCAGTGGAGCAGGTAAAAAAGCCGGTGAATTTTATACCCCTCAACAGGTATCAAACGTATTGGCGAAAATAGTAACCACCGGAAAAACCAAACTTAAAACGGTATATGACCCAACTTGTGGTTCCGGCTCTTTGTTATTAAGAGTTGCCAGAGAGGTAAAAGAAGTTGGGAATTTTTACGGACAGGAACTCAACCGAACCACCTATAACCTTGCCCGTATGAACATGATTTTGCACGGTGTCCATTATCAAAGGTTCAATATTAAACAGGAAGATACCTTAGAGCATCCTCAGCACATCGACCAACGCTTTGAGGCCATTGTTGCTAATCCGCCTTTCTCAGCGCAATGGAGCGCAAGCCCTCTGCACATGAGCGATGACCGTTTTAGCCAGTATGGAAAATTAGCACCGGGTTCAAAAGCGGATTTTGCCTTTGTGCAACACATGATCCATCATTTGGCGGATAATGGGATAATGGCCGTTGTTTTACCTCATGGCGTTTTATTCCGAGGGGGAGCAGAAGGACATATCAGGCAATATCTGATTGAAGATCGGAATTACTTGGATGCCATAATTGGTTTACCGGCAAATATCTTTTACGGAACCAGCATCCCGACTTGTATCTTGGTATTTAAAAAATGCAAGGAAAATCCGGAGAATATATTATTCATTGATGCCTCAAAGCATTTTACCAAGATCGGCAACCAAAACTACCTTCAGGAAGATGATATTGATAAAATAGTAACAACGTTTCGTGAACGGAAAGCAGAAGCGAAATACAGTTATGTAGCGACTTTGAAAGAAGTGAAGGAGAATGATTATAACCTGAATATCCCGCGCTATGTGGACACCTTTGAAGCCGAAGAAACAATTGACATCAATGCCATTGCTAAGGAATTGAAAGCTTTGGACAGAGAAATGGAAGAAACGGATAAGACAATCGCTGCGTTCTGCGATGAATTAAGCATTCTAACACCATTTTAATATGAAATGCCATGATTAATATTGAACAAAAGCGAAACTTAAATATGGCATTCCATGTGGCCTTAGTTTAAAAATTAATATAAAATATACACATGAAACAAGACGCCATAAAAATATTTGAAGACAAGCTGGTGAGAACTCTTTGGGATGAGAAGCAAGAGAAATGGTATTTCTCAATTATTGATGTGATTGAAATTTTAACCAATAGTCCAAGACCAAGAAAGTATTGGCATGCCTTAAAAACCAAACTCGCAAATGAAGGTAGTGAACTGTCCCAAAATATGGGACAGTTGAAAATGGCTGCCGAAGATGGCAAAATGCGAATAACTGATGTCGCCGACACCGAACAGCTTTTCAGATTGATACAATCCATTCCATCACCCAAAGCAGAACCCTTTAAATTATGGCTGGCACAAGTAGCCGCCGAAAGATTAGACGAAATGCAAGACCCTGAGTTGAGTATTGACAGGGCTTTAGAACAGTATTTAAAATTGGGATATTCTGAAAACTGGATTAACCAACGGCTGAAAAGTATAGAAGTACGCAAAGAACTGACTGATGAATGGAAAAGCCGTGGGCTAAAAGAAGGCGTTCAGTTTGCAACACTTACCGACATTATTACTAAAGCATGGAGTAATAAAACCACCAAAGAATACAAGGTATTGAAAGGTTTGAAAAAAGAAAATCTAAGGGATAATATGACCAATACCGAATTGATTTTAAATATGCTTGCCGAAGCATCTACCAAAGATATTTCACAAGCTGTAAACCCAGAAACCTTTGAAGCCAGTAAAAAAGTAGCACGACAAGGTGGTAACGTAGCCAAAGTCGCTTTAAAAGAATTGGAAACAAGAACCGGTAAAAAAGTAGTCACAGCATTAAATGCCAAAAGCGTATTGAACACAAAACAAATAGAAAGCACGGTTAAAAAAGAAAAACCTAAGAAACCTAAAAAGTAATATGAAAACCGAAACAATGAAAATTCCAAAATTGAGGTTTCAAGGATTTACTAATCTATGGGGGAATGACACCTTAAATAATCTTTCCAACTTTTCAAAAGGGAAAGGTATTTCAAAATCAGATATTGAAAAAGATGGGGAGACAGAATGTATAAGATACGGGGAACTCTATACTCTTTATAACGAAACTATTGAAAAGGTATTTTCAAAAACAAATGTTGCCAGAAAAGAGCTTGTCTTTAGTGAATCAAATGATGTTATAATACCTTCATCAGGAGAAACGAAAATTGATATTGCAAAAGCTTCTTGTTTATTAATTGCAGGAATTGCATTAGGTGGAGATTTAAATGTTATCAAAACCAATTTAAATGGAGTATTCCTAACCTATTATTTAAATAGCCAAAAGAAAAAAGAAATAGCAAGTCTGGCTCAAGGTAACTCAGTCGTTCATTTATATTCACACCAACTTAAAGGATTAACAATAAATTTCCCTGAACAACACGAACAAACCAAAATCGCCTCCTTCCTTATCACCGTTGATAAAAAACTCGAAGCCCTTAAGAAAAAGAAAACCCTTTTGGAGCAATATAAAAAAGGGGTTATGCAAAAGATATTTAGTCAGGAATTGCGGTTTAAGGATGAAAATGGGAAGGATTTTCGGGAATGGGAAGAAAGAAAATTTGGCGAACTTGGTGAGATTGTTACTGGTAAAACCCCAAGCACAAGTAATACCGATTTATGGAACGGAATTATTCAATTCGTGACCCCAACAGATATTAATGAGAATAAGTATCAGTAAAAAACGGAAAGAACTATTGCCGATGGCGAAAGAGTTAAACCGATTCCTACTAAAAGTATAATGTTTACATGCATTGCATCAATTGGGAAGATGAGTATGTCTATTAACCCATGTATTACAAATCAGCAAATAAATTCAATCATTCCATCTAAGAAATATGACAATGAGTTTCTTTATTATGGGATTATGAATATGGTAGGATATATAAAATCAACTCAAAGCACAAATACATTGCCGATAATTAATAAAACGCAGTTTTCTAAACTTCAAATAAATATTCCCAAGTCATTTGATGAACAAATAAAAATTGCTTTTTTTTATCACAAATTGATAAGAAAATTGCTTCTGAAAATTTATTAATAACCCAAACCGAGCAATGGAAAAAAGGCCTATTGCAACAATTATTTGTATGATTCGGGTACCATCGTAGAGACGCGATTAATCGCGTCTCTACCGTATGGAGACCATAAAAATACAATCTAGAAACCGGAATAGACAAACGACAAAATGAATAACTTCCAATACAAATATCGAATCCCCTCTGCCCGATTGCAAAATTGGGATTATGGTTCTGACGGTTCCTATTTTATAACCATTTGCACAAAAGGGCGGGAACATTTTTTTGGCGAAATAATAAATGATGAAATGCAATTATCCGAAATGGGAAAATTGGCAGAACACTATTGGATTGATATTCCGAATCATTTTAAATATATTGAATTGGGCAATTTTGTGGTAATGCCAAATCATGTGCATGGAATTTTGATAATTGATAAAACGAATATTTTGCCTGTTGTATTGGTGTCGTCCGAATTGCCCGTAGAGACGCGATTAATCGCGTCTCTACCGTATGGAAACCACAAAAATACAATGTAGAAACCGGAATAGACAAACGACAAAATGGATAAATTCCAAAACAAATATCGCATCCCCTCTGCCCGATTGCAAAATTGGGATTATGGGTCTGACGGTTCCTATTTTATAACCATTTGCACAAAAGGGCGGGAACATTTTTTTTGGCGAAATAATAAACGATGAAATGCAATTATCCGAAATGGGAAAATTGGCAGAACACTATTGGATTGATATTACAACGAATTTTCCATTTATTGAATTAGGAAATTTTGTGGTAATGCCAAATCATTTGCATGGAATTTTGATAATTGATAAAATCAATATTTTGCCTGTTGTATTGGTGTTGTCCGAATTGCCCGTAGAGACGCGATTAATCGCGTCTCTACCGTATGGAAACCACAAAAATACAATGTAGAAACCGGAATAGACAACGACAAAATGGATAAATTTAAAAACAAATATCGCATCCCCTCCGCCCGATTACAAAATTGGGATTATGGTTCTGACGGTTCCTATTTTATAACCATTTGCACAAAAGGGCGGGAACATTTTTTTGGCGAAATAATAAACGATGAAATGCAATTATCCGAAATGGGAAAATTGGCAGAACACTATTGGATTGATATTCCGAATCATTTTAAATATATTGAATTGGGCAATTTTGTGGTAATGCCAAATCATGTGCACGGAATATTGATAATTGATAAAATCAATATTTCACCCGTATCGTCGGTATCGTCGGTTCCAATCGTAGAGACGCGATTAATCGCGTCTCTACAATCCAACGTACCATCAAAAACAAAACAAATTGGCGGTTTTGCAGGAAATAAAAACCCCATGTTGAATGATAATATTTCACGAATTTGCCGGTGGTACAAAGGACGGTGTTCATTTGAAATAAATAAAATTCATGCCGATTTTGAATGGCAAGCCCGTTTTCATGATCATATTATCAGGAATGCTGAATCGTTTGAAAGAAATCAGGCTTATATTGAAAATAATCCAACAAATTGGAGTAATGATAAATTTTATAATTAAATGACCTCCCAACCCGAACAACTGCTCGAAGACAATCTTGTCAAACAACTCCAAAGCCTTGGGTATGGTTTTATTGCGCTTAAAGATGACAATGACCTTAACACTAACCTTAAAGCCCAACTTGAAAAGCATAATCAAATTACCCTTACCGATAAAGAATTTGCGAAAGTTTTAAGCAAACCTTTTACTGGGGCGATAAAGAGAATAAAATCATCAGCCAGTTGGAAGCCTTTACCAAAGACTTCTTAGAGCCTTGCCACATGAGTAAAATGGTGTGCAAATACACCGTTTTGCTGATTGATGAGCCTGAACTACATATTAATACATCTATTCAGAAAAAGCTTTTAATAGAAATAAATTAATTAATTGGTTTAGATTGTCAAATATGGGTTGCCACCCATAGTATAGGATTTTTAAGGGCTTTGCAGGATGAGCTTAAAAATGATTGTCAAATCATTGAATTCAAAGATGAGTATGAACTAGCAAAAAAAGAGTATACCTTAACACCAATGCCTTTTACAAGGGAAAATTGGCAGAGAATTTTTAAAACAACTTTGGATGATCTAACAACCTTATTAGCACCTCAGGAAATTATTTATTGTGAGGGGAAACTAAACCTTTCGTTAGATGAGAAGATGTTTAATGATATTTTTTCGCATCAATACCCAAATGTGTTGTTCATTTCAAGTACAAGTAAAAGTGAAAGCCAACGATTTGCAGGGATTGCTTTAACGATTTTAATAAGGCATTTACTAGCGTAAAAATTAAGGTTCTTATTGATAGAGATGATGATTTGTCAACCCCAACTCTAAGTAATGTTGATATCCGAAAACTCAAAAGGCGAGAATTTGAAAACTATTTATGCGATTGGGAGATTGTAAATAAGTCTTATGCTGCTTTGGTAAAGGATAGATTTGATGCTATTTGTACCGACATAATTAATGATAATATTAAATCTAAAACAAAAATTCTTATGAATGTTTGTGGTGAAAAAAAGGAAAACAAATTCCAACTAACATTGGCCAATAATTTTTCATCAGATACAAGTGTATATAAAGAATTAGAGAAAATTATTTTTAATTAGTCGTATTGAAAAACCTCCCCTTAAGACGGCTTTCCAGCAATTTCTGATAATGGACAAGACTTAAAGTAGAGGTCTCGTTCAATACCAAGGCCAAAAGGAGGAAGGCTTAAAGACTCTAATTCATTGATAATAAAGTATCCACGTTCATCGTATCCGAGGCTAGTTACGTATCCAAAACAGATGTTTTTATCTTCGTTATAAGCTATGGCGTACCAAGTACCCGCTCCGGATGGATTAAAGAATTTGGCAATGATAATTGGGTCAGCCACATCCTCCTGTGTGCCAACGTTAAAGAACTCATATTTTAGTTCTTCGCTGATAAGTGTTGTTTTTTGTGTTTTCATAAATGCTTTTATTGGGTTATTTGTAAATCTTTCGACTTGCAAATGCCCACAACAGGGGATAAAGGTTTCGTGCATTTAGGAATCTGAAAGAGCATTGATTGCGGAAAACCTGACCTGTTGTAATGTCGCAGGGTGAAAGATTAACTAGCCCCAAAGCTGAAAATTAAAAAACGGCTTATCGAAGACCATTAGAAATAATCGAAAGGTAAAATATTATGTAAAATCGCGTGCAAATTGCGTGCAAATAAAAAAGGCTTCCATTTCTGAAAGCCTTCAAGCCTTGGTTTTATTTGCTCCCCCTGCTGGACTTGAACCAGCGACCCTCTGATTAACAGTCAGATGCTCTAACCAGCTGAGCTAAGGAGGAGTGTTGTTTTTAAAGGACTGCAAAAATAGTATTTATTCGATTTTTGTCAAGTGTTTTATAAAATATTTTATATAGTCGCTGTTAAAGCCTTTCCGTAACGCTTACGATCTGTTTCTTTTAAGTATATTTTACGCAATCTGATTGACTTTGGCGTTACTTCTACATACTCATCTGCCTGAATATATTCTAATGCTTCTTCTAATGTAAATTTAACTGCAGGGAATATTTTTGCCTTTTCATCCGTACCAGAAGCACGCACATTGCTCTGCTTTTTAGTTTTTGTAATATTTATCACCAAATCGCCTGGACGTGTATGTTCTCCCATAATTTGACCTTCGTAAACTGGCTCTCCTGGATCCACAAAGAAAGTACCACGATCTTGCAAGTTACTGATACTATAAGGAATCGCAGTTCCATTGTCCATACTAATCAAAGATCCGCTAATTCTTCCCGGAATATCGCCCTTGTAAACTTCGAAAGCTAGAAAACGATGATTCATAATGGCCTCACCCGCAGTGGCTGTGAGTAATAAATTTCTTAAACCAATCAATCCACGAGAAGGTACATGATAAGTTAAAATCATACGATCACCTTTTGGATTCATGCTCTTCATTTCACCCTTGCGCTGGTTCACCATTTCAATCGCTTTTCCAGCAACATTTTCTGGCAAATCAATGGTTAACTCCTCTATTGGCTCACATTTCTTACCATCAATTACTTTTATAATTACCTGTGGTTGCCCAATTTGTAACTCATACCCTTCGCGACGCATAGTCTCTATTAATACCGAAAGGTGTAAAATACCTCGACCAAAAACGATAAAGGTATCTGCATTTCCAGTATCTTCTAGGCGCATGGCTAAGTTTTTTTCTAATTCGCGCTCCAAACGGTCTTTTAAGTGACGGCTAGTTACAAATTTCCCTTCTTTACCATAGAAAGGACTATCGTTAATCGTAAAAACCATGCTCATTGTAGGCTCATCAATTGAAATTCCGGGCATTGCCTCAGGATTTTCGGGATCAACAATGGTGTCTCCAATTTCAAAATTTTCTAAACCAAAAATGGCACAAATATCACCCGCTTCTACTTTGTCAATTTTCATCTTGGCAAAGCCTTCAAACACAAACAGGTCTTTAATTTTATTCTTAACAATACTGCCGTCTTTTTTTACCAACACTACATTTTGTCCTTGCTTTAAAGTTCCTCTATGAACTCTTCCAACAGCAATTCTACCAGTATAACTGCTGTAATCCAAGGATGTAATTTGCATTTGCAAAGTTCCTTCTTGCGGATTTGGAGCAGGAACATGTTTCATGATGGTTTCAAACAAGGCTTCGATATTATCGGTTTCGTTTCTCCAATCATAACTCATCCAACCATTTTTAGCACTTCCAAAAACGGTAGGAAAATCCAACTGATCTTCGGTAGCATCTAAATTAAACATCAAGTCAAATACAGCATCGTGAACCGCATCAGGCGTGCAATTTTTCTTATCAACTTTGTTAATAACCAATACCGGCTTTTTACCTAACTGAATTGCTTTTTGCAAAACAAAACGGGTTTGAGGCATTGGACCTTCAAAAGCATCCACCAACAATACCACACCGTCGGCCATATTTAAAACACGTTCAACTTCACCGCCAAAATCACTGTGACCAGGGGTGTCGATGATGTTTATTTTAGTTCCTTTATAATTTACGGAAACATTCTTGGCAAGGATGGTAATACCACGTTCGCGCTCAAGATCGTTGTTGTCCATAATTAAATCGCCCGGATTCTCATGTTCTTTAAATACTTTTGAGGCCATAAGCATTTTGTCTACCAAAGTGGTTTTCCCGTGGTCAACGTGGGCAATAATTGCAATGTTTCGAATTGGATGCATGAATTTTAAAAAGTCCGCGAAATTAGACAATTTAAGGCAAAAAACCGCGATTCGTCTCATTTAAACTTTATAACTCGCAAATTTGTTGGTATTTAGCAAATGATTACGACATGTAATTCATCATTTTTTTACACCTTTGCAGCAATTCCCTATTGAACAACTGCACAATTAATTTATGGAAAACCGGAATGTTTTTAGATTCGTATCACGATTGCTCATTGCATTCGGTATTCTTTTTATTAATCTTTTCATATTTACGGCTTTGGCAGCATTTATCTGCAAGGCTGTCTATCAGATTGACATCACCCCACCCCTAAATTCATCCTCCTTTTTAAGTGCAACTTCCAATCATGTTTCTGCATTAAGACTTTTTCAAGGTATTGTTTCCTTTGGCACTTTTGGAATTTCAGCTATGGTAATCAGTTTGGTATTTAAACAAAAGGTGTTTGAATACCTAGGTTTAGCCACCTTGCCTAAAACAATTTATTTCCTTGCCGTCCCTGTGATTTTAATTGCATTTATGCCTTTTCTATCTTGGCTTATTGAAACAAACGGTCAATTAAAACTTCCGGAATTTATGTCGGGATTGGAAGCAAAAATGACCGAATTAGAGAAACAAAGTAATCTAATGTACGAGGTGCTTTTAAGAATGGACGATTATAGTGCCCTCTTCAGCAATTTAATCGTTATGGCTTTGATACCTGCAATAGGAGAAGAGCTTTTTTGCCGGGGTGTTTTATTAAATATTTTTTATGATTACTCAGGAAAAATCATTCGATCGGTGATTTCGGTTGCCTTTATTTTCACCCTGCTTCATTTACAAGTTTATAAATTTGCTCCTTTGATGGCTTTGGCAATCATGCTTGGATTTTTCATAAACTGGTCGCAAAGTATTTGGCCGTCCATTTTTTATCATTTTTTAAACAACGCTATGACGGTGGTTGGCAGCTACTATTATGATCGAGGAATAAAAAACTTTTTCACTGATAATAACGCAAGTATGCCAATTGTTTTAAGTATTGCCAGTTTTTTTATTACTATTGCTATTGTAATTTTTTTGAATAAAAAATCACAAAAAACCGAACCTGATTATGAATAATTTAACATTGAGAGCGATTTCGGGTGCCTTATTTGTTGCACTTGTTGTGGTATGCTTACTTGGAGGAACTTGGCCAGCCTGGGGCATGTTGCTACTTTTTTCGTTTTTGTCGCTGCGCGAATACCAAAACTTACTTTTACCAAATTTATCGTTCATCCAAAAACTTCTTTTTATCATTTCAGGTTGCTATCTATTTGCAGTTCTGAGTTTTAAACAATTCATGTATTACAGCGAAATACCACCGGTGTTTTATTATGTGACTTTATTATTGCCGGTTCTAGTATTTATTTCTGAATTATTTCGCAAAAACGCTGCTCCATTCGATCAGATTGGCCGCCAACTTACCGGCTGGATATACATTCCAGTTTCACTCGGCCTGCTTTTTGGCACTGGATATCAGCCATTTTTATATGTCAATGGCGAAATTGCTTATAATGGCTTTTTAGTACTCACCATTTTCATACTTATTTGGAGCAATGATACCTTTGCATACCTTACTGGTCGTTGGTTGGGCAAAAAAACCTTATTCAGCAGAATTTCACCTAAAAAAACAGTAGAAGGGTCGATAGGTGGACTTATCCTTACCATTGCTTCGGCCATTGCAATTTATTACCTCCATCCGCAACTCACCTTAATTCAATACATACTTTTGGCAATAACCATTAGCTTTTCGGCAACTTTAGGCGATTTGGTAGAATCGATGCTTAAACGAAGTTTAGACATTAAAGATTCCGGCAATTTAATTCCAGGCCATGGTGGTATTCTCGACCGATTGGATGCTACATTGCTGACGGCTTGGTTCGTATATTTTTTACTTCAAATATTTTAAGTATCAAAACATATTGTCATAACACTAATTTAATTTAGTTTTGCACTCCCTTTAATTTAATTTTAACACTAAATATGAGTACGACCCAATCAGAACATCTGAATCCATTAGATTCGATGAAAGAAAGGTTTTCAAATGCAGCCAATATTCTTGGCCTTGATCAAACCACTTACGACATGTTAATCAACCCGCAAAAAGTGATGATTGTAAGTTTACCTGTTATTATGGACAGCGGCGAATTACGGGTTTTTGAAGGAATTCGTGTAGTTCACTCAGCTAGCATGGGACCAAGTAAAGGCGGTATCCGTTATTCCATGAATGTTACCTTAGACGAAGTTAAAGCTCTTGCAGCTTGGATGACATGGAAATGTGCTGTTGTTGATATTCCTTATGGCGGCGCAAAAGGTGGTATCAAATGTGACCCTAGAAACATGAGCGCCGGCGAGCTCGAACGACTTACCCGAGCCTATACAGTTGCGATGCAGGATATTTTTGGTCCTGATAGAGATATACCTGCTCCTGACATGGGTACCAACGCACAAACGATGGCTTGGATTATGGATGAATATTCAAAAATTAAGGGCGTTGCGAGTCCTGCGGTTGTTACTGGTAAGCCTTTAGTTTTAGGTGGATCTTTAGGTAGAGTTGAAGCAACGGGTCGCGGTGTAATGGTTACCACTAGAGGCGGAATGGCTAAATTAAAAATGGATCCATCTCGAAGCACCTGTGCTGTTCAAGGGTTTGGCAATGTTGGCTCTATTTCAGCTAAACTTATTGCAATGCAAGGCTTAAAAATAATGGCTATTTCGGATGTTACCGGAGGATACTACAAAAAAGATGGTATTAACGTTGAGGAAGCTATTGCCTTTGTTCAAAAAAATAATGGAACGCTCGAAGGCTTTAATGCCGATAAAATAAGTAATGAAGAACTACTTACCCTTGATGTAGATGTATTGGTGCCAGCTGCCATGGAAGATCAAATTACAGTAAACAATGCACATGCAATTCGTGCAAAACTAGTGGTGGAAGGTGCTAATGGACCAATTGCTAGTGAAGCTGATAACATTTTACATCAAAACAAAGTTAACATCATACCTGATATTTTAGCCAATGCAGGGGGTGTAACTGTTTCCTATTTCGAATGGGTACAAAACCGTTTGGGTTATTATTGGACTGAAGAACGTGTTAACCGTCGTGCAGATCGGGTTATGAAACAAGCTTTTGATAATGTATTCTCGGTTGCCATGAAATATGATGTAAGCTTGCGAACCGCAGCATACGTAACAGCTATTGATAAAGTAAGAGAAACTGAAAAATTAAGAGGCGTATTTTAATGTTACACCGAGAAGGTTATACAACCATATTTATTGCAAGCATTGTATTAATTGTAATAAATTTTTTATCGGATCAATACATTTCAAGCAATATTGTCAGAAATATTTTAGTTGCACTTTCTCTTTGTGTGTTAATAATATTTCTTCAATTTTTTAGAAATCCAAGCCGCAATCTTACCATTGACCCTTCTGGAGTTATTGCACCTGCCGATGGCGAAGTAGTGGTGATTGAAAAAGTTTTCGAAAAAGAGTTTCTCAAAACTGAATGTATACAAGTGTCTATTTTTATGTCGCCGCTTAATGTGCATGTTAACCGAAATCCGGTTTCGGGTAAAGTCAAGTTTTTTAAGTACCACCCCGGAAAATATCTTTTTGCCTGGAATCCAAAATCAAGTGAGTTAAACGAACGCACAACTACTGTGGTCGAAACCTCAAACGGTCAAAATATTTTATTTCGACAAATTGCAGGAGCTTTGGCACGTCGTATTTGTTGGTATGTCAAAGAAGGACAACCGGTGAAACAAGGCGAGGAAATGGGATTTATCAAATTTGGTTCACGCGTTGATGTTTTTTTACCATTAGATGCTAAGATTAATGTCAAAATTGGCGATAAAACATCCGGTGGTCAATCTATTATTGCTAAATTACAATAATGGCATTAGATTTGTATTATAATATTTAAATAAATTAACATGAAAAAATTAGTATTAGTATTAGGTTTGGTAATGGGTTCTTTGGTTTTTTCGGATGCAATAGCTGCCGTTTCTACAAAAAGTAATATTGCAATTGAAAAAAACGATACACCTGTAAAGAAAAAGAAAAAAGCGAAGAAAAGCTGCTGCACAAGCAAAAGTGAAGCTTCAGCCACTAAAAGTTGCTCTAAAGAAAAATCATCTTGTTGCAGTAAGAAGAAAACTGAAACAGCTCCAAGCAAGTAATTTTTTTAAACTTCATATCAAAGCTCCGGTAAAACGGGGCTTTTTTTTTGTGCGTTTTGAAGAAACTATTCCTCAAAAATCGCGCTAATCGTATGGAAGATTTCAGCGACCACTTAAACCGGGTCAGTGTATGAATAGTACGGGTTTCTAGGCCAATAAGCTTTCCAAACCTAAAAACTATTACGTATACCGTGTTGTACACTGCGCTTTGTCCTGTTTTGTTCAGTCCTCAAGTTCTATACCTTCTATTCGATTTAAATGGTTTGTATTATTTGTCACCATTACTAAATTATAAGTTGAAGCAGTTACCCCTGTAAAAAGGTCAAACACACCCTTCCTACAAAAAATACAGATGTTGGCGTTAATTAAATATTTTTTCAAAGCTCTTCAACTTTTCGGTTAAAAGTTTTGCTAATGCGAATCATTGAGATTATTTCTTTCGTTGATTCTTTTGAGTTCCAAGCTCCAAATGCTTTATAAAAAGATTTCTTCCTGTCGGTAATGTCGGTCTTTAAGGAATTAGTGAGTTTTGAAATAAGGTCAAGTTTTTCACTTGGGCTTAAATTATCCAATAGTTATTGATAGCCATTAATTAAGGTCGTGTCTTGGTCAATTACTTTCATTTGGGATTCTCAATTTACATGAGCAAATTTAAGTAAAAGTCCGAAATTTAGAAAGGAACGTTTATAGTTACAATGAGGTTTTAGCATAACGTACAACTACTAATATGCAATAATTATCAAGACTTTATGCATTACGAGGCATTTAATAGCCAAGATTTTTTTTATAAATAAACATCAATACCTAATATCAATTGTATTTAAAAATTAGCTCAAAGTTATTTATTAAATTTACAATGATAAATGCAGTGATAACAAAATAATAGTTAGCCAGAAAAAGAAAATTTGACTATATATTTTGCATAATCGGTACAATATCCATTATTTTCGAATTTTAAAATTTATTACCTTATTAAATATGAAAAAAACATTTTATTTAAGCTTAATCCTTTTCATCATATTTGCCTCTTGTAAAAAAGACGAAAAATCAACGCCAAAATCGGATGATCAGCCAAAGGAAGAAATTATTGAAATAAAAACAACTTTTGGAACCATGATTATGTGGCTCAACAAAAAAACGCCAAAACATAGAGCCAATTTTATAAAACTTGCAGGTGAAGAATTTTATGACAATACAAGTTTTCATCGATGTGTTTCGAACTTTGTAATTCAAGGAGGCGATCCTCTTACAAAAGATTCTATTGCTTCCAACGATGGAACAGGAGGCCCCGGTTACCTAATTGACGCCGAGATTGACACTAGTCTTTACAAGCATGATTTTGGTGCCGTTGGAACCGCAAGAGGTAATGACCCAGCCAAAAGATCAAATGGATCGCAGTTCTATATTGTAACACAAACAGGTGGATCTCACGCCCTAGATTACAATTACAGTGTTATTGGTAAAATTATTAAGGGCATGAACGTTGCAATAACTATTAATAAGCAACCAAAAGCGTCAGATAAACCTTTAACAAAAATTTTGATGGATGTAAATCTGTTGCTCAAAACTCAAGCAGAAATTACGGCAGAATACGGTTATAGCAACTTCGATTGGTAAACTATTCAATGCCCTTTGCCTTCTTTTCACTTTTTTGCAGGCCAAAAAAACCTGAATAAAACCCAACAGCATAACACATCATGATTAACACAACTGGCAATGCAAAACGACTAGCCCCCAATGGACCTGTAATTAATGCAAAATAAAATACCATAGCAGCACCGATCCAAACTAACTTTCGTTGTCGATTTTGCCAAATAAAACCTATAAAACCTATTGTTTTTATAACATTTATCAAAAAAACGAGTATTAACACTAAAAACAAAGTGGGGTGCTTCGATAGCATATCTTCTAACTTGCTCGTGGCAGCCCCTTTATGCAAAAAACCTGCCGAATCTTCTTGCTCAATTTTAAAAAAGGAATATAAATCAAACCTGCCAGGATCGAGAAAAAACAAAACAGAACCCTTTAAGTGATAAAAGGAGTATCCCGCAAAATGAGTTATCAAAGCCTTTCTACAGACTGTATTAATGGCTTGGTAATTTTGCTTAAACTCCGCCTTACTATATGGTACAATCATTAAAGGACCAAGCAATTTTTCTGTTTCGGCTTGCCCAATTGCCTTATTCAAATACAAATTGGTATTGTAATGAAGAAGATTCATGCTACCAATTGAACTGTAATGAAAAACTCCGGTTAATTTTTCATTTTTTGAACTTAGCATATACCAACTAAAAAAGGGTATCAAAGTTATCAAAGTAAAAAAATAAATCTTTTCTTTAAGGAATATGAAAAGTCCGATGAGACCGATGATAAAAGATGCCGGTAAAAAAACAGGTTTAATTAATGCACATAAGGTACCTGTGACGATGCACGCTAAAATCCATTTTTTATTATTGGTTTCTAAATACCTAGCTAAAGAAACCATTAATACCATAACAAGGGTTTGTAACCACAAATCAGCCATAATAAACTGGCTGTAAATAAATTGCGATGGAGTTAACAGAATAAAAACTCCCAATAATATGTAAGATGCCCTTTTACTAGGCAAAAGCATTCGTAACAATACCAACGCTAGAAAAATATTTAACAAACCCAAAAAGGTTTGCACAATGTAAATGTAATTCGGATGAATATTTAAGGCTTTAAAACTGACTAAAATAAGAGGATATAAAGGCGTTCGCTTACTAAAAAGTCGGTAATCGGTTTCGGCATTATGAATGCCTGCATAAAAATTACCGTAAATATAATAATTCTCGGCACTGTGAATATACTCTTCCGAATCTCTTAGTTGCACCGGTTCATTGCGCAAGGAATAAAACATTGTAAAATGAAAAACAACCAAAAAAACCAGAAGAATCTGCTTAATTGTTTTTGAATTGTTGTTAAATAATGAAGTAATGCCGGTCATTAAACTATTTTTTTAGGGTTATTTTGATTCAACTTTGATTGAAAGGTATAAGATAAAAGCAATGCTCGTTGGCAAGCAAGTTCGGCTTTTGGACCTTCAAAGTTTTCTTTAACTGTAGAAGTCCAAAATTCAATCCAGGTATCAAAATGCTTCGCTTCTAAATTTAAATGCAGATGTTTATCAAAAACATTGCCGGTGTATCCTGGTTTATCGATGAGTATAAAAGCCCAAAAATCAACAATCTTAGGTAAATGTTCTTGGATCCTTAGATGTGCAAACTTAGGACTTGTAACTGGATCATTTAGAAGTTTGTTGTAAAAAGCTGCTACTAACTTTTCTATATCTTCATAGTTACTTATGTCGTTCATATGCGAGTTTGTTTTAACTTCGCCACCTGCAATGTTGCATATAACGAAGCAACAAAATTAAGACGAAACCTACTTAAATGACCATAATACTTTCTATAGAATCGAGTGGGCCACTTTGTTCGGCTGCATTGCATCGTGAAGGTGTTTTAATAGACAGCATGGAATCTTTAGAAACCAATGCACACGGAGAAAAACTGGCACTATTTGTCCAGGAAATAACGCAAAAGAACAATCTAAAAATTTCAGATTTGAGCGCGGTGGCAGTAAGTCGTGGGCCCGGAAGTTACACTGGACTTCGGATTGGGGTCTCGTTAGCCAAAGGATTGTGTTATGCCGCAAAAATTCCTTTAATAGCGGTGGACTCATTGCAATCGCTCGCCTTGGGCATATCTCAAAATCGTATAGAATGGCCTGATAATTCATTGTTTATACCGATGATTGATGCCCGCAGAATGGAGGTATACACTGCATGCTATGATATTCGCCTTGAAAAAATAAAGAATACAAAACCAATTATTTTGGATGATTTGTTTAATGAAACACTGGAAGTCGATAAAACTTATTTTACAGCAGGCAGTGGTTGTTTTAAGCTAGATAAAATTAAAATGGATATGCAGATTTTAGCATTCGACACCATAAAACTTTCTGCAAATTATATTGGTCAACTTGCTTTTCAAAAATTCACTCGAAACGAAATTGAAAATTTGGCATACTTTGAGCCAGATTATTTGAAAGAGTTTGCGATAATTATTAAAAAATCGGATTCAACAGACTAAAACATAGACCACAGGACTTTATCTTACAATTTTAAAAAAACATCCTAAAGTTCAACAACAACTTTACGAAAAGCCTTTTCATAAGGTGTTTCAAGTGTGATAAAATAAACGCCACCTTCAGATAGTTTTCGATACTTCCTAGAATAGGTGTTTTCTCCTATTTCTAAATCGGTCAAAATACCGGATTCAATAACTTTCCCCTTAATATCTGTAATGGTTAGTTTCACATTATCGGTACTCTTTAAATTAAATTTAATCATAAAATAACCATTGTTAGGATTAGGATAAACTTGCATTTGCAAAGTGCCTGTGCTTTGCGAGTTTAAACTATGAGTAGATGCTGTAGAATTTTTAATCAAATATACTTTGAAAATTGTGCTGCTAGCCGTACTTTGGGTGCCGGTATTTATGAAAAATATATTTTTAGCAGTACTTGCAATTCCGCCAAAAATATAACCGACTTGCGTTGTATCTTTCGAAAAATCATCCAATTTCAGGACTTCATTAGGGTATTGAGGGTTGGATTGGATTGGGATAAATTCGGAACCAGCTCCCAATAAAGCTGGCATTTCTATTGGTAATTTGTACTCAGACATTGATCCTTTTCCATCACGTGTAACTCGGGCTATCGTTTTAACAAACGGAACATCGTTATTCTGAACCATAATTCCCATACTATCATAAAATTGTGCAATTCCTCCAAAAAACACGGTATGCATTTCGTTTTTAGATGAACTATAAACTGGTAGATGAGCACAATGATAGTGATTGTAGTACTGCGAAAATCCAGCATTTACAGTTAGTCCGTTGCTATCTATATTTACACTATTTAAATATGGCAGATCTAACGAAACCTGAAATACACCCGAAAATGCGGTTATTCCTTGCTCACCGTTTGGCAATATTTGATTGGCTACATTGTAATCGCGACGGTGAAGATTAGCAGCATCAATGATTGCTGTTAGATGGGTCACTTTTAATGTTACGCCATCATCTTGAATGGTGAACTTGCGGCTAGAATTAGAGTACGTTTGTATAAAACCAGGTCCTTGATTAGGTCCCATTGGATTGTACCTACCTATAAACCTTTGACCTCCGGAAAGGTAAAAGGTATTGTAAATTTTGTTTATATACCCTCCGGTAATTGCAAACATAGTATCATTTATCTGTCGAAAATAGGAGCTTACCGAAGTGCCGTTAACAATGGCATCAATAACCTCAGGCACTTTAACGGCACTTAGATTTGGAAACGTAATATGATCGGCAGAAGTAGCGCTATAACCATATCCACCGGCCAAATAGAGATAATCACCTTGTTGGTAGAACTCCATATTGGTAGAACTTAGTTGTTCCTGCATAGCGGTTGAAAGTGAAGATAACGAGCTTGACCACTTCTTTTTAGCTACTGGATCTACTACTATTATCTGAGTGTTGTTACCTGCTGCATCAAAAGATGCAAAAGGTTGTCGGCGATGCAATCCATCCAAGCGTCCGCCAATAATTAGCCATTTTCCATCATTTTGTCCCCAAGCAAAAGATTGTAATCCTCCTAATCCGCTTATATTCATCGGTTCAAGAGCTATTTGAAAAGGTGCGTTTTGAGCATTGCTTTTTGAAACAAGAACCAAAATTAAAAATACGAAGATTTTAAGTTTTAATGTCATTTAAGTTGTTTTTATAAGTTTAAGTAGAGAATAAATAAGCGAGTTACCTTGATGCGTTAAAACAAATTCAAAATTTGCAATTCGCCACTTGTACATAAGCAATCTAAAGGAACCTATTACAATATGAATCAATTCTGAGGTGTCAAGTGCATTTGTGAAAACACCTTTTTGTTGTCCATCAAGAATCACGGTTTGAAGATAATTCATCTTTACTTGGATTATTTTGCCAATTGCAGCGTTAATTTTCGAACTTTCCTCCATGAGGCCATCACAAAAAACTGACACAACAAAATGTGGATTCTCGCTAAAAAAAATAAACTGACTATCAAAGAGTGATTTTAATTTTGCCTCAGGATCTAATTCGGTAGCAACAACTATTGCCAATCGCTGATCCATATTGCCTGCCAAAAAGGTTAGTAAGGCAAGAATAATGTCTTCTTTGCTAGCAAAATGACGATATACAGCGCTTTCGGAAAATTTCATCTCGGCAGCCAAATTCTTAATGGTTAAACCACTAACTCCCGATTTGGTAAGGATGGCTCCTGCTGCTTCAATTAACTCAAATTGCCTATTGGATATTGGTTGATTCATCATTAAAATGGTTTAAATTTAATTTCGATTTAATGTTAAAAAGTGCAAATCCAGACCAATATAACTTATATGTTAATGAAAACATAGTGATAAAATAATTTTGATACATTCTGTATTCATTATTTTGGTAAGTGAATAACCACTTACAAAAATAATTGTTTTTATTTAAAATTTTCAAATAATATATTGATTTGATAAAGTAATAAGAAATTTGGAGAAATAATGATTATTAAAGTTACTTCAAATCTGCGAAATGCATTAATTCTTCAACAATAATTTCTGGCTTTGTAAATGGAAAGAAGTGCGATTGTCCTTTGAGTATTCTTAACTTAATTGGTGCATTAATTAACATCTTTTTTGCAAAATCAGCGTTTTGTTTGGGCACAAAACCATCCTTTGTTCCTTGAATTACGACCACAGGAATCCTGATTTTCTGCCAATCGGGAAGCATTTTTTCTAAATCGACCTTAAGTGGCATTATTTCAGCGTTCGATGCTTGGAAAGACTTGGGAATCATCCAGCGAATCCATGTACTAGCCATCGGTTTTCGATACCATTCCTTGGGTTCTAAGTCAGGGTCGATGGATCCTGCTAAAATAACAATCGCCGCTATTTCCTCTGGAAAATCCATAGCCATTTTTGCAATTAAAGGGCCACCTAAAGAGTGGCCAACCAATATTTTCTTTGAATTGGCATACGTTCTCAAAACTCCCATTAACAATTCACTTTGTCGAGCTAAACTAGTTTCAGCTACTCCAAAATTTGAATATCCAAATCCAGGTCGATCAACCAAAACCGGCATAAAGTTAGATGTTATCAATGAATCGGTTGCCGCTTTCATTAATGCGGTGCTGCTTCCGGGCGAGCCGTGAACAAACATAACCAATGGTTTTGCTTTATTAGGAATATCCCAAAAATGAATGGTTTGATTACCATTAGTGTAATTATGAAACGTAGGATTTAACTTCTTTTTTAAAAGCTTCTGACGAATACTCTTATCCGATTCACGAAAAGTCATGCAGCCCGAGAGATTGATAGTTGCTATAAAAACAATCGGGATAAACCAGATTAAGTGCAGTTTTGAGGGCTTTTTCATAATATCTCAATTAGTTTAAAAACATTCAAAACAGAAACTTGTTTGAAATCTCGTCGATTAAAAAAATAATTTTTATTTAATTTGTTTAATCAAATTTAACAGATAAGTGCCATAACCACTTTTAGTTAGTGGGGTTGCTAAATTAATTAATTCTTCTTTTGTGATAAAACCCATGGAATATGCAATTTCCTCAATACATCCAATTTTCAAGCCTTGACGTTCTTCAATAACTTGGACAAATTGAGCGGCTTGCATTAATGAATCAAAAGTACCGGTATCGAGCCAAGCAGTTCCGCGGTTTAAAACACCAACTTTTAACTTGCCTTGTTCTAAATAAATTTTATTTACATCTGTTATTTCGTATTCACCGCGAGCCGACGGCTCAAGTTCTTTTGCAATTTTAACAACATGATTGTCGTAAAAATACAAACCGGGTACAGCGTAGTTTGATTTTGGTTGTTTTGGTTTTTCTTCAATACTCATGGCATTCATCTTGTCATCAAATTCAATTACCCCATAACGCTCAGGATCCGATACATGATAAGCGAATACAATTCCACCTTCAGGATTATTGCTTTCAACAAGCAATTCTTGTAGATTACTACCAAAGAAAATATTATCACCCAAAATTAAAGCAACTTTATCGTTGCCAATAAATTCTTCACCAATTACAAAAGCTTGGGCCAAGCCATTTGGAGTTTCCTGAACCTTGTATTGAAAAGTACACCCAAGTTTTGACCCATCCCCTAAAAGTTTTTCAAAATGAGGCAAATCGTGTGGTGTACTAATAATTAATATTTCTTTAATACCGGCCATCATTAAAATAGACAACGGATAATAAATCATAGGTTTATCATAAACAGGCATCATCTGTTTACTCATGGCAAGGGTTAACGGATGTAAACGAGTTCCAGAACCTCCGGCTAAAATTATTCCTTTCATAGTTTGTAGTCTTTATTTAATTCAATTATTAATCCGATTCATTTACCTCCAAAATACATCAAATCTACTTGGTATTTTAAAATATACAATTAAATTATCGTTTCACAGTCTTTAGTTGTCCTCTATATGCCCCTTTCTAAAAAGAGTACTGATTTTATAGCTTGCACATTTTGACAAATAAGTGAACCGCAACAACCAGCAAACATACAATAAAAGGCCAAAAATATTTTGTTCGATAGAAAATCATGCATTTATCAAATATCGCTACCTTTGTCACTCGAAATGCCTATCTCCCTCAATCAGATAAAAGCGCCCATATCAACCGAGCTGGAGATTTTTGAAAAAAAGTTTAGAGAAAGTGTTAAAAGCCGAGTGGCCTTGCTAGATGTGATTATGAATTACATTGTGAAACGCAAGGGCAAGCAAATGCGTCCTATTTTCGTTTTGCTCTCTGCCCGATTATTCGGCAAAATTGATGACCGATCATACCGAGGTGCAGCTTTGGTAGAGCTTTTACACACCGCCACCTTAGTGCATGATGATGTTGTTGACGTTGCCTTTACTCGCCGTGGATTTTTCTCGATAAATGCTCTTTGGAAAAACAAAATTGCTGTGCTAGTTGGTGATTACCTTTTGTCAAAAGGCCTTTTACTTGTATTAAAAAAAGGCGATTACGACTTATTGACCATCCTTTCTGAAGCCGTTGAAGCCATGAGTGAAGGAGAACTTTTGCAACTAGAGAAGGCTCGAAGACTGGATATTACCGAAGACGTATATTTTGACATCATTACAAAAAAAACAGCCTCTTTTATTGCAAGTTGTTGTGCTATTGGCGCTGCTTCAACCGGTGCAAGCGAAACTCAAATCTCTAAAATGAAAGAATTTGGCATGAAAGCCGGTATAGCTTTTCAGATTAAAGATGATCTATTTGACTACGGAAACGATGATATTGGGAAACCTTTGGCCATTGACATCAAAGAAAGAAAAATGACATTACCCTTGATATATGCCTTGAGCCGAGCCGATTATTGGGAGAAAAGGAAGGTTATGAGCATTATCAAAAACAATAATAATGACAAAAAAAAGGTTGCTTTCGTTATTGATTTTGTTAGTCGAAGCGGTGGCATTGAATACACTCGTCAAAAAATGATTGATTACCGAAATGAAGCTATAGATATCTTAAACACCATTACGGATGCAGAAGAAAAAATTCATTTGCAATACCTTGTGGATTATGTTGTGGAACGCAAGAAGTAAATTGAAGTTTGGTTAAAATTACATTTAAAATACTAAAAGCAGGAAAATAAAAATGCTAAGATTTCGTTTTTCAATCAAAAAACTGTTAATTGCATCTCTTTTAATAAATTGAAGAAAATGAATAACCGCAAGGTATTATATATAGTAGTATTCCTTTTGATGACTTTAGGAGTAAATGCTCAAAGGTGGAATAGGGAAAGTTCGTTAGACTTAGGTCTTATGCTAGGAGGTAGTAATTATACCGGAGAACTTACCAATTTTAAATTTTTTGAAACGCAAGGAACACACTTTGCAGCAGGCTTGCTTTGTCGTTATAATTTTGGCAGCCGTCTTACATTTAAACTTTCGGCAACCCGTGGGAATATTAGTGGTTCCGACGAATGGTATTCTGACAAAAAGGAAAACCAACTGCGCAACTTACATTTTAAGAGCATTCTTTGGGATTTTTCAGGCGGAGTAGACATTAACTTACGATTATTAGACCGTAGAAAGCAAAAAGGATTTGTGCCCTATATTACCACAGGTTTTTCTGTCTTCAAATTTAATCCAATGGGTCAATTTTTTTACAATGTTAACAGCCCTCACAATACAGGTACCAATGGTTACTCTAATTTAGCAGGGCGAAATGAAGAATGGGTTAATTTACAACCCTTAAGTACCGAAGGGCAACAGACAGCGGAATACAACGACTTAAAAAGATACAGTCTCACACAGTTAGCGGTGCCCCTTGGTATTGGTGTAAAATTATATTTAAATAAAAGTTGGATGATAGCCTTGGAATATGCTACACGTTTTACATTTACAGACCATTTGGATGATGTAAGCGGCAAATATGCAGAACCTTTTTTCATCGAAAGTCAATATGGTCCTATCGCTTCTGCCATGGCAGACCCTGGCCCTCAATTGCATGAAACCGGAACTTTGCGTGGAAATCCTAATAACAATGATCGTTACGGTATTTTTGGTGTTTCATTAACCTACCGCATTATAACCAGTAAAGTAAAATGCTTTCAATTCCGTTAGTTAATTCGTCTAAATAATCCCATCTTTTTTCAATATTTTTGCAACTTTTAAAAACCAGTGTAACAATTGGTCTGTAAAGGTCGTATTAGTTTAAACATGCCCATAAACATCCTTCGATTTATAGTTTTACAACTTTTAATTCTAGCTGGATTTAACGCGTCTTCTCAAAAATGGGAAATTGGCGGGATGCTTGGTTTGTCTAACTACAATGGCGATTTAGCTAGAGATATTGTTTTAAAAGAATCACATTTTGCCGGAGGTGCGTTTCTGCGATACAATTTGGGAAAATACTTCTCATTAAAACCTGCTATACAAATAGGTACCATAAGTGGCGATGATAAAAATTTCAAGGATAACAATCAACGCAATTTGAGTTTTAGATCAAATATTACGGAACTATCCGGAATGATGGAAGTTAACTTTAGACCATTTGGCGCTCAGGTTAGAACCGAAAGTTTTACGCCCTTCATTGAATTTGGACTTGCCGCTTTTCATTTTAATCCAAAAGCCGAGTACAATGGCGATAAATTTTCATTGCAAAATTTACATACAGAAGGTCAAAGTAAAGCTTATAAACTTACACAACTTTCGATACCATTCGGTATGGGACTCAAATGGTCGGTGAATGATAATTTTACGGTTGGCTTCGAATTTGTTTATCGCAAAACGTTTACAGATTATTTGGATGATGTAAGTAAAACCTACCCTGATTTAGTAGAACAATCAAAAACGTATGGCCCTGTTTCGGCGGCGCTATCCGATCGATCTGTAGAAGTGGCAGGCGTAACTTCACCCTTAAGTACTCAAAACGAAATGCGCGGTGACCCGGGTTTAAAAGATTGGTATGTTTTTAGCATGTTTTCTTTTTCTTATCGTTTTACTCCTATTCTTTGTTGGCCAAATAAACCAAATGTGATATGGGATTATTAGAACAACTTAACAAAAGCAAACTACCCAAACATGTTGCCATTATTATGGACGGTAATGGTAGATGGGCCAAGAAAAAAGGCTTATTACGAGTTTTTGGTCATGAAAACGGTGTGCAGGCTGTGCGTCAAACTTGCGAAGCGGCAGCAGAGTTAGGCATTTCGTATTTAACACTTTATGCCTTTAGCACCGAAAATTGGAACCGTCCACAGCGCGAAGTAAACGCCTTAATGAGTTTACTCGTTAAAACAATCAAAGCCGAAACGCCAACTCTTCTCAAAAATAATATTCGCCTAGAAGCCATTGGAGATCTTTCGCAATTACCTAAAAATTGCATCCAACAATTAAATGAAGCCATTGATAATACTAAACACAATAGCAGAACAACGCTGATTCTTGCTTTGAGTTACAGTTCGAAATGGGATATTGTGAATTCTGTTAAAAAAATAGCCCAAATGGTAAAAGACGGAAACTTGGAAGTTGAAAATATAGACGAAAACATTATCACCAATGCCCTTACTACTGCACCCTTTCCGCATCCTGAACTATTAATACGCACCAGCGGAGAATACCGGTTAAGCAATTTTTTGTTATGGGAACTTGCTTATAGTGAATTTTATTTCACTGACGTTCTCTGGCCCGATTTCAGAAAGGAACATTTATATCAGGCCTTAACGGATTATCAAAACCGCGAAAGACGATTTGGCAAAACAAGCGATCAAGTAACAGCATCTTAAATACAACTCTCGATTGAAAAAATTACTCCTGCTTTGGGCAATACTTCTAATAGGCAACAACCTTTCTGCACAGTTGAATGACAGTGATTGTGTCAATTTAAATTATCTGTCACCTAACAAATACGAAATTGGAGGAATAGAAGTAACTGGAACCCAATACATGGATAAAAATGTATTGGTTTTAATTTCCGGTCTTGCCCGAGGACAAATTATCAGTGTTCCAGGCGAGGAACTTCGAAAAGCCGTGGAAGTGTTATGGTCTCAGGAGCTTTTTTCTGATGTAAAGATTTATTGCACCGGCTTAAGTGAAAATAAAATCTTTTTGAATATTGCGTTAACCGAGCGTCCTCGACTTTCTAAATACTCCATTCGTGGGCTTCGCAAGTCGGATACAAAAAATATCAAAGAAGAACTTGATTTGATGGCCGATCAAATTATCACCGAAAATTTAACAACCAAAACTTCTAATAAAATAAAAAGTTACTTTTATAAAAAGGGCTACTACAATACCCAAGTTACCATAAAAACCGACGAAGATCCCGCCAAACCTGGCAAAGAGATTATGCGTATTGTGGTTAACAAAGGGCCGCGGATAAAAGTGTATGAAATTAAAATAGAAGGCAATGAACTAGTAAGTGACCGAAAACTTTTGGCCTCTATGAAAAAACCAAAAGCTAAGAAAAACAAAATAAATGTTACTGCTTCATCAAAATTTATTGAGGAAGTTTACTTGGAAGAAAAGCCTAAAATACTCGAAAAGTACACTAGCATGGGTTATCGCGATGCCGAAATTGTAAAAGATTCGATTTTTAAAATTCGCGAAAACCTTGTAAATATTACAATTCAGGTAAAGGAAGGTCGTCGTTATTATTTTAGAAATATTTCCTTTATCGGTAATACAAAATATTCTAATGCCGATTTAGCAAAAATTCTTGGTATTAAAAAGGGCGAAATCTTTAATCAATCCAAATTAGACAGCCGTTTATACATGAATCCTGCCGGCTTTGATATTTCCAGTTTATATATGGATGACGGCTATTTATTCTTTAACATTAACCCTGTAGAAGTTAGTGTAGAAAACGATTCTATTGACTTGGAGATACGTATTTATGAAGGAAAGCAAGCTACCATTAATAAAATTATTGTAACCGGTAACGACAAAACCAGTGATCATGTTATTTTAAGACAATTAAGAACGGTTCCCGGCGACAAATTTAGCCGAAGTAATATTCAACGTTCTATACGCGAATTGGCTGCTTTAAACTATTTTGATCCTGAAAAGCTAGGTGTAAATCCAATTCCTAATCCACAAAATGGTACTGTAGATATTGAATATAAGGTGGTAGAAAAACCATCAGATCAAATAGAAGCATCAGGAGGCTGGGGAGGTTTTGGAGGATTTATCGGAACTTTAGGTTTAAGTTTAAATAATTTTTCAACCAAACGCATGTTTACCAAAAGTGCTTGGGATCCATTACCAGCAGGCGATGGACAGCGAGTATCCTTACGTGTCCAAAGTAATGGCCCCGGTTTTAGAACCTATAATTTTTCGTTTAGTGAACCATGGCTAGGTGGAAAACGACCAAATGCATTTACGTTCAGTGTTTATCATTCGGTACAAACCAATCTAGTAATTAATGGGTTGATTAAAAATGCAAGTGATTCGCGATACCAATACCTAAAAACTACCGGTGTTACTTTGTCGCTGGGCAAATATTTAAAGTGGCCTGATGATTATTTTACTGTAAGCAATAGTTTAAACTATCAACGTTATAACTTTAAGGACGAAGGGTATTTTGGATTGGGTGGATCAACTGGTTTAGGCTTTTCGAAAGGTTATGCCAATAATATTAATTTCCAGAATGTGATTTCTCGAAATTCAACTGATGTGCCAATTTTCCCATTAGAAGGCTCTACGTTTACAATGACTACCCAGATTACACCGCCGTATTCATTGTTCCGTGACAATAACAGTACTATTTCTGCACAAGATAAATTCAGGTTCCTTGAGTACTATAAATTTAAGGTAGAAGCTATTTGGTACCATAAAGTAGTTGGTAAACTTGTGCTTGCTTCGTCATTTAAATTTGGATTTTTGAATTTTTACAACAGTGACATTGGTTATTCGCCTTTCGAACGTTTTAAACTTGGAGGAACCGGATTAATGGGCTGGAATCTTTATGGATCTGAAGTAATTGCACAACGAGGTTACGATCAATATACCACAGGCAGCGGGGCGGTTAACTTTAATAAATATAGCCTTGAACTTCGATATCCTATAAGCACCAATCCATCAGCAACGGTTTATGTTCACTCGTTTCTGGAGGGCGGAAATGCTTTTTACCGCATGCGTGATTACAATCCGTTTAAATTATATAGAACTGCAGGAGTTGGGGTACGATTTTTCTTGCCGATGTTTGGACTCTTAGGTCTAGATTGTGGTTGGAAGTTTGATGATGCCCCAAATAATCCTACCAAAGAAGAAAAGAAGTTCTTATTTCAATTTTTCTTAGGTCCTCAGTTTTAAAGTTGATAATTCAAGCCAAGATTCAAAAAAACTCCCTACTTGACTTAACTTCGCAAGCTCAGGGAAGTAGTTCGCGAAGCTTCGAAATTGTTAGGATATTCGAAGGAATGAGTTCTTGGTTTAAATTTGCTGGATTGAAATACACACATCTCATACCAAGTTGATAAGCACCCAAAACATCTGCTTCCAAATTATCACCAATCATCACACTATTGCGTGGCGTTGCTCCTGCGTCTTTTAAAGCTATGTTAAATATTTCGGGGTTGGGCTTCTGGTAACCGGAATCTTCCGAATTGGTAATGGTATCAAAAAATTGACTTATTCCGGAGTTTAGAATTTTATGATCCAAAGCTTCCTTAAAACCATTGGTAATAATATGTTGTCGATAGCTTTTCTGAAAAAAATTTAATACATCCATGGCTCCTTCAATTAAATGAGGCTTACTTCTGCATATCTCAACAAATTCATTTTCGAATATTTCTGCAATACCTTCTGGATCCGTTCCTAATTCGAGAAAGGTATTTTGAAATCTTTGTTTCCGCAAGGTTTCTTTATCAATTTGCCCTTCCCGATATTGAATCCAAGCCAGATTGTTATGTTTGCTATAAGTATCGTGAAAAATTTCGGGACCATGCTCAATTCGCCTATGAATGTCATGCTTTTCGAATAACTCATAAATGGTAAGCTTCGAGTTGGTTGCATAATCCCAAAGCGTATGATCTAAATCCCAGAAAATGTGAGAAATATCTTTAAAAAAATTGTGGTTTGAATTCAAAAAAAGAATTTTAGAAGTTATTGCAATACTAATAATTTTCTTGTGACTTTTGTAATGCCAAAATAATCAATAAAAAGTAAACAAAAACTCAATTCTAGGATACAATCAACTAATTAAATACCGAATTTATTAACTATAGCTCCAATATCAACATCCTTCATGAAGGCCAAAATCGAATCCAAATTCACAGATATATATTTATTTCCTTTGGTTAACCGATACCTATTGCTGGTTAAAGAGTTGCTTATAAATTGAAACTAAAACGATAAGTTTGAAACTAAGAATGAAGAGGTTTAAAAATTGGTTGCTTTTATTATTTTTAAGTATAAATTTATATAGTTCAGCTCAGTTGGGATATGGCATTCGGGCAGGTATATTAGAATCTGTTCCTTTACAAAATCGCGATACATTTTCGGGCAGTCCGGTGTTTTTCGCTGGAATAAATGTTTACATTCCTATTAACGAACATTTGAGGCTGGTAACCGGTTTGCATTTTATGCCTGTAAAACTGTCGAACAATTTGGATGCATCCGGTATTCTTTGGCAAAATTTTGGAATAAATATTGGCACAGAATGGAATCCTGAAAAGCTCAATAAAACCTCAATTACCGCAGGCCTCAATACCCATTATATTTTCAAGTATGGAAGAAACCAATTATCTGCAAACACTTCTTCAGGAACCAGTTTTGTAGAACAAAAGATTAAGCGCAGGCTTATGCCATCGGTTGAAGTTGGTATCAATTTTAAACCGAAACCATTGGTAAACTTAAAATTTGCGATAGCTCAACCATTAAATATTGGCAAGGATGCTGCTATGTACAAAATGCCTTTTCACATGACGCTGGGCATCGAATACCGCATTACATCGCGTGATATAAAACAGTGGTCAAAAGATACAATTGATTCACAAGAAGAGCTGTTTTGCAATAATTTACGCAATGGCATATTATTCGTTATCCTCGATCAAACTGATAGTTCTAATCGACTTATAAAAACTATTATGGAAGAACATTATTTCTTCAGCAAGGTAAAGTATATAGACTTAAGCAAACTTTCCAACACACTTGATTCGTTGAAAAATACTTCAGAACCGAATGTTCACTTTATTGCTAAAATCGGTTCAATCGTTTACCTTTCTGGAAGACCATCCACTTATGGCCTTATCATTTATAACCATGAAATGCAAAATCCGATTGCAGGTGATCCATTTTTTGTTCGAAATTTAACCAACGATGTTTTTTTTGAAGACCCCTTGGTTGTAAAAAAAATAATTCGCACAACCAATGCTAGACTTTTTAAACTTTGTAATGGTTTTAAAAGGTAGATGAGGACAAACGCTTAAAAACATTTTTTCAGGAAAAATTAGCATAATAGTATGTTCTCTCCAATTATTTTGGTTGATCCATCGAGTACTTGAATTCTTAACCTTTCCAATATAAATAATTAAGATTTATTGATTAAGATTTTGACTTTCACCATGTTTCATTCTAAATATTTCTATACTTTTGCAACCCGATATTTTAATATTTCAAAGCAATGATAATAGGTGTTCCAAAAGAAATTAAAAACAATGAAAATCGCGTAGCTTTAACCCCAGCCGGAGTTGCCGAATTAAAAAAAGGCGGTCACACGATTTATGTTCAATCAGGAGCCGGAATTGGCAGTGGTCTTAGCGATGAAGAGTACGCAAATGCTGGTGCTTTCATGCTTTCTACTATTGAAGAGATTTACGCTACTGCTGAAATGATTATTAAAGTTAAGGAACCTATTGAAAAGGAATACAGCCTTATCAAAAAGGATCAACTTTTATTTACTTATTTTCACTTTGCCAGTCATGAACCATTAACCCATGCCATGATGAAAAGCGGAGCTATTTGCTTAGCATACGAAACCGTGGAAAAAATAGATAGAAGTCTTCCATTATTAATTCCAATGAGTGAAGTAGCCGGAAGAATGAGTGTTCAACAAGGTGCTAAATTTCTTGAAAAACCAATGGGTGGGCGAGGAATTCTTTTAGGAGGCGTTCCTGGAGTAAAACCTGCTAATGTATTGGTTTTAGGTGGAGGCATTGTAGGCACTCAAGCTGCTAAAATGGCAGCCGGACTTGGCGCACGTGTTACAATCATGGATGTTTCTATTCCACGTTTACGTCAATTAGATGATATTATGCCTGCAAATGTTGACACTGTTTTCTCTAATGAGTACAATATTCGCGAAGCAATAAAAAAGGCAGACTTAATAATCGGAGCTGTTTTAATTCCGGGAGCCAAGGCACCACACCTTATTACCCGTGATATGTTAAAAACGATCCCGAACGGAGCCGTTTTAGTGGATGTGGCAGTGGATCAAGGAGGATGTTTTGAAACAACCAAACCTACAACACATGCCGAGCCAACTTATGTAATAGATGGTGTAATTCATTACAGTGTTGCCAATATGCCGGGAGCTGTTCCTTACACCTCAACTCTAGCTCTTACCAATGCTACCCTACCATACGCTATTCAATTGGCAAATAATGGCTGGAAAAAAGCGTGCAGCGATAACAGAGATTTGAAACTCGGTTTAAATATTATTAATGGCAAAATTGTTTACAAAGGAGTAAGTGAAGCCTTTGGTTTGCCATACAGTGAAGTTGAAGAGTTTTTGAATTAAAAACTGATTGCAAAAGGCGGTCAATTCACTGGTTAGCCATGTCATTAATCATGGTATCAGGCATGTGATAATTTGCCCTGGAAGCCGGAATGCCCCGTTAACCCTATCTTTTACAAGAAATTCTCAAGCAATTTGTTATTCGCTAGTGGACGAGCGTTCTGCTGCATTTACCGCCTTGGGCATGGCTGTGGCTCTCAACTATCCTGTCGCTATTGTTTGCACATCCGGTACAGCCGTTCTTAATTTGTACCCTGCAATCTGCGAAGCCTACTACTCGCAGATTCCTTTACTAATTCTAACCGCCGATCGTCCCCCAGAATTAATTGACCAATGGGATGGACAATGCATACACCAAACCTCCATTTTTGAAAAGCATAGTTTAGGTTCTTTTACATTTAATCCGCTAAAACCTAAACAACTCGATTTAAATATGGCTATTTCCCTTTGTTCGTTTCCTAAAAAGGGACCTGTTCACATCAATATTCCGCTTGCCGAACCCCTGTATGAAGGCAAAAACAAACCTTTTGACTTTGAAATGTTGGAGCCTATTTCAGTTCAACAAGCAAGCAATCTAAATTCATTTCCTAAACCTCATAATTACAAAAAGATACTACTTCTGGCAGGTGCCGATATAGGTGGTCAAAGACTGTCAAAACCTATAGAGGCTTTAGTTAATTCGAATAGGGTGGCTGTAATTACAGATATTATTAGTGGATTGCATCCTTATCAAACTACTCCGAATTGGGACGCATTTTTAAGTATAGCATCCGATACAGATAAGGCAGTTTTAAAACCAGAACTGTTAATTACCATTGGAAAATTTACGATTTCTAAAGGTTTAAAGAAATTTTTAAAACAATATAAACCAATTAAACACTGGCATATTACTTCAAATCATAGCATTGCCGATCCATTTGAAACAAAGCCAAAAGAAATAATTTGTGATGAAATTTTATTTTTAAACCACCTTCTTACAGAAAGTGATTCATTTGATGAAACTTATAATGAATCTTGGCAAAAAGCAGGTTCTATGGCAGGAATATTCATTAAGCGCTTCTTTGAAAAAGCTACTTTTAATGAATTTTCGGCAGTTAATGAAATTTCAAAGATACTACCCACAAACACATTTTTACAGGTTGCCAACTCAATGCCAATCCGGTATATAAGTTTCCTTTCCGAGCACTTAAAAAATATTCAGATATATTGCAATCGAGGAACAAGTGGTATAGATGGCAGTACATCTACAGCTGCAGGTTTTTCGATTATCCAAAATAAATTAACCGTATTACTTACCGGCGATCTTTCCTTCTTTTATGATGTTAATGGCTTGTGGAATTTGTACCTTAAATCTAATTTTAAAATAATTGTATTGAACAATGGTGGAGGCGGTATTTTTCGTTTGATTGAAGGACCCCATGATTTACCAGAACGTGAAACTTACTTTTCAACCGCATCCAAAAGATCATGTAAAAAACTAGCTGCCGAGTTTAACTTTGCTTACTATAAAGCCCATGATTTTAGTATTTTGCAAACCGAATTGCATACCATGTTAAATGAACCAAATAAGCCTGGTATTTTGGAAATATTTACTGATCCGCAAAAGAATATCAAATTTTATAAGGCTTTTAAATCAATTTCATTTTCAACTCCCCTATCTTGATAACTTTCATTTAATTTCAATTATAAAAACTAATTTTCAACTGCTTAAAAACCAAACATGAGAACCTGGACATCCATAAAAGACTATTCCGATATTAAATTTGAGTTTTACAACGGAATTGCCAAAATCAGTATTAATCGACCTGAAGTTTATAATGCTTTCAGGCCTGAAACCACCAAACAAATGATTGAGGCCATTGAATATTGCCGCGAAGCCCAAGAGGTTTTTGTTGTAGTATTTACGGGGGTTGGCGACAAAGCATTTTGCAGTGGAGGTGATCAAAATGTTAAAGGAATAGGTGGATACATTGGTGAAGATGGTGTTCCAAGACTAAATATTTTAGATTTACATAAGAAGATTCGTGAAATACCTAAGCCTGTTGTGGCAATGGTTAACGGATATGCAATTGGCGGAGGGCATGTTTTACATGTGGTTTGTGATTTAACAATCGCCTCTGAAAATGCCATGTTTGGGCAAACTGGCCCAAAAGTTGGAAGTTTTGATGCCGGTTTTGGCAGCAGTTACCTTGCCCGGCATGTTGGTCAGAAAAAAGCCCGCGAAATTTGGTTTTTATGTCAACAGTATACTGCCGCAGAAGCCGAAGCAATGGGTATGGTAAACAAAGTGGTTCCAATAGAAAAACTTGAAGACACAACGGTTGAATGGTGTGAAATTATGATGAAACGAAGCCCTATGGCCTTGCGAATGATAAAACGCGGATTAAACGCCGAACTCGATGGACAACGCGGCTTGATGGAATTTGCGGGCGACGCTACCCTCATGTTTTATTTAATGGAAGAGGCACAAGAAGGTAAAAACGCATTTCTAGAAAAACGCGAGCCGGATTTTAAGAAATTTCCCAGATTTCCTTAAGCTTTAATCCCCACCAGAAATTAGTTATCATGCGCAAATACCTGAATCGCAAAAACATAAGTCAGTTTTTTTACAACCTAATTCCAATTTTTGGTGTAATTTATTGGGGCTGGCAACCAATTATGATTATTATGCTATATGTTGCTGAAACAGTTCTGATAGGCCTCTTACATGTTGTTTACATGTTGGCTCTTTATTTTATAAACCACAAAAACCCTGAGGCAGTAAATTTAAAACGGCAAAATGAAGGTATTAAAGGTGGCTGTTTAATTCCTTTCTTTACTTTTCATTTCGGATTTTTTGTACTGATTCAAATGGTTGTTTTTTTCGGATTTAACTCTGGGCAAGCCAGTCCTTTAGAATTAGTTAAAACCCTTATTACAGGCACTTATAAATATGCGCTTCTTACCTTATTTGTAATTAAAATTACAGATATGATTACAGAATTTTTATGGGACCCGGCTGTTCATCTAAAATTACCGGATGATGTTTTCTTTCAACCATATGGAAGAATATTTGTTCAACAATTCATGGTTATTCTAGGTGGCTGGTTTGTATTAATTGGCGATAAACAATTTATGGGTTATCTAATAATTCTGGTAATAGCAAAAACTTTTTTTGATATCTATTTCACAACTTTCAATAGAAAAATGCTTCTGGATTTGTTTAGAAAAAACAATAGGCGAGAATAAAATTACTTGATCAAACTTAAAGCTGCATCTAAAAAAGAATAGAACTCAACATGATGGTCGGCTATTTTTTTATTGTTCCATTCTTGCCCTAGTCGCACCACCACCAAATTTTTTGATGGAATAATAATAACATATTGACCTTTAATTCCTCTGGCATAAAATATGTCCAAGCCTTTGTATTTTAATATATACCATCCATAACCATAAAAATCATTCGGTTTGCCGTTGAGTTTATCAAGCTTGGCGATTGATACAGAGGCTCTATAATAGTTTTCGGAAATTAGAGTATCGTTTCCCCAAACTCCGTGTTGCAGCATTAATTGACCAATTCGTGCAAGATCGCGAGCATTGGTGTGTAAACAACAAAACGTTTTTTCATTGCCACCGTCACAATCCAAACTCCAGTATGCCGGCTTTTCAGCGCCAATCTTTTTCCAAAGCTTTTCTGAAGCATATTCACTAATGGTTTTCCCGGTTGCCTTTTTTATTACAAAACCTAAAACTTGAGTATTACCACTCAAGTAAACAAAATGCTTTCCAGGAATATTATTTACCCTATACTTTTTATTTAAGTTTTCCAGATCAGAACCATAAAGCGCTTTTGCTGGGTAACCATAAGGATTTTTATATTGTTCTTTAAAATTTATGCCCGAACTCATCGTTAACAAATGCTTTATTTTTAAACCAGTCCCGACAAATTCAGGCAAAAAATCAGAGACATTTTGTTCAACATTCTTAATTTTTCCTTCTTTTATAGCTATACCTGTTAAAATACTAACTATTGATTTTGTTACACTCCAAGGGTTGGTACTAGATTTTGCACTATAACCATCCCAATATTTTTCGTGAAGTATTTTTCCATTTTGTACCACCAAAAACGCAATGCTTTGGTACTGATTTAAAACATCAGAATATTTTTGCTCTAGGTTTAATTTGCCAAGCTTAGGGTCTTCGACCCAGAATTGCGGTGTTCCATTATTTATTTTCCTTGTCGGAAATATTTTTTTAGTATCCACAGGTGGCGCCATGCGACCTTTTAGAATTGTATTATTAAGGGTTGCGAAAATGTGGGTATTGCCTGTTAAATATGCATGGGCCGTAAAAACTATGCAAGTAATGAATACCCATTTTAAGAAAGTAAAAAAGCGTCTCATGGAGGACTCAAAGTAAAGCAATATTTTTAGACAATAGAAAGCTTGAAACCAAAAAGAAAGCAACAGAAAAGTTTAACCCAACAATTTAAGTATCTTCTTAACTTCTTCCTGTTCAAGACGAAGTTCGGCACCTGAATAAAAGCTTAACTTGCCGGGTCTTACTTTTTCGATAACAATGTTTTTCAGATTTATTAATAGATCGTTGTGCACTAATACAAAAGGGCTTTTTTCCATTACGGCAGCAAGATCGGCCAATGGTTTATTCGTGTCGAGGTTTGTATAATCATTAAAATAAATTCGACTTACCTTGTCGAGCGTTTCAATATAGTTGATTTGTTCGGGTGAAACATACAATAAACCTTTGTTGGTAATTACCGGTATGCGGGTAAACTTACTTTGCAACAATTGACGAGCTATTTCAATAGCATCACCCATTTGTTTCTTTTGATTATCAAGTTTCGACATTATCAACTCAAACTCATTTAAATCAATAGGTTTATATAAACAATGGATTCCCGAGTAGGTTAACGCACGGATGGTGTATTCGTCGTAGGCTGTAATAAACACTACATCGAAATCAATTTTTTTTAACTTTTGTAAGATTTGAAATGAATCGCCTTCTTTGAGTGTGATATCCAAAAAGGCAATGTCGGGCTTGGTTTGTTCAATAACACGAACCGCTGTTTCAATATCGTTGGCCGTACCAACAATTTCAATACCTTCAATAAATTCTTCAGCCAAAGTTTTTAACACCTCAACACTTTTTACTTCATCATCTACAATTACGGCTCTTCTCATCAATTTATGCTTCATTTTTCAGAATGAGAGGTAATACTAATTCAACCTTGGTTCCGATAGAGTTACCAGCCTCATTGTACATATCCAAGACCTTAGGGCCCAAGCCATCGCCAGTTTCAATGTTTAAAATGGCTAGGCGATCTTTAGTAAGATTCATGGCCGTACTTTCATGATTTTTGAGTCGGGCTTTATTTAGTTCATGTGATTTAGTTCGACCAATTCCATTATCGGTAATGATGCATTTTAGTTTTTGACCATCAACAAAAATTTCGATATCCAGTTTTCTATTGCCTTCTTTTGGCAAAAGACCATGGATAATTGCATTTTCAACATAGGGTTGCAATACCATTGTTGGCACAAAAATATGCTCAGGATTAATATTTTTATCGAGTGTAATGGTAAAAACCAAAGTGTCTTCCATCCTTAGGTTTTCGAGCTCGAGATAGGTTTGCAACCAATCATGTTCTGCTTTCAAGCTTATTGACTTTTGCTTCGAATTTTGCAATATCATTCGCATTAAAGTGCTAAACTTCGTAAGATAATTATAAGCTGCTTTAGGTTCCTTTTTGAGTATGAAGTACTGAATACTATTGAGTGAATTAAAAATAAAATGAGGATTCATCTGACTTCGCAATGCTTTTAATTCTAACTCCGCCAGCTTATGACTGTAATTTCTATCTATAATTTGGGTGCGCCATTTGAAAAATAAATAAATAAAGCCAAATATCAACAATATCATAAGAAGATAAAACCACCAAGTGCGCCAAAACGGAGGTTCAATAACAATCTTTACAAAAGCACCTTCTTCGGTTGAAACAGAATCGCCTAAGAGTGCCCTAACCTTAAAAAGATATTCACCTGGCGAAAGCTTGGTATAATAGGCAACCGTGCGATTTCCGGCCTTTATCCAATTATCATCAAATCCAACCAACTTATAAGCATATTGATTTGCTTGAGTTGAAAGAAAATTGAGTGTGGCAAATTCAAATGCAATTAAGTTATCGTTGTAATGCAGCTTAAGGAATTTTTCACCCTTGTTGTCCGTCAAAAAAGGAACTTCTATTTCACCCTTTTTAATTGCTGTAATAACCATTTTATAGGACTTTTCTCCTCTTACTAAAGATGAAGGTTTAAAATAATTAAACCCATTAACACCGCCAAAATAAAAGGTGCCATCCGAGGTTTTACAATAAGCCCCTTCATTATATTCATTACTCTGAATGTAGTTTTTAAGACCAAAATTTTCAATACGATTGTTGCGAATATTAAAACACGACAGGCCCCGATTGGTGGAAAGCCAAAAATCGTTGCCATCGCGCAAAATTCCATACACCGAATTATTTGCCAATCCCTGTTTTTCGGTAATTGAACGCGATTTACCTGTTTTTATATTCAGGATACAAATGCCCCCTCCATAAGTACCAACCATCACCGAATCGTTAGACAAAAGTTCAAAACACATGGCATAACTTTTAGCTGCTTCTTTATTGCCAGCAAAGCCCGTACTAAAAGAACGAAAGGTTTTATTTGCTTTATCAAAAATCTGAAATCCACCTCGAAAGCACGCCAAATACAAAAATTGCCTATCTGGAGATTCGCCAATTTGATAAATACTGTTGCTTTTAGGACTTTCTTTAAAGGCTCTAAATACCTCGAATTTATTCGTTTTTCGATCGTAGCGATTAATTCCGTTGTCGGTTCCTATCCACAGATTCCCCTCGCTATCTTCAAAGATTGAACGAATGGTTACGCTACTAATTTTATAGCCATCTGCACCTGAAATTGATTCAAACTTATTTTTTTCAGGATAAAATTTAAATAAGCCTTTATCTCGCGAACCAAGCCAAAGCTGACCCGAGCGATCTCTAAAAACTGCTCGAACCATTCGAGTTTCTTCATTACCAAATTTAATAACCGGCCACGCTGTTATCTGTTCCGTTTTGGGATTAAACTTTAATATTCCCGAATTTAAGGTTCCAATCCAAAGCGACGAGGAAGTGTCTTCATAAATATTGTAAACAACGTTATTGAGCAATGAATCTTTCCAATGAAACTCACGAAACAGATTAAATAACTTTAAGCGTTTATCAAACCGACTTAACCCATTAATAGTTCCAACCCATATTGAACCAAATCGGTCAATACAAGCTGTTTGTGTATTGTTATCAACCAAACTCTCTGGATTCAAAGGATTATTGGTATACAAAGTCGTTTTTTCACCTCCCCATTTCATCAAGCCGCCACCCGTTCCTATCCAAATTTCGTCTTCGTTTGAAGCCTTTTTTAAGAACGAAATAATACGCGTACCCTTACTTTTTGGCAATACTAACCGCACGGCCGAATCTTGACCTCGAATATATTGATACAGCCCTCTTCCGTATGTTCCAAAAAGAAGCTTATCCGGTGCAGGTGCCAAAATACTTGTGATAGTTTTGTCGGCAATATTTTCTAGATTTTTTGTTTGACTAAATAACTCTGCTACCGCATCATACTCGCAAACCCCTTTAGCAGTACCAATCCAGAATTTACCTGTAAATTCATCCTTAACAATACAGCGAATGGTATTATTACTTAATCCAGGGGTTAAGCCACTTGTAAATAATTTACTTTGATGTTTGGCAGTATCGAACTTGAGCAATCCAACATCCTCCATGCCAATAAGGTAAGACCCTTTGCCATCTTCACTAATGCAGGTAATGGCATGATTTCCCTTTACAATTCGTTTAGCATTAATGTTTAATTTTTTAAAAAATGAAGAATTTTTATCGAGAACGCAAACTTCACCACTATATAGACCAAGAATTAAATTTCCTTTGGCGTCTTCGAATAAGCAACTTATATAATTATCTGGCAAAGATTTTTTGTTTGAAGGGTCATTTTTATAAATTTTAAATGCATATCCATCATAACGATGAAGGCCTTCAGCTGTAGAAATCCAGATATAACCATTCTGTCCATGCACAATTCCGGTAATAGTTCCCTGAGCTAAACCATTGTCGATTGTAATATTTTGAAATCGAATCAAATCCTTTTGAGCCAATAAGCTTTGAAAGGCAAAAAGCAAAAAAAGAATGATAACGGATCGCTTTAGCATTTGATTAGAACAAAGAACATAAAAATAAAGGCAGCACACAAGTATATAACTGCCTTAAACATGCAACATTGCCTAATGTTGAACTTGTTGTGACAGTAATTATACCTAACCCTGTTTTCATATAAACTGAGATAAGAAGCTTGAATGCTTTATCTAATTTTAAAAAAATTATGAACTGGCTAATTAATAATTTGCCAAGGCTTGCACAAATGCTTCCTTTCGGCGTTTAGACACATCAACCGTCTCGCCATTGCTCATAATCACATGACCTCCATCGCCTTTGATATAGCGTTTCATTTCAGCCAATTGAATAATATAGGACTTATGAGTTCTAAAAAATCCGTTGTCACATAAAATGTCTTCAAACTCTTTGAGATTTTTGGAAGCAATCGTTTTTTCTCCTGTTTTTAGAAAAAAGAAGGTATAGGCACCATCGCCTTTACAATAAAGAATATTTGCAAGTTTAATAAAAATGAGTCCTTCCATAGTGCTTAGTGCTATTTGAGGTTCATGTTTTTTGCCACCAACATGACTCATAAATGTTTCCAGTTTTTTATTTCCAAGACCCTTTTTATCTTCAACTTTTTTAATTGCAGAGATTAGCTCGTCGGGATTGATAGGTTTTAGCAAGTAATCTATGGCACTTGCTTTAATGGCTTTAAGGGCATAATGTTCATGAGCCGTGGTGAAAATAACTTCAAAATCCAGAGGCTCGGTTTCATGAATTAAATCAAAACCATCCTTTCCGGGCATTTCTACATCCAAAAAAACAATATCGGGATTTAAAGCCTTAATTTGTTCAATGGCGCTGGGAACCGAGTCGGCTTTTCCAACAACTTTTACATGTGGAACAAATTCATGAATAAGCTGAACTAAACCATTGCGGCTTGCAGCTTCGTCGTCTACAATAAGTGCGGTAATCATACTTTAAGTTAATTTGGGTTATTGGTTTTTTAGGAGCTTCGTAAAGGATTATCTCCTCTTAGATGCTTTATTCATTGGTGATGTCGTGCTAGAATGGGTCTTTTGATATTGATGCCTTTGTGTCGTAAAATATTTTGAGATTATTTTGATAAATGAATTACTTGTAAAAAAATAGAATCTATTTGAAAGGTTTGATATGAAAACCTAAAATGCTTGAGCCTATCTTGGGCAATTTCGCATTTTTCAGAAAGTTTGTAAGCAGCTTCTGGATTTTTCATAATTGATTCAATTTTAATGGAATGGTCTGCGTTATTGAAACTAATTTTAATAATGAGATTTGGGGTTCCAAGGCCAGAAAGTAAGGCCAATTCTACAAATGGTTGAAGAATAAATGGTACAACGAATTCTGTTTGTTTATCAAAATTTTCGAAAAGAAAGTTAAATGGTGTTTCTCCAAAACGTTCCTTTTCAAGTTTTAGGTAATTTTCCAGAAAAAGTTTCTCTTCATGAAACGGTACTGATTCTCTTGTACTAAAATCGCAAGCTTGTCTTAATAATCGTGAGTATAGTGTTAAGGTAAAAACCGCTTGTCTTTTTTCACCGGTTAAAATTTCTGACTGAAGTTTGCCTAACACATTAAACATAAAGTGTGACGACACAAATAATGTCAAAGAACGCAATGTATTGGCCCCGTTTTGCACCATCTGCAATTATAGGGTTTTATTTAACAAATAGTCGCTTTTGTACGGTTTCTATCCCGTTTTTAACGGTTACAATATAAACACCCGGTGCAATATCTTTAATAAGATAAACCTTTCCTGTGAACAGTTCTGTTCTAACTAATTTTCCTTCAATAGAAGTAATTATTAACTCAGAGGTTTCATTATCCTCAGTATTTACCCTTAACCAAGTTTCACCTATGGATGGATTTGGATAAATTTCAGTAGTAAGTAAAAACGATTTTTCTTTTTTATTTAAAATATCATAAGGTTTGCCGCTGCCTTGGCGTGGCTTTATTTCTGGCCCATCCGGACCTTTCTTCTCATCTTCAGCAAAAATCAAAGTATCATCAAAACTTTTGTCAAAAATCAAAGTGTCATCACTTATTTTTCGTTTGAAGAAATTTTTTAAAGGAGTTTTTAAGTCAAATTTAAATTCACGTTGCTTTTTCTTGCCCAAATTTGGGTCATCTGACGCCATCACGTTCAAAGAAATAAATGCGGTTAAAAGTAGAAATATCCATTTATTGATTGAGTTCCCCATTGCTCTTTTTTTAAAATCTTACGCTAAGTTACAATCACTTTAAGTAAAGGAAAATACGGTTTGAGAAACGGCATGTTTTGATTTAGAAACGGGTAATTTTGAGGTTAAATGCTTATCTTTGTAACATAGCCTTTGCTTACAAAATATATGTTTTATAAAAAACCCAACTTGGTATTCATATTAGTCATGCTTACCTTTACCATAATTGTTAGCTCTTGCGGAACTAGTGACGAAGACCAACCTGGATCAATTTCAACTAAAGGTCAATTTCTAAACTTAAACAAAGGTTCATCTTGGAACTACAGTCTTAATGGCTCTGACACATTTACGGTAGTTACCGCCTCCGACACCTCAAAAGCTAGTTTCAATAAGGTTTATACTTTATTCCATAATGTTTATTTAGGCTCTGTAAGCAGAAGTTATTTCACTTACCGCTCAGGCAATTATTATTCATTAGTTACCAATACCCCGGGTGTTTTTGATGAGGTGGTCTATTTAAAAGACAGTATTGAATTGGGCAAACAATGGAAAAGTTCAGTTCTAATTGGAGGAAACCCCTATCTACATGAATATGAAGTAATTGAAAACAATTTAAGTCTTACGGTCAAAGGAGTTGTTTTTAATAATGTGGTTCATGTTAAGCTAAAAGTTGTTTCAACAGGCTATAGTTCTGATAGTTATTATGCACCAAAAGTTGGTTTAATTAAATCTTTTGAAATTATTTCAGGAAATAGTTTTCTAAGTGAAATTAGAGGGTATTCGCTCAAATAACTTAACGGTTATTTTAAATCAATAGCAGGGAAACGAATTGTTTTTTATTTCAACTTTTCATTTTGCTGATGCCTTTGGCCATCACGAGTTGTTTTTTTATCTATATTACTCAGAAAGGCTTCTGTTAGGTTGACACCTGTTTGATTTGCCAAACACAACAAAACCCAAAGCACATCCGCCATTTCATCCGCAATATTTTTGTCGGCTTCCTTATTTTTAAACGATTGGTCACCATATTTCCTCGCCATAATTCTGGCCAATTCCCCAACCTCTTCCATTAAAATTGCGGTATTGGTTAATTCGCTAAAATAACGGACTCCTAACGTTTTAATCCATTCATCTACGCGATGTTGAGCGTCGCTGATACTTAAAAATTGTTCTTCCATTTTATAATATTGCTTTTGCTAAATTACTTTATTTCCAACTAAACTCTATAATCTAAAGACATTTGGTTCAAACCTATTCATTGTTAATTTGGTTTAACTCTCCAACCGAATTTATATTGCTAAAAAGTTTTTGATTAAACATTGGATTCGTATCAGTTGGAATGGTAAAGGCTTTTAATTGATTTATTATGTTTTGCAATTTGTAATTACCTTTCAAAATATTTTGTTCCCAAATTTCTAAACAATTTCTTGAATAAATACCAAAAAGTGGCTCTAGCCTGCCCTGACTTAAAGGAATGCAAACATCAAAATCCTCGATTTTTTCTGTCATAAACTTTACAGATTCGCTTGTGATGAAAGGCATATCGCAAGCTGTGATAAAATTAAGAGTAGTTTCCGAATTTTTTAAGCAAGTATAAATTCCACCGGCAGGACCAATATCCTTAATTTCATCTGCTATTACTTTGTATCCTAGGTAATTATAAATGGATTGATTGGAGATAATAATAACCGAATTAACCACCGGTATTAGTTTACCAATAACATGTTCAATTAACGGTTTGCCTTCAAATAGCACGAGGCCTTTTTCGCGGCCCATCCTAAGGCTTTTTCCACCAGCAAGTACAAATGCCGTAACTTCGATTCCTTTCATTTTAAATGCTTAATAATTTAAGGGATGCAATGGCTAAAACAAGGGCTAAAAGTTTTTTAAGATAAGGAACATGAAGTCGTTTCGAACCAAAATAAGCACCGGCTAAACCACCCAAGACGGCAACTCCAATCATCAAAAACATATCCGTATTAAAAGCTATCCCTTGGTTCATTTGACCAATTATTCCAGCCAACGAATTTACGAAAATAAAAAGTGCCGAAACTGCTGCGGTGTGTTTCATATCAGCCCAATGAAGTAAAAGAATTACAGGACTTAAAATAATGCCACCGCCAATGCCAATCATTCCGGAAAATAGACCAATAGCAGCACCAATTAACAGGGATAAAGGAATACTTTGGGCCTTTATTTCTGTTTCTTTGGTTTGAAGAATGCCTGAAAGTTTTAGAATTGGAAATACCAATAAAGCACCGAGTATTTTTTTATATACTGTTGGATCCAAGGTTATTAAACTACCCATATAGGCAGTTGGAATTGAAGCCAAAGCAAACGGCCAAAATAACTTCCAGCTAAAGTTACCAGTTTTGAAAAAGAAGTAGGAAGAAATTAACGCAATTATACAATTCAAAACCAAAGCTGTAGGTCGTGCTATTTCCGGAGAAAAAGAGTAAAAGGCCATAAGAGCCAAATAGCCGCTTGCTCCTCCGTGACCAACTGTAGAATATAAAAAGGCGACCAAGATTAGCAGACCATAAAACAGAATTTCAAGCTCGGGCATTATTGCAATATTAAACTTAATGTGAATATATGTCAACGAATTAAACTGGATCAGTATTAAAAGTTGGGGAGTCTTTAAAAGAATTGAAATATTTTATTTTGGTTTATTCCATTTGTTCATCCGAATTTAGCTTTTTGAAAATAACCGTTTTAAGTCTATACAAGGATTTTAAAGTGAGCTTAGCATGATTTTTTTGAAGAAAATTAAGGAGCTTTGTCCATCAGAAAATGCCTGTCCGTAGTGATTCCCCTGTCTGAAAAGGGGCTTAGGGGTGTTTATCACTTTGACTAAAAGAAAACTATATCATACAATCCGAAATTGAAACAAATGTTTCTTAACAAGCCTTTTGGCAGTTCAACTTGAAGCGTTTTTCAGCAAGCCCTAAATAACACAATTCTAATCCCGAGCCGATTCCTGAATAATCTCGAAAATTTTTCTATCTTCTGTTGGTTTACCTTTAAATTGGTCCGGCTTCCATTTCATCTTTTGGAATTACCTCACTAATTGCTTTTTCAAGTAAATGTTTCCTAATTTTTCATAACTAATTTCGGCATAATAAACACCGTTGCCTTCGTATAAATTTACATCCTTAACCTTGCCTTGCTTGGTTACCACGAATGAAATAGCGAACACTAATTTTGGATTCTTTTGAAACGTATCGAGTTCACAAAATCGCTATTTAATGAATGATTCTTGGGGATGTCGAGAATTAAATCGAATCTTTTGATATCCTAAGCCAGCAATGTCCATATTGTCACCCAGCAGAAAAAGAGAGTCCAGAAATCTGGTACCCCCTATTTGAGCGATAAAGGAATCCATCGTTTTATCAAAACAAATAACTTTTCTTGGGTGCAGATCTCCATTTAAAGGTTTTAAAAAGACCATAAAGAGAAATGCCTACGGGTATATAAACTGAATCATGACTAAGTTTACGTTTTGCCAATTACACAAAATATTGACAATAATTGGTGTCTAAACGATTATACTTATATTCGGGTCACGCAGGGGAATTTCACCCTTACGTTCCCACGGAACCTTACGTGACCATCTCTCGTCATAGGGCTCTTCATGTTTTTATACTAAAGTGACCGAGGTATAGGAAAATCCACATAATAATCTTGAAAAGTTATTCGATTATAATGTTGAAGAAATAAATTAAGGATTATTACTTTGTATTATCAAACAGCCGGAGAAAGATTTTTTAAGCACCAAGGAGA
>Ga0209181_10001095_pt1 | contig 48379 bp, 43 predicted proteins | sample MAT05_FD_187208 | JGI IMG/M metagenome (GOLD analysis project Ga0209181, IMG submission 187208) | Freshwater microbial communities from Lake Fryxell liftoff mats and glacier meltwater in Antarctica - MAT-05 (SPAdes) (version 2) | ecosystem: Environmental > Aquatic > Freshwater > Ice > Liftoff... | reverse complement strand
TAGTCCCAATTCATTGGCATGTATTTTTCCGGGCAACCCGAATTTTGAAGCAGCCGTCAATAATTTTTCTGTGTCTATGGTTGTAAAAAAACCCCTGTCACAAAAAACATCCATATGGTCGGCAAGTCCTTCTGCGGCAACAATCGGCAGCATCACTTCAACAATATGGTTTACATATCCTTCGCGGTTGTCTTTGAACTCTGGTGGAACGGCATGGGCTGCCAAAAAAGTGGATTTGATGGTAACGGGCAAATTCTCTTTCAATTTTTGAATGACCCGCAGCATTTTCAATTCAGAATCCAAATCCAGTCCATAACCACTCTTTATTTCGATGGTCGTGGTGCCATGTGAAATGATTTTTCTCACATTTTCTTCTGCTTTGGCATACAAGCTATCAAAATCCATAGCCCTTAACCGACGGGCAGAATTGAGGATTCCTCCACCTGCAGCGGCAATTTCTTCATACCCTGCGCCTTTGATGCGCATAATAAATTCGGCATCTCTTTCTGAAGCAAATACGGCATGGGTGTGGCTATCCACAAATCCAGGCAATAATTCGTGTCCTGCCAAATCTATTTTTTCATCCTCATCGGGCATTTCTCCATTGCCATAAGCAGCAATCAACCCATCCACAACCAATAGCCAAGCATCTTCAATGGAGCCCACATTGGCCATTTCTGCACCTACCAGCCTGGTTGCCGGAAGATTTTCGGTACCCCAAATTTTACGAATGTTAAAAAATAGCTTGCGCATACACTGCAAAAAAAGCATTTTTGACGCGGAATGGAGCATAAAACTTTGGTACAAACATTAAAAACACCCATTAAGCAGGGTAAATCGGTATTTATTGCGCCCAATGCAACAACAATCGGCATGGTAAACTTGGGGGATGAGGTTTCAATTTGGTTTGGAGCTGTGTTGCGCGGTGATAGCGACCAAATTACAGTCGGCGATAGAACCAATGTGCAGGACAATGCCGTTTTGCACGCCGATCCAGGCGACCCTTGTATCATTGGAACCGACTGTGTGGTTGGACATGCCGCTATTGTGCATGGGGCAAAATTGGCCCACCATGTATTGGTAGGCATGCACGCCACTGTGCTCAACAATGCGGAAATTGGGGAATACAGCATCATTGGGGCGAATGCCTTGATACCTGCGGGCATGAAAATTCCACCATATTCATTGGTTCTTGGGGTACCGGCAAAAGTGGTGAAAAATCTGGGGCCGGAGGTGGAAAAGCAGATTCAGGACAATGTGGATGAATATGTAAAAAAGGCTAGGGCTTATTTAGATTTGGATTGACTATTGAAAAAAACTAAAATGTTAAACTTGCCAAAATGATTAAAGCTTTGGATGCAATAATTAATTATATATTTGGTCTTTGTTATTCTAAAAGAGGGTTAAATTTTATAGAGACGAAACTTTAAAATTGATTTGGGGTGATAATGATATTTACAAAGAAAGAAGCATAAATGTCTATATAACCAAGCTTCAAAATTTACTAAAAAGCGAACCAGACATTGAAATATTGAATGTACATGGGGAAGGGTATATATTGAACTTTAGAGGATAAACAGCCAAAACACAATTTAAATATTTTTTCGATTCCATCCTTAATTTAGTGCAGAAAAATAGGGTTTCGATTGTAGGTAAACGGGTAAAATTTGCTATTATTGCAATTCCACCCTATGGCGCGTAAGACCAAATATTTCTTTAATCCCAAAAGCCTTGAATTTGAAAGAGTAAGGGATAATATTCGGTATATTACTTGGCGAGTATTGGGATTTACGAGTATGGTATTGCTTTTGGGGATTTTGATTGCTTTTATTTTCAGCAGGGTATTTGCCTCTCCCCGTGAACGTTTGTTAATAGATGACAACCGAAATTTAAAAAGAGAAATTTCCAATATCGATCGGCAAATTAATGAAATGGATGCCCAACTGACATCGCTGAAGGACCGTGATTTGAAAATTTATAGGGCCATGTATGATGCAGATCCTCCAAAACCGGTAGATTACAGAGGCGCAGATTATGCAGAATTGCGGAACTTGCCCGAAGGCAAATTGATACAGCGAATTCGGCAAAAACTTGATCACTTAGTTGTGGATGCCAAGGCACAAGAAGGCAGCTATGAAACCTTGAAAAAACTAATTCGCACCAAAGAAGAAGTAATCAATAGCATTCCAGCAATACAACCTATAGCAAACGGAGATTTAACCAGACTTGCCAGTGGATTTGGCTACCGTATGGATCCATTTTACCACACAGCCAGCTTTCACCAAGGCATGGACTTTACTGCGGACATTGGCACACCCGTATATGCCACTGGCGACGGTGTGGTAGTTAACAGCATGAATGACGGTTGGGGCTACGGAAATCACATTATCATTAGCCATGGATTCGGATATTCAACTCTTTATGGTCATTTAAGTAGAATCGCCGTTAGACCTGGCCAAAAAGTAAAACGTGGAGAATTGATTGGCAATGTCGGTAGCACGGGTCGCAGCACAGGACCTCACTTGCATTATGAAGTGCGCAAAAACAACAATCCTTTAAATCCTGCTTTCTTTTACCATAACGATTTAAGCGATGAACAATACCGTAGAATGCTAGAAATGAGCAAACGTGAAACCAAACGATTTGACTAATGGAAAACGAAGAAATTAAACCACCAGTTCGCAAATTTTTTAAAATTGGGGATGCAAGTAAAATGCTTGAAGTTCCGGCAAGTACATTGCGTTTTTGGGAAAAAGAATTTAAACAAATAAAACCCATGAAGAATAAAAAGGGAGACCGTATTTATTCTTTAAAAGATATAGAAATATTAAAAGAAATTAAATATTTAACCCATGAAAAGGGCATTAAAATTTCATTGGCTACCAAAAAAATAAAAAAAGACAATGTGGCCGAAGATCCAAAATATGAACTGGTGAAAAAATTAAGAAATATGCGAGAAATGTTAATTCATTTTAAAAATAGTATAGATTGAAATTTAGCCTTATAATACCGTTGCTTGTGGCAGCTGGAATGGTAAAAGGACAGGCAGGTGCAGAATACATCGCACTTGGAAAAAACCTGGCCAATTCTTCCGCAGTTTTTTGCTTGGCAAACAATCCTGCAGTTCTTACACCTGTAAAACAATCCTTTGGCTTTTGGGGATCCAATAAATTTACAGGAACACCCATAATTCATGGAGGAATTGCCGCCAATTTTATTCTAAAAAATACAGGTTTGGGTTTGAATTCGGGTTATTTTGGCACAACAAAATCCAATCGGTTTGTAGCTGAGCTTAACATTGGACAAAGAATTACCGAAAAATTTTCTTTGGGAGTAGCATTGGGTTTTACTAAATTTACTCAAGGTTTAGATTATGGAAATACAGCAAAAATTACAGGTAAATTAGGGGCAAACATTCAAATTAATACAAATATTGATTTGGGTGTGGTTCTGGTAAATCCGTGGCTATCAGTAAACCAAAGTTTAGCAGCATCTCCTCAACTGCATTTCAGCGCTGGATATAAAGTAAATGCCCAAACCAAACTGTGGGCTCAATATCACAACGAAAGCGGTATGCCCGCTGTGTATGGCTTGGCACTTAAGTACACTGTTATCAACCTGGGTATTATGGCCGCATTGCAAACTGGTATGGAACCCATATCGATAGGCATTGTTTACGACCGTTCTAACATGCGATTTGCATTTGCCAGTTCCTATCATTTATACCTAGGATTTACGCCGTCTTTTACATGTATTTGGCTAAAACAATAAAAATACTAGCTGCCAAAAGGCTCTGTTTTGTTGCATGGGTTGTCATGCTTTTAACCTGTATTCCTGCCCATTCCCAAATCAATTCACAAATTAAAACTTACATTGAAAAATATTTAGAAACTGCGGAAACTACAGCCGACTACACCCAAATATTGGAAGATCTTTCGGGCTTTTTAGAAAAACCCATTAACCTAAATACTGCCACGTTAGACCAATTGTTGCGTTTTCCATTAATACTTCCAAACCAGGCGCTTCTGATAGAAATACATAGACGCAAGTATGGCAACTTTTTACACTTGGCCGAATTGCAAGTATTAGGATTTTCCCCAGATCAAATCAATGCCATTCAACCTTTTGTAAGTATTGACGTTGAGCCGAAAACCCAATGGCGAGATTTAGTTAAAAATCTACCCCAAGGAGATGCAGAATGGATAACAACTATCAAACAAAAATACCCCAATGATAAAAACCCCGCATATATTGGAAATATGCTATCCCAAAACATAAGAATGCGTTATTCGAAACCGGGCTTTTACAGCTTTGGAATTAGTGCGGATAAGGATGCAGGCGAAAAATATTGGAACAAAGGCCCTGATTTTTTTACGGGTCATGCCGCATTTTATAACATAGGGAAAATTAAACACATTATACTAGGCGATTATTTGTTGTCAGTAGGCCAAGGCCTTGTAATGGGCAGCGGCATTGGCATGGGAAAAAGTGCCATGGTGCTTAATATTAAAAGAACTGCACCAGAATTAAAACCATATCGTGGGGTAAATGAATATTTTTTTCAGCGTGGCATTGCTACACAAATTCAATTTAAAAAATGGGATGTATTGTTCGCCGTTTCTAAAAACAAAACCGATGTAACCCTTACTGATACGAACGGTTTTGGAGAAATATATTTTTCGTCTGTGGATTTGGATGGCTACCACAGGACACAGAAAGAAATTGCTAACAAGCACAACAATTTGCAAACCATGGCTGGCGGATGGATTGGTAGACGAAACAAAAGGGGGCATTGGGGAATTGGCGGCAATTATACCCACACCGAAAAAAGTTTGCAAGCAAGTAAAGACCTTTATAAATTCTATTATCCCAGTGGAAACAATTTAAACTTTCTAAACTTTTATCAGTCGCATACCATTGGGCGAATACATGCTTTCAGTGAATGGGTTTGGTGTTCCACAAACCGCACTACTGGAATGATAGCAGGGATATTAACTGCATTGGGAAAAAATATAGATTTATCTATTTTGTACAGAAATTATGCCCCCGGCTTTGTAAGCAGATACAATACTGCATTTGGCAATAGCAATCAAAATGAGAAGGGATTATACACAGGGATTCAATGGAAATTTTCCCGCAAATTGGTTTTAAACCATTACACAGATTTTTGGGTAAATCCATGGCTCGGCTACAGAATTTATGGCATAGGGAGGGGCACCGATATGCTTTGGCAGTTAGAGTATTCACCAGTAAAGAAATCGCATTTTTATATTCGATTTAGATCACAAAACAAACCGGCTAGTGCAGATGTTCAGCAACCCTATAAAACGATAACAACCAACCAAATTCAAACAGTTAGAATCCATTTTGAAGTTCCCATTAATAAAAATGCCGAATTTCAAATGCGCGGGGAAAGCAATAAAGCACATTTTGGGAATCAAAATTATTTAGCTAATCTAACTTTTTTTCAATTTGCCACAATTATTCCCAAAACCCGAAGCCAAATTTCTGCACGGTATAATCTATTTGACGTGCCTTGGTATTATGCTAGGATTTTCGCTTTCGAAAGCCAATTAATGTATGATTTCGGAACCATGGCTTTTTATGGAAAAGGCCAATCTCTGTATATTTTACTCCACCAAAAAATAAACAAACACTGGAAAACTGGCATACGGTATGCCTTGCAAAACAGTAAATCGCCAGCCGAGATAGCATTCCAAACCAAACAAAGTATTTTTGTGCAGTTAATTTATCAAGAATGAGTCCAAAACTATCCGTAAACATCAACAAATTTGCAACGCTGCGCAATGCACGTGGAGGTAATAACCCCAATATCTGTGAAGTGGCAAAAGATTGTCAAAGTTTTGGAGCTGAAGGCATCACAGTGCATCCCAGACCCGATGCAAGACATATTCGATATCAAGATGTTTTTGAATTGCAAGAAATTGTAACCACAGAATTCAACATTGAAGGCTATCCTGATGCAAATTTCTTGCAATTGGTTGAAACAATCCAACCTACACAAGTAACATTGGTACCAGACCCGCCTGGAGTTCTTACCTCAAACACAGGCTGGGATGTGAAAAAACACCAGGTTTTTCTGAGTGAAATTGTGGCTCGATTGCATGCCAAAAACATCCGTGTGAGTACCTTTCTTGACCCAAATCCTGCACTTGTGGAGCATGCAAAACGATGCGGGACAGACCGCATAGAATTGTACACCGAAAATTATGCCACTGGGTTTAAATCCGACGCTAAAAAAGCAATATTGCCGTACATTCAGACGGCCAAATTGGCGAAGCAAATGGGACTTGGCATAAACGCAGGGCATGATTTGGACTTAGAAAACTTGCAGTATTTTGCAAACCACATTCCAAGCTTATTAGAAGTATCCATTGGACATGCCTTGGTTTGTGATGCACTGTATTTTGGATTGCAAAATACGGTTCAGATGTACCGGTCAAAATTACAGTTGCGTTAATTTATGCCTTAGCTTTTTCCTTAGATTGAAAATTGCATATTACATTTTATAGAACCAAGGGTTGTATTTTCGAAATCTAACCTATACATTTGTTCTATATTCCCAAATTTAAAATGTAACAATTTTACTATGAAAAACATATTGATAGCGCTGGTTTTGTTATTATTAACAAACAATGGTTTCTCACAAAAAACTGCATTGAACTTTGATGGAGTTGACGATTACATCCTTATTCCCGGTACAACCAAATTAAATGGGCCAACCAAAATTTCACTTGAAACATGGGTTTGGACGGATTACAGCTCATCTCCATGCGCTGATTGTGCGCCAATCATCTGGAATCAAAACACGAACAGTGCATATAAACTAGGTACTGGAAATACACAGTATTTCTATGTTTCCCTTTACAACGGGGCTGCCTCGGTTACCTTAACTACCGCAACAGCAGTATCTGCAAAAAAATGGCACCATGTAGCCGCAACATTTGACGGTAAAAAATTAAAAATATATATAGATGGCGCTGCCACAGACTCTGCAACGTACAGTACATTTTCCATAAGCTATGGTTCAACCTCTTCGGACATATGGATTGCAGATCCTAATACTGGTTTTGGAGGCACCTTGGAAGAGACCCGAATTTGGGATTATGCGCGCAGTCAATCACAAATTAAAGAAGGTATGGCAAGACGATATCCAAGCAACCAAGCTGGTTTATTGTTAAATTATGGATATGAAGATGGAATTGCCTATGCAAACAATACCAGCATTTCTAGCATTGCTGATAAAACGAACAATGCAAATAACGGCACTGCCTATAAGTTTGCTATGCAAGATTCAATTTCAAATTTTGTCGTTGGGCAAAGCTATTGCGACACCATAGCATATTCAAAATTTGCCATTACAAGATGTACAAAATATTTGCTTCCTTCGAAGAAGAAAAGTGTAACCGTTTCTGGTAAATACCAAGATACTATTATTTCCTTCAGAGGCTGTGATTCGGTGATGACCATATCGGTTACAATACTAAAGGCAACTTCTTCATCATTTTCATTGCAAGGTTGCGACTCTGTTCAGAATCCAACAAGCAAGAGCTACTATAAAATTTCAGGAAAATATTCTATTACAATTCCAAATGCAGTTGGCTGCGATAGCGTTATAACGCACAATGTGACAATTTATAAAAAAGACACTACGAATTTTGGTTATTCAGGTTGCAATTCAGTAAAATTAAAAAATGGAAATACGGTTACTGTTTCGGGTATTTATAAATATTTATTTAAAAGCACAAAAGGGTGCGACAGTGTTGTGATTCACAACGTGGATATTAAAAAATCAAGCACTGCAAAAGTGACCTTGAGAATGTGTAGATTTATAGTATGTCCAACGGATAAGGACGTTACTTATACCAAATTCGGAGTATATTATGATACAATACCAAACTACGCAAATTGCGACAGTATCATAGAATACACAGTGATTTCTGGAGCCACTTCGGCCATACTTTCCGCATCTTCTTGTAATTCCTATTTAAGTCCCACTAAGAAAAAAACTTGGACAACTTCTGGTACCTATTATGATACACTATTCTCAAGCAATTACTACGGTTGCGATAGCACAATTAAAGTTAATTTGATCATTAATTCGCCTTCAAAACAAAATTTAAATATTACCAAATGTCGCATGTATACTGTGCCTTCTGGCGCTAAAACTGTAAGCACAAGCGGCATAATAACAGATGTTATACTATCAAAAAAAGGGTGTGATAGTATTCAATACACATTAAATGTTACAATTAACAATGCCAACGTCAATATCTCACGAACTTGGAATACGTTAAGCGCAGCTACGACGGTCAATACCGCAACTTTTCAATGGCTAGATTGTAACAATAATTATTCTGCCATATCTGGCGAAACGGGCAAATCTTACACACCATTGAAGGATGGCCTGTATGCGCTTTCCGTAGCTGAAAATAGCTGCACAGATACTTCAACTTGCATATTCTATGTCACCAGCAGTGTGGTGGAATTAAATAACAATTCTATTCTGATTTCTCCCAATCCAACCCAAGGTAATTTCAACATTTCTTCTTCATTACTTTTGCACAACGTAAAGATAACGATTACAAATCCATTGGGTGCAAAACTCCAAGAATGGAATTTGAGTGAATTAAAAAACAACAATTTCCATGCAATTGTGCCATCCGGTTTGAATTTTATAAAAATTGAATCTCAAGAAGGATTTATAATAAAATATTTGGTGAATGAATAACATTTAAAAAACATTTATTTCCATTCCTCTACCATTGTATTTTTTAACTTTTTTTGCTATTTTATGAAAAGCACTTTTATGCTAAAATATTTCACCTATTTGTGCCTGTTTGGGTTGGCAATTCCAACTTATGCCTGGGGCTTTTTAGGCCATAGAACCATCAACAAACAGGCGGTATTTGCTTTGCCGCCAGAAATGTTTGGGTTTTATAAAAAATATATAGATTACATTACCCAACATGCCGTAGACCCCGACAATAGAAGATATCTTTTCGAAGACGAAGCTTGCCATCACTATCTAGACTGCGATCATTATGAAAAAACAGCACCACTAGATACACTGCCACACAATTGGTATAAAGCCATTGAAAAATATAGCGAGGACAGCCTGAAGGCACATGGAATTGTGCCTTGGCATATTATGCTTGTGCAACAAAGATTGACCAAAGCTTTTGAAGATCAAGACCTACAAAAAATACTCAAATACAGTGCAGATATAGGGCATTACATTGCCGATGCACATGTGCCATTGCATGCCAGTAGTAACTATAACGGCCAAAAAACGGGGCAAGAAGGCATACACGCATTGTGGGAAAGTAGAATCCCACAATTGTTTTTGGATAGTTTTAATCTATTCACCGGAACCGTACAATACTTGGTAAATCCGTCTGAATATATTTGGGATAGAATGGGCGAAAGTTTCGCCTGTACAGATTCTGTTTTTAAAATGGAAATATCCGCTACTAACCTGCACCCAGCGGACAAATACAGCATTGGTTTTAGCGGTAGAAATGCAATTGAAACTTATTCTGAAAAGTACTGTAAAGATTATGAAGATTTAATGCAAAAAATGGTTGAAAGAAGGATGCGGGCAAGCATATTCACCTTGGCATCATTCTGGTATACTGCGTGGGTAAATGCGGGTCAGCCCAACCTTGATGAATTTGCAGATGAACTAAAAAGCAACAAAGAAGACGATGATGCAGAAAAAGCCAAAGATTTGAATAAAATAAAAGGCAGAGAGGAAGCTAAATAATTCAGAAATGTTGAAAATTCCGGCAATAAAATAATTTTGATCACACCGTTGTCATGTACTTCTGGTTGATTGTCTAAACATTTTTTGTGAAACAACAATCTTTAGCTTCCGATGCACATGCCGGCTGCTGCTGCTCCGCTAAACAACATGCCAAAACACACTTTATCAGATTTACCAAAATAATAATTTCCGTTGGCAACATTTTCGCGCTTAAATTTGTCTTTACTAAAATTGTATTCATGCTAAAATATTGTATTCTCGGATTGTTTTTCTTCTTTTGGGTTGCTGGTGCATCCGCACAGTGTTCTATGGATTGTTACGGACCTAAAATTGCAGTAATCCAAAATAATGGAAAGGTAAAAAGTTTCCATTTTTTACTAGGCAACGCAGAAAGAGATACCTTTTTAAAATTGAATGAAAATCTCATGCCGAAAATAAAAAAAACCGATACTTTAATTTGGCATTGGTCTGAAAATTTTCAAAAACTATTGATGGTAAGTTACAATCCCAAATCAAAAAAGAAAACCATTCTTGTGCGTTTCAGATCTGTTTCCATTTCAATTGCTACAGACTTTTCTTTCACAAAAGTATTCCAATTTAGCATAACTTCTTATATTAAAGATTTCAAAACGGATGCGCAACGCCCCTTCAGTCATTTTAAAGATACGTTGCCAGTTTTCACAGTCCCAAATGCATGTGTCGGCGTTACCCACCAAAAAATCAATTGCACCACACCCATTGCAAACCCATACGGCCCTACAGCCACAAAAAAGAAAAGAGATCAAGCTGCATTCTCCGCTGATTCTACTTGGAGCTATCCCTTGGCACAGTTAAAAAAAGCATTGGTTGCACAGCAAAATACTGCGATTTGGAAAGGTGCTAAAAATACCATCAGCGGTTGGTTTGACTCTGCCTTTGCCGATGTTTCTACCGATATCCGAGAACTGCACCAAATTGAATTTTACATGGAAGAAAAAGATTACAATGATTTGCCCATGAAAGCTTTCATAGACAATATATACCCAGGCCTGTTTGCTGGCAAAAATGTGCAAGTAACTCCACATTACAAAAAAAACAACATTCGTGGTTTTCGTTTTCTTTGGTACACCTTCCCCATGCTAAGATTTGGATTTCAACCAGGTTTAAAAAATGGAATTCCGGTATATATGATTGTCCGCAGTACCGACGATACTAAACTGGTGACCAACGCATTGTACCCCGAATCGTTGTTTCTCAAAGATTCTATTTTTCAGGACATTTATTCCTCGGCACTGCCAGAAGAAAGGGTAAAAAGCATACTGGGCTGGAAATGCATTGCCCAAAAAACACAATGCAATTTAGACTACATTAAATCGTCCCAAAAAGAGGACATCATCAATAGGGGCTATACATTTAATGGCGAAATAGAAATCCAAAAAAACAGGACAGATTCGATTATAGGAAAAATTAAAACTTCCGGAGAAAATATCATCATCTTGGCCATTGGCTGCAGCGCGCCAGAAATTTCTGTTCGGCTGGATGAAAGTTACAATTGGGCGCCATTAAATATGGGCAACCGCCATGATTATCTACTCAATTCAACATTTGCTGTTTCAACCGCATTTAAGAAAAATACGGGTGAATATTTGTATAAAATGAAAAACAAACACGATTGTGATAAAATATGGTTGCTGTTTTTTTCTGCAGCTTCGGACTAAAAATAGAAAAAATATTGTTTATGCCAAACGCATCAATACAAGGTCAAATTTAGAATTTATCAAAACCACGGCTCCACTTTTTCCCAAACAGTCTCTTTCCCCACCTCATCCACCAAATGCATTTTGCCATCTGCCACATGCCATGTGCAGGTAAAAACGCCACCCGTTAAGCAAAACAATTGAAATATTTCATCCGCAATGGGCGACAAACAATAGGTAAGTTCATAAGAAGTTAAGCGGTCATTTTCTACCTTGAATTTTCCGGTAAAGGCAAAATCATTACCGTCAAACAAGGCAATATACCTGCCATCTGCGCGCCACTGTTCTTCTTCCAACAATTTGCGGCGGTCTTCTGCCCACATTTGCCACACCCCTTCATACCCTCCTAGGCCATTGCCTTCCCTTTCAAAAATAGAATGGTGAGGACTGCTTTCCACACCCACACGAAGCTTGCGCCCCCCCTCTATCAAAGCCACATCAATATCCCTGGTACCTTCATATACCTCGCCGCTGTCTTTAATTTGCATAAACAAGTTGCTAGGCAGCTGTTTTTCGGCATCCCGCAGTTGCCATTCTCCCACCAATTGCGGGTTTATTTCAGAATCCATCTCGGAAAATTGCATGGCGCGAAGGTAGGGCGTGGGGTTTGGTTCCACAAATTGCTTTAATTTTAAAACCTCGTAATCTTTAATACAAAAATAATTATTTTACCAAAATATATTGTCTAATATTATTGAAGTCATATTATATTCGCCTTGCAAAACCATAGTTTAATTAGCCAACTTAAATCTTAAAATCGAAATATATACCCTCCCATGGATGAACAAAAGGAAAAAGAAATAACTAGAAACGATTTCATGAATTTCTTTCGCGATAACGATAAACTTAATCTTTTAAGCACAGATGATAGAATAGAAGTTTTTTCAACAATACTATTGGGTAGTTCCGATTTTAAAATAAAAATATTTGAAAATATTTTTTCAGATTACTGTGTAAGCCATATTGGAGTGTTGGACTTGCAAAACATAAAATAATTTGTATGGATTATAAGGCAATAATAAAAGGAAAATCACCAAATAATTTTGCGCAACCCGGCCTGGCATAGAGATGAAATCATTTTAGCGTTGGATTTGTATTGGAGGTTAGAAGCTGGGCAAATTCATTCGCGCAACCCTGAAATTCAGGAACTTTCTAGACTGTTAAATCGCCTGCCCATTTTTGATATTCGACCAGATGAGGTGAAGTTCAGAAATTCAAACGGTGTGCGTTTAAAATTAAGTAACTTTTTGGCCCTAGATGCTAACTATCATGGCAAGGGAATGCAATCTTTTAGTCAATTGGATAGAAAAGTATTTGAAGAATTTCAATTTAATAATGAAAAACTTCATGCAAATGCCAACCATATTCGAAAAATAGCAAATGACGCAGAACTTCCGAATCAACTTTACTTAATTCCAGAAGAGGAAGAAGGTGGTGAAATCAACACAGTGCAAGAAGGTGCCGTTATTTACAAACTCCATAAATTCAGAGAACGTGATTCGAAAATCATATTTAAAAAGAAAGATTTTGTGTTTCAAACTGAAGGTAAATTACTTTGTGAAGCATGTGAATTTGATTTTAATGTTAAATATGGGGAACTCGGTTTCAAATACATTGAATGCCACCACAGGACACCGCTTTCTGAATTCACAAGCAGTTCAAAAACTTCACTTCTAGACTTAGCTTTGGTTTGCTCCAATTGCCATCGCATGTTGCATCGCAGAATTGATACTTTAAGTATTGAAGGATTAAAGAAATTGCTAGCAAGTTAAAAAACCATGCTCCTCCACTACCTACACCGCCCAACCGAAACCACCAAAACCTTGGGGACAGTTGTTTTTGCCAACCCCAATGGAATTAGCCTTGCAGATGCGGAGGCGCGCATTGTGGCCGAACTGATAGACGCAGAATTGTTTATTCCCAACCGCTTGGGCATAGCCAGCCTTTGTGGAAATACAGACCCCGAAGAAGATGACGATTACCACGAATTTGTATCTGTAAAAAACCCAGAAGAAGTTCCCACAGATGCGCGGACTATAGAAATGTTTATCGCCGATTTAAAAACTTTTAAAAAGGCAAATCCGGATGAGTTTTGGTAAGAAAGTAAATTGAAATTTTTAAAAAGAAAAAGCGGAATAAATTCCGCTTTTCTTGGGCAAATATTAAGTTAATTCTCTTCTAAAACAGCACCAATTAATTCTGTTTTGGATTCATTTTGCTCATTTATGATCCACTTTATACCTAAAATCCTCTACCAAAAATTCCATCGTTGTAGTTCGTACTTCTGGTTTCTTTTTGGGTTTAAAGTATATTACATCTCCAGCATCATTTGTTACTTTAGTACGCATATTGCTTAATGCCCATATACACTCTTTCACTTGAGTAAATTGCTCAGCGCCATACCAATTGCCAGTTTTTGCGTTGTAGGTCATTTTTATTTCAATGTACTTTACTTCGCCTTTGCAGTTTACAATTTCAGCAATTGTAACTACACTTTTTGGCGTTGCGCTTCCGCTTTCAAATGCAAATTCGAAAGTTATGCCAAAGGTTCCTTTAATATCACCCCGGCCTACAGAAACAATATCAATGGCAAAATTGTCGTAGCGCGTTTGATTTATTTTCCACCTTTCATTCCATACATGAAAACTCCAAGTTGAATTGTCACGTCCTTTTTTATATTCGGTTTTTACATCAAAAGTTTCTTTGCAAGAATTTGTAAACTGGAAATCAATGTTGCTAATATTCCATGGGGTTTTGCTGTTGTCGATGCTACGTGAGTCGTCAAAAGTCCACTTTCCAAACAAACCCCGGGGTTGGATTTTCATTGTGTAGGATTGTCCTTCATCATTGGATATTGTAACGACAGCGATAGCACTTACTTGGCCCCATTCTAGCACATCAGACAAGGGAACGGCTTTGTCGTTCTGCGTAGTATTTAATCCAAGTACCGCCCCAAAAATGGGTTTGCCGTTTGCATCTTTTGATATGGTACATTCCACATCCAAATCTTTTAGATCAATAAATGAAGATGAATTAGAGGATGTGCTTGCAAAAACCCAACATTGGCCATATTTGGCGGGTCTTTTATGGCCATTTAATAAGATTTCGAAATTGGTAAAATCTGCATCCTTAGCCAAGCTTTGGGTAACGCTTCGCTTGTCTCCAGAAGTATTAAGCAAATCGCAATTGGCCTCACCCCCTACAAAATCAGCATCGTATTTGCTGCTCAATTTAATTTGAGCCTCAAATAAGCCGGTTTTCACATTCAATTTGGCGGCGGAAGTAAATTTTGTTTTGTTGCCTTTATCGTCGTACACCAACAATCCAATTTCCATCGATATAATTGCACCTTTTTTATCTACTACGGACATTTCAACATCCACGGTGGAATTGCTTTTAAATTGCATGTTCCCCCCTTCAACGTTGAAACTTGAGCTTACAAAATTCAGAGAAACGCAATCTACTATTTGTAAATTACCCCCTTTAATTTGTGCGAAAGCGCTTGAACAAAGGGTGAGAAGAGAGAGGAAGACGATGCCTGTTTTTTTCATGGTTTTAATTGTAGTTCAAAAAAAGGAACTGCCGGTGTACATTATGTCTAAAACCTGTGAAACGTAGGTTTGGGTTTGCGAAACGCAATTTTTGATGGGTGATATCTTTGATTTGGCAAAATTAGATTTCATGATGTCTTTTATGCAATGTAACCGCATGGAAAACTCTCCTCCAGAAATAGTTTGTATTTGCCATTCACCTACCTTTTCGTATTACCCACCCAGCGAATCCATACATTCTATCGGCTTTATCTAAGTTATTTTAGCATAAATACTACTTTTGCAAACAGAAACCACAAATACATGCAAACCATACTCGGGTCAAACGGCGTTATCGGCCAGGCATTGGCCAAAGAACTTCCCAAATTCAAGACCAACATTCGCTTGGTTTCTAGAAATCCAAAAAAGGTAAATCAGAATGACGAATTGCTTTCGGCAGATTTAACTCTCAAGGAAGATGTTTACAAAGCCATAGAAGGAAGTGAAGTTGCCTACTTATGCATTGGACTTAAATACGACATTAAAACCTGGAGAAAAGAATGGCCGGTATTGATGCGAAATGTATTGGATGCTTGCGCAAAATATAAGTGTAAATTGGTTTTTGTTGACAACGTATATGCCATAGATACTGCTGAAATTGGAAACATAACTGAAGAATCGAACATGAAACCTTTCAGTAAAAAAGGCGCAGTGAGAAAAGAAATTGACCAGATGATTCTAGACGATATGCAAGCAGGAAAAGTGGAAGCCATTATCGCACGTTGTGCAGATTATTATGGACCTTCCACAGAGTTAAGTTTGGTAATGATTGCAACATACAATCAATTTATAAAAAACAAAAAAGCCCAATGGATTGGCTATCCAAAAGTACCACATACTTATACCTATTCTGAAGATGCAGGAAAAGCGATGGCACTGCTAGGAAACACACCCGATGCATACAATCAAATATGGAATTTGCCCACAGAAAAACGTGGATTTACTGGCGAAGATTGGGTAAATTTGGTAGCAAAAGAAATGGGGAAATCTGCATCTTACAGCAATATTCAGCCTTTTATGGTGCGTGTGTTAGGCATATTTATTCCCATTCTGCGAGAAGTTTATGAAATGCAATATCAATTTGAAATTCCATACAAATTAAATAGTGATAAATTTGAAAAACGCTTTGGTATAATGGCAACGCCATATGAAAAAGGAATGAAAGAAACATTAAACGATTTGGCGCAAATGAACCCTAAATAAAGGATATCAATGATAATCCAAGACTTTAACGTCTGGCACATCAATAAAAATTAATTCAATGTGCTTTTCTTTTGCCTTTACTTTAAAGTCTTGGGTAATCTCTAAAATATCATAATCTATATAAACACTATCCGTAGCTTCAAGGGTTACAACAGAATAAGGCGGGATTTTATCCAAGGTATTTCTAATTCTTTTTTTGTTTAAAAAACTCACATTTAAAGCAAAGGTAATTTGAATATGCAAAATATTCCCATGCTTGGCTTCGGAATATGTATAGCCTGCGCGGTACGTATGTTTTATCAAAAAATAAATGGCGTAGATTGTACCAATGACCACGCCAATCAATAAATCTGTAGAAAGTATAGCAATGATGGTTACGGCAAAAGGCAAAAACTGCTCTCTTCCTTGGCTAAAAATAGCTTTATACATGCTGGGTTTAGTTAACTTATAACCCGTGAGAAACAAAATAATGGCCAAAACACAATAAGGAATCAGTTGGATAAATGGAATGGCAAAAAGGACCGCCAATAACAACCAAACGCCATGGGTAAAAGCTGACCATTTGGTTTTTGCACCAGCCGATGCATTTGCCGAACTCCTCACTATGACAGATGTAATGGGAATGCCGCCAAACAAACCACTTATAAAGTTTCCACTGCCTTGTGCAATTAATTCACGGTTCGGCGGTGTTACCCTTTTCATAGGATCTAATTTATCCACGGCTTCTAGGCTTAACAGGGATTCTAAGGAGGCAACGAATGCAATAATTAAGGAATATTTCCATACCATACCATTGCCCAACGCTTGTTTAAAATTGGGGAATTTTATATCCGCAAAAATATTGTTCGGTAACGTTACAAAATGCGAATTTTTTAATGCTAAAAAATGCCAGTTATCCGGGATCCATTGAGCAAGCGCTGAAATGATGATTACAACCACAAAACTTGAGGAAAGAAATGAAATTCTTTTTGCTAAAAATCGATCCCAAATAAAAATTACGAATATGGCCAATATAGAAAGCAAAATGGTGCCTTCTGAAATGTGGGGAAAGAATCCTTCCTTATGGTCGAAACCAGAATGCAAGGTAAACACGTTAAAAAATTCATCTGTATAAAAATCAGGTTTTTCGTATCCCAAAATCAAAGGTATCTGTTTGGTCATCAAAATAATACCAATAGCGGCCAACATTCCTTTAATTACCGCACTGGGAATAAAATGTGTGAATCCACCCAGCTTTAACACTCCCAATAAAATTTGAATTACTCCTGCTGCACTCACAGAAACGAAAAAGATATCCAATGCGCCAAGGTCTGTGATTGCTGCGGTACATATGGCAGTTAAACCAGCGGCTGGACCACTCACACTGAGACTGGATCCACTCACCAGCGTTACTATCAAACCGCCGACAATTCCGGCAATAATTCCACTTACTACCGGGGCACCTGAAGCCAAAGCAACACCCAAGCAAAGCGGAAGCGCAACAAAGAATACGGTTATACTTGCTTTAAAATCATGTTTAAAAAATGTTTTGAAAACAAATTTCGCTTTGCGATTCATGTGTATTTCAACTATTTCTTTTTAAATTTATGAAAAGGCTTTTTATTCCCTTTAAAATCCCCTTTGGGTTTCACGTTGGGATTGTATTCGGGGCCATTGGGAATACCTTCCGGCATCGGCAATTTTGGAACTTCTGCCCCAATTAATGCTTCAATTTGTTGAAATTTTCTTTGATCTAATTCTGAAATAAAGGTAATGGCTTCTCCTGTAGTTTCGGCCCTTGCGGTTCTGCCAATGCGGTGGATATAATCTTCGGCATCTCCAGGTACATCAAAATTGATAACCATGCCAATGTCTTCAATATCAATACCACGAGACAACACATCAGTGGCCACAAGTACAGGTATTTTTTTACTTCGAAAACCACGCAGCACTTCTTCCCTTTCAGATTGATCCAAGTCTGAGTGAATGGCGCGGGCATTAAATCCAGCTTTTTTAAGGTCTCTTTCTAAATCTTTAACTTTAATTTTTGTGCCTGAAAATATAATAACACTGGGTAGTTTTTTATCCTTTAAAATAGCGGTGCAGAGTGCATTTTTATTGGCATTGTAAACCAGATACGCGCCTTGAGTAACCCCTTCCGCAGGTTTGGAAACAGACAAGCTAATTTGTACTGGATTATGCAACAATTTTGCGCCCAAAGTTCTAATTTTTGGGGGCATTGTAGCCGAAAAAAGCAAAGTTTGGCGTTTTTCGGGCAACTCTTTTACTATGCGCATGATGTCATCCACAAAACCCATATCAAGCATTCGATCTGCTTCATCCAAAATCAAATGTTTTAAATGATTAAATTTCACATAACCCATGTTAATATGCGCTAAAAATCGGCCTGGGGTGGCAATAATAATATTGGCTCCTTCCAAAATGGCCTTTTTTTCTCTTTCAAAAGCCATTCCATCATTGCCTCCATAAATGGCCAGTGAACTGATGGATGTGTGGTACGAAAATCCTTGCAGGGCTTGTGAGATTTGAAGTGCTAATTCGCGGGTTGGCACAATAATTAGTGTGTCGGTATGGTGCGAAGGATTTCTGGCCAGTTTGTCTAATACAGGCAACAAAAATGCCGCGGTTTTTCCAGTGCCGGTCTGGGCACAACCAATTAAATCTTGGCCGCTTTGTATAATAGGAATGGCCTGTTCTTGAATAGGAGTTGGGGTCTCAAATCCCATATCATCCAACCCATCTTGAATGTCGTAATCGAAAAGAAAATCGTGAAAATGCAAAATATGTTTATTTACAAAGGTAAGCGAGAAAACTGAATTGCCCCCCAAATGTGCACGAAAACCAAGAATTGTGGCTTTATATTATTACGCAGAATACGGATATAACCAACATACTAAAAATAATATCAAGAGCCTTTTCCTCGCGCTTTTGTAGATTTGTTGTCTTTCATTTTCTCCTTTCACTTCGTATTCTTCTATTATTTGGTCATATTTTTCGTGCTTCCCATAAATTAAATACAATGTTCCGAAAGTCAATCCCAGCAATATTAAACCAAGTATTTTTTCTGTTACTCTGCCAATCAACTGTGTAGATATTGAATCCCAAAGGTGAAACAAATTCAACACAATAAATGAGGTAATAAAAATCAAAATAATGAATACCGGCACAAGCAATATTCCCGTATTTTTTGCCGATTTTAGGGTATCCCCCTGCTTTTTATTTCGTAATACTGCGTAAATAAAATGTCAGTGATAAAGTTCATTATAACCCAAATAATTTAAAATGGAACGGATAAATCGCTTTGCTGACATTTGGCAATGGTCGTTGATTTTACAGACTGATCTACAACCTGTCCACTAGAGTTTAAACTTGATATGGTAATGGGATACACATCTGGCGGTATCTGCACGGTATCGCTGGTTGCGCCAATGGGTACAATTTTCTCCCTTGCATTGGCCGCCCCAGGGTAAGTTATGATGATGGAATGTCTTTTCGTAAAAGCGCCGAAAGCAACTTTCAAACTTCCGAAATTCTTGGTTTCACAATCGTCCTTTTTCTTTTTGCAGGTTACTAGTAGAAAAGGCATAAGTAAGAATACGTAGATTTTTTTCATGGCAGTTTATTTTATACAAGATTAGGAATAAACAATGACAATTCCGAATTCACCCATCCATATCTTATCATTTTCCTAAAAATTGAGGCAACACACAATCTGTGTGTGCTGCATAATACACCATTACAGTTTTTTTGAGAGTTTATATAAACTCAAACCAATTGTTTTTATGAACCTCAAAATACGCCGTGTCAGGATAGTTTTTTGCCCACAATGTAGGCGGCTTGTTTTTTCCTGGTGAATACTTAAATTCATATGCAGTAATCGTACCATCTATTTCCTCTATTAAATCTATCTCTTGTTGTGTGTAAGTCCGCCAAAAATAGTTAGCGGCTTTCTTTCCACCGTAATGCTGTTTTTTCATTCGTTCCATAAACATAAAGTTTTCCCAAAGCGCACCTACATCGTCCCTCATGCCGATGGAATTGAAATTGTTAATGATCGCATTTCGAACCCCATTGTCATAAAAATAATAGCGACTTGTTTTGGTAATTTCATTGTCCATATTTTTCGTAAACCCCCTCACATTGTAAATAATAAAAACCTTTTCCAGTAAATCCAAATAGGAGGCGACGGTGTTTTTTCCCATGCCAAGCGCATTGCCAATGTTTTCAATGGATATTTCTTTTCCTATCCTAAAGGCAAGCATTCTCAGCAAATCCAGGATCTTTTTTGAATTTCGAATGCCATCATATGCCAGAATATCTTTTAAAAGGTAAGAATCACGCACTTGTTTTAAGTACTTTTCTTTTTCATCTCTATTTTCCAGCTGAAAAATATTTGGATAACTTCCATAGACCAAAAGTTCTGGCAGCATCATTTGCACAGCAGCTCCGCCTAAAGTATCTCTCAATTCTGTAGCTGCTACTGGGAACATTTGATACACCACTTGCCTTCCAACAAGGGGCTCGCCAATTTTCCCTGCCAAATCCATCATGGCCGAGCCTGTTACAATGATTTTTGTCTTCTTTAAGTGATCGGTCATCAATTTCAGCGCTTTGCCAGCATTTTCAATCTCTTGCACTTCATCAATAAAAACCATGTCGTATCCAGCAAAGAAATTCCGAATTCTTTGCAACGATAGACTGTCTAGAATTTCCTTCAAATCGGAATTTTCCCCTGTATCTGTGAACAATACACCTTTTTGTTTTTTTAAAAATGTTTCTACTAAAGTTGTTTTCCCAACTTGACGGGGTCCATACAAAGCCAAAACCTTTCCTGGTTTAAAGTCTTTTTGCCATTTGCTAGAAAAATATCGAACAATGTCCATCGCAGTTTGTCTTATTGCATCTTATTGGCACAAAGATAAAACTTTTTTACGAACTATGGACGCAATTCAATCTATTTCCGTCCATTCATTGACGCTATTTCTATTAATTCCGTCTATAAGCAGACGCAATTTATATTAATACCGTCCATTTGCAGACGCAATTTGTATTAATTCCGTCTGTTAGATAGAATTCGATCCTGAAAACGCGAACCCATTTTGGTGATATTGTCCTGTTTTAACAACACACAACGCAATTGTTTCATTTTTTCCCTAAATTGCAACCTTCATTCGTCAAACCTATTTGTATGACCTTCGACACAAAATCCTCAACCAGCCCAATAATTACAGCCCGGGAAACAAGCTCCGACAAAAATTCTGGCAGCAATTCTAACCCAAAAGTGGATGCCAAAATTGCCTATATCGACAACGTGCCTCACGAAATTCGCGACGGAGAAACCATTCTTCAATTGGTTCGTCGCATTCATGGCGCAGAACTCGTTCCAACCCTTTGCGATGCGCCAAATTTGGAACCGTTTGGAAGTTGCCGCATTTGCAGCGTTGACGTGGCTCTAACAGAAAATGGCAGCGCCAAAAGCATGGCGAGTTGCCACACTCCCGTAATGCCCGGAAGTTACATTTATCCAAGCAGCGACCGTATTCAAAAACTTAGAAAAAATATAATAGAATTGGTTTTAACAGATCACCCATTGGATTGCCTTACTTGTGAAGTGAATAACAATTGCGAATTGCAAGAAGTGGCTGCCAAGGTAGGGGTGCGCAAAGTGCGCTACCCAGAAGGGAAAAACCACCTAGACAGAGAAAAAGATTTAAGCCACCCCTATATGACCTCGGATATGAGCAAATGCATCAACTGTTTCAGATGTGTTAGGGCTTGTGAAGAAGTTCAAGGTCAATTCGTTTTAAGCATGGCTGGACGAGGTTTTGACAGTCATATTGTAAAAGGATCTGAAGTGAATTTTTTTGAAAGTGATTGTGTTAGCTGTGGAGCATGTGCCCAAGCCTGTCCAACATCTGCAATATCAGACGTGTTTGAAAGCAAAAGCATTGTGGGCACTGAAAAAACCCGCACCATTTGCACCTATTGCGGAGTGGGTTGCAACTTGGATGTAGCCACAGTAAATGGAAAAGTCAAAAGCATTCAAGCGCCTTATGATGCTAAGGTAAATGAAGGTCATACTTGTTTAAAAGGCCGCTATGCCTTTGGATTTTACAACCATCCAGACCGTTTGCGCACTCCGTTGATTCGAAAAAATGGAGAATTAACGCCAGCAACATGGGATGAAGCCTATGATTTTATTGCCGATAAATTAAATGCTATTAAAACGGATTTTGGTCCAGATTATATAGCAGGTATTTCTAGCGCCAGGTGCACAAATGAGGAAAATTACCTCATGCAAAAATTCATTCGCGCGACCATTGGCACCAACAACATCGACAGTTGCGCTAGAGTTTGCCACTCACCTACTGCTTTAGGCATGCAACGCACATTTGGAACAGGGGCTGCCACCAACTCGGTTGTGGATTTAAAATTTACAAATTTAATCATGGTAATAGGCGCCAACCCAACAGACGGACACCCTGTTACCGGCGCCAAACTCAAACAGTTTGCCATGAAAAACACGGCCATCGTTATTGATCCACGCAGGACTGAAATGGCCAAATATGCAAAATACCATCTACAGTTAAGGCCTGGAACCAATGTAGCTCTGCTAAATATGATGCTGTATTACATCATCTCCGAAGGTTTGGAAGACAAAAGTTTTATTGCAAACAGAACCGAAGGATACGATGATTTTAAAACAAAAATATTGGCTTTGGATATTGCGGAAGCTGAAAAAATAACCGGGGTTGATTGCCTTTTAGTGCGGGCAGCGGCCATGGCTTATGCATCTGCTCCGAATGCCATGAGTTTTCATGGATTGGGTGTTACCGAGCATTCATTGGGTACGTTTACCGTAATGCAAATTGCAGATTTGGCAATGATTACTGGCAATATTGGCCGCCGCGGAGTTGGCGTAAATCCATTGCGTGGCCAAAACAATGTACAAGGCGCAGCAGACATGGGATGCCAACCCCACCAAGGGGCAGGTTATTTTGATGTTACCGTTCCAGAATACCACCAAAAATACGAAGCTTTTTATGGTGCCAAATTGCCAAATTATGTGGGCTATAAAATCCCCCAAATGTACGATGCCGCTTTGGCTGGTAAATTAAAAGCACTTTGGCTAATGGGTGAAGACGTGGTGCAAACCGACCCCAATACGCACCATGTAAAAGCAGCTTTGGGAAAATTAGATTTGTTGATAGTACAAGAAATTTTCATGACTGAAACTGCGTTAATGGCAGACGTGGTATTGCCCGCAGCTTCTTTTCTTGAAAAAAGTGGAACTTTCACCAACGGCGAACGCCGCATTCAAAAAGTACAACAAGTAGTAGAACCCTTAGAAGGCACTAAATCCGACGGCCAAATCATGGTGGATATTATGAACCGCATGGGTTACGAACAAACCGATTATAATGCCGAAACTTTGCTAGAGGAAATTGCACAAATAGTTCCATTTTTTGAAGGTGTAAAATGGAAAGAATTGGGCGATAACGGAAAACAATGGCCTGTAGCCAAAGACGGCACTGATACAGAAATATTGCATATTACAGAATTTAAACGTGGTAAGGGAAAATTTATATCTGCAGAATGGCGCGAAACCAGTGAAATCATAAAAAATGGCGCCGAATTTCCTTACATTATTACCACCAATCGCGAATTGGAACATTACAACAACGGCACTATGACGCGCAGAACTGGCAACGTAAAAATTGTAACAGAAGATTTGTTGTTAATTCATCCTATAGACGCAGAAAGACACGAAATTAAATCCGGAGATATGGTGTGTGTAATAAGTGCTAGAGGTAAGGTAGATGTGAAGGCCAAAATAAGTGACGAAGTAAAACCCGGCATTTTTTCTTCTACATTTCACTTTCCTGAAATTGCCATGAACAACATTACCAGTAGCGAATGCGACACTGATGCAATGTGCCCTGAATATAAAGTTGTGGCTTGTACAATTCGGAAAAGCAAAGGAAAGTTTAAAGAATTGGTCTGACAACTCAAAAGAATTAAATTTATGTCTATTTACACATCCAAAAATACATTACGCACACTATCAAATTTTTGACAGTTTAACTGTAGTTGTTTTGTGACTATGAAAAAAAGAGTAATAGGGATTCTCTTAATTGTATCGTTTTGCGCTGCATTTAGAAAAAATGAAGAAAAGATTACGTATTTAAAAGATATTAAAACCATCTTTGATTAAAATTATAGCTATTGCCACGGTGAAAACAAATATATTTATGCCAAATGGGGCGGCGATTTAAATAATTGGGATAGTCTAAAGATTCGTATAGAAAATGGCAAATTTAGAGATCATGTTATCGTAAAAAAAGACATGCCGCCTATTCAATGGAACAGGGGTATTGGTTTGCCAGAAAACGAAATTAAACTAATTGATTCTTGGCTCAATGCAGGTGCTGAATATTGAATAAAGCAACATTTTGAAAGGACAGTATCCCATTAAGTGTGTAAAATACTTTTTTATGATTTCATTTTAAGGTCTCCAAATATAAGGTTAAATTGATTTAGGATTATTCCCCAATTTCTGATGGGCATAGTCCATTTTTTTGTAGCCTCTTTAATAGCAAGAAATACTGATTTAAGAACGGCGTCGTCAGTGGGATAGGACATTTTGTAATTTGCCCAAATTCTATTAACACTTCTAATGCTTATTTCAAATATTTCTGCAGCTTGGTTTTGAGTCCCTAACCTCTTATTTAAGTAGCTACAAACTTTCAATCGATTCGATTCTTGAACGTCTATACTCCCCCTTTTCTTTTGCACATATTGATATACAACATATTTTTCGTATAAGACCTAAACAATGCTCTTATTGATATGTTAAGAAAATAGAAACGGATGAGGAACTTACTAAAGAAGATATTTTAGACAACATTAAGGCGGGACTTGAAGAGGCAAGCTTATTCAAAAAAGGCAAGTTGAAAGCTACATCCGCTATAAATTTTTGAATAAACTATAGTATTGATCTTTCAGCCAACTTTAAAAAAGAAGCTAAAAGGCTACTAAAAAATATCCCTCTTTAAAAACCGAGTTTGCAGAGCTCTATACGAAACTGGAAGAAAACCCAACTGAAGGCAATCCAATTGGCAACGATATTTATAAAATACGATTGGCAATTGCTTCAATAAACAAAGGCAAATCTGGAGGTGCCTGAGTTTGTTTTTTGTAAAAGTTTTACAAACTAGGGTGCTACTTTTCGCTATCTATACCAAAGGCGAAATGAATAACATACCAGATAAACAAATTAAGAACTTATTAAAGCTTATTTGTAAAGCAAAAGTTAGCCAATATCCAGATGAGTGACATTGTTAACTGCATACATAGCCTAATAAAACCTATTGTTTTCAAAAATCCAATTCCTATCAGAATTGATCACTTTCTGGTTATATCAACCGCATATCTTTAGGTTATCAAGGTATTGTAGAGCACTTGTTTCATTTCCTCCGTTTCGTTGTTGCATAAGTATGTTGCCCAATGCTTAGTAGGTATAATTTGCTGCACAATCTTGGCTTTTGAAAAAATGTTACCATAGACGTAATTTTACTCCATTTTAGGTATTTTAACATTCGAATGAAAATTCGCTGTTTTTAACTGTTTATGACGTTTGTTCAATGAAACAAAGTTTGAATGTGATTTTTATTACCCTAGGGTAAAGATTGGATGGTAAATTTGCAATTTTAAATTGATGATAGAAACGGATATAATCATTATAGGTGCTGGCCCTGTTGGGCTTTTTACCGTATTTGAGGCGGGTCTCTTAAAGTTACATTGTCATATCATAGACGTATTGGCAGAGCCAGGTGGGCAATTGACAGAAATTTATCCCAAAAAACCCATTTACGACATACCAGGGTTTCCAAAAATACTCGCTGGTGATTTGGTATCAAATCTTCTAAAACAAATTGCGCCCTTTAAGCCTGGCTTTACAATGGGCGAACGCGCAGAAACAATCGAAGTTCTTGAGGATGGTAAATTTGCAGTTACTACAAACAAAGGCACAAAGCATGTCGCACCCAACATTGCAATTGCGGGTGGCCTTGGCTGTTTCGAACCCCGGAAACCGCCGATTTCTAATATCGCCAATTATGAAGACAATGGCATTGATTACATCATAAAAAATCCAGAAAAGTACCGAAACAAAAATATTGTTATCGCGGGTGGGGGTGATTCTGCCCTAGATTGGACTATTTTTTTAGCAGAAGTTGCCGCAAAAGTAACCATGGTGCACAGGCGAACCGAGTTCAGGGGTCACTTGGACAGTGTTCAAAAAGCAATGGACTTGGCAAGCGGCGGTAAAATAAACCTAATTACCAACAGTGAAGTTGTGGGTTTGAATGGGGAAAATAGTTTGGTTTCGGTAGAATTAGAGAAAACAGATTCTCCAAATTTCGTTTTGGATACCGATTATTTCTTGCCTTTATTTGGATTGTCTCCAAAGCTTGGTCCCATTGCAGATTGGGGACTTAATATTACAAAAAATGCGATTGACGTTAACACATTGGATTACAGCACAAACATTTCGGGTATTTATGCGGTTGGAGATATCAACCAATACGAAGGAAAGTTAAAACTGATCCTTTGCGGTTTTCACGAGGCTACCATAATGGTTCAAAGCGCATTTAAAAGGATTTATCCCAATAAAAACAATGTATTGAAATATACAACGGTGAATGGGATTCAAGGGTTTGAATAAGTATAAATAGGAATGTCGTAGAAATCTACAATTGCATCGTGATTTGCGTGCCTTTTTGCCTCGAAGGCAAGAAGCGGCAATTTGCTAACCCTACCCCCGCCGCGGTGGGGCATATGGGTTGAGGTCATTTTTTTTATGGCTTTTTTATACATGATTGTCAACCACTGTCATTTTTTTGCAAGTTTCGCCTGAAACGCTTTGAAATCTGATTAAAATCATTTAAACTTGTATAGTCAAATTTCAGATGATGAAGGCGAAAACCCCATATTTTGGTTTTTTTGTAATAATTGTAATGGCAATTGCTATCATATTTGTATCATCATGTAAGAAAAAAACACCTGTTAATGTTGCCAAAGAACAACAAGTTGTAAGCAGTGAGTGGTTAAATACAGAGTTTAACAACCAATCCTTTTGGTCAAAAACCGTAAACCTTGTCGGAGAAGAGACTTTTAATTGCGAGTTCGATATTCCTGCAATTTCAGAAGAACTGTTGAAAAATGCGTCCGTATTGGTTTATGCAAAATTTTATGGTTATGAGCCCACCATTTGGCCCGACGAAAAAATTGGCTTGCTGCCAAAAGACATTTTTCGCTTTGCTATAGGTGGTAGTATGGATTATTGGTCGGCAGCAGTCAGCCCTGGTAAAGTCGGAATTACAGTGCTGAACAATTCTGGAAAATTCCCTGGCAAGGTGAATCCTGAAATACAATTCAGACTGATTGTAGTTCCCAAAACTGCATTGATAGTAACCGGAACCAAACCGTTGGCTACAAATCCCCTAGGCAAGTACACCGAGGGAGAATTAAGGGAACTATCCTACGACCAGCTTTGTTCACAAGCAGGGTTGAGTAAATAAGTTCAATATTCTATTTTTACTTTTTTCTGTTACATTTGTTGCATGTCATTGCTTGCATTGCCTTGGATTATTTTAGTTCGCCGCTGGATTATTCGCATTGTTATTGGTTTTATTACACTATCTCTTTTTCTTGTTTTGCTTTTTAAATTTGTTAATCCCAGTTGGACTTTAACTATGTTTTCGCGCAAAATGGCCAGTGAAAAAAAAGAATTTCACATCCAAAAGGAATGGAAAAGTTTGAATGAAATATCTACCAGTATGCAGCTCGCTGTAATTTGTGGGGAAGACCAGCATTTTGGTACCCATTCGGGCTTTGATTTTGCAGCCATAAAAAGTGCAATTTCTAGCAATCAAAGAGGTGGCCCAGTTCGCGGTGCAAGCACGATCAGCCAACAAACTGCCAAAAATGTATTTTTATGGGAAAGTAGAAGTTGGGTGCGAAAAGGCTTGGAAACTTGGTTTACCCTATTGATAGAATTTATATGGGGCAAACAAAGAATTATGGAGGTGTATTTAAACATTGCGGAAACGGGTGATGGTCTTTTTGGGGTTGAGGCAGCGGCAAACCAATATTATGGCACTTCAGCAAAAAAGCTAAGTGTTAACCAAGCAGCAGGTATTGCTAGTATTTTCCCTAGTCCCAGAAAATGGAGAATCGGCGCTTATCCTGCCTCATACCGACGGAATATTATCGCATATTCCATGCGTCATTATGGAATACAATTGGAATATTTAAAATAGTTTTGAAGTATGGCGTTTTTCTAATAATTTAGCACAATGAAAACCAAATTCTTTTTTAGATCATTCGCAGCATTGTTCTTTTGTTCTGCTCTTTTTTCTATTTTTTCATTTCAAAATCCCACACGAATTGTTGCGCCAGATAAAATAGATTCCTTTTCACTTTCTGCGGGAAAAATTGTCTTTGAAAGTAAATGTTCCGGCTGCCATGGATCGAAAGGAGAGGGAAGTTTTGGCCCTAATCTTTGCGACAACTACTGGATTCATGGAAACCATTACCATTCTATAGTGCATGTCATAAAACACGGAGTCAAAGCCAAAGGTATGACAGCTTTCAGCCACAAACTTACACATGCCCAAGTGCGTGATGTTGCGCATTACATTACAATTACCCTTAAAGGAACAAGCCCTAAAAATGCGAAAAAGCCCGAGGGTAAAAAGCATTAAATTTCATTCCCAAATGACACAAATAAAAAAAATAAATCGCAGAAATTTTATTCGCATTTCTGCATTCACCATTCCAATGTTATCGAGCCTAAAAACTTTAAAAGCGGGAGTTTCGCCTGAAGCGAAAAAACCCCTTGTCATAAGTACTTGGAAATTTGGATTTGATGCCAATACTGAAGCTTGGGAGATTTTAAAATACAACGGAAAATCAATAGATGCGGTTGAAAAAGGCGCAAATCTGACGGAATCGTCACACAATTTAAGCGTAGGACTAGGTGCATTGCCCGACCGCACTGGACATGTAACTTTAGATGCATGTATTATGGATGAAAATGGGAAAGCGGGCTCGGTTGCATTTCTGGAAAGAATAAAACATCCCGTTTCTGTGGCCAGAAAAATAATGGAATTAACACCCCATGTGATGCTAGTAGGCTCCGGTGCCCAAGAATTTGCCTTAAAAAATGGGTTTAAACTAGAAAAAAATAAACTTTCTGCAGAAGCTAGAATAGAATATAAAAAGTGGAAAATCAAGCAAAAGGAACTGGAAAAACAAGGCAATGAGAACAACCATGATACCATTGGAATGCTTGCCATAGACAGCGCACAAAACATCAGCGGCAGCTGCACCACCAGTGGGCTAGCATATAAGCTCCGCGGCAGGGTTGGCGATTCTCCTATCATTGGCGCGGGATTGTTTGTAGACAATGAAATAGGCGCGGCAACTGCGACCGGATTGGGGGAAATGGTGATACGCATTTGCGGTGCACATACTACCGTTGAATTGATGCGACAGGGTTATTCGCCCAAAGAAGCTTGCAAAATGACAATTGAAAGAATTGTGAAAAAAATGCCAGAATTGTCTAAAGACAATCAAATTGGAATTTTAGCAGTGAACAAAAATGGAGAATACGGCGCCTACTCAATTCAAAAGAATTTTCACTTCGCTGTTTGCGATTTAGAAAAAGGCAATCGGATAGAAGAATCTGGGTATTATTTTCAATAAATTATTTTCTCAAATAACGCGCGTTTCCATGGAAGATGCGCCAACTGTGCCAAAATTCTTGATAAGCAGCTACAGGTTTTAATGGCTCCGTTTTACCCGAATGTCTCCAACCAAGCATTCCATTTGGGTAAATGATAAAGGCTTCTCCGTTTTGCAGTGAATTGTCTGTATTAATCCTAAAGGAATCTTCAGAACCCACTTTACTGGGTAAATAGAATGCGAAAAAACTCTTGTCATTTTTAGAAATCCAAATCACAATTTTTTTATTATTAAAAGTATCCCCAATTACCCGCTTTTTCTTCAATAAATTCCAATCGTATGCACGGGCATGGTTTGCTCCAAAGGAAATGTTAGATTCATCCAAAATTCCAATGACCCAACTTTTTTCATTCCAACTGGCAGAGTCAGTTCCTTCTAAGCTGCTTTTGCGCGTTCCTGCGTCAAATCCCTCCAAGTTTTTATACCGTTTCACAAAAATTGTGTCTGCTTGCAATATTTTTCCTTTCGGGTATATTTTAATCCAATCTGCGAGACTCATTTGAACGGAGGGCAAAACAGGCAATTTTTCACCTTTTAATTTACCTGCTATTGCCTCGCCATTTTCTTGGCGCCACCAGGAATGGGTAGTTTTATCTTCAAACATGGCGTTGAAATGGTCCATTCCCACCAAACGAAAAGCCTCTCTTTTGCCATTTACAATGGGTTCGATAACCCGGCCTGTGCGACAAGCGGAGCAATAAGTAACCATAATAATTTTGCCCCCAACAGTATCAAAAACACGGTGATGATAGGCAATATATTGGATGGGATAGGCCCGCGCATCTCCATTAAATTCAACGGCAATGACAAGCTTGTTGGTATCCACCTTGTTTGATTCAACCGTCGCAAAATTTTTGTGTATCATCTCTTTAAAAATGGCAGATGCCGTCATTTTAAAATTAAACATCCAAGTAACACCCGAAGCCAAAACAAGCATGGCCGTAGCTAAAATCCATTTTCCGCGCAGGGCTTTTACCAAACCCAACATGAGCATAGCGTATAAAACTGCCCGAATGATCCATTTCATGGAAGAAAGCATGTACGCAAAACCGACAGAATTCATACGCTGACTGCCTGGCAAAGGCATGATAAAATAAACATTGGCTACCTCAAAAAGTATAATTCCGACAATGGCAATGTAAAAAACTTTTTTCATAGAAAATTGGAATATGTGAAAATTCAAACTTACACAATATTTGTGAAATCCGCATGAATTGCCGCAGATGTAATGAAGCAGTTCTTAGATTCCCCATTTTTCGCTATTTTTGCATTTCCTTATGGCAACCACACAAGACATATCCAACGGCATGTTTATTCGATACAACGGCGAACTTTGTCAACTTACAGAATGGCAGCACCGCACACCTGGGAATTTGCGTGCATTTTACCAAGCCAAAATGCGCCGGGTGAAAGACGGAAAAATTGCTGAAAATCGCTTTAGAAGCGGTGAAACCATTGAAATTGTGCGTGTTGAAGTACATGAATTGCAATATTTATACGAAGAAGGCGATGCTTTTGTGTGCATGAACAATGAAACTTACGACCAATTGCCAATTTCAAAATTCATGTTTGGCGATGGCGCCAAATTTATGAAAGAAGGGGATACTGTAATGGTATCTTTCGAGGGCGACTCCCCAATTGGCGCTTCTGCCCCTTCACATGTAGTCTTGGAAATAACTTATACAGAACCTGGCCTGCGTGGCGATACTGCCACAAACACATTAAAATCTGCTACAGTTGAAACGGGTGGAACGGTTATGGTTCCTTTGTTTGTAGAAATTGGCGAAAAAATTAAAATTGATACGCGCGACGGCAGTTATGTTGAAAGAGTGAAATAACAAATTGTGAATTATGAGTTGTGAATAAAAGCCCCATAATAACTAAAAAATACAAAAATACATTTTGACCCAAACAGAAAATAAATTAAATGTTTTGCCGGCGGCCGAAGGATTTTTGGCGCTTCCTGAACCTGAACTTGCAAACTTTGATACCGCAAAGGTGGCAATTCAATTGGTTCCATACGAACACACAAGCAGTTATATTGTCGGCTCTGACAAAGGACCGAGGGCAATAGTTGAAGCCAGTCATTTTGTGGAATTCTACGATGAAGAACTAGACCAAGAGACTTACAAATCTTTGGGAATAGTCACCATCGATGAAATGGATTTTACCAACCTTGTAAACGAAGCTGCAATTGCTGCCATTGAAAATCAAACCAAGGCTCTGTTAAATACCGGAAAATTTGTGGTTTCATTGGGTGCAGAGCATACAGTAACTTTGGGTTTTGTAAAAGCGCATTTGGAAAAATACCCCGACCTATCCGTGATGCAAATTGATGCGCACAGTGATTTGAGATTGGCTTATAACAACAATCCATATTCGCATGCAAGTGTTATGGCAAGAGTGCATGATTTGAATGTTCCTTTGGTGCAGATTGGCATCAGAGCCCAATGCAAAGAAGAATCTGATTTGATAAAAAGCAGCAATAACATCCACACATGGTATGCGCATATGTTGTGGAACGATGATACATGGATTGATGCTTGCATAGACAAATTAAGCGACAATGTTTACCTTACCATAGACGCGGATGGCTTTGACCCCAGTGTAACACCAGCAGTGGGTACTGCCGAACCAGGCGGATTGAGCTGGATTCAAGGCTGTAAATTATTTCGCAGATTGGCCGAAAGGAAAAATGTAATTGGCTTTGATATTGTAGAAATTGCACCTAGAGAAACAGATATTATTACTGAATTTTCGATGGCAAAAATGTGTTATAAAATCTTAGGTTACTTGCAAATAAACAACAGAATATAACCCATGAATAACCGCATATACCTGGACAATGCCGCAACCACCCCATTGGATGGCGAAGTATTGGAAAACATGATTCACGTGATGCGTGAATTTTATGGTAACCCGAGTAGTTCGCACGCGCATGGTCGCAAAGTGAAAGGCATGCTTGAAGAATCGAGGGGTAAAATTGCAAAATTGTTGCATTGCCAAACTTCCGAAATCTTTTTTACGAGTGGTGGAACCGAAGCAGATAATTTGGCAATTAGAAGTAGCGTAAAATCATTGGGTGTAGAAAACATCATCACCTCTGCCATAGAACACCATGCTGTTTTGCACACGGTGGAAGAACTTTCTCGGGCAGGATTGGTAAAAATGCACTTGGTAAAGTTGGATGAAAAAGGCCATATAGACTTGAATCATTTACAAGAATTGTTACAATCTATTGGATCAAAAACACTGGTGAGTTTAATGCATGCCAATAATGAAATTGGGAATTTAATGGATATCAAAAAAGTAGGTGAAATTGTGCACAAAGCAGGTGCATTGTTTCATTGTGATACAGTGCAAACCATGGGGCATTATTCGTTTGATTTGAGTGAAGGATATGTTGATTTTTTAGCGGCAGCAGCGCATAAATTTAATGGGCCCAAAGGCATTGGATTTATTTATATCAGCAAAAGAAATCGTATAAAACCAGAAATAACTGGCGGATCCCAAGAAAGGGAAATGCGCGGCGGTACAGAGAATGTATATGGTATCATAGGCTTGGCACATGCTTTGGAAATATGCTATCGCGATATGGAAAAAAAACATGTCCACATTGGTGAAATTAAAAAATATATGATTGAAACACTTCGACGAGAAATACCATGTGTGGAATTTAATGGTGATGCAGAAGGGAATTGTTTATATACCGTTTTAAGTGTGTCTTTGCCGCCAAATGAAGCCGGAAATATGTTGCTTTTCAATTTGGATATTGCTGGCATTTCAGCAAGCACAGGCAGCGCATGTAGTAGTGGTTCAAACATTGGGAGCCATGTAATTAATGCCATATATCCAGGTACGGATAGAACCACGCTTCGGTTTAGTTTTGGCAAATACAACACGCAGGAAGAAATTGACAAAACGGTGGCTGCACTCAAAACCTGGTATGCAACGCCTGTGGTTGCATAAATGATGTTGGTATGGCTTAGAATATTGTTTATTTGCCTGCTTTGCATCCTTTGCAATGGATGCGCCTTATTGGCAACAGGTAAATACCAAACCATTTCTATTGTTTCATCTGAACCTTCATCTGAAGTTACCATAAACGGTGAATTTGCCGATAGCACGCCTTGCGAAGTAAAAGTATTGCGAAGCAGAAAACATGTGCCAACAGTGGAGGTGTATAAACGCGGTTTTCACACCGAAAATGTAAAATTAAGGAAACGCATAAACCCCCATGTATATTTAAATTTAATCAATTTGCCAGGTTGGTTTATAGACATTTATTCAGGCGCAGCAGTGCGCTATCAGCAGCCAGATACGGTAATATTAAGACCCAAAAAAAAGAAGTAATCACAAAATCACAAACGGCGACTTGTCGTACCTAAATTTGCAAGCGAATGCCCATACTACATTTATCAAGAAAAGAACATTTTAACGCCGCCCATAGATTATGGAATCCCAATTGGAGTGAAGCTAAGAATTTTGAAGAATTTGGCGTTTGTGCAAATCCCAATTATCATGGCCACAACTTTGACTTGCATGTTACCGTAAAAGGAAGCCCAAGCCCGGACAATGGATGTATTATAAACCTCAAATTTTTAAAAAAAATTATTCAGGAAGAAATTATCGACGAATTAGATCATAAAAATTTCAATGTGGATGTACCATGGCTAGCACACTGCATGCCGAGTATAGAAAATGTGGTTGTGGAAATATGGAAAAGACTCGAGGTAAAATTGCCAGCGGACGTAAAATTGCACAGAATTACACTATGGGAAACCATTAATAATTATGTAGAATATTACGGAGAGTGATTGGTTTATCCTCAATCTATCCGATAAACTGGGTATAGATTATGCGTTCTTTCATAATAAGATGAATGTTTATATATCCAATTTAATTGCTCCCCTGCATTGCTTTTGAACTTCTCATCCAAGGCTTTTTTAGCATAAAACAACTTCAACAGTGCTGTATCTGTATTTAAAATTTCTTCTGCTTTATCTTCCCAAACATAATCGCTATAACCTTCTTTTTGTTGTAATATAGCATCAAAACAATTCCAATTAAAGTAGGAATCTGGGCTTCGCGGTTCCAGCACAGCCGACAGGAAAACCCGATTGGCGTTTGAAACTATTGCAATAAAATCACCCTTTCTTAGTTGCACCCTTAATACCGTGTCTCTGGTATGTACACCGAAATGTAAATAATGCCCTTCGTAAGGATTCTTTACAGATTCATAAGAATTTATATAACTCACTCGGGCCAATATTTCTGTATCTAGGGTATTCCTTTTTAACTTTATTCCGTTCATTTCAAGCCTACTTGTTACATCACCCCAGGCATAAGGAATGATATAATATTTGGGTAAATTTATACTGTCAGAAGGTAAAAAATATCGGTAATATGGAATGCGCTTATTCCAAGGTTTTTCTCGGTCATAAAACAGGCGTGGCAAGCCAGTAACTTTAGAATTTTTATAACTGTAACCATACCCTAAAAACGAAATGGTATCCGCCCTTTTCATATCCAATTGGTATTGTGTTTTTTCAATTCTTGAACCGGATAATTCATTGCTGTTTTGGAGGTTTTTTGTAGCATTAAATAATACAATGGATTGATTTTCCACCGCCAAATTTTGGAGCAATGCTTTCATAAAAGCCATAGTAGCAGCCACCCTCTGTGGAAACGGTTTTAGCATATGTGTTTCAACCGTGTAGCCAATGCAATGGTGCAACGCAGCAAATCCAGTAGCATACCTTCCGCTTTCCCAAAATGCAAATATTCCGCTATCAGGAACATGCTTTACGGTTTCAACATACGGTGAAATAGGGTAGCCATTTTTCTCTAAATCCGATGCTAATTTTTTATCAAAAGGCAACAACCAATTTGCAAGTGCGGGTGCTATTTTTTCTGGTCTGGTGTGAAAGTACGTTAAGGTATACTGATAATCGGCGCCATTGCTAGTATGATTGTCTATAAGAATATTGAATTTGTTTTTGGTAAAATAAATTACGAAATTTTTTGCATTTCTACTGTCCATTTTTACAAAATCGCGGTTTAAATCTAAGTTGCGGGCATTGCCTCTAAAACCTTGATTTACGGGTCCATCTTGGTTTGCGCGTGTGCAGCAACTTTGATTTAAAGTGCCGTCTACATTGTATTGGCAAATAATATGAATATCCAGTTTTTGCAGTACTTCCTGATATTTAATTTGATTCAATAATATTTCGCGTGCCAAAAGCATACTTGCATCGGTGCCTTCTGGCTCTCCAGGATGTATGTTGTTGTTAATTAATACTTTTAGTTTGGGTGTATTCTCACTTTTGTAAATTCGGAACGCAAAAATTGGTAAACCCACATCTCCCATGCCGATGGAATCAAAATAAGTACATTCTGGAAATGCTGCATTTATTTTGCGATACCAATCAGCACACTCCTTATATGTGGCCGTACTTTTTTTATTGGATAATTCATACGGGGTCTGAAATTTTTGGGCAGAAAGGTTGTATATACAACTAAATAGCATGAATAGCGTTTTTGACTTCACCCCTAATATATTGCCCAGTATATGCCATCGACTCCTTATCCCCTCCCCATAAATGGAGACGGGACGTTGGTTTGGTTTACTCATTGATTAGGTAACTACTGCTTGGTTTTTTCTTCACCCCAAATATATTGCTCAATATATGCCATCGACTCATTATCCCCTCTCCATAAATGGAGATGGAAAGGATAATTGCTCCCTATCATCTGGTGATTATCTTATTCTATCCATACTTTTTAGTAGGTTCACATCACTGCGAATGTGGTTCCATGCCAAAATGCAGCAGACCATAAACGCAATAGGGATAATTGCTCCTACTCCGAGTGCTCCAGTTCCCATTTGTTTGGATTGCTCTGAAAATTCAAGAAACATAATCACAATTAACAGTGCAGATAAAAGCGTGAGATAAATACACACTTTTTTCTGAATCCCAGGTTTCTTATACAAGAATATGGCAGCACAAGCACCTAAACTTATGAATGCAATCAATAAATAATTGATATATTTACTTTTTGCATTGCCAATAGGCGAATTTATTCTCACGTCTGTGGTTTTTACATAACCAAGCTTTACTTTGTCTTTGGAAACATTTTCAAAAGTAGCGTAGGTGGGGTTTAGAAAAAAAATAAGCAACCCAGCTATCAAAACTACAAGCAGGTAAATTGACTGAATCCGTTGAATCATAAAGCAAAGATAATCTATTTGGAATCAATCACACCCTCACCTCGTTTAAAACAATGCGAAAGGTAGTACGCACAGAAGGCAAACTTTCTTTTACAAATATTTGTCCTTTGTGATAATCTACGATAATGCGACGTGCAAGTGAAAGGCCCAAGCCCCATCCCCGTTTTTTAGTAGTAAAGCCTGGTTTGAAAATGGTTTTAAAACGGTTCCGCGGCATTCCCTTGCCATCGTCTGTGGCATCTATAAAAATTTGGTGGTTTTTATAACTCACTGTAAAGCTTAACTTTCCTCTGCCCTCCATGGCATCAATGCCATTTTTTATGAGATTCTCGACCACCCAATCAAACAAGTTTACATTTAATTCAACATACAATATTCTTGGATAAAGATTCAACGCAAATTCTACACCCTGCCCCATTCTGCCCTTCATATAATCCATAGAATTTTCGAGGGCTCTATTTATATCCACCATTTGCAGAACAGGTTCTGATCCAATTTTACTAAACCGTTCTGTGATTATATTCAATCGTTTTACATCCTTACGCATTTCATCTCCTGCTTCACTTGGCAGTTTTCCCAATTCCATTTCCAAATACTCTACCCAACCCATTAGGCTTGTAATTGGGGTGCCTAATTGGTGCGCAGTTTCTTTCGCCAGCCCAACCCATACTTGGTTTTGTTCTGCCCTACGAGAAAAGTTAAATGCAAAATAGGAGACAATAATGAACAAGCCCACTACCCCCAACACCACATATGGATAGTATCTTAGTTGCGTCAAAACCGAACTTTCTCCGTAATAAACTTTATGAAAAACACCTTTGTCGATAGCGATTAAAATGGGTTCGTTATTGGCTTTAAATTCCTCCACTTTTTTCAACAAATAATCCGTGTTTTTGGATTTTACTGAATCAAGATTAATGTGGTCTTTTACATTTTCATTTTCATCCACCAGAATCGCAGGTATGGTTGAATTTGATTTTACAACATCCAAATGAAATGTGATGTCAGTTTCTAACTCTTCTGGATCTGTAATAATTTGTTCAGCTCTAGCCCATATTTTTACTTTCTTTTGTTCCTCAATTGCTATGGCACTTGCTAGTTTACGGCTAAGTAAAACGGTCGCCACACCAATGGTTATTGCCAATAGCAGTAAAATTATTTTGAAGTATTTTTTAAGTTCGTAAGAATTCAAAGCGGCTACTTTTTGCAAATTACATCGAATTTATTGAAAAAGCAATTTCCAAATGATTTGAAGGTCTTTTTGGGGAGAATAATCTCTTGCATAAGCCAAATTTACATTGGCTTCGAATGCCGAATTAGGGTAGGCATCGACAGGTTTAAAAATGCCATATTTTATTTTTGGCAAGCCGCTGTCTATAGCGGAGCCCATGTAACTAATCCAAGTTTTATTCCCAAAAATCACATTGGGCAAATTGATAACCATCCTTCTTCCATTTTTTAAAAATACCAGCAGCGTAAATGTTATACATACCAAAAAACATAAACCCAAGTCCAGTATGCGCTTCCTCCTTAGGGTAAACTTCTCGGCAATTGCAAATTTCAGATCAATGGTGTAAAGTTCGCCTGGCGAGTTTTTTGAACTACTTCCAATGATTACAAAACTGTTTTCGGGTACTATTTTAAATTGCAGGTTATCGCCAGAATGTCTTGACATAGCAGTCATGATAGAGGTGCCCGAAATGTCTGCCGCTGAAAAAATCACCAAATTAATTTCAAATATTTCAATAATTTCATCCAACTGATTCCAGGTCCCTACAAAATTCTCAGGTTTTTGTTCATTTGGGGAAACCAAGGCCATATATTCATGGTGCACAAGACTTTCCGCCAAAAGATTTTTAATTCTTCCCGCTTCCTGAACATGAGCTACCAGTGCAATTCGTTTATTTTGTGTATCGAATATTTTAAAATTTTTGTGTACTAAAAATTGGTGAAATAGCCTTACAACCACAGTTGCCAACAATGCCCACGCACAACCTAAACCCAATATGGCTCTTGAAAATTGCAATTCTTTGGGTAAAAATGCATAAGCAGCGAATAAGAAAATACTTCCAAAAAATGTACCTCTTATTAGCCTTCTAAATATCAGGGGTCTATCATAACCTCCTGAGATGAAAATTGCAAAAATAACAATCAAAATATAAATAGGAATGTGCATCCAATAGTATTCTGAAGGGTAAAAGTTACGAACAAATTTATTATAATTCTCCCAATATTTTGTTATAGAAAAAAACCCAAAATAGATGAAAACAAAGTCCATTGTGGGAAGAATAATTGCACTCGTAAATCTCCACAAGAGAGAGATAAATGCCCTTAATCTTACAGCTATAGAAATAAAAAACGCAAACCAGCCTGCCATTTTTTGACTGTAATGTTTTTTTGCAAACAGTACCATTGCGTTGTAAAATAATTTTACATAATTGGCGCTTTTTTTCTTGGTACTTTCGCCTTTATAATGAATGATGGTTGTGTCTGGAAAATAATAATTCTTATACCCACCTTTTTGGATGCGATAGGATAAATCAATATCTTCTCCGTACATAAAAAAATGTTCATCCAGCAATCCTACTTTATTCAGTGCCTCTCTTCGCAAAAACATAAAAGCACCCGACAAAACGTCCACTTCATGGGTTTCAAATTCATTTAAATATTTAAGGTGATATTTGCCAAATACTTTTGATTTTGGAAACAAAGTTGAAAGCCCTGTCATTTTAAAAAGCGCCACAGAGGGTGTTGGAAGACCTCGCTTGCTTTCTGGTAAAAACTTGCCTTTACCGTCTATCATTCTAACACCTAGTCCCCCGCAATCTGCATGGCTTTTCATAAACTCTAAGGATTTTAGCAAGGTATCTTCTTGCAGCACTGTATCCGGATTTAGCAGCAGTACAAACTCGCCTGTACTAGCCCTTATTGCTTGGTTATTTGCTTTTGAGAAGCCTGTATTTACTTTATTTGCAATGATTTTAACTTGTGGAAAAAGCCGTTCAACCATTTCCACGCTATTGTCTACACTGTTATTGTCTACAACCCAAATATCCGCATCTATATCCTTACAGGCTTTTATGGTGCTGTAAAGTGCTTGTTCCAAAAAATGGATCACATTGTAATTTACGATAACGATAGAAAGTTTCATTTTCAAACCTTGTATTCTGTGCGGTTCAACAAACTTCGTCCCAAGGTGATTTCATCGGCATATTCTATTTCACCACCGACAGAAATGCCGCGTGCTATGCAAGATATTTTAACAGGTAGACTTCTTAGTTTTTTTGCAATATAAAACATAGTAGTGTCGCCTTCCACAGTTGCGCTGAACGCCAAAATCACCTCAGCAATTTCACCGTTGCCTACCCTCGCAATCAAATTCGCAATATTCAGATCCTCAGGCCCAATTCCGTCCATGGGTGCAATTAACCCACCCAATATATGATATACCCCCGAAAATTGAGAAGTACCTTCAATAGCCATTTGGTCGCTAAAATCTTCCACCACACAAACAACCCCTTGATTCCTTATAGGATTGCTGCAAACATTGCAGGTTTCCGTGTCACTCACGTTGCCGCAAATATTGCAAAGTTGAAGCTCTGTTTTTAACCTCAATATGGCGCCTGCCATGCCCGCAACCTCATTTTCTGGCCTTTTTAACAAATACATTACCAAACGCAAAGCAGTGCGCCTGCCAATGCCTGGAAATGCGGAAAGTGCCTCTGCGGCTTGTTCTACAATAGCTGATGTAAATTGCAATTGACTGCGAAAATAATGATTCCAAAGTCTAGATTTTAGTAAATCCTTGATTTTCCCTTAAAACAGACCTAATTTTGCAGTTTTAAAATGCTGATAGAAGTATTACAAGCAAAAATCCACAATGTGCGGATAACACAAACCGAATTAAATTATACCGGAAGTATAACCATAGATGAGGAAATAATAGAAGCTGCGGGACTTATTGCCAATCAAAAAGTATTGGTTGTAAATAACAACAATGGAGAACGTTTCGAAACCTATATCATTACTGGTGAGAGAGGATCTGGAATCATAGGTTTGAACGGCGCTGCTGCCAGACGCGGTCAAATTGGCGATGAACTCATCATCATGACTTTTGCCCAAATGACAACCGAAGAAGCAAAAGATCACAATCCACGAAATATTTTTCCGGCTAGACATAACCGAATCATTTGAAACTCAATCGCAAAACATTAATCAATATTCTCCTACTGCTATTTGCGGTAGTGGTTTTTGTTTTAATAGGTATAAAAACCGATTGGGTTAAAACCACAGAATCTTTAAAATCCGCTAAAATAGAATGGGTTATTGCCTCAGCAGTCATCATGTTGTCTTCTCATTTGGTGAGGGCTATACGATGGAATTTGCTAACCGAACCTGCAGGTTATAAATTAAATCACCGCCGAACTTTTTATGCAATATTGGCAGGGTATTTGGTAAACGTAGGGACTTCTAGAGGCGGCGAGGTGGTTCGTTGTGCGTTATCCGCAAAAAGCGAAAAGGCGCCAATTGAGCTTTTAATTGGAACAGTTGTGACCGAAAGAATCATTGATTTATTGATGCTGCTTTCGGTTTGCTTAATTACCTTAATGGTACAATTTGATTTGATTTTTGGTTTTTTTGACTTTTACGTATTTACCCCGGCCTCTAATTTTTTCACTTTTAAAAACACCATTGTTTTGTTGGTTGGAGCTATGGTTCTTTTCTTTGGGCTTAAATATTGGATAAAAAATAGAAAGTCTGCCAAAATAGAAAAAGAAGAAAAAGGCGGAATCGTAGGTATTATGGCTAAATTTACGGGTGGTTTAAAAACCATTTTTAAGTTAAAATCTCCTTCAATTTTTATATTTCTCTCTATATCCATTTGGGTTGGTTATTGGCTAAGCGGATATTGTCTTATGAAAAGCTTGGATATTACCGAACAGTTGGGATTGACCCATGCATTGGGATTGTTGGTTTTTGGTGCCATTGGCATTGCCATTCCTTTGCCAGCTGGGGCTGGCGTATGGGGTGCGCTTTCATTTGGTTTGGCTACCGTTTATGGTTTACCCGCGGAACAGGCAGAAACTTTTGGAATTTACAATGTTGCTTTTTCCAATTTGTTTAATATTTTGGTAGGTTCTCTAGGTTATTTTTTACTCTGGATAGAGATGCAAAAATTAGATAAAAATGCTGCCTAAATCCATACAAAATAAAATTTGGAAACGCGCTGATGCCAAAAAAAATGCATCGTTGCTTCGATTCGAAAAAAAACGTATCGTTTTTACCAATGGGGTTTTTGATATTTTGCATGCTGGACATGTTTCCTATTTGGCCGAAGCGGCTTCTTTGGGTGATTTTCTCATCGTAGGCGTAAATAGCGACGATAGTGTAAAAAGATTGGGGAAATCACCAGCACGTCCACTACAAAATGCATTTTCCAGAAGCGCTATCATTGCAAGCATGCAAAGTGTAGGCGCGGTTGTGGTTTTTACCGAAGACACGCCGCTTGAGTTGATTGGAGAAGTTTTGCCAAATATTTTGGTAAAAGGTGCGGATTATAAAATTGAAAATATTGCCGGTGCAGATATTGTGGTTAAAAATGGAGGTACCGTTACAACCATTAACTTTCTACCTGGCTATTCAACCACCGCAATTGAGAAAAAAATTCTTGCGGAACACAAACTCTAATGCAACGAAAATTTGTACGAATAATAAAAATATTTGTTTCCGTAGCCTTGGTCTGGGTTATTTGGAGATACTTTTTAAAAATCGAAAATCCTGAACAAATTTGGAATAAAATTAAAACAATCAATCCGCTTATATTTGTTTTCGCCATATCCGTAAGTTTGCTCAATTGGGGCCTAGAGGCCAAGAAATGGCAATTGCTTCTTGTTCAGCTTGAACCAATTTCATTTAGGAATGCTTGGAAAAGCACCTGCTCCGGCGCCGCAGTTAGCAATATTCTGCCTTTTCGAATAGGTGAATATTTAGGACGCGTTTTGTTTATTACCCATGAAAACCGAATTCCTGCAATTTTTAATTCTGTATTTGGAAGCACCGTTCAATTGTCTGTGTCTATGCTATTTGGAATTCCTGCGAGCTTTTATTTGTTAGACCAACAGTACAATAAACTATCTATTTACGCATTCATTGCCTTAATTTCTATCATTGTTTTCTTTTCCTTTATTTTTACATTTTCAAAACGCATTAAAAATGCCCGTAAAGTATGGATCTCAAAAGTTTTAGAAGACATTCAAAAATTTACAATTCGACAAATCCTAGTCACTTTTTTAATTTCCATATTGAGGTACATCCTATTTGCGTCGTTTTATGTTTTATTGCTTTATTATTTGCATGTATCCGATCAATTGCTGTATTTGTATGGTGGGGTTGCTACCATATATTTGGTGCAAAGTTTTGCCCCAAGCATGATATTAACCGATGCTGGACTTAGAACAGGAATCCCTCTGATGGTTTTTAAAACTACCCTAGCTTTGCAGCCACCATTATTGGCCGCAGCAATTTTAAATTATTTTTTTAACGTGCTTTTCCCAGCTATTTTGGGTTTAATTTACATTGTTATGCAAAAAATTAAAGGGTAAATATGACATTGTTACTTGTAGTAATTTCAGCAATATATGTATGCCTATTGTTTATCATAGGAGAAATATTTCAAAACATTAAAGTAGAGGTCGATTTTATCGAAACTACCGAAAAGATAGCATTTAGCATCGTTGTCCCGTTTAGAAATGAGGACCAGAATTTGCCCAACCTCATTGAATCGATAGGAAAATTAAATTACCCTATCAATTTATATGAAATTATTTTTTGCAACGACCATTCTACCGACAATAGCCAACATACAATTGAAAAGGCCTGTGAAAAGCAGAAATTCAATCGTCAGTTCATTCAAAATAGCGCAGATATGGAGGGAAAAAAGGCGGCAATTACCCACGGAGTTAACAATTCTCGTTTTGATTTTATAGTTACTACCGATGCAGATTGCAGATTGCCTGCAAACTGGCTAAATGCCTTAAATGGGGAGATTGAGAAACAGAACGTGAACATGATTTTGGGACCAGTTCAATACAATTTCCCATCCGTCCCAAGCATTTTAGACACTTACCAAGTAATTGAAAATACTGCTTTGATTGGAATAACTGCTGTAGCCTTGCGCAATGGCGGTGGTTTTATGGCAAATGGAGCCAATTTGTGTTTTCGGAAAGCCGTATTTTTTGAGGTAGCAGGTTATTCCGGAAATGAGAACATTCCTTCGGGCGATGATGAATTTCTTCTCCATAAATTTAATATGCATTCCCCTGGAAAAACAAAGTTTCTTAAATCAACAGATGCAATGGTTCAAACAGAAACTCAGCATGGCCTTTTTGCTTTGTTAAACCAACGAATTCGCTGGGCTTCCAAAGGCAGACACCATAGGAACCCAAGTGTTCTTTTCGTTCAATTTGCCATTGCATTTTTCTACATCGCATTGCTATTTAATCTTTTTTACTCCGGTATTTTCTTGGGCAGCATCCCTTTGTTACTGAAAGTAATGGGTGATATGTTTTTCTTTACCCGCATTCGCAGTTTTTTTTCTTTGAATATAGACTTAACAGATCAGCTCATGGTAAGTCTCTTACAGCTTTTCATTACCCCAGTTTCGGGCATGTTAGGTCTATTTGGAAAGTACACTTGGAAAAATCGTGTATATAAAACTTGATTTTGTAGAAAGAAATGTTTTTTTTTGTGTAATGAGGGTATTGGCATTTATTGGCATTGCTATGCAGTGGTGCTATTCGTATGGGCAATTAACAGATAGTTTTTCTGACGGGAATTTGAGTTTGAACCCAGTTTGGACCTACAATACTTCTGATTTTGAAGCCATTGGCGGTAGGCTGCACAATACAAATACCAATGGTGGAAATATTCAATATGGCATTTCTGCTAAAAGAAATTATCCCAACCCTACTCTAGCCTCGATTGATATTGACCTTGGAATTAACCCTTCAAGTGCCAATTACATTGAATATTTTATCAGCGCAGACACATTGGTAGAAAATGCCAAAAACGGGTACTTTATTCGCATTGGGGATACAAAAGACAATTTAACCCTTTACAAATTAAATCAAGGAAAAACAACTCCCCTTATTTCAGGAAAAGCAGGTTTATTAAACACTACTTCCTCAAAACTTATGATTCGTCTGGTCAGAAATGGAAATGGATTTGTCAACCTGTACTATTTAAATTATAAAACGAATGCTTGGATATTAGAAGGTACCTCTCCCGACACACTCAACTGGAATGGGGCATATTGCGGCATAAAAATACAACAAAGTGGCACCACAGCTATAGGCAAATGCTATTTTGATAATGTTTATTTAGGCAATAGAACTGCAGATAATTCAGTCCCCAAAATAGATAAAATTTTGGCTTTCCCCAATTGGCTAGAATTGTATGTAAACAAGGCCATAGCAAAAGCAGATACTGCCAATTTCAACATCCCCGGAGTGGGCAAACCTGCTTCCATTTATTTAGACAGTTTAAATAGAACCCATATTATTATCTTTTTTACAAAAGTTTTTATAAAACAAAAAACATACAATCTTCTGTGCCAAGACTTTGAAGATTTTCAGGCCAATAGTGCACCATTTCATTCCATTGCATTTAAATATCGATATATAGATACACCAATTTTTGGAGACCTTATTGTAAACGAAATCATGTCAAATCCTTCACCATCCGCTGGCGCATTGCCTGAAGAGGAATATGTAGAATTGCTAAATATTTCAAATAAATATTTGAGTTTGAACCATTGTAAAATTTCAGATCGAAGCGCTGGATATATCCTGCCTGATAGTGTTATAGGTCCCGGAGAATATACATTATTATCGAAGAATACAGGTGCATTTTCAGCAATGAAAATTAGCAATTGGACAGGTTGTAATGATTTTCCTTCACTAAACAATGATGAAGATCTTATAAGCATAATAAACCAGTTTGGAGATACGATTTCGCAAATAAATTACTCCGTAAACTGGCATGTTGAAACTTGGAAAAAAAAAGGGGGGTGGAGTTTGGAACGCATAGATACTGCCATGTGGTGCCTAAACGAAGACAATTGGAAATCTTCCGTATCAGGCGGTGGGTCCCCAGGAAAAATAAATTCCATAGCAGGGGCAATATATCCCGAATTAAATTCTATTGTAAATGTCTATTGCCCAGATAATATGCATGCTGTATTAAATTTTAAATACCCTTTAAATGCAAATTCAATAAACAATCTGCTTCAATTCACCATCCTTGAAAATGCAGAACATCCAATGGAAAGCAGATTGTCCGAAAATAAATTGTATTTGACTTTTTCAAAACCATTTGCATCCAATATAATATTGCACTTAAATACCACTGGCCTAATTTCTTGTTTCGGAACCGCACTGCAGGATGCCCAAAATCCATTTGGATATGGCACCAAATCCATAGATTCCATGTCACTTTCAATCAATGAATTGTTGTTTGACCCCATTGAAACCCAAAGTGATTTTATTGAAATTGTAAATATTTCTCAATATATTGTTGATTTGAAAAATATCCGTATTTGCAGCCTAGATAATCTTGGGAATATATTGACTTCCATTTCCCCTATTGCCGATGGATATAATTTACTGCCTGGAGATTATATTGCTTTTACAACCCAAAAGAAATCAACCCTCGCGCAATATAAAACCAACAATACCAATCGTGTTTTTGAAACAACTGCTTTGCCATCTTGGTCTAATGAATCTGGTATTGCGGCTATCACAAATGGAGATGGCAAAATCATAGACAAATTCAATTACAACGCCAATATGCATACCCCTATTCTTAAAAACAGAGAGGGTGTTTCGTTGGAAAAGATGAATCCAAATTTGTCATCTGCGGTTCAAAATAATTGGAACAGTGCTTCCTCGGTATCGGACTTTGCAACCCCTGGACATACAAATTCTCAATTTGAAAAACCCTCGGACCAAAAAAGTAAAATCAGTTTAGAAAGCGATTGGTTTTCACCAGACAATGATGGAGATAATGATCAACTTCAAATTCATTATCACTTCAATGAATCTGGTTATTTTTTAACAGCTACCTTGTTTGCTGAAAATGGAAGTAGCATTGGTAAAATATTTAACAATTTACAATTAAACCAAACGGGCGAATTGTTTTGGAATGGAGACATGGAAGGACAGGTTATACAAGCCGGGAATTATATATTATTTGCGGAACTTTTTAACAATCAGGGTAGCCGAATTCAGTCAAAACTAACATTCTCCATGCTAAAGAAATAACATAAATGGACTTAAATATATTTGCAACAAATGTTTCGGATTTGTATAATTTGGACGAGGCCAAAGCAATTTATATCCTTTTAAAAGAATCAAATTTATTGGATGACACCACTTCTCTTAGTAGGCTAATGTTGGGTGAACCCATTCAATATATTACAGGCTTTGCATGGTTCTATGGGCGTAAATTTGGGGTAAATGAGCATACCTTGATACCCAGACCTGAAACAGAAGAACTTTGTTATTTATTTCTTAAAAACCGTTTGCCCAAAAAACAAAAAGGCATAGATGTAGGCACCGGCAGTGGATGTATTGCCATTACGTTGGCTAAAGAAATACCCAATTTGCAAATTACAGCCATAGACAATTCGATGGAAACCATTGTGGTTGCCAAAACAAATGCCAATAAATTGGGAGTACAAAACGCCATCGATTTCCTATGTTTAGATTTTTTAAGTAGTGAGGAATTGCCAACTGATTGTGATTTCATCATTTCTAACCCCCCTTATATTCACAAAAACGAATACCCAGAAATGCCTGACCATGTAAAATTATGGGAACCGCATGGGGCTTTGTTTCCCGTTGGAGCAGATTCTCTTATTTTTTACCGTGGACTTGCCAATTTGTTGCGCCGACAGGAGAAGCAAGGTTGTGAACTTTGGGCTGAAATAAATCCACATTACACTGCCGATTTCAGGGACATTTTT
>Ga0209181_10001091_pt1 | contig 48410 bp, 50 predicted proteins | sample MAT05_FD_187208 | JGI IMG/M metagenome (GOLD analysis project Ga0209181, IMG submission 187208) | Freshwater microbial communities from Lake Fryxell liftoff mats and glacier meltwater in Antarctica - MAT-05 (SPAdes) (version 2) | ecosystem: Environmental > Aquatic > Freshwater > Ice > Liftoff... | reverse complement strand
CGCACCGCGTGGCAGACCACCGTGAAGGTGATCACCACCGGCATCCTCGCCGCGCTGCTCGTCGGTGCCGCCATCAAATTGAAACTGATGGGAGGCCCGCAATGATCGAGACCTTGCTCGGTGGCCTGCTGGGCGGCGCATTCCGCCTCGCCCCCGAATTCCTCAAGTGGCTTGACCGCAAGGGCGAGCGTGGTCACGAGTTGGCGATGCAGAACAAGGCGCAGATCACCCTGAGCGAGCTGGTGGCGACCCAGCCCTTGCAACAGGGGCTGGCCGAGTTGGTGGCCTATCTGCAACTGGGGCAGTGAAGCCTTTAGTACCGTGGTGGATGAGGACACGTTTGAGCCCATTCGCTGGCAGACGCTTGCCGCCGATGGACAGGCAATCACCCGCAGCGCGCAACTCCCGCGCGTGATTTTCATGCGCTGAAGAACAACAAGCTGGAGCAAGGGATGGAAGAACAACTTATCGGTGCCGAAGAATCACGAACAGCCGCGCCAGCGCCCGTTTCCGATTTGTCGGTGTTGCTGATCAACCTGCTCAAGAGCGTGCTGTACCGTGATGGCGACGAACGCCAATGGGCGGCGCTGCTGACTCTGCAAGCTCGGGTGCGTGACTACGTGGCGGTGCTGAACCTGGATCTGGTGCTGGACGAGGCAGAAGGCTATGCCTTTCTCAAGAGCCGACCAGAACCAGCTGACGACGACACTACAACCCGCTTGCCGCGCTTGGTGGCGCGCCGACCCTTGTCTTTCCCAGTGAGTTTGTTGCTGGCGCTTTTGCGCAAGAAGCTGGCCGAATTTGATGCTGGCGGCGGCGACACGCGCTTGGTGCTGAGCCGCGACGACATTGTGGAACTGGTGCGCGTGTTTCTGCCCGATGGCCCGAATGAAGCCAAGCTGATCGACCAGATCGAATCCACCATCAACAAGGTGGTGGAGCTTGGGTTTCTGCACAAGCTGAAATCCGCCAGCGGCGCGACGGCTGGCCCGCCCAGCCACGAGGTGCGGCGCATTCTGAAGGCCTTTGTCGATGCCCAGTGGCTGGCCGAATTCGATGCGCGCCTGGCCACGTATCAGTCACAACTGTCTGGCTTAACGATTTCCAAGGAGGGCGCAATCAATGAATGATCCGCAATTCTTGGGCCTGGACTTCTGTGCAGACGACACGCTGTCGGGCTTTCGCCTGACGCGGCTGGAGGTATTCAACTGGGGCACCTTCGACAGCCGGGTGTGGACGCTGCAACTGGATGGCAAGAACGGCCTGCTCACAGGCGATATTGGCTCGGGAAAATCCACCCTTGTCGATGCCATCACCACCTTGCTGGTACCCGCCAACCGCATTGCCTACAACAAAGCTGCGGGTGCGGACAGCAAGGAACGGACACTACGGTCCTACGTGCTCGGGCACTACAAATCTGAGCGCAACGAGGTCACGGGTGCGGCCAAGCCGGTATCGCTGCGCGACCAGAACAGCTATTCGGTCATCTTGGGCGTGTTCCATAACGTGGGCTATGACCAGACAGTGACGCTGGCCCAGGTGTTCTGGATGAAGGAAGCACAAGGGCAACCAGCGCGCTTCTTTTTGGGTACCGAACGCGGGTTGTCGATTGCATCCGATTTCGCCCATTTCGGCTCGGACATTGCCCAGCTGCGCAAAAAGCTGCGTGGGCTGGGTGCCGAACTGCACGACAGTTTTCCGCCCTATGCCGCGTGGTTCCGCCGCCGCTTCGGCATCGAGAATGATCAGGCGCTGGAGCTGTTTCACCAGACGGTGTCGATGAAATCGGTGGGCAACCTGACCGATTTCGTTCGCAGTCATATGCTGGAACCCTTCGAGGTGACACCGCGCATTCAGGCACTGATCGGCCATTTTGACGATCTCAATCGCGCTCATCAGGCTGTGCTGAAAACCCAGCAACAAGTCGAACTGCTCACACCCTTGGTGGCCGACTGTAGCCGCCACAGCGCATTGGTGACCGAAGTCCAAGGCCTGCGCGGGTGCCGAGAAAGCCTTCGACCCCATTACGCTGGTCTGAAGCTGGGTCTGATCGAAAAGCGGCTGGGATTTGTGGCTGAAGAATGGGAGCGCGTCGATGCTAAGGTGCAACGGTTCGACGTCATTCATGAGGAACAGGGCCACCAGATTGATGAGCTGAAGCAGGCCATCAACGACAACGGCGGTGACCGCCTGGAACGCCTTGCCGCAGAGATTCGCAAGAAGGAACAGCTTCGCGATGCGCGCAAGAACAAGGCCGGGCGCTACGCAGCGTTGGCAACTGTATTGGGCGAGCCGGTGGCAGCCGACGCCGCCACCTTTGCTGCGCAGCGAAGCAAATATCAAACCTGGCGCGAGGAGGCACGCAATCGCGATGCTGACCTACAGAACACCCTCACCGAGCACGGCGTAACCCTGCGGCAGGGCAAGCTTGAACACGAGCAGCAAAGCGCCGAAATCTACAGCCTCAAGCGCCGTCGCAGCAACATCGATGACCAGCAGATCCAGATCCGCGCCGCCATGTGCGCGGCACTAGGTTTGAACGAGGATGACATGCCCTTTGCTGGCGAGTTGACCCAGGTGCGCGACGATGAGCGCGATTGGGAAGGCGCGGCCGAACGCCTGTTGCGAGGATTCGGACTGGCCCTGCTGGTGCCCGATGCGCATTACAAAGCCGTGGCCGAATGGGTGGACAGTGCCCATCTGCGTGGCCGCTTGGTGTACTTCCATGTGCGGGCGCGCCGGACAAGCGAACTGCCTGGACTGCATCGCGATTCACTGGTCCGCAAGCTGGCCATAAAGCCTGATTCGCCGCATTACGACTGGTTGGAGCGGGAGCTTGCCCACCGTTTCGACGTGGCTTGCTGCGCCACGCAAGAGCAGTTCCGCCGTGAGACGCGCGCAATCACCCCAGCAGGTCAGATCAAGGACCCGAGCGGCCGACACGAGAAGGATGACCGCCACCGCATCGATGACCGCAGCCGCTATGTACTGGGCTGGAGCAACAGCGTCAAGATCGCTGCACTGGAGGCCAAGCGCCGCCAGCTTGAAAAGCAGTTGGGTGATGTCGGCAGCCAGTCCGGGGACATTCAGAAGGAGCGCGACGGACTCACAAGCCGTCTCGATGCGCTGACCCGCCTTGAAGAATTCACTGCGTTCGAGGAGTTGGATTGGGCCAGTGTCGCCACGGAGATCGCGCAGCTGACGGATGAACGGAGCCGACTGGAGTCAGCGTCGGATGTCCTCAAGCAGTTGAACGAAAACCTCCGTAGGCTACAGACGGTGCAGAAGGAGGCGGGCACCGAGTTGCAAACTGCGCGCGAGAAACGAGCCAAAGCGGAGCAACGCCGCTCGGATGCGCAAGACCTTCGCAAGCAAACAGAGACATTGCTTACTGGTGCTGTCGTGGATGAGGCGCTGGCGGCTAAGCTGGAGGCCATGCGCGCCGAGGCGCTGGGCGAGCATCAACTGACCGTGGAATCCTGCGACAACCGCGAGCAGGAGGTGCGCAGCTGGCTGCAGGAAAAGATCGACGCGGAAGACAGCAAGCTCAAGCGCCTGGGCGAGAAAATCATCAAGGCCATGGCTTCCTTCAAGGATGCGTTCAAGCTTGAAACCGCCGACATCGACGCCAGCCTCGAGGCGGCCTTCGAATACGAAAACCTGCTGACCCAGTTGAATCGGGACGAGCTGCCACGTTTCGTGGCCCGCTTCAAGGAATTGCTCAACGTCAACACGATCAACGAGATCGCCAACTTCAACGCTCAACTGGCTCGCGAGCGTGAAACCATCAAGGAGCGCATCGCCCACATCAACAAGTCGCTGGGCGAAATCGACTACAACCCGGGGCGCTACATCGTGCTGGAGTCGCAGCCCAGCCCTGATGCGGAGATCAGGGACTTTCAGCAGGAGCTGCGGGCGTGTACCGAGGGCGCAGTCACCGGCTCCGACGATGCTCAGTATTCCGAGGCGAAGTTCCTTCAGGTCAAGGCGGTCATTGACCGCTTTCGTGGGCGCGAAGGATTGTCGGAGCAGGATCGTCGCTGGACCGCCAAGGTCACCGATGTGCGCAACTGGTTCCTGTTCGCCGCCAGCGAGCGTTGGCGTGAGGACAACTCCGAGCACGAGCACTACTCGGACTCCGGGGGCAAGTCGGGCGGCCAGAAAGAGAAGCTGGCCTACACCATCCTTGCCGCCAGCCTGGCGTATCGGTTCGGGCTGGAATGGGGTGCGGTGCGCTCGCGATCCTTCCGCTTCGTGGTGATCGACGAGGCCTTTGGTCGCGGGTCCGATGAGTCGGCACAGTACGGCCTGAAATTGTTCCGGCAGCTCAATCTGCAACTGCTCATCGTGACGCCGCTGCAGAAGATCCACGTCATCGAACCCTACGTGTCCAGCGTCGGCTTCGTTCACAACGAGGGTGGTCGCGCGTCCAAGCTGCGCAATCTGTCCATCGAGGAATACCGGGCACAGAAGGCATCGATGGTTCCGCTGGCCACGCAGGAGTTGGCGCAGTGACGTGGACCGGCCCGAAAGAATTGAAGGCGCAACTGGTGCGTCTGTGGGAGCGCGGAGATTTGCTGCGGGATGCCGCATCAGGCCAGACCCGCTTTCCATTGCGCCTGACACTCAAGGGACCGGGGTCCGCAGACATCACGGATCGCTTTGATGCGGTGCGCGCGTGGGCCGCTGAATTGGCGGCCACCGACTCAGTGCGCCTTGAGTGGCAGGAGATTCGCCACCGAGTTCAAGGCACGCAACATCTGCCGTCCAGCGCATGGGTGGACTCCGTCGAAGACGCACTGCTCTGGCTGGGAAAGCGCCGTGAATGGGACCGTTTTGCAGCACTTGTTTCTGCAACACGACAGGCCCATCCCGCCTTGCTGCCGTGGCTGGAAAAACGCCCGCTGCAATCCTTGGCGCTGGCTGAAGAATGGGCGCGGCTGCTGGCTGTGGTGGGTTGGCTCACGGATCATCCGCGCCCGGGCATTTACCTGCGTCAGGTGGATCTACCAGGCGTGCATACCAAATTCATGGAGGCTCATCGCAGTATGCTCGTCGAGCTGCTCGACCTGGCGCTGCCGGCCGATGCCGTTACCAACTCGAAATCCGGCATCAGCCAATTTTCTGGCCGTTACGGCTTTTTGGAAAAACCTACACGCATTCGCTTTCGTGTGCTTGATCCGGCCGTTCAGTCGGTATGCGGGGCGGACTGCCCCGACATCACCCTGGACGCCGATAGCTTCAGCCGCCTTCGGCTTCCCATCCGGCGGGTGTTCATCACTGAAAACGAGACCAACTTCCTGGCCTTCCCGCGTGTGAAGGAGGCCATCGTGATCTTCGGTGCCGGCTACGGATGGGAGGCCCTGGCGCGTAGCCGTTGGCTGAACGATTGCGCGGTGCATTACTGGGGCGATATCGACACCCATGGCTTTGCCATCCTGAATCAACTGCGGGGAGAATTCGCCCACGTCGTTTCGTTCCTGATGGATCGGGAAACGCTCAATGCGCACGCGGCGATCTGGGGCGTGGAGGACAAGCCTTCGCTGGTGGACCTGCCAAGGCTGACGCCTGATGAGCGTGCGCTGTACGAAAACTTGCGCGACAACCGCATCCGCAAGGGGCTGCGCCTTGAGCAGGAGCAGATTGGATTCGGATGGGTGAGTTACCGCCTGCAAGAGCTACTCCGTGACACCGATCGCACCAAGCAGAGTTTCTTGCCATAGATCTATAAAAAGACTATATTTGGTCTTGTTAAAATTCCAGGGATCACCGCTATGCGCTACTCATCTCAAGTCAAACCGATCAGCTACCTCAAAGCCAACGCTGCCGAGGTTTTGACGCGCCTCGCTGAGCAGCGTGAGCCCCTGGTCATCACCCAGAACGGTGAAGCCAAGGCGGTTCTGCAGGATGTAGCCTCATTCGAGGAAACTCAGGAAACCCTGGCCTTGTTGAAAATTCTGGCACTAGGCAATCAAGATGTGGCCGCTGGCAAGGTCAAACCTGTGGCCGACGTCGTTGCCCGTCTGCGCGCCAAGCGGGCCACTGCCTGATGGCGGGTGCGTCCACCAAGTTCGAAGTCCTGCTCACCGAGGGCGCCGAGCAGGACCTGGAGGCCCTTCACGACTACATCTCCGAGTTCGATTGTGTGGCCAACGCCAACTACGTGTTGGATGCGTTGATGGAAGTCGTCGAGAGCCTTTCGAGGTCTCCGGAGCGTGGCAGCTACCCGAAAGAGTTGGTCGTGCTGGGCATCAAGGAATACCGCCAGACCTTCTTCAAACCTTACCGCCTGATCTACCGTGTCACAGGCAGCCAAGTCATCATCTATCTGATTGCTGACGGGCGTCGTGATATGCAATCGGTGTTGGCGAGAAGGCTGCTGGGCGCATAGTCCACCGGCTGCTTTGTTGGCTACAATCCCAATGGCTTCGTAGCAGTGCTCACCAGTCCGGTGAGCCAGTTTTGCAGACGGCAACCAACCGCCACCATTTGAAGATTCGAAGAAGTCCAGCAAGAGACAAAAGTCCATGCAACTGTGGGCTTTTTCTTTGTGTGTTTTTTCGTTGTGGGTGCGCCGCTACCGGACGCACAAAAAGAAAAAGACGCGAGAGTATCCTCGCGCCTTCTGAAAACTGCTCTTCTTCGCGGTTCCTGTTATTGTCGAATTCACTTGCACGCTAAAGTCTGCCCGGCCGCCCTGCTTACAGACTCATCGTCGCACCCGCTATCGGCTGGAACCGGGAAGGCGGCGGTCTCCTGAGCTAGAACCGTCGCCCGACTGGGCAGTTGACGATTTGAATGTTAGCGCGGCATCCGAAATCAGCTTGTGCAATAGGTCACGATCCTAAAACTTTATTAGCCAAGCTCTTCCATTCGCAGCCGCACCACCTCACCGCGCACCACGGGCAAAGCCTCGATCCGGGCGATGGCCGCGTTGGCGTTTTTCTCACGCGTGCGATGAGTCAGCATGATGATGTCGGTCTGATCTTCGCCCTCGCCCGGCTCGCGCTGGATCATGGCCTCGATAGAGATGTGCTGATCGGCCAGGATGCGCGTCACGTCGGCCAGTACGCCGGGTTTGTCATCGACGCGCAGACGCAAATAGTAGGAAGTCTCAACGTCGGCCATGGGCAGGATTGGGATGTCCTTTACCGCATCGGGCTGGAAGGCCAGATGCGGTACGCGATGTTCAGTGTCGGCGGTGTGCATGCGCGTGACATCAACCAAATCGGCGATGACGGCCGAGGCAGTCGGCTCGGCGCCGGCACCCTTGCCGTAATACAGGGTCGCGCCCACCGCATCGCCTTTCACCAGCACTGCGTTCATGGCGCCTTCCACATTGGCGATGAGGCGCTTGGTGGGAATCAGCGTGGGATGCACACGCAGCTCGATGCCATCAGTGCCATTAACCTGTGAGCGCTTGGTGATACCCAGCAGTTTGATGCGATAACCTAACTGCTCGGCGTATTTAATGTCCTCGGCGTGCAGCTTGCTAATGCCTTCGATGTGCGCCTTGTCGAATTGCATGGGAATGCCGAAAGCGATGGCCGACATGATGGTGAGCTTGTGGGCGGCGTCCACGCCTTCGACATCGAAGGTCGGGTCGGCCTCGGCATAGCCCAGGCGCTGCGCCTCCTTCAACACCGTGGCGAAGGGCAAGCCCTTCTCGCGCATTTCGGAGAGGATGAAGTTGGTGGTGCCGTTGATGATGCCGGCGATCCATTCGATGCGGTTGGCGGTAAGGCCTTCGCGCAGCGCCTTGATGATGGGGATGCCGCCCGCTACCGCCGCCTCAAAAGCGACCATGACACCCGCTTTCTGCGCGGCGGCGAAAATCTCGTTGCCATGCGTGGCCAACAGCGCCTTGTTAGCGGTGACGACATGCTTGCCGTTGGCGATGGCCTTCATCACCAGTTCCTTGGCGACGCCATAGCCGCCGATCAACTCAACGACGATATCGACTTCGGGGTCAGCGACGACCGCAAACGCGTCATCCGTAATACGGCAAGCGCCGCCGGTAATCTGTTTCGCCAGTTCAAGATTTTTGTCGGCAACCACACTTATGCGGATAGGCCGCCCGGCGCGGCGGGTGATTTCTTCTTCGTTGCGCTTCAAGACGGCGAAAGTACCGCCGCCGACGGTGCCTATGCCTAGCAAACCTACGTTGATGGGTTTCATATCTCTATTCTGGTGTCGGGTTTCGAGTTGCTGGTTTCGAGTTTCTGGTTGCGGACTTCGGGTTTCAAACTCGAAATCAGAAACCCGCAACCCGGAACATTTTAAGTGCCATGCCGGGTACGGTAATGATCGAGGAAGCGCGCGATGCGGCTGACGGCTTCGCGCAACTCGTCTTCATAGGGCAAGAAGACCAGGCGGAAATGGTTGGGCTTGGGCCAGTTGAAGCCTGTGCCCTGCACCAGCAGCACGCGCTCTTCCACTAGCAGTTCGCTGATGAACTCCTGGTCGTTTTGTATCGGGTAAAGCTTAGGGTCCAGGCGCGGGAACATGTAGAGCGTGGCCTTGGGCTTGACACAACTCACGCCGGGAATATTGGTAATGAGGTCATAGGCGAGATCGCGCTGACGGCACATGCGTCCGCCCGGTGCCACCAGGTCATCAATGCTCTGATAGCCGCCCAACGCGGTCTGGATGCCGTATTGCCCCGGCACGTTGGCGCACAAACGCATCGAGGCGAGAATATCCAAACCTTCGATGTAATCACGCGCCATGCGCTTGTCGCCGGAAATCACCATCCAGCCAGCGCGATAGCCGCAGGAACGGTAATTTTTCGACAAGCCGTTGAAGCTCAGCGTGATGACGTCTTCGGACAGCGAGGCGATGGCCGTGTGCGTATTGCCGTCGTAGAGTACGCGGTCGTAAACTTCATCGGCGCAGATGATGAGGTCGTGCTGGCGCGCGATCTCGACGATCTCTTTGAGGAGATCGTCCGGGTAGAGCGCACCGGTCGGGTTGTTCGGGTTGATGATGACAATAGCGCGCGTCTTCTCGGTGATCTTGCTGCGGATGTCGTCCAGATCGGGCAGCCAGCCTGCACCCTCGTCGCAAAGGTAGTGGCGCGGCGTACCGCCCGTGAGGCTAACGGCGGCAGTCCATAACGGATAATCCGGTGCGGGGATCAACACTTCGTCGCCGTTGTCGAGCAAAGCATTCATCGCCAGCACGATCAGCTCGGAGACGCCGTTGCCGACGTAAATATCGTCCAGCGTCACGCCCTTGATATGCTTGCTCTGGGTGTAATGCATGATGGCCTTGCGCGCCGGGAAAATGCCTTTTGAATCCGAGTAGCCGGCGGCATTGGGCAGATTGCGGATGATGTCTTGCTGAATTTCTTCGGGCGCATCGAAGCCGAAGGCGGCCAAATTGCCGATGTTCAGCTTGATGATCTTATGGCCCTCGTCCTCCATTTGCTTGGCGCGCGCCAGCACGGGCCCACGGATGTCGTAACAAACGTTGGCGAGCTTGCTTGATTTGGCTATCGGCTTCATTGCAACTACGGCCTTCCTGGATTTTCCTGCTGGTTTGATGGTGTTTTCTGCCACTGCGGCAATATGGCGGTACTCGGCGCAGAGACATCAAAGATATAATGTTACCCGAGAATACCCCGCGACAAATCAAACGCCTAGCCGAATTCATGAAGCTGCACCTGGATAATCCTGATGGCCGCAACACGGTCACCGCCTATGGGCCGGGTTATATCGCCATTAATCAGCAGCGCCATGAAGCCAGCCTGATCCTGCTGCCTGACCGAGTTATCGAAGGCTGGGGCGCGCAGGGTTTCGACGCACTGAACGAAGCCGACTTCGAAACGCTACGCGATTTGCACGCGGAAATCGTCGTGCTGGGCACCGGGCAACGCCAGCGCTTTCCCTCACCCAGCCTGCTGCGGCCGCTGATCGACGCACATGTCGGCTTCGAGATCATGGACGTCCAAGCCGCCTGCCGCACTTACAATATCCTCATGGCGGAAGGCCGCAAGGTCGTCGCCGCACTACTAATCGACTGATGCTTACAAACCAACCCCAATTTTCCCGCCGCGCGCTGTTCCTGCTGCTTGCCGTCTTCGCCGCCCTCTGGTTCGGCACACTCGACTATCGCAAGCTCGTCAAACCCGACGAGGGCCGCTACGCGGAAATTCCGCGCGAGATGGTGGCCACCGGCGACTGGCTGACGCCGCGCCTGAACGACATCAAGTATTTCGAAAAGCCCGCGCTGCAATACTGGGCCACCGCCGCTGCCTACACCGTCTTCGGCGAGCATGAGTGGACAGCACGTCTGTGGCCGGCGCTCACCGGCTTTCTGGGTGTGCTGGCCACCTTCTTCGTTGGGCTGCGGCTTTATGGCCGTGAGGCGGCGCTTTACGGCGCAGCGGCATTGGCCGGCAGCATCCTATGGGTAATGATCGGCCACATCAATACGCTAGACATGGCTGTGTCATTTTTTCTGTCGGCAGCCATTTTTGGCTTCGTCCTGGCGCAACGCGACGACGCCGGCGTCCGTGAAAATCGCAACGCCATGCTGTTGGCTTGGGCCGCTCTGGCATTGGCGGTATTGTCCAAAGGATTGATCGGCCTGGTACTGCCCGCTGCCACGCTGGTGCTTTATACCCTCTGGCATTTCACCTCACGGCGCGATCTTGCACTATGGAAGCGCTTGCATCTTGGCAAGGGGCTGGCGCTCCTGCTCGCCATCACCGCCCCCTGGTTCATCGCCGTCTCGCTGGCTAATCCGGAGTTCTTCCATTTCTTCTTTATTCACGAGCACTTCGAGCGCTTCCTGACCAAAGCTCACGGCCGCTATCAGCCGATGTGGTACTTCATCCCCATTCTGCTGATCGGCGTGTTGCCGTGGACGGGCGCGCTCTTCAAGGGCATCGCGCGGGTTTTTCGCCGCGATGCCGGGGCGCGCTTTCGCGCCGACCGCTTCCTGCTGGTGTGGATCGTCGTCGTCTTCGGCTTCTTTTCCGTCTCCAGTTCCAAGCTCGTCTCCTACATCCTGCCGCTCTTCCCGGCCGCGGCCCTGCTAATAGGCCGCGCGCTAGCCGAGGCGCGCTGCCGTACGCTGCGCTGGCATGCGGCGCTACTGCTACCGCTCGCAGCGGCGTGGATAGTCGCCGCTGTCGTTGCAACGCCCGACATGGCGAGCCCGCAGACGCCGCTGGCGCTCTACCAAGCCTACTTGCCCTGGTTGGTGACGGCCGGTGTGGTGATGGCTATTGCGGCCGCGGTCGCCATCGCGTTTTTCCAGCGCGAAGCCAAGACGGCTGGCGTGCTGGCGCTATCGGCTGGCGGTCTGCTTTTCGCCCAGGTCGCGCTCAACGGCCACGAGACTTTATCGCCCTCCAGCTCGGCCTACCACATCGCCCAAGCCATCCGCACTGAAAACCGGCCGGACATCCCGTTTTATAGCGTCGACACCTACGACCAAACCTTGCAGCCCTATCTCAAGCGCACCACCACCATGGTGATCTACAAGGACGAATTGGGGTTCGGCATAAAACAAGAGCCGCAAAAATTCATACCCGATATGGCGGGCTTCGTGCGCGTGTGGAACAATCAGCCCGCCGCGCTGGCGCTGATGGACGCGGAAAGCTATGCGCAACTTTCCGCGCAAGGACTGCCCATGCAAGTCATCGCCCAGGACACGCGCCGCATCATCGTGAAAAAACCCAGCGGAGCAACGCCATGAGCCTCGTCAGCTTCGCCCTCATCCTCACCGGCGTATTGCTCAACGCCGCCGCGCAGTTACTGCTCAAAGCCGGCACCAATGCCGTCGGACATTTCGAGTTTCATCTCGACAACGTGCTGCCCGTCGGCATGAAGCTCGCGTTCGAACCGCACATCCTGGGCGGCATGGCCTGTTACGTTGTCAGCCTGGTAGTGTGGATCATGGGCTTGTCGCGCGTGCCGGTGTCGGTGGCCTACCCCATGCTGTCCATCGGCTATGTGATCAACGCCTTCATCGCTTGGCAATGGTTCGGCGAAGCGCTGACGGCGCAGAAGATGGCGGGTATAGGCTTCATCGTGGTCGGCGTGTTTCTGGTGGCGCGATCTTAGGTAACTGTTAGGTAACTGATGCAAAATCCATGAACAATTTTTTGCCGTTTACCCGCCCCTCCATCGACGAGGAAACCATCGCCGGCGTCGCTGACGTATTGCGTTCGGGCTGGATCACCAGCGGGCCGCAGGTCAAAGCCTTCGAGGCCGCCTTGTCGTCTTACTTCGGTGGACGACCGGTACGCGCTTTCAACTCCGGCACCGGCACGCTGGAAGTGGCGCTGGCGCTGTGCAATATCGGGCCGAATGACGAAGTCATCACCACGCCGCTGTCCTGGGTGGCGACCGGCAACGTCATCTTGCGTGCGGGAGCGAAGCCAGTCTTCGTCGATATCGATCCCATCACGCGCAATATCGATCTCAACCTTATCGAAGCCGCCATCACGCCAAGCACCCGCGCCATCATGCCGGTCGATCTCGCCGGCCTGCCGGTGGATCGCGAGCGCCTCTACGCCATCGCCGACGCTCACAAACTGCGCGTCATCGAAGACGCGGCGCAGTCCATGGGCGCGAGCTGGCAAGGCCAGCGCATCGGCAGTTTCGGCGATCTCGTTTCCATCAGCTTTCACGCCAACAAGAACATGACCACCGGCGAAGGCGGCTGCCTAGTCTTGAACGACGAGCAGGAAGCCACGCTGGCTGAACGCCATCGCCTGCAAGGCGTGGTGCGCGACGCCGACGGCGGCATGGATGTGGATATCGTCGGCGGAAAATACAACCTGACGGATATCGCCGCACGAATCGGTCTCGGGCAGTTGAAGCAGATCGACGCCTTCAATGCACGCCGCCGCGAGCTGGCGCGGCACTATTTCGAGCACTTCGCCGCGCTGAATATCGATGGCATCGGTCTGCCGCTGGCCGACTTTGAAAACAGCAACTGGCACATGTTCCAGATCACCCTGCCCTTCGCCCGGCTGGGTTTAAGCCGCGGCGACTTCATCCGCGCCATGCAGGCCAAAGAAATCGGTGTCGGCGTGCATTACCCAGCGATCCATTTGTTCAGCGCCTATCGCCGCCTGGGCTATCGCGACGGCGCCTTCCCCCATGCCGAGCGCATCGGGCGTGAAACAGTTACACTGCCATTGTTCCCGGCTATGCAGGACGAGGATGTGGCTCGCGTCTGCAAGGCCTTCCGCGAAATCATTGTCGATAAGAAAAAATGAGCCGACCTGAACTCTCGGTCGTCATCCCGGTGTACAACGAAGAAGAGGGCCTGGCCGCCCTTTTCGCACGTTTGTATCCCGCGCTTGATGCACTCACCGCTACTCAGAACATCTCCTACGAAATCATCTTCGTGAATGACGGCAGCCGCGACCGCTCCGCCGCCGTCCTGCGTGAGCAATTCCAGCGCCGACCGGATGTGACGCGTGTCGTGCTCTTCGCCTCCAACTTCGGTCAGCACATGGCCATCATGGCGGGCTTCGAGCACAGTCTCGGCGACATCGTGGTCACGCTGGACGCCGATCTGCAAAACCCACCCGAGGAAATCGGCAAGCTCGTCGCCAAGATGCGCGAGGGCTACGACTACGTTGGCACCATACGCCGCCAACGCCAAGACACCTTCTTCCGCCGCGTCGCCTCGCGCGCCATGAACGGCCTACGCGAACGCATCACCCGCATCAAAATGACCGACCAAGGTTGCATGTTTCGCGCTTACCACCGCAGCATCGTGGACGCCATCAACAGTTGCCGCGAGGTCAGCACCTTCATCCCGGCGCTGGGCTACACCTTCGCGCAGAAGCCCACCGAAATCGAGGTGGGCCACGAGGAGCGCGCGGCCGGTGAATCGAAGTACTCGCTCTACAGCTTGCTACGCCTGAATTTCGACTTGATGACCGGCTTCTCGCTGGTGCCGCTGCAATTCGTTTCGCTCTCGGGCATCGCCCTGTCGCTGTTCTCGGCTTTGTTCGTGATCTATCTGGCGGTACGCCGCATCCTCGTCGGCCCCGAGGCGGAGGGCTTGTTCACGCTGTTTGGCGTAGCCTTCCTCCTGCTAGGCATACTCCTTTTTTCGGTGGGTCTGCTCGGCGAGTATATCGGCCGCATCTACCTACAAGTGCGCCATCGACCGCGCTATCTTGTCGACGCCGTGCTGGAGAATAGTGCGGAAGGAGGCGTACAGAGCGAGGCCTCGCCGCGCAGCGGATTTTCTGCTTCTCGCGCTTCGCCGCTCACGCCCCACTCATGACCTCTGCGGTCGTTTTCGCCTACCACAATGTCGGCGTGCGTTGCCTTTCGGTGCTGCTGGCGCACGGTGTCGATATCCCATTGCTGCTGACCCACCAGGACAATCCTCAGGAAACCATCTGGTTCGACAGTGTGGCGCAGCTGGCCGAACTGCATGGCATCCCGACCATCACACCGGATGACGCCAATGCGGCCGACATTGTTGCCCGCATCGCGGCGCTGAAGCCGGATTTTCTTTTCTCCTTCTATTACCGTCAGATGCTCAAGCCGGCGCTGCTGGCGCTGGCGACGCGTGGCGCCTACAACCTACATGGATCGCTACTGCCTAAATACCGTGGTCGCGTACCGGTTAATTGGGCGGTGATCCACGGCGAACGTGAGACCGGCGCAACCCTGCACGAAATGGTCGAGAAGCCGGATGCCGGACGCATCGTTGGCCAGCAGGCCGTGCCCATCCTGCCTGACGATACCGCTTTCGATGTTTTCAACAAAGTCACCGTCGCGGCCGAAATGGTTTTGGACAGTGCGCTGCCGCAGCTCGTCGCCGGCGCCGCGCCGCATACCCCGCAAAGCCTCGCCGAAGGCGCTTATTTCGGCGGACGCAAACCTGCGGACGGTCGCATCGATTGGCGCCAGTCCGCCGAGTCCATCCACAACTTGGTGCGCGGCGTCGCCCCGCCCTACCCCGGCGCGCATACCGAAATCGGCGGCAAGCCTGTGCGCATACTCAAAACCCTGCGCCAGCCGAACCTATCCGGCGAGTTGCGGGCTCCCGGGCTGTTTATTTCTGCCGGTCGCTGCTACGTCCAGTGCGGCAATGGCGCTGTACTGCGGCTGATTGAGGTGGAAATCGAAGGCAAACTGCTCAGCCCGGGCGAAATTGAGCGACAATTCGGGGCTGCGATCATTTTCCCGCCTAATTCATCTATTCCTGCTTGAGCCTATCGTGAAAAAAATCCTCATCCTTGGCGTCAATGGCTTCATCGGCCATCATCTTTCCCAGCGCATCATCAACACCACCGACTGGGAGGTGTATGGCATGGACATGGCCAGCGAGCGTATCGCCGACCTCTTGCCGCATCCGCGCTTTCATTTCTTCGAAGGCGACATCACCATCAACAAGGAATGGATCGAGTACCACGTGCGCAAGTGCGACACGGTGCTGCCGCTGGTCGCCATCGCCACCCCGGCGACCTATGTGAAAGAACCGCTGCGCGTTTTCGAGCTGGATTTCGAAGCCAACCTGCCCATCGTCCGCCACGCCGTTAAATACGGAAAGCGCGTCATCTTTCCGTCCACCTCCGAGGTGTACGGCATGAGCTCGGATGCCGAATTCGATCCGGAAAATTCCAATCTGGTCTATGGCCCCATCAACAAGCCGCGCTGGATTTATGCCTGCGCCAAGCAGTTGATGGATCGCGTCATCGCCGCCTACGGCCAGCAAGAAGGCCTGGACTACACGCTGTTCCGCCCCTTCAACTGGATAGGCGCGGGCCTGGATTCCATCAACACGGCCAAGGAAGGTAGCTCGCGCGTCATCACCCAGTTCTTAGGCCACATCGTGCGCGGCGAGCCGATCAAGCTGGTCGATGGCGGTGCGCAGAAGCGCGCCTTCACCTATGTTGATGATGGCATCGCGGCGCTAATGGGCATCATCGCCAACAAGGACGGCATCGCCAGCGGCAAGATCTACAACATCGGCAACCCCAAGAACAACTACTCGGTGCGCGAACTCGCCACCATGATGCTGGAGATGGCAAAAGAATATCCCGAGTACCGCGACAATGCCGCCAAGGTGAAAATTGTTGAGACCACCTCCGGCGAGTACTACGGCAAGGGCTATCAGGACGTGCAGAACCGCGTACCCAAGATCGACAACACCTGTGCCGACCTCGACTGGGCGCCGACCGTGGACATGCAAACCGCCGTGCGCCACATCTTCGAAGCCTACCGCGGCCACGTCGCCGAAGCGCGGAAGCTGGTGGATTGATTTCCGGTTTCGAGTTTCGTGTTTCGTGTTTCGAGTCGAAACCCCACTAGCGTTGCACCAAACCCGAAACCAGAAACTCGAAACTCGCAACGCGAAACTCGATGAAGCTCGCTCTCAAGATCGACGTCGACACTTATCGCGGCACGCTGATCGGCGTGCCGCGGCTGGTTGAGCTGTTGCGCAAGCATCAGGCCGACGCGACCTTTCTGTTTTCGCTGGGGCCGGATCACACCGGCCGCGCCATCAAGCGCGCTTTCCGCCCCGGTTTCATGAAGAAGGTCTCGCGCACTTCGGTGCTGGAACACTACGGCCTACTCACCCTGATGTATGGCACGCTGCTGCCCGGGCCGGATATCGGTCGCCGCTGCGCTGATCTGATGCGCGACGTACGCGATGCCGGCTTCGAAACCGGCATACACACCTGGGATCACGTGCGCTGGCAGGATGGCGTCGAAACCGCCGATGCGGCCTGGACCGAGCGCGAAATGCAGCGCGCCATAAACCGCTACACAGCGATCTTCAACGAGCCGCCCAAGACCCACGGCGCCGCCGGCTGGCAGATGAACGCCCATGCCCTGCGCCTCACCCAGCGCCTGGGCTTTGCCTACTGCTCGGACGGACGCGGCAGCCATCCCTTCGTGCCAGTGCACAAGGCCGAGATTACCTTCTGCCCGCAACTGCCCACCACGCTGCCGACGCTGGACGAACTCATAGGCTGCGACGGCATCACCACTGACAACGTGCATGAGCATCTGCTGAAACTCACCGAGCAAAAACCCGCCAACGGCCACGTCTATACGCTGCACGCCGAGCTGGAAGGGCGCAAACTGGCGCCGGTATTCGAGCGCCTGCTGGAAGGCTGGCGCACGCAAGGCTATGAGCTGGTGTCGCTGCGCGGTCTGTATGACTCGCTGGATGCCAGCAGACTGCCGCGCCACGAGATACTGCGCGGCGAAATTCCGGGGCGCTCCGGCACGCTCATGGTTCAGGGCGAGGAGTTCCTCGCAAAGCTGTAACAAAGCGACAACATCATGGCGCTTGCACCGAGCGAAAATATCATCAACAATCCGGAGAACTCATGATGCCTGACGCCCCCGTCTCCGATTTCTCCCTGCCCGCTACCGGCGACCAGCCCTTTCAACAGTCTGAGCAGCGTGGCAAGGCCCTGGTGCTGTACTTCTACCCCAAGGACAGCACACCGGGCTGCACCACCGAGGCCCAGGAGTTTCGCGACCTCCACCCCGAATTTCGCAAGGCTGGCGCCGAAATTTTCGGCATCTCGCGCGACAGCCTCAAGTCGCATGAAAATTTCAAAGCCAAACTGAATTTACCCTTCGAACTGTTGTCCGACAGCGAAGAACTCGCCTGCGGAATCTTCGGCGTCATCAAGCAGAAAATGCTCTACGGCAAGCAGGTGCGCGGCATCGAGCGCAGCACTTTCGTCATTGATGCCGCAGGCTTGCTCAAGCGCGAATGGCGCGGCGTGAAAGTGCCCTCGCATGCCACCGAAGTGCTCGAATTTATTAAGTCACTCAAGAAAAAATGAACGCTAAAAAACAAGCCGCCACCAAGCTCTTCGTGCTTGACACCAATGTGCTGATGCACGACCCGACCAGCCTCTTCCGCTTCGAGGAGCATGATCTCTTCGTACCCATGATGACGCTGGAAGAACTCGACAACAACAAGAAGGGCATGTCCGAAGTCGCCCGTAACGCGCGCCAGGCCACCCGCTTGCTTGACGGCATCGTGGTTGGCTGCGAAGACCGCATCGACCAGGGCATCCCGCTGGAAGCGCCTTCCAGCGGCCTTGCGACCGGGCGCCTGTTCCTGCAAACCGAAGCCATCAGCAGCAATCTGCCCGCCTCGCTACCCACGGCCAAGGCCGACAACCAGATCATCGGTGTGATGATGCACCTGCGCGACAAGCAACCCAAGCGCGAAGTCATCCTCGTTTCCAAAGACATCAACATGCGCATCAAGGCCCGCGCATTGGGTCTGGATGCGCAGGACTACTTCAATGACAAGGTGCTGGAGGATACCGATCTCCTCTATACCGGCACCTGCGAGCTGTCGGCGGATTTCTGGGACAAGCACGGCAAGGACATGGAATCCTGGAAGCGCGAGGCCAACACGCTCTACCGAGTTAAGGGGCCGCTCTGTGCGGAAATGCTGGTCAATGAATTTGTCTGGCAGGCAGGCGATCCGCCCTTCAACGCCATTGTGCGTGAGCGCAGTGGCAAAAGCATGGTGCTGGAGACGCTCAAGGACTACGGCAGTAGCAAGAACAGCATATGGGGCATCACGGCGCGCAACCGCGAACAGAACTTCGCCCTCAATCTGCTGATGAATCCGGACATTGATTTCGTCACCCTGCTCGGTCAGGCCGGCACCGGCAAGACGCTGCTCACCCTCGCGGCTGGCCTCACCCAGACGCTGGAAACCAAGCTCTACAGCGAGATCATTATCACTCGCGTCACCGTGCCGGTAGGCGAGGACATCGGCTTTCTGCCGGGTACCGAAGAAGAAAAAATGACGCCGTGGATGGGCGCGCTGGACGACAATCTAGATGTGCTCAACAAGACCGACGACACCGGCATCGGTGGCGGCGACTGGGGCCGCGCCGCGACCATGGACCTCATCCGCTCGCGCATCAAAGTGAAGTCACTCAACTTCATGCGCGGCCGCACCTTCCTCAACAAATACCTCATCATCGACGAAGCGCAAAACCTCACGCCCAAGCAAATGAAAACCCTCATCACCCGCGCCGGCCCCGGCACCAAGGTGGTGTGCCTGGGGAACATCGCCCAGATCGACACGCCCTACCTCACCGAAGGCAGCTCCGGCCTCACCTACGTGGTGGATCGCTTCAAAGGCTGGCCCCACAGCGGCCACGTCACACTGATGCGCGGCGAACGCTCAAGACTGGCAGATCACGCGGCGGAAGTGCTGTAGCGATCAGTTGCCGCGCGCATCGAGCTAGCGCTTTTAATGGCGCGACCCAATAAGTGCTCCCTAGCCGTTCGCCCTGAGCTTGCCGAAGGGTGAAATGCCGCGAGCCACACTCGTGGATGGTTCGACAGGATCGCCATAGCAGGAAACCGTGTCGTCTATGTCCACTGCCTCTGTCCACTTTTAGGATGACTTGGTCGAGAGGCGTTTCATTCAACTTCGTCTACTAAGTCAGAAAATTGAGTGCAGAACTGAATTGCCTCAGGGCACCTGATATCGATGAAGGTCTGGGACTTACTGTGCACATTCCAAAGTATCCTATATTCATTCTGGTTTGAATATTTCAAAAGCTTGGTGAAATACAAATCGTCCCCAAGGATGCCTGATATCACCTGGCTTGACTTACCAATATCGAGGCGTTTCTGATCCCCGTCAACCGTTAAAGCATCCATGCTTATTGGTCCCATATCCCGGGTAACCGTCCTGGACGCCATGTAAATACAGGATCCCTCACAGCCATCCCGAAAGCCAGGAAGGTGGTGTGCAATAACATTTGCGAATGCTGTCGGATCATTAATCCGAAAGCCAGAATCAGTTTTGAAAGCTTCGGCAAGATCCACGTGATATCTCGTAGATCCACAGAGGACGTACGTATCCGCTCCCTGTGCGATTTTTGCGATGATCGTCTGACCGGTACCTTCCTGATTCATATGCACGGCAAATCCTTGACCTTCACTTGAATCCTTGCGTTGCTCATCACGATGTTTTGAAAACTCGGAGAACGAGCTGATTCGAATGCTGCCGTCCTCGAAGAATTGATCAACAAACTGCTTTTCTAGATAGCGATAGACGAACGGGCGCCTAATTCGCCACTCCCTGAGAAAATGAACACCAATATGACTTGGTGGTTTACTCATGACCAAATGCCCAACGTAAAGTCATAACATGTCACAGGCTCGAATTAAATGTTCGACTATCACCGCCGCTTTTGCCAATAACTGGGACGGCGGCTTTGATGGGCGATAGCCAACACACGAATCTCTTGGGCGGCGACGGTATAGATGACGGAGTACGGAAAGTGCTTCATCACCAGCCGCCGCTTGCCATGGAGCCTCAGCGCACCAAGCAAGGGATACTGAAGCAGCAAGTTCATGGAGTGTTCGAACTCAGCGAAGAAAGCTTGTGCAAAAGCAGTGCCGGCTCGTTCTCGGTAGTATTCGGCCGCTTCTCGAAGATCGGACTCCGCCTCCGGATGCAGCTCATAGATCATTGAAACTCAGTCTTCAAGCGGGCGAGCGTCTCGGCGCCAGGAAGGAGCGATACAACCCCACTTTCAATCTCGGCGTGACGCCGCTCGACCTCTGCCGCCCAAGCAGCTTCGACATCGGGCTCGGTGTCGAGACTGATGATCAGCTTCTCAACCAAACGAGCACGCTCCGCCGTCGGCAGGTTCAGCGCCTCGGCTTCTAGTACTTCAACGGTGAATGACATTTGGCTTTCTCCACAGAGCTGATCTTGAAACAACAGAGTGCCACAAGGTTGTATGGACAGGCAAATTTCCAGGATAAAGTTTTGCCTCTGGCCGGCGCTGCGCGCCTTAACGTAGGCTGCACCGAGTTAGTCTACGACGAAACTTTGCAACGCCTAGCTTAATAGGAGCCCGGCGTTGCGAAGTTCTCGAACCTTGTGTGTTCGCCCAGGAAGGTGAGCTTCACCGTGCCTATGGGGCCGTTACGCTGTTTGCCAATAATAATTTCGGCGCTGCCTTTGTCCGGGGAGTCCGGGTTATAGACTTCGTCACGATAAATGAACAGGATGACGTCGGCATCCTGTTCGATGGCGCCGGATTCGCGCAGGTCGGACATCACCGGGCGTTTGTTGGGACGGCCCTCGACGTTACGCGAAAGCTGCGATAGCGCCACTACCGGCACGTGAAGTTCCTTGGCCAGCGCCTTTATAGAGCGCGAGATTTCGGAGATTTCGGTGGCGCGGTTTTCGCCCTGACCGACTGATGACATCAGTTGCAGGTAATCGACGACGATCAGTCCGAGCTTGCCGCACTGGCGATACAGCCGGCGTGCCCGGGCGCGTAGCTCAGTGGAATTCAAGGCTGGCGTTTCGTCGATATGAATGGGCGCTTCGTGCAGCTTGCCCAGCGCGTAGGTCATACGCTGCCATTCGTCGTCGTTGAGCTTGCCGGTGCGCACGCGATGCGCGTCGAGCTTACCCACCGAAGACAGAAAGCGCATGGCGAGCTGGGTGCCGGGCATTTCCATGGAGAAGATCGCCACCGGCAGACCTGCCACCAGCGCTACGTGTTCGGCCATGTTGAGTGCAAAGGCGGTTTTACCCATGGAGGGCCGGCCCGCAACGATGACCATGTCGCCCGGCTGGAGGCCCGAGGTTTTGTGATCGAGATCGGTGAAGCCGGTGGGGATGCCGGTGATGTCGGAAGGGCTATCGCGGTCGTAGAGTTCCTGGATGCGATCGACCACCTTGCCCAGCAGCGGCTGGATGGGAATGAAGCCTTCGGTGGTGCGCGACCCGGCGTCTTTGATCTCGAAAACTTTCTTCTCGGCTTCATCGAGCAGTTGCTTGGCTTCGCGGCCCAGCGGGCTGAGGGCGCTGGCGGCGATCTCGTCGCCCACGGTCACCAGTTTGCGCAGGATGGCGCGCTCGCGCACGATTTCGGCGTAGCGCTTGATGTTGGCGGCCGAGGGCGTGCTGTTGGCGATCTCGCCCAGATAGGCCATGCCGCCGGCTTGATCGGACTCGCTGGATTTTTCCAGCGACTCGAACACCGTGACGATGTCGGCCGGCCGCCCGGCTTCGATCAAGCGCGCGATGTGGCGGAAGATGCGGCGGTGGTCGTCGCGGTAGAAGTCCGTCTCATTGACCTGGTCGGCGATGCGGTCCCAGGCGGCGTTGTCGAGCATCAGGCCGCCCAGCAGCGACTGCTCAGCCTCAATGGAGTGCGGCGGCAGCTTGAGCGCCGCCATTTGCGGATCGGTATTCGGTAGGCTACGAACCTGGGCCATGCGCGTTATCCGGGGCGGTGAAAATGGATGAAAAAAATGATGGGACAGTCTACCCCAGCGCCCCTGGAAAGGTAGTGGATAAACGGTGGGTAAGTCTGTGGAAATAACTGTATAAGCGCTGTATAAGTCATGTACAAGCTGTGGGCGAAAAAAAGGCTGCCGAAGCAGCCTTTTTTTGTCGCGGCAACGCCGCGATCAATGCTCGCCCAGCACCGAGACGGTGATGTTCGCCACCACGTCGCTATGCAAGGCGACTTGCAAGGGCACGTCGCCGACCTGCTTCAACGGGCCTTGCGGCATGCGGATGCCGGCCTTGTCGACTTCGAAGCCCTGCGCTTTCAGCGCATCGGCGATGTCGAAGTTGGTGACGGAGCCGAACAAGCGGCCATCGACCCCGGCTTTGCGGCTGATTTGCACCATCAGGCCTTCGAGCTTCTCGGCGCGCGCTTGCGCGGCGACGAGCGCTTCGGCTTGCTGACGCTCCAGTTCGGCGCGCTTCAGTTCGAAGGCGGCCAAGTTTTCCGGCGTGACGCGCTTGGCTTTGCCTTGGGGCAGCAAAAAGTTACGGGCATAACCGTCGCGCACTTTGACCACATCGCCCAAGCCGCCCAGGTTGACGACCTTTTCCATCAATATCACTTGCATCGTCGTCTCCTCTTAGTGCAGATCGGTGTAAGGCATGAGCGCCAGGAAGCGCGCGCGCTTGATGGCGGTGGACAGCTGGCGTTGATAACCGGTCTTGGTGCCGGTGATGCGCGCCGGCATGATCTTGCCGTTTTCGCTGATGAAGTCCTTGAGGATTTCGATGTCCTTGTAATCGATCTCGTCTATCTTTTCTGCGGTGAAACGGCAGAACTTGCGACGCTTGAACAGCCCGCGATTGCCCTTGTCGTCTTTACGCTTCTTAAGATCCTTACCTTTGCCTTTAGGCTTAAATGCCATGATTCATTCCTTCCACAAATTCGATCGTATTCACATGCAGTACCGGCTGTTTCGATTCGGCGCTTTTCGCCGCGAGAAATCCATTTAATCGGACTTGCTCGCCGATCTGAGCACCCTTCAGCAACATCGCTGTGTTGCCTAATGCCACCGCAGCCAATTCGACTTCCACCTTGCGCGGCAGATCGGCTTCAATCTGCTCCGAGCTGTGGCCAATGCGAAAATTCAACACTGGAACACCCGCGGGGGTATGACGCAACGGCGAGAGTTCGATTAGGCTTCCTTGGATCGTCAATTGGTTCGTCAGCAGGTTCTGCGCTTGGCTCACATCACGCGGCGGGTTGTTCCGCCGTCACCTCGGGTGCGGCCTCTTCCGCGACCACATCGCTTCTACCGCCTTCGGTAGCCGGCGTCAGCGAGCGCGACTTCTCTTCCTTCATCATCGGCGAAGGTGTGAGGACGGGTTGACGCATCTTGATGGTCAGGTGGCGCAGCACCGCATCGTTGAACTTGAATGCGTGCTCTAGTTCGGCCAGAGTCTCGGCATCGCACTCGATGTTCATGAGCACGTAATGCGCCTTGTGAATTTTCTGTATCGGGTAAGCCAGCTGACGGCGGCCCCAATCTTCCAGGCGGTGTATCAGGCCGGCACGGCCGGTGACGAGCCCCTTGTAGCGCTCGATCATCGCCGGGACCTGTTCGCTCTGGTCCGGGTGAACGATAAAAACAATTTCGTAGTGTCGCATGCAATCTCCTTATGGCTAGTGCCCCCCGCCATGCGGTGCGGTGGAGCAAGGGTTAGAGAGCCGGGCATTATAGCCGCCCGCCCAAGGCAAATCAATGTGTTGGGCTGATTTCCTTATTTGCCCAAGCCGCGCTGGCGGCGGGCTTCGAACAGGCAAATGCCACTGGCCACCGAGACATTCAGACTTTCCACGCTGCCCAGCATGGGGATTTTGATGAGCGCATCGCAGGTTTCGCGGGTCAGGCGGCGCAGGCCGTCGCCTTCGGCGCCCAGCACCAGAGCTAGCGGCCCGGCTAGGTCGGCAGTGTAGATATCCTCGCTGGCCTCGGCGTCGGCGCCGAGCACACGCACGCCGCGTTCCTGCATCTCACGCAACGCCCGCGCCAGATTGGTGACGGTGACATAGGGCACGCTGTCGGCGGCGCCGCTGGCGACCTTGATGGCAGTAGCGTTGAGGCCGACGGCGCGGTCTTTGGGGGCGATGACGGCATGCGCGCCCGCCGCGTCGGCGACGCGCAGACAGGCGCCGAGATTGTGCGGATCTTGCACGCCATCAAGGACCAGCAGCAGCGCCGATTCGGCCAGCGTATCCAGCACGTCATCCAGCGTGACATGGCGCTGCGCGGCCGACACGCGCGCCACCACGCCCTGGTGGCGCGCCTGCCCGCCGCCGGCCATACCGTCGAGGCGCGTTGCATCAGTCTGTATGACGCGCACGCCATGCGCCTCGGCAAGCTTGATAAGGTCGCGCGTGCGTCCGTCCTGTTTGCCAGCGGCGATGTGGATTTCCTGCACACTGCCAGCGCTCTGGCGCAGGCGCGCGTTGATGGCGTGGAAGCCGTAGATGAAGTGCGACTCAGCCACGGCGCTTGCGCTCTGTTCGCGCCTTCCCATCTGCTTTTCCACCCGTTTTCCCGACCGTCTTGTCGCTCGGCTTGCCACCCGCCTTGCCACCCGCCTTGCCGCCCGCCTGATTCGTGCCTACGCCAGTCTCTCCGGCTAGCCGGAAGTCGATCTTGTTAGTTTCCATATCCACTCTCACCAGCTGTACCCGTACGCGGTCGGACAGACGGAAGCGCTTACCGGTGCGCTCACCGACAATCTGGTGCTTGGCGTCGTCGTAATGGAAATAATCGACGCCAAGCTCCGAGATGTGCACCAGCCCTTCTATGAACACATCGTCCAGCGCGACGAAAATGCCGAAGGAGGTGACCGAGGAAACGCTGCCCACAAAATCTTCGCCGATGCGATCCTGCATGTAATAGCACTTGAGCCAGGCTTCGACATCTCGCGTGGCGTCGTCGGCGCGGCGCTCGGTCTGCGAGCAATGCATGCCGGCGTCATCCCAACTGCCGGTCTCGCCGGCGGGTTGATAGCGCTTGCCCGATAACACGGCCTTGATGGCGCGATGCACCAGCAGATCCGGATAGCGACGTATGGGCGAGGTGAAGTGCGTGTAGGACTCGTAGGCCAAACCGAAGTGGCCGACGTTATCCGGGCTGTACTGCGCCTGCCGCAGGGAGCGCAACATCACAGTCTGCAAGAGCTGCATGTCGGGCCGCGTCTTGACGCTGTCGAGCAGCTTGGCGTAATCCTTGGCGTGCGGCTCAGTGTCGCCGGTGAGTTGCAGACCAAACTCTTTGAGGAACTGGCGCAGCTTTTCCAGTTTCTCCGGCGTGGGTCCTTCGTGTACGCGGTACAGCGCCGGGTGCTCGTATTGTTGCAAGAATTCCGAAGCGCAGACGTTGGCGGCCAGCATGCACTCTTCGATAATGCGATGCGCGTCGTTGCGCACGACAGGCACGATGCGTTCGATCTTGCCTTGGTCGTCGAAAATCATCTGCGTCTCGACGGTTTCGAAATCGATGGCGCCGCGCGTCTTACGCGCTTTCGCCAGCACGTGGTAGAGCGCATCGAGATCGCGCAATTGCGGCAGCAGCTTTTCGAGCTTCTTCTCTGCCGCGCTGCCAGGTTCATAAAGCGCCGCCGCGACTTCATTGTAAGTCAGCCGCGCCTGCGAAAACATCACCGCCGGATAGAAGCGATAGCGCGTAATTTCGCCATCCGCCGCGACGGCCATATCGCAAACCATACACAGTCGCTCTACCTGCGGATTGAGCGAACACAGACCATTGGAAATCTTCTCCGGCAGCATGGGAATCACGCGGCGCGGAAAATACACCGAGTTACCGCGCTCGAAGGCATCACTATCCAGCGCACCACCAGACTTTACATAGTGACTGACATCGGCAATGGCGACGACCAAACGATAGCCACCATTGCCGTTCTTGCCCGCTTTTGACACCACTCGTTCGCAGTAGACAGCATCATCGAAATCGCGCGCTGTTTCGCCGTCTATGGTGACAAGCGGCAACTTGCGCAAATCTTCGCGCTCGCCCTCATCCCACTTCCAGTCGCTCTTGCGCACCTCATCGGGCAGTTTTTTGGCTTCCGTCAGCGCTTCGCGCGAAAACTCAAAAGGCAGCTCATGCTTGCGCAAGGCGATTTCGATTTCCATGCCGGGATCGGCGTAGTTACCCAGTATCTCGACAACTTTGGCGATGGGCTGAGCATGTTTGGAGGGCTGCTCGATCAATTCGACGATCACCACCTGTCCCGACGTTGGCTTGATCTTGGCACCCGGCGCAATCAGGATGTCCTGGCTGATGCGGCGATTCTCGGCAACGAGGAACAGCACGCCATGCTCGTTGTGCACTCGCCCCACCAAGCGGCTATTTGCGCGCTCCAGCACTTCAACAATCTTGCCCTCGGGGCGGCCGCGCCTATCCACGCCCACCTGGCGCGCCATGACGCGGTCGCCATGCAACACCTTTTGCATTTCCTTGGGATCGAGGAAGAGATCGGGGCCGTCATCCTCGCGCGCGAGAAAACCGAAACCATCCGGATGCCCTTCGACGCGACCGCGGATAAGATCGACCTTGTCGGGCAAGAGATAGTCGCCGCGCCGATTCTGCATGAGCTGGCCTTCGCGCTCCATCGCGCCCAGGCGACGCGTGAAGGACTCCGCTTCATGCGGCTTCACATCCAGCAGTTTGACGAGCTGGTCTAGAGGCAAAGGCACGCCGTGCTCGCTTAGGATTTGCAGTACGTATTCGCGACTGGGCAACGGTTGTTCGTACTTGCGCGCCTCGCGTTCAAAGTGCGGATCGTTGCGGCGAATCTTGCTGAGTTTGTTTGACAAAATCGGGGTTTCCTTTAAAATTGCGCCCTCTTTGCCCAGATGGCGGAATTGGTAGACGCGCTAGGTTCAGGTCCTAGTGGTGGTAACACTGTGGAGGTTCGAGTCCTCTTCTGGGCACCAGAAACGCAAAAAGCCGGTCACACGACCGGCTTTTTTATTTCCGGATCAGTTGAAGGGATGCCTCAACACGATGGTTTCCTCGCGATCCGGTCCGGTGGAAATCATATCCACCGGCACGTCGCAAACTTCTTCCATGCGCTTGAGATAAGCGCGAGCGGCGGCGGGCAAGGCGTCGAAGCTCTTGATGCCGACGGTACTTTCCTTCCAGCCCGCCAAGCTTTCATACACCGGTTCGCAATTCGATAACTCTTCCGCGCCCACTGGCAGGATGTCGGTGAAGCCGCCATCGAGTTTGTAGCCGGTGCACAGTTTGAGTTCTTCAACGCCGTCCAACACATCCAGCTTGGTAACGCACAGGCCGGACACGCCATTGATCTGTATCGAGCGCTTGAGCGCCGCTGCGTCGAACCAGCCGCAACGACGCGGACGACCGGTGGTGGCGCCGAATTCGTTGCCGCGCGTGGCGAGGTGCTTGCCGACTTCGTCGTCCAGTTCAGTCGGAAAGGGGCCGCTGCCGACGCGCGTGGTGTAAGCCTTGGTGATGCCAAGCACGTAATGCAGCATGCCGGGGCCCACGCCCGCGCCGGCCGAGGCCGCACCTGCCACGCAGTTGGAGGAGGTGACGAAAGGATAGGTGCCGTGATCAATATCGAGCAAGGTACCCTGCGCACCTTCGAACAGCAAATTGGCACCGTCGCGATGCGCCTCGTAGAGTGCGCGCGGCACATCGGCGACCAAAGCCTTCAGGCGCGGCGCCATCGCCAGCGCGCCTTCCAGCGTTTGTTGAAAATCGACCGGCTGGACGCGGAAATAGTGCTGCAAAACGTAGTTATGGTAATCAAGGATTTCGGCCAGCTTTTCGGCAAAGCGTTTGGGGCGCAGCAGATCTTGCAGCCGCAGACCGCGCCGCGCCGCTTTGTCTTCGTAAGCGGGACCAATACCACGGCCGGTGGTGCCGATCTTGTTGGCGCCCTTGGCCGCCTCGCGCGCAATGTCCAGTGCCTGGTGATAGGGCAGGATCAGCGGGCAGGCTTCGGAAATCTTCAGTCGCTGCGCGACCTCCACACCGGCAGACTCCAGCTCGTCCATTTCCTTGAGTAGCGCCTCAGGCGAGAGCACCACACCGTTGCCGATATAGCAGGCCACGTCAGCGCGCAAGATGCCCGAAGGAATCAGATGCAATACCGTTTTCTTGCCGGCGATTACCAGCGTGTGACCGGCGTTGTGTCCGCCTTGAAAGCGCACCACGCCCTGAGCGTGATCGGTCAGCCAGTCCACAATTTTGCCTTTGCCCTCGTCACCCCATTGGGTACCGACGACAACCACGTTCTTAGCCATGCTACTTCTCTCCCTGAATTTTTTCGACAGTCCAGCGACCATCGCGCAGAACCAGTTGACGGTCGCAACCGGCTTCTTGCCAAGTATCCCCGTGACCCGGCAGCGCCTCGACCACCACTTCACCACGACCGCGCAGCTCAGCGATCGCGGTCACCAAGACCGCCTCCTCGCCGTAGGGTGCGAGGATGGCACGCGGCACCTCGGCTGGTGCGCCCAATTGCGCGAGTTGTCGCAAATCGAGGCTGAAGCCCGTGGCCGGACGACCACGCCCAAAAGCCTTGCCTACTTTGTCATAGCGCCCGCCCAAGGCGACCGCATTCGGATGACCGGCGCAGTACGCCGCGAAAACCAGACCGCTGTGATAGTGATAACCGCGTAGGTCCGCCAAATCGAAGCCTAGCGGGAGATCGACAAGCTGACCGGCGAGCCGGCGCATGTCTGCCAGCGCCTGAGTGATTTCGGCGTCCTGTGGCAGCAGCTTCGCGGCCTTATCCAGGACTTCAACGCCGCCATAGCATTCAGTCAGCGCCAGCATGGCCGAGCGCACCGGCTCGGCCATGCCGGCGACCAGCTCGCGCAACGCCGGCGTGTCCTTGGCCTGCAAGACGGCGAAGAGTTCTTGCTCCAGCTCCGCTTCCAACCCGCCACGCGCGGCCAGCACGCGGAAAATACCGACATGGCCCAAATCGAGGCGGCTGGCGTTGAGCCCCGCAAGAGCGAGCGAGCGAGCCAGCAGGTAGATGATTTCGACATCGGCTTCGACGCCAGCATGGCCGTACAATTCCGCGCCAATTTGTAGCGGCTCACGCGTTGCCGTCAGCCCGGACGGCAGGGTATGCAACACGCTGCCGCAGTAACACAGGCGCACAACGCCCTGGCGATTCAACAAATGCGCATCAATGCGCGCCACCTGCGGCGTGATGTCGGCACGCACGCCCATGGTGCGACCGGAAAGTTGGTCAACCAATTTGAACGTACGCAAATCCATGTCGCGCCCGCTGCCGGTGAGCAAGGACTCGATGTATTCAAGCATAGGCGGCGCCACCAGCTCGTAGCCATGCAAGGCGAATTCATCGAGCAAGGCGCGACGCAAGCGCTCGACTTGGCGCGCCTCTGCGGGCAGCAGATCTTCGATAGACTCTGGCAATAGCCAGCGCAAGGAGCTCATTGCAATATAAAGAGCAGGAGCAAGCCGACGATCATGGAAGAGAGGCCGATGAAACGCAGTTGGCCGTCAGTGAATTCGGTGATACGGCGAAAAGTGTTTCGCCAAAGCTGGGGGGCGAGAAAAGGCAACAGGCCTTCGAGCACCAGCATCAGCGCGAACGCTGTCAACAGCAAACTCCACATTACTTTCCGCCTTTGCCTGCGCCCTTGAGGTACCTGAAGAAGTCCGAACTGGGGTCGACAACCATGACGTCGTTCTTGCTCCTGAAGCTCTGTTTGTAGGCTTCGAGGCTGCGATAGAACGCATAGAACTCGGCATTTTGTCCAAAGGCGCTGCCGTAGATAGCGGTGGCCTTGGCATCGCCTTCACCCTTGACACGCTGGGCGTCACGGTAGGCTTCGGCGATAATGATTTCGCGCTGACGATCCGCATCCGCGCGGATCTTCTCCGCCTCAGCGCCACCCTTGGAGCGCAATTCGTTGGCGACACGTTTGCGTTCAGACTCCATACGGCTATATACGGACTCGCTCACTTTGTCCGGTAAGTCGACGCGCTTGAGACGCACGTCGATTATCTCGATGCCGATGGCTCGAGCATCGGCGTCGGCTTTGGTGCGCACGGCTTCCATGATTTTTTCACGTTCGCCGGATACGACCTCATGCACCGTGCGCTTAGAAAATTCGTCGCGCAGTCCAGCATTTACGGTCTGAGAGAGCCGCGTTTGCGCTACCGACTCATCACCCTGTACCGAAATGTAGTACTGCTTCGGATCAATGACGCGCCATTTGACGAAAGCATCCACTTGAACAGTTTTTTTCTCAGAGGTAAAGAAACTGGCGGGTTCCGGCGCATCGTAGGTCAGAATGCGCTTGTCGAAATAGCGCACATCTTGGATTAGCGGCCACTTGAAATATAGACCTGGCTGGCTTATGACTTCTCTAATTTCGCCGAGCTGGCGCACGATGGCGAAATTACGCTGATCAACGGTGAACATGGCCATGGCGGCAATGACGACGAGGCCAATCAGGAAAGCAATGATGAAAGGCAGATTGCGGCGCATTAGCGTTCTCCTCTTTCACGTGAGCGTAGCGACTCGCGCGAGCGTCCGCCGGCTTCCGCTCTTTCGATTTGCGGCGGCACGTCGTTAGGTATGATCTGCACCGGTCGCACTGCGGTGGTGGTCGCTTCAGGTATCGCCGCAGCGCCGCTGGCATTGGCGGCGCCGGCGGCCTGCATTAGCTTATCGAGCGGCAGGTAAAGCAGGTTGCCCTGGCTCTTTGTGTCGATCATCACCTTGCTAGTGCTGGAAAGCACTTGCTGCATGGTGTCGATATACAGGCGCTGACGCGTTACTTCCGGCGCTTTACTGTACTCGGCAACCACTTGCTTAAAGCGTGAAGCCTCGCCCTCGGCGTTGGCGATCACGCGCGCCTTGTAGCCATTCGCCTCCTCGAACAGTCTGGCAGCCGTACCACGTGCCCGTGGGACTACATCGTTGGCATAGGCCTGGCCTTCGTTTACTTGGCGGTCACGGTCCTGGCCTGCCTTCACGGCATCCTCGAAGGATGCCTGCACCTGCTCGGGCGGCTGGACATTCTGAAGCGTAAGATTTGAAATGATAATGCCCGTTTTGTAACGGTCGAGAATATCCTGCGTGATCTTCGTCGCCAATTCGGCGACCTGCTTACGATCCTCGTAAAGCACGAAGTCCATCGTACTTTTGCCGACCACTTCCCGCATGGCGGTTTCTGCCGCTTGCAGCACGCTGTCTGCGGCGTTACGGTTGTTGAAGAGGTAATCCTTAGGATCCTTGAGGAACCATTGCACGGCGAACTGGATGCTGATGATATTGAGATCATCCGTGAGCATCAGCGCCTCCTTCAGTACGCGGTTCTTGTCCGACCCGCGATAGCCGACTTCGACCACTCGCACATCGGTGAGCTTGACAATCTCGTGCGTCTGGATGGGATAGGGGAAACGCCAGCGCAGACCCGGCTCAGTGGTTTGCGAAAACTTGCCGAACGTGAGTACAACACCACGCTGGCTGGCATCGACGATATAGAAGCCACTCGCCAGCCAGAGGACCAGCACAAGCGCGATCAACACACCGATGCCGCCGCCGAAGGCTCTCAAGTTCATGGGCGGGCGGCTATCACCACCGCCACTACCATTGCTGCCGCCTTTCTTGCCGAACATGCCGGACAGCCGCCGATTGAAATCCCGCCACATATCTTCAAGATCGGGCGGGCCTTGGTTCGACCCTTTGTTATTGCCCCACTTCGGGTCGTTGAGCGACATGAGAATGCCAGTAATCATAGGCTTTTAAGTAATTAAGGTCAGGCAGCTTGGGAAATAGGATGTGTAGCGGGGGACCTCGGTGTGGCGTGATCGCGTGCCGTCTCGGCCAGCGCCTGCCGCATGAGATCGAGACCCGCACCGGTTCTTGCGCTGAGACGGACGCGGCAGATTCTACCATAGGCATCACGGTCGATTTCCGACGTCACGCCAGTCATATCTATCTTGTTCCAGACCAGGATTTGCGGCACGTCGCCAGCGCCGATTTCACGTAGGACGCCATCCACGGCGGCGATTTGTGCGTCGCGATCCGCGCTAGCGGAATCCACGATATGCAACAGAACGTCGGCTGCGGCGGTTTCTTCCAATGTAGCGTGGAAAGCCGCCACCAGGGAGTGCGGCAGGTCGCGTATGAAGCCAACGGTGTCGGACAGAATCACCTGCCCGGCATCCGCCAGATAGAGCCGGCGCGAGGTGGTATCCAGCGTGGCAAAGAGCTGGTCCGCAGCATAAGCGTCCGCCTTGGTGAGCGCGTTAAAGAGCGTGGATTTGCCGGCATTGGTGTAGCCGACCAGCGAAACTGCCAGCATCTCGCGCCGTGTGCGCGCGCGACGGCGAACGGCGCGCTGACGCTCCAACTGATGCAGGCGTTCTTTCAACACTTTGACGCGCTTCCCGAGCAAACGGCGATCGGTCTCCAGTTGCGTTTCGCCCGGACCGCGCAGACCGATGCCACCCTTTTGCCGCTCCAGGTGAGTCCAGCCGCGCACTAGGCGCGTGGCCAGATGCTGCAATTGCGCCAATTCCACTTGCAGTTTGCCTTCGTGGCTTTTCGCCCTTTGCGCAAAAATGTCCAGGATCAAGCTGCTGCGATCAACGACGCGACAGGCCAATTCCTTTTCCAGATTGCGCTGCTGGGCGGCGGAAAGTTCGTGATTGAATATGGCGATATCTGCTTCGGCATTGCGCAAGGCATCGCCGATTTCGACCACCTTACCCGTGCCAGCATAAAGCGCCGAATCGGGCCGCTCACGTCGACCCTGCACAACAGCCACCACACTGGCGCCGGCAGATTCGGCTAGTAACTTGAGCTCTGCCAGCCGCTCGGTGATATCACCCTGACCGAAATCGAGTTGAACGAGCACCGCACGCTCGCCTGAAGATGCGGGACGGTCAAACATCTATGACGGCGGGGCTGGCCCCGCCGGGAAAGTCGTTCATCAAGCTTCGGCGTCGTCGTGGGGAATACTGACCGGTCGCGCCGGGACAACGGTGGAGATGGCGTGCTTATAAACCATCTGCGTAACAGTATTCTTCAGCAGGACTACGTACTGATCGAAGGACTCGACCTGCCCTTGCAGCTTGATGCCGTTCACCAGGTAAATGGAAACCGGGATGTGCTCGCGGCGCAAGGTATTCAAAAACGGGTCTTGTAAGAGTTGCCCTTTATTGCTCATGGTGGCACCTATATATTTTGTTATTGCGAGAACTACTCTACTGGAATTTTTCGCCTAGCGCCACCGTGTAGCGCAAGCGCCCGACATGCCTCAATCGCCACCTTACCGGTCGGCGTGGCGACCGCGGTCGGCGTAGGGATTTTTACTCGTGCGAAACTCGACGCGCAATGGTGTGCCACGCAGTTCAAATGCTTCCATAAAAGTGCGTTCGAGATAGCGTTTGTAGGAATCCGGAACGTGATTCAAGGCATTGCCGTGGACCACAATGATGGGCGGATTGTTCCCGCCTTGGTGCGCGAAACGCAACTTTGGGCGAAAGATGCCGTGCCGCGGCGGCTGCTGTTTTTCGACGGCGGCGAGTAAAAGCCGGGTCAGCTTGGGCGTCGGCATCTTGATCATGGACGCGTTATAGGCCATATCTACAGACGCCATGAGCGGATTGATGCCCTCGCCCTTCAAGGCCGATATGAAATGCATTTTTGCGAAGGCGAGAAAGTTCAACTTGCGGGCCAGATCCATCTTGACGCGCTCGCGGCGATACTCATCGACGTCGTCCCATTTGTTAACCGCCACCACCATGGCGCGCCCGGCTTCGACGCAAAAACCGGCAATGTGGGCGTCCTGGTCGGAAATGTCCTGGCTGGCGTCCAGCACCAGCACGACTACATTGGATTGTTCTATGGATTGCAAGGTCTTGATGACCGAGAATTTTTCCACCGTTTCAAAAACGCTGCCCTTGCGCCGCAAACCGGCCGTGTCGATCAAGGTATAAGGCTTACCGCGCCGCTCGAAGGGGATGGCGATAGCATCACGCGTGGTGCCAGGCTGATCGAAAGCGATGACGCGCTCCTCGCCCAGCAGCGTATTGATAAGGGTGGACTTGCCGACATTCGGCCTACCCACCACGGCAATACGCGGCCCCTCGAAACTGGAGAGTTCCTCGTCCTCATCGGGAAAAGGCGCCAGCGCCTCATCGAGCATCTCTTGCACACCGTCGCCATGCGCGGACGAGATCGCCAGAGGCACGCCGCTGCCCAGTTCGTGGAACTCGGCCGCCACCATATTGCGATCCATGCCTTCGGCTTTGTTTACGACCAGCAGCATGGGCCGGCCGCTGCGACGCAAGCGGTCAGCGATGCTTTTGTCCTGTGGCGTCAGACCAACACGACCGTCCACCACGAACAACAGCATATCGGCCTCGGCGATCGCCGCTTCGGCCTGTTGCGCCATTTCAAGCAGGATGCCCTCTTTTGCCGAAGGCTCGAAGCCGCCGGTATCCACGACCAGATAGGGACGCGTACCGAGTCGGCCATGACCGTAGTGCCGGTCACGCGTGAGACCCGGTATGTCCGCCACCAGCGCATCGCGCGACCGGGTGAGGCGATTGAACAACGTGGACTTGCCGACGTTGGGACGGCCGACGATAACGAGTGTGGGTTTCATGCGTGTAGCGGCGCCTCAGTTTGCTGCTTAATTTGCAGTGTAGGCGTAAAGGCCACCACTGCGGGTCTGCACCAGCACGCCTTTGTCGAGTCGCTGCGGTTCGGCGGCGACACCGCCGCCATCGCTGCTGGCGCGCGCAGCGAAGCTACCGTCCTCGGAGCGCAGAAAGTGCACCACGCCTTTATAGTCGCCCACTGCAACCAGATTGCCAACGGCCAGCGGACGACTCAACTGGCGCATGAAAAGCTTGTCCTGCTTCCAAACGCTGGCGCCATTGCTGCGATCCAGCGCATGTACAGCGCCCTTGTCGTCACTGACATAGACATTGCGCGCATCCATATCCAAGCCCGCGGCGGAGGACATTTCGCGCGACCAGAGCGGGCTACCCGAGGCCAGGTCAAAACAGGTGACGCGTCCTTGATAGGCAGCGGCACACACCTCACGGCCGGACACTACTGGCGAGCTGGTGACATCGGCGACGCGCTCCAATTCCGTCGACCCCTTGGGTAAGGCCACCGCGCCCTCCCAAATCGGCGCGCCGTTATTGCTCGCAATGGCCACCAGTTTGCCGCCTGGGAACCCGGCCAGCACCGTCTTGCCTGCAAGGGTTACGCCTACGTTGCTACGCAAGGACAGTGTCGGTACGGAACGCTGATAGACCCAGCGCCGCTTGCCGTCGGCGGTATCGAGCGCGAAGATGCGGTTGTCGCCACTGCGTACTACTACCAGGCCCTCGCCGACTTGCGGCGCGGCCAGCACTTCGGAGCTGACGCGCGTCTTCCACAACGCCTTGCCGGCGTTGTCGTAGGCCAGCACCTCGCCCTTGGGCGTGCCCACCACCACAATGCGACCATCCGAACCCACACCGCCGGAGATCGGCTGATCGGCCTCAATGCGCCATACCTGCCTGCCATCATCGAAGCGCGTCAGATTGCCATTGGCGGCAGCAACATAAACACTATTGCCGACCACCGCGGGCGACAGCACAAAGTCACCGGCACCCCCGATACTGGCCTGCCATAGCGTCGGCACATCTGCGCTGGCCTTGATCGGCTCCAGCTCGGCCGGCTTTATCTTGGGGCTACTGGCGAACCAGTTAACCGGGTTGGCCTTTTCGACCACCGACTCCATAGTCGAACAGGCCGACAGGATCGCGCAGCTTGCGACAAGATAGGCGGTACGCATCATTTTTCCCCTAAGGCGTCGAGCTTCATTTGCAGCAGTTCACGATAGTTCGCTTCGCGCGGCGCCTTCAGTGCGTCCAACTTGGCAAGCGCAGCCTGATAGGCGGCGCGGGCTTCGGGCTTCTTGGCCTGGGTGGCGAGGATGTCGCCCTTCAGCTCGGCGTAGCGCGGTACAAAGGCCGGGTCGGACGGTATCTCCAGCAGCTTCAGCGCCTCGTCGGGCGCCTTGTCGTCGAATAGCACATGGGCCAAGCGCAGACGGGCCAGATCGCGCAAACCGGTATCAGATGCCTTGTCCACCACCCACTGCAACTGCGTCTTGGCGGAAGCCAGATCACCTGCATCGAACTGCAAACGCGCCGACATCAAGGCTGCCATCGCGGCATAAGTAGTGCCAGGGAATTTTTCGAGCAGTTCGCCCGCCGCTTCACGCGCCTTTTTAGCGTCGTGAGCCGCAGCGGCTTTTTGCACGGCGGCGTAGATGACCGTCGCCTGCTCCGCCTGACTGCGCTGATAACGACCCCAGAATTGCCATCCGGCCACACCGATGATAACCACCAACGACGCGGCCACGACGATGTTGCCGTACATGCGCCACCAGGTTTTCAGTTCGGAAATCTGCTCCTGCTCTTCCAAATCATAGGTCGCCATTATCTTCTTCCCCAAAAAGCAAATTGCCGACTTCGTCGACGAGTGAATCAAGTACCACGGTTGTTTGTTCCTTTGCTTCGCGCAAGGGTTTGATGGTCGCCGCACCGGCCGCAACCTCGTCTTCACCAACGATGACCGCCAGCATGGCGCCTGAGGCGTCGGCGCGCTTCATTTGCGATTTGAAGCTGCCACCGCCGCAATGCAATACGACATCGAACGCCGCATCTCGAAGCTGTTCCGCTAGCCGGAAGGCCAAGCTCTGCGCTGCCGCGCCCTGATGGATGACATACACGTCCGGCGCTGCCCTGGCGATATGCTCGGCCTCCGCGCCATGTTCTTCACGTAACAGCGCGATAAGCCGCTCCACACCCATGGCGAAACCGCAAGCAGGCGCGGGTTTGCCGCCAAGTTGCTCGACCAAACCATCATAGCGTCCGCCGGCGCAGACCGTTCCCTGCGCACCCAGCTTGTCCGTCACGAATTCGAACACGGTGAGATTGTAGTAATCTAGGCCGCGCACCAGACGCGGATTGATACGGAAAGGAATGCCGGCGTTCTTGAGCACCGCCTGGACGCCGCCAAAATGCGCCAGCGACTCATCGCCGAGAAAATCGATGAGCTTGGGTGCGCCCTCAATCATGGCTTGCATCGCCGGATTCTTGCTATCAAGGATACGCAAAGGATTGGTATGGAGGCGACGCTGTGCGTCAGCGTCCAGCAGTTCGCCATGCGACTCCAGATAGGCGATCAGTTTGGCGCGATGCGTGGCGCGCTCCTCGCTGCTGCCCAGCGAATTGATCTCAAGCCGGATGCCCGTCAGACCGAGGTCGTCCCATAGGCGGACACACATGAGGATGTGCTCTGCATCGATATCGGGGCCAGCATAGCCCAAGGCCTCAATACCAAACTGATGAAACTGGCGATAACGGCCTTTCTGGGGCCGCTCGTGACGGAACATCGGGCCGCCATACCAAAGGCGCTGCGGGCCGCCATAAAGCAGATTGTGCTGTATGACTGCGCGCACGCAGGAAGCTGTGCCCTCCGGGCGCAAGGTCAGGGGTTCGCCGTTAAGAGAGTCCACAAAGGAGTACATCTCTTTCTCAACGATATCCGTGACAGCGCCAATGGCGCGCGCAAAAAGCGGCGTCGGTTCGACCATGGGCATGCGGATGGGACGATAACCGTAGGCGCGCAACCAAGCGCGTACGGTGTCTTCGAACTCCTCCCACAGCGCTGCTTCGTCAGGCAGGATGTCATTCATGCCGCGTACGGCTTGAATCGTGTCGCTCATTGAAAACCCTTTAGCCGCTGATAACGCGGATGAGCGCGAATAATTTCTGTAACCAACAAAAATCCGTGATCACCCATCCAGACTGCGGCCTATATCCTTTTTTCGTAATGTGTAGCAACGTAGTGATCGACAATCGCCTTGAATTCCGCTGCGATGTTGTCACCCTTCAAGGTCACGGTCTTTTCGCCGTCCACGAAGACCGGCGCGACCGGTGTCTCGCCAGAACCCGGCAGACTGATACCGATATTGGCGTGTTTGCTCTCGCCCGGCCCGTTCACGACGCAGCCCATCACGGCTAGCGTCATGTTTTCAACGCCGTTGTAGCGCAATCGCCACTCCGGCATTTTTTCGCGCACATGGGCCTGGATACCCTGCGCCAGTTCCTGGAACACCGTGCTGGTGGTGCGGCCGCAACCGGGGCAAGCCGCCACCAGCGGCGTGAACGCACGCAAGCCCAAGGTTTGCAGTATCTCTTGCGCGACAATCACTTCGCGCGTGCGATCGCCGTTCGGCTCCGGCGTCAGCGAGACGCGGATGGTGTCACCCAGGCCTTCCTGCAGCAGCACGGCCATGGCGGCTGTTGAGGCGACGATGCCTTTTGAACCCATGCCCGCTTCGGTCAGGCCGAGGTGCAGCGGGTAGTCGCAGCGGCGCGCCAGTTCTCGATATATCGCGATGAGGTCTTGCACGCCGCTCACTTTGCAAGACAGCACAATAGCATCGCCGGGCAGCCCCAGCGCTTCAGCCTGTGCCGCGCTCTCTAGCGCTGACGTGATCATGGCCTCGCGCATGACCTCAACCACGTCTTTAGGTTGGGGTCGTTGGGCATTTTCGTCCATGATGCGCGCCAGAAGAGCCTGATCGAGGCTGCCCCAGTTCACACCGATGCGCACCGGTTTGCCGTAGCGCGCGGCGAGTTCGACGATTTGCGCGAACTGGTCATCGCGCTTGGCGCCGCGGCCCACATTACCCGGGTTGATACGCAGCTTATCCAACGCCTCGACGCAAGCGGGATTCTCCGTCAGCAGTTTGTGACCGTTAAAATGGAAGTCGCCTACCAAAGGCACGCTGACATTCATTTGCTGAAGCCGTTCGCGTATCTGCGGCACGGCGCGCGCGGCTTCCTGGCTATTCACCGTGATGCGCACGATCTCGGAGCCGGCGCGCGCCAGCTGCGCCACTTGTATCGCCGTCGCCACCTCATCCGCCGTGTCCGTGTTGGTCATCGACTGCACGACGACGGGATGCGCACCGCCAACCGACACACCACCCACCCGCACGCTACGCGTTTTGCGGCGGGCCAGCAGACCATTGCCGGTGTTCTTAGCCATATCCATGGAGAAACTAATCCAGAGTCAGTCGTGCGACTTCCACGCGTGTATGCGGCCGCAGATCGATCTGTTGCTCGTCATACTCTAGCCGAACATTGGCCGCATTGCCGACCGCCAGCTGGAAAGGCGAGCTACCAACTAATGTCCGCACGCTGCCTTTGGGGTTCAATTGCGAAATCAGCGTCCGCCCGGACGCGTCTTTCACCTCGACCCATGAGTCACCATCAAAAAAGAACGAGAGGCGATGTTCGCCCGGTTTGAGTGGCACCACCTCGACAGGCGTCGCTACCGAACTGTCAGTAGCCGCACCTTGCACAGCCGCTTCGTCAGGTGGCTGCGTAAGCGACGGCTCAATGCTAGGTTGCACCACTTCTGGTTGCATCACTACCGGAACCGCACTACCGTTCGAGGCGCTCGGCGCATCTTTGCCTAGCCCGAGCAGGCCTTCGACATCGATGACATCGAAATAGAGCACCAGGGCGACGACCAGCAGTACGACTACCGCCAACAGCGCGACGCGCGATCCCTTATTCCCCTCACGGTCATAGGCACTGGGCATGCGTATGCCGGAACCCGAAGGCACACTCAACTCCTCCACGGGCAAGGCCGTTCTTGCTTCAAGCGCGGCTAGCGGTTCAGCCGGATCGATCTTGAGCAGCTTGGCATAGTTGCGAATGAAGCCGCGTATGAAGGTTGCACCAGAAAGGCGCGAATAGTCTTCCATTTCCACCGCCTCAACCTGGCGCGGGCTCATTTTCAGCGACGCACCGACGTCTTCCAAGGTCATGCCGCGCGCCTCGCGAATGCGACGCAGCAACGTGCCAGGCCCGGGTGCTTCCGTCGGCACCGCCTCGGCGGTCACCATTGGTTCAGCTTGCGTGTCTTCTGCCTGGGTCACTCAAATTTTCCTTGCATCAATGCCTGATGCTGAGGCGTGCCGGCGAAGCCGCGCCGCAACTGCGACGCATAACTAGCCTCGGCCGACCGGTCGCCGAGCTTGCGCTCTATACGCAGTGCCAGCCAGAGCGATTCGGCATTAGGTGGGTTAAGTCGCATCACTTCGGCGACATATTTGCGTGCGATAGCGTAATCACCCCGCCGATAGAGCATATCAGCAAGATGGAATATCGCTTGCGCATTGCTGGCGTCGGCCTGCGCCGCGCGCTGAAAATATTCCTCAGCGCCCTTCTCATCTTTCAAACGCAATGCGCACAAGCCCGCGTTGGTATAAGGCTTGGTGGGCGTTTTGTAGAGCGGATTCCGTGCGGACAACATGAAAAGCTGCAAGGCTTCATTTTCGCGCCCACTCTGGCATAGCAACCAGCCATAGTTGTTAGCAATTTCCGGATCCCCCGGCGCAAGGCGTGAAGCGCGCTCGAAATTATCTTGCGCCTGCGGCATTTCGCGCAGGTACAGGTGTATCAAGCCGAGCAAATTGTAACCCGGCGCGTAGTTGGGGTCGGAATCTAGCGCAATGCGCGCTTCCTGCGAGGCAATCTGCATATTTCCGGCCTGGTAGTACAGCGTACCCAGCTCGGTATGAGTCTTGGCACGACCTTGCGCGCTACCGACCGAGGCCTGCTGCGAAACCGGAACCTCGGCGTCTTTTTTTGGAACAGGGCGACCGCCACCGGCACAAGCGCCAAGAAATAAGGCGAAACCAAACGACAATGCTAAGGCTAATGTGATTCGTTTCAAGATGCGATCTCCGCGATGGGTATGGTGCGTTTTTGCCGGCGTTGCGTACGGTCGCGCACCTGCCCGGCAAGCTGGCCACAGGCGGCATCGATGTCATCGCCGCGCGTTTTCCGCGTGGTCGTGACGATCTGCGCGCCCATCAAGATATCGGCGAAGCGCCGCACGCGAGTCGCGGGCGAGCACTTGAAACCGGAGCCGGGAAACGGATTGAAAGGAATCAGATTGAACTTGCACGGCACGTCGCGCACCAGGCGTATCAACTCCTGCGCATCCGCATCGCTGTCATTCACCCCATCCAGCATGACGTATTCAAACGTCACGAAATCTCGCGGCGCTTTTTCCAGATAATGACGGCAGGCCGCCAACAATTGCGCCAACGGATACTTGCGGTTGATCGGCACCAGCTCGTCGCGCAATGCATCGTTGGGGGCATGCAGCGACACCGCCAGCGCCACCGGGCAAGCATCGCGTAAGCGCTCTAAGGCAGGCACCACGCCGGAGGTCGACAGAGTCACACGGCGACGCGACAAGCCATAGGCGTTGTCGTCCAGCATGAGCGTCAAGGCGGCGACCACATTGTCGAAGTTCGCCAAAGGCTCGCCCATGCCCATCATCACGACGTTGGTGATGATGCGACCGTCTTCTTCGCCATCTGGGCTCTTGCTGCGTTCGCTGCGGAAATCACCCAGCGCCTTTTTCGCCCACCACAATTGGCCGATAATCTCGGCTGTGGTGAGATTGCGATTAAAACCTTGCTTGCCCGTCGAGCAAAAAGCGCAGTCCAACGCACAACCCGCCTGGCTGGAGATACACAAGGTGCCACGATTGTCTTCCGGTATGAAGACACATTCAACCGCGTTGCCATTGCCAACATCGAGCAACCACTTGCGCGTGCCATCCGAAGCAGTCGAATCGCGCAACACCTGCGGCACGCGCACTTCGGCGATCTCGGTCAGACGTTCACGCAATTCCCTCGCGACATCGGTCATGCGCGTGAAATCATCCTCCCCGAACTGATGCAGCCAGCGCAACACCTGCTTGGCGCGGAAGGGCTTTTCGCCCATCTCGGCGAACCAGGCTGTTAGCCCTTCGGCATCGAAATCGAGGAGGTTGATCGTCATGCTAGCGAGACGGTTTGGCGCGAATTAACGCGCATAGACTTCCATCGTCGGAAAGAAGTAGGCGATTTCAGCCGCCGCTGTTTCCGGCGCATCAGAACCATGCACTGCGTTGGCATCAATGCTTTCGGCGAAATCGGCACGGATGGTTCCCGGCGCAGCCTTTTTCGGATCGGTGGCGCCCATCAACTCACGATTCTTGGCAATCGCGTCCTCGCCTTCCAGTGCCTGAATCATGACCGGGCCGGAAATCATAAATTCGACCAGATCCTTGAAGAAAGGGCGTTCACGATGCACTGCATAAAAGCCTTCGGCTTCGGTGCGGGAGAGATGCTTCATCTTTGACGCGACGATCTTCAAGCCGTTCGTCTCGAAGCGCGAATAAATCTTGCCAATCACGTTCTTGGCGACAGCATCGGGTTTAATGATAGACAGGGTACGTTCAACAGACATCTAAAGCTCCAAAATCAAAGAGTTGTAAGGGAAACAGCAATATCGCGTTTAACGCGTTATTTTATCAGCAAAAATCACCCCTGTCCCCGGCGCAAAGTCGCAAAACACAAAGCCCGGCCGGAGCCGGGCTTTGTGGGCTAGGTCACTGCTGTTACATGACGCCCAGGGCCTTGGGTAGCCACAGCGACAACGGCGGCCAATAAGTCACCAGAATCAGGAAACCCAACATCGTAAGAAGCCAGGGCCACACGGCGATGGTCAACTCGGTAATGCCCATCTTGGTAATGCCACTTGCCACGTAGAGGTTGAGGCCCACCGGCGGGTGGCACATGCCGACTTCCATATTGACGGTTATGAGTATCCCAAAATGCACTGGATCGATGCCCAGCTTCATCGCCACCGGAAACAGGATGGGCGCCATGATGAGCACTATTGAGGAAGGCTCCATGACATTACCGGCGAGTAGAAGCAGCACATTAACGACCAGCAGGAAGGCGATCGGCCCCAGCCCCTTGCCTATCATCCAGTCCGCCATAACCTGCGGTATCTGCTCCGAAGTCAGCAGAAAAGAAAACAGCACCGCGTTGGTGATGATGTAGAGCAACATGGCGCTCATGTTGGCCGAATCGATCAGCACTTTGGGCACTTTCCTGAGGCTCATATCCTTGTAGACGAAGACCGCGACGATAAAGGCATATACAGCGCTCATCGCGGCGGCCTCGGTCGGCGTGAACACACCCGTGTAGATGCCGCCCATCACAACGACAATCAACAACAAACCCCACATACTGTCGCGAAAGGCTTTAAGCCTAACGCCCCAGGTGGCCTTAGGCATGCGTGGGTAGCCGCCTTTGCGCGCTTTCCACCACGTAGTGAGGCCCAACAGAAAAGCCAGCGCCAGACCTGGCACGATGCCCGCCATGAACAGCGCGCCGACCGAGGTATTGGTCGACACCGAATACATCACCATCACGATAGACGGCGGAATTAGGATGCCCAGCGCGCCGGAAGTGGTAATCACGCCGGCGCCGAAACGCTTGGGAAAACCTTGCTTCAACATCGCCGGCAGCAATATCGAGCCTATGGCAACCACGGTCGCGGGGCTGGACCCAGATACCGCGGCGAACAGCGCACAAGCCATCACGCCGGCCAAACCCAAACCGCCATGCCAGTGGCCGACCATTGAGGTGGCGAAATTGATCATGCGTTTAGCGACGCCGCCGTGGGTGAGAAAATTGCCGGCGAGGATGAAGAACGGGATCGCCATGATTTCGAACTTCTCAATGCCGGTGAATAACTTCAGCGCTACGGCCTGGACCGGCACGTCGGTCATCGCAAAGAGAAAGGTTAACACCGTCAGACCGAGCGAAATCGACACTGGCATGCCGGTCAACATCAGCACAAAGAGCAATACAAAGATGATCAGCGCATTCATTGCCGATCTCCTTGCTTGACGTTAAGTGGATGCAAGTTATCTTCGAGGTTGTACGGAATGATGTCTTCGTTAGTGACCTCTTCAATACCTTCAACAAAGCCGTGATCGTGATGCGGCAACTGTCCCGTGCGCCAGAACCAGGTGGCCACCTGCAGGAAGCGAAAACACATGAGGTAAGAGCCAAGCGGAATCGCCATATAGACGATCCACATCGGTACTTCCAGGTCGGCGGATACCTGTTCCGTCTGCGACATATGCCAAACGAAATTAACGCCCAAGGTGCCGACTATGCCGGTGAATGTGGCGCCTGCAAGCAAGCCAAACATTACAAACATGGTTCTATTTTTGGCGCCCATGCGATTGATCAGTACATCGACCCCCACATGGATACCCGTGCGTACGCCGTAAGCCGCACCGAACTTCGCCATCCATACGAACATATAGATGCAAAGCTCTTGCGCCCAGCCAACGTGCACCGTTAGCAACCAGTCCTGGAAAGCGGGCACTGGTATGTTAGAAGAATAGCGATGCACAACGGCGATGAAAATAACCAATGTCGCCGCCCCCATCAGAAAGGCGATCAGCCATTCCTCTAGATGGTCGAGAGCCCTGAGCATAACTTTCCCCCAAATAGACGCCGGACGCTTGGACGCGCTGGGCGAGCGAAGCGCCCGGCCAACTGCCGGTTACTGCTTGCTAGGATCGTAGCCGGTTTCCTTATACACCGCTTGGATCAGATCCTTGCCTATCCGGCTCTCCATGTCGGTATGAACCTTGACGAGCGCTTTTTTCCATTCGGCCTTTTCCGCAGCCGTCAGGGAAATGATCTGCGTCTTTCCTGATTTCTTGACGAACTCCAGGTCTTCGTCGTTCTTTCTCTTGGCGATATCGTTGGCATATTTAGTGGCGTCCTTCATGGCACTATCCAGCGCCGTGCGAATATCCGCCGGCAGACCGTCCCAGAATTTTTTGTTGACAATGACCGCATAGCCCAGATAGCCATGATCGGACAGTGTCATGAATTTCTGCACTTCATGCATCTTTTGCGTGTAGAAATTCGAGACCGGATTTTCCGTGCCATCGACCACCCCGGTTTGTAGCGCCTGATAGACCTCGGAGAACGCCAGGCCTTGCGGATTGGCGCCCAAAGCACGCATTTCGGACTCGAGCACTCGGGAGCCTTGTTGAACGCGCATCTTGAGTCCGCGGAAATCGCCAGGTACGCGCAGTGCCTTGTTGGCGCTCATCTGCTTGAAGCCGTTGTCCCAGTAGGCGAGCCCCAGTATGCCCTTCGACTCCAGCTTGTTTAACAACTGCTGACCGATCGGACCTTGGGTGATTTTATGTAAATCCTTGTAGTCATCGAAAATGTAGGGAAGGTCGAACAATTCAAACTCCTTCACCCCTAGCGGACCGAATTTCGCCAGTGACGGAGCCAGCATCTGCACCGAGCCAAGCTGCAGCGCTTCGAGTTCTTCCTTGTCTTTGTACAACTGGCTATTAGGATAAACCTCGACCTTGACGCGGCCCTTGGTGCGTTCTTCGGCCAGTTTTTTGAAGTGGTCGGCGGCGTTGCCTTTGGGCGTATCGACCGCCACTACATGGCTAAATTTGATGACGATGGGTTGTTGAGCCGAAGTGGCGGCCGAACTGGCCAGTGCGAAGATGCCGAACAACAATGAATGCAGTTTCATTTTTCTCCTCCTCCAGTGAAAAGAAACGTCGCAATGCCTGCTTCGCTGGCACTCCAGTTGGAGCGTCGCGCATTCTGGGCAAAACCACAAGTATTAGACGTTACGAGGCTTGCTCCCAGCTTACAAGCCAACCGGGTTCGCCCGACTCACATTGGTATTGGCAGTCTGTGCCCACGCCAGGCACCCAGACCAAATCATCCTTGACCCACAACAACGGTAGCGCTGTGCGCTCCCAAGGGGGGATGCCAAATTCTTGCAGGAGTTTCTTGAGGGTACGGCGCGGGCGCCGGCAGTCCGGCTGTAAGCGTTCGCCGCCGCCACGACTGGTTATTGAAACCTGCGTACTGACCAGCTTTTTCTGGCTGATGCCCTCGCCTACTACCGCCTTGAAACTAAGCCAACACGCGCCCCATCGGAGCGTCGCTTCGCCTTGCCACGCCAGAGTGCAAGGGGGCGGCTCCAACCGCTGCACCAGCCAGACCTCGCCGCGAAACGCATGCAACGTCCGACCGTCCACATCAAAGGCAAGTTGCCGATCAACAGCCGCCGTGCGTATCTGCCGCGCCATTTCCGCCAATCGCACTGTGTCCGGCATGCGCAAGCCCTCGCGCCTAAGCACATGCCGCAGCAAATTACGGGCACGCACCTCTTCCAGTTTGGCGAATTCAGCGATCACGATACGTCCATCGAGCAGCACCGCGCTCGCATCGATCTGGGCCAGCGACTCGAGCAGCGCGGCGGCTTCGGTGAAGTGGGTTGCCGCTCTTGAGAGCACGACGTCGCAAGCCGGAAAGCGTTCACGCAAGCGCGGAAAAATCTCATGTCGCAGAAAGTTGCGCGCATATCGCGGATCGCGATTGCTCTCATCATCGACCCAAACAAGGTTCGCATCACGCGCATAGGTTTCAAGCTCTGCGCGTGATACATCGAGCAACGGTCTCAGTAAGCGCAACTGCCCTCCTCCCTGCACACTGCGCGTGAGAGGCATGGCAGACGCACCGCTGACACCACTGCCACGCAACAGGTTTAACAGCAAGGTTTCGGCCTGATCATCGCGATGATGGGCCAGCACCAACCAGTCCGCCTCCTGGCGAGCATAAGACTGGTAGCGTGCGCGGCGCGCAGCGGCCTCGGTACCTTCAGACGCGAGGTCATCTACACACACGTGCTCGGCGCGAAAGGGCACATGCCAACTCTCGCAAAGCTGGCTGGCGAACTTCAGCCAGTCGTCAGCATTCGGACTTAGTCCATGGTGGACATGCAGCGCTGCAAGGCGGAAGCCCAGTTCAGATTGGAGCGTCGTGAGTGTATGCAGGAGTACAACGGAATCCAGGCCACCCGACAGGCCAACAACGAAGCGGTCACCGGCTCTCACGAACTGCCGGAGGCGTGTCGCCACTCGCTCCGCTAGCTTAACGGACGGCTTGTTCCTTGAACTTGCCATAGCCCAGCACGCGCTCGAATCGTTGCGAGATCAGCTCGGCGGGCGAGAGGTCGCCCACCTGACGCAGCGCATCCTGGAGCGCCTTTTTGAGCGACTGAGCCATGGCGCGGTGATCGCGGTGGGCGCCCCCCAGAGGTTCGTTGATGATGCGATCAATCAAGCCGAGCGTTTTCAAGCGCGCGGCGGTGATGCCCATTGTTTCGGCCGCCTCGGGCGCCTTGTCGGCGCTTTTCCACAAAATGGAAGCGCAGCCTTCTGGAGAAATCACGGAATACGTGGCGTACTGAAGCATATTGACGACATCGCCCACCGCGATCGCCAATGCACCACCCGAGCCGCCTTCACCGATAACGGTGCAAATGAGGGGCACCTTCAATTCCGCCATCACATACAGATTTCGACCTATGGCTTCCGACTGACCACGCTCTTCAGCGTCGATACCCGGATAGGCGCCAGGTGTATCCACGAAGGTGACGACCGGAATGCCAAACTTCTCCGCCAAACGCATCAGACGGAGCGCCTTGCGATAGCCCTCAGGACGCGGCATACCAAAATTGCGGAGGATCTTTTCCTTCGTGTCGCGACCCTTTTGATGACCGATCACCATGACCGACTGGCCGTTGAAGCGCGCCAATCCGCCTACTATGGCATGATCGTCGGCGAAACTGCGGTCGCCATGCAGTTCTTCAAACTCCGTGAAGATGTGCTGAGCGTAATCCAGCGTATAAGGGCGCTGTGGATGGCGCGACACCATAGCGATCTGCCAGGGCGTCAGTTTGGCGTAAATATCCTTGGTGAGGGCCTGACTCTTCGCTTCAAGACGGTTGATCTCCTCGGAGATATCCACGGCCGAATCGTCCTGCACATAGCGCAACTCTTCTATCTTTGTTTCAAGCTCGGCGATGGGCTGCTCGAATTCGAGGAAAGTCGTTTTCATCCGCTGCCATTGAATTTGTAAAGTCGGCCATTTTACCGGATTCGCCTTGGTTCTAGCGTCTCCAAAAAGCAAAAGCCCTCACGAGGAGGGCTTTTGCTTTTGTAGTTAGTCTGACGATGACCTACTTTCTCACGGGCAATCCGCAATATCATTGGCGCGGAGTTGTTTCACGGTCCTGTTCGGGATGGGAAGGGGTGGGACCAACTCGCTATGGTCGTCAGACTTTAGG
>Ga0209181_10001090_pt1 | contig 48415 bp, 44 predicted proteins | sample MAT05_FD_187208 | JGI IMG/M metagenome (GOLD analysis project Ga0209181, IMG submission 187208) | Freshwater microbial communities from Lake Fryxell liftoff mats and glacier meltwater in Antarctica - MAT-05 (SPAdes) (version 2) | ecosystem: Environmental > Aquatic > Freshwater > Ice > Liftoff... | reverse complement strand
ACTGACGCAACAGACCCTGACTGAGTTGGAACAACAGATTCACAGACTCCCCAATCTTCCCAAGTGGTTTGTGGAAATTACAGGTAACTCACTTAACCATTGGATCATCTTTTTTGTGGAGTTCTCTAACCGGAAGGGCGAAGCATCCGGGACAGGACTTTCTGGTCAATTCAAAGGCTGATCCGCCGGATGCTAAGTGCGAAGCACACGCTACGCGAACGCCCCTACGGAGACTTCGGGATGGTTTTATGATTGGAAATTCCTTAGCCAATTTTCAATAGTTCGACATCAAAAACCAGGGTGGCGTTGGCAGGAATTACGCCTCCGGCTCCCCGTGCCCCATAACCGAGGTCTGACGGAATGATCAGCTTACGCCGACCGCCTACTCGCATGGAGCCAACCCCTTCATCCCAGCCTTTGATGACTTGACCAGTGCCAATTCTGAATTGGAACGGCTGTCCTCGATCGCGGGAGCTATCAAATTTGGTGCCATTCTCCAGGGTGCCCGTGTAGTGAACAAACACCGTTTGTCCCGTCTTTGGCACCACGCCTGTGCCTTCTTTCAATTCAACGTACTTCAGACCGGAGGGCGTTGTAGTTACTTTTTCGGGGGTTGCTTTCGCTTCGTCTGTAGAATTAGTGGATGGGCGATCGGGCACTGCTGACTCAGACATGGCGAAGGCGATCGAACCCGCAGCGATCGGCTGAGATAACTCGCCTGCATTAGCTGTGACTTGCTCCCCTGTTACCTGAGCAATCAGCAAGATCAGGCAGCAGACCACCATAACCCCGACAGAGATTAAAATACTTTTCACAATCTATCCTCTCTTTAGATCTAACTAAAACGTAGTTTACTCTAAACCCGTTTCCCCTAGTGCCAGAGTTTGTTTTCCATATCCCTGACTTGTCGCTCTAGGCGATCGATTCGTCCGCGCAGTTCATCCAATTCAGATTGCCGGGGCACGCCCATATCCTGCATGAGGTTGCGGAGTTGTCGCTGCATTTGGGTTTCCAGATTCCCCTGCTCTGATTTGATCTGCTGAGTCAGGTCGTCTACAAAGCTTTTTGCCTGCTCAGAGTTAAGTTTCCCATCCTTTACCCAGTCGTCGCCAACTTCTTTCAACTTTTCTGCGACTAAAGATGTTGTCCCGACTCCTAGCATGAGGAGTTGCTTCATGATGTTGCTGCTGTCCATAGTTCCTTTCCCACCACTTAATTTTTGGCTGCCTGCTTGGTCTGCTTCTATTGTGTCAAATTTGGTGGAAGGCTAGGGCATCCTGGAGCTACACAAAGGAGTTTATTTGTGTAGTTCTTGTTTGTGCAATCCTTGATAAAGAAGATTCCAGACTGCGGTGAGTTTACGTTGTAGATAGGGCCCCAAGCCTTTACGGGTTTTGCCGAATTTGTAGAAGAACAAAATATCGACAACATCTTCTAAGCTCAAAGGCTGTAAATAGCTGACAAATCGATCGACGAGTTCATCTGTATCTTGCAAATATTTTTTGATGCCCATACGTTCTGACAAATTCCATTGGGTGCGGAAAACGGCATACATTTCGCGCTGATAGGCTTGGAAGTCTGAGGTTTGGTGATTCAGGTGGCGCTGAATGTGGTGAGCCGCGATCGTTGCACTGTGCATGGCGTGCCTAATGCCTTCGCCACCCAAGAAATTGACCGTGGAAACCGCATCTCCGATCGCCACTACCCGATCGCGGTAGTAAACATCCTGCAACTGGCTGCAATAGCGCAGGGTGGCACCGTGAATGTCCAAAATTTTGTAGGTTTGGGGTTTAAGGTAGTCGTGGAGTAGGAGTTCAATCGATCGCTTCAACGGCACCTCCTCGCTGACGATCGTGTGTTTCAGCCGCAGTGCCCCTGCCCCGACCTTCAGGCGATTGGGTTCCATGGGAAACACCCAACTGTACCCCTTGGGAATCCACTTGTGTCCGAGCAAAAACGTGAGGGCATTGGCGTGGGTTTGATAGCACTCTACATCCACTTCAATGAGGTATTCCAGTCCTGTGCCGCTGATGAAGGGCGGTTTGTCCCGCTCCCTGGCATACATCACGGCTCTAGCGGGGCCCGTCGCATCCACGAGAATTTTTGTCTTCACTGTCACTTCTGCTGGTTGCGATCGGGATTTGAGGGTGACCATCAGGCTTTGCTCCTCATAAACATGGCGCAGATACTGACACCCCATCCACACGTCGCCACCAGCTTGCCTCACTGTATCGGCTAAAAATTCTCGTAATTTGGTAAAGTCCAAAACGGCTCCTAAGGGCTGCTGCGACTCCCATTTGCCCGTGTTATGGGAGCTAACGACAACTAATTTTTGCCAAAAGCTGCCCACAACGCTGTCGGGAAGTCGATAGGTTTGTAGGGTTTCCAAGGGCGTGCCAGCGCTAGAAAAGCTATTGATGGCAAAGTCTGGCGATCGTTCTACCAGCAAAATCTGGACTCCAGCTTCCGCCAAGAGCCGAGCGCAGTGTCCCCCGGCTGGCCCTGCGCCAACGATCACAACATCAAAGGTTTCCATTATCGATCGAGTATGTCTTATGGTTAGTATGCGCCAAATGATGAACGAGACCCTGAAATAGGAGCGATCGAATGTCCTTGCAAGCCATTACCGTTTTACCAGAAACAGGTCAGCCCCCGACTGGACTCATTGTGCTGCTGCATGGGTGGGGATCGAATGCTTTGGATGTGAATGCCCTGGCTACGTTGCTGAAGTTGCCGACCTGCGAAATGATCTTTCCCAATGCTCCCTTGCCGCACCCCTCCACGATCGGTGGCAGGATGTGGTACGCCTTCCCCGATCGCTACAGCTTTCAAAGCACTGAGGGACTTGAGCGCCAGGCAGATTTAGCCAGTAGTGCCAGACTTTTGACCGATTGGATCAAAGCATTGCCTGAGCAGACAGGGGTGCCTCTGTCTCGCACGATTTTGGGGGGCTTTTCCCAAGGCGGAGCGATGACATTGCAGGTGGGAACAGCGTTGCCTTTAGCGGGGCTGATGGTGCTGAGTGGCTATTTGCACACTCCTATTCAGTCAGAAAATTTTCAGGCTTCCCGTCTGCTTGTGGTACATGGCAGGCAAGATCAAGCAGTGCCCTTGGTGGCGGCTCACCAAGCCCGCGATCGGTTGCTGGCATTAGGGGCAAAGGTGGATTATCGCGAATTGGACATCGGGCACGAGATTCCGCCAGTTGTAGTGGATTTGATGCGATCGTTCATTATTGATGTTTTCGATAAAAATGAGGTCTAGTGGTCTGTCAAGAGTGATTTTGTGGGTTGAAAACCCCAAAATCACAACCCCTTACCAATCCCAGACTCACAAATTGAAACCTGACAAACCACTAGTGCAGGTTGGTAGAAATAACTGAGCAGCTATCAACTCAAAACTCAAAACTCAAAACTCAAAACCAGCTTTATGCCGCGCTGCATTGGGAACACGACGTAAGTCTGGGTTCCGAGCCATCCGACCCTTGGGGGTGATCCCCCAAACCCCCTTCTGGGGGACGAGACGCTTCCCCCAGACCCCCTCCGAAGGTGTTAATTGTGGGAGGAATGGAGCGCTTCGCTTTGCTAGGCTTTAGCGTCGATGTTGCCCCTGGATTTGTTATAGGTTAATTGTGGGAGGAATGGAGCGCTTCGCTTTGCTAGGGATGCAAAGGTTATTCGATCGCCTAGCGTCACCTGGTTTTGATAACTGAGCAGCCATCAACTCAAAACTCAAAACTCAAAACTCAAAACAAACCTCCTGCCATGCTGCCTTAGCCTCAGTGTTACCACGTCCTTAGCCAACGCCGAGCGGTTAATTCGATGGGAGAGAGGGGCAAGCCCAAGTAGACGGGCAACCAGAAGAGAAAGGCGAGTGCAATTAGAAACAGGATCGTCACTGCCACAATGCGAGTTGTGCGATCGGGACTGGTTAACCAGCGATCGACAAACCACGCCAAACCCAGGGACGCAAAGACAGAGGCTCCCATGTAGTGATAGAGGAAGGTGCAGCGCGTCACCCGCACCCAAGGCAGCAGATTGGCGGCATAGTTGGCCAGCAGATACACCGGAACCCCCAATTCCATGACCGAGAGCGAAGGCAAGCCTGCAAGTTCAACACTGGGCTGCTTGGCAACTAGGCGTGCTTGCACCACCCGCCAAACCATCACGAGCAAGAGAAAAATCGCGGCGGTAGAGAGCCACCACAGGAACGGGTTGCCCATGGCATGAACGTCGTAGATCAGTTTGACTTCGCTGGCTGGAATGGCAGGTTTGACGGGAACAATGTCTAGCCGATCGCGGGCCGTTTCATAAAAATAGAGGACGGGGCGAATCATGCCCAACCAGCTATACCAAGAGGAACAGTAGGGATGCACTGAAGTGGTATTGCCGCCTACGCGCTCGTGGTAGAGCAAGATTTGGCGCTGCACTTCCCAAAAATCAAATTCTGGGTTGAGTTGGATATGGGGAATCCAAATGATGCTGTAGAGCAAGAAAGGAATGGCTCCAAAATAGAAGCCAATCGCGATAGGATTCATTCGCCGCAGCTTATCCAGCGATCGGGTAACAGGAATGTCTGCCTCTCGCCCCAAACCCAATAGTTTGATTCCCCACGCACAAATCCACAAAAAACAGGCACCCAAGAGAAACCAAAGTCCATTCCACTTAATGGAGGCTGAGGCCCCAAAGCACAACCCCGACAGCACAAACCAAAGGGCAGGACGATCGCGCCACCCCCTCCCTCGCTCTCCAATTCTCTCCAACCCCAGCAGCAAGCACCATTGCCCCAGCAGCCCAAAAATGACCAAGTAGACATTATTCAAGGCATAGCGGGATTCCACCAAGAACAAGCCATCGAGGGCGGCAAACAATCCGGCAATCAAGGCAAAGCGGTGGCGATGGCTGAGTTGATAGGCCAACCCAGCGACGACGAGGGGAATCAAAGACCCGGTGAAGGCAGTGAGCCAGCGATAGCTGATGGGGGACAGGGGCGAACCCGCTAAGTTGTTCTTGGGACTGTCTGCGCCAAAGGTGTGTTCACCAATCCAGATTCCCAGCGCAATCAAATATTTACTGAGGGGAGGATGCCCGTCGAAAAAGGGGGTTTGAGTGAGGTAGTTGTTGGCGAATTTAACGTAGTACACTTCGTCGAAGACAAAGGTGTTAAATCGACCCAAGCCCCAAAACCGTAGGGCGATCGAGGCCAAAAACAGGGCCACGATCGCTACTCTGAACCAGGGGATTTGCTTGTCCAACTTTTGCAATAACGCCATAGGGCAACTCTGAAAGGCTCATTCGCGCATTTCCTATCTTGCCTCACGGGGTGGCTAATTGCAGAGGCGATCGAGATAGAAACAGATTTCACTTTAACGGATAACTGAAATGCGTTGGTCACTCTTTGGTAGAGGTGCAGGATTCGAGTGCCTCCCCAAGCGGGAGCATCTCACTTTTGCAACCCTCACCGTTCGGCTGAGCGCTCACGTCGAAGCCTAAATCCCTCTCCCCACCTGGGAGAGGGACTTGGATCTTGCTCCCCTTCTCCCCTTTTGGGAGAAGGGGCTGGGGGATGAGGGGGTTTTGGCGTATCCTCCACAAAACTGAGATGCTCCCTCCCCAAGCTCCCCATTTCCCAGATCACCTAGTATTGCTATAGTTACGTACTGACCGTTATTCACCCGTTTTAGTCTTACATCAAGAACCCGAATCGATCGTGATAGCAGCCAACAAATTTCTGTTTATTGAGCAGGCGTTAGAGCAACGAAATCAAGCGCATCAATTACGCGGAATGTATCCCTTCGAGCCTCAAAATACTGTGCAAGGGGTTAGAGGCGATCGGCAACTCATCAACTTCAGTTCTAACGATTACTTGGGATTATCAAAGCATCCGCTATTGATTGAAATGGCGCAGGACTACACCCAAAAATATGGGACGGGAGCCACTGCCTCTCGCTTAGTAACAGGCACTTACAGCATTCATCAAAATTTAGAGCAGCAGCTAGCAGAGTCCTGTGGATATGAGGCAGCATTACTCTTTAATTCTGGGTTTCAGGCTAATTCAACTATTTTACCGACGCTGCTCGATCGATCGTCCTTGGTGTTGTGCGATCGATTAGTTCATAACAGCTTGCTTCAGGGAATTCAAGCCAGTCGGGCCCGATTTATCCGCTATCGTCACAATGATTTACAGCATCTTGAAACCCTATTAGTTCAAAGTGCTGAAAAGTCCTATAGCCGCATTTTGATTGTGTCAGAAACCGTCTTTAGTATGGATGGCGATCGGAGTGATATTGATGCCTTAGTTCAGCTAGCCCAATCTCACAACGCCATTCTTTATCTAGATGATGCCCATGCCTTTGGTGTATTAGGAAAAACTGGCATGGGATTAGCAGCCGATCGAGCCGGAATCGATATTGTCATTAACACCTTCGGCAAAGCCTTCGGCACCTTTGGCGCATTTGTGGCATGTAGCCAACAAGTGCGAGACTATTTGGTGAATTACTGTCCAGGTTTTATTTACACAACATCCTTACCCCCCGCCGTGATTGGAGCTATCACCGCCGCCCTAAATCTCGTTCCCACCTTGGAATCTGAGCGCCACTACCTCACTCAACAAGCAACAAATTTGCGGGTAGAATTACAACGATTGAATTACAACACAGGACAGTCTAATTCTCAAATTGTCCCCTTAATTTTAGGCAGTGAGGAGAAGACATTGCACCTTTCCCAATGGCTAGAAACTCGTGGCGTTCTGGCGATTGCCATCCGCCCGCCAACAGTAGCAGCAGGCACCGCCCGACTGCGATTTGCCCTTTCCAGCCAGCACACCCCACAACATTTAGACCAGTTAATCAGCCTAATTCGGGAGTGGCATGAGTCGCAATCTTGAAGCCATTGCCTATCACGGATGGGGGTTTGATCAGTCCTGCTGGTCTGACTGGAAGGACCTGTTTGCTAGACGCAAAATTCATCTGGAAACCTTCGATCGCGGCTACTTTGGACTCGCTCAATCTCCAGTTTTCACTGAAGATTGTGATCAGATTCTCCTCACCCATTCCTATGGGCTGCATTTATGTCCGATCGAGCAACTAAGGCAGACTAAATTATTAGTAATTATCAGTAGTTTTATTGATTTTCATCCCCATCATGAGCGCGATAAACGTCGATCGCAACGAGTTTTACAGCAAATGATTCAAGACTGTCGGCAGTATCCTGAAACAGTATTAACTAATTTCAAAATTAGATGTGATAGTTTGCTAGCAAACCCTATTTCATCGGGCTTAAATATTGATCTATTGGTTGAAGATCTTCAAGACTTAAGTGTCAGTTGTCTCAATACTCAAGACCTCAAACAAGTGCCTCATATTTTGATTTTACATGGAGCCGCCGATCGCATTGTGCCGTGTTTGAAAGGACAGGAAATGCTAGAGAACTTGCAGAATCATGCAACATCTTCTGAAATCAATTATTTTGAGATAGAAGGTGCCGGTCATGCCTTACCCTTTAGCCACTCAAAAGAATGTTGGCAGATTGTCAGTTCCTATCTCGATCGAATTGCCAAAAATGCCTGAGCTAGACATGACTGAGGATCGTGAATTAAATAATATGTAACAGTCCTACTGTAGGGGCGAAGCATTCGGTAAAAGGACATGATTGAGTTTCAAAGGTTTTTGCCCGAATGCTTCGCCCTTACCAAATCTCGAACTTTGGGAACTTATTCAATTCCTGGTTCTAAAGCAGACTATAAATGCCGAGTGACGGATAGCTTTGGTCAGGCAGCATCCACCTACAACCATTACGCTACTGTGCAACAGGAGTGTGCTGAGGATTTGATCGCTATTTTGCGATCGTGGCACCCCCAAATTCCCGCTGGCCCCATTCTCGAAATTGGGTGTGGCACGGGGTTGATCACGCAAAAGTTGATTCACCATTTCCCCGATCGCCCCTTGGAGATCACCGATATTTCCGAGTCAATGCTGGAGATTTGTCAGCGCAATGTGCCTGTTGCCCCCGATCGCGTGCCCTCCCTCAGCTTTAGACAAATGGATGGGGAGAACCTGATTGAAGCAACAAACTACGCAGCGATCGTCAGCGGCTTTGTGGTGCAATGGTTTGAGCATCCGGTAGAGAGCCTGCAAAAAATCATCGCAACGCTGAAACCGGGGGGAATCCTGCTCGTTTCCTTCCCCACCCAGGATAGTTTTCCTGAGTGGAAGCAAATTTGCCAGCAAATCGGGCTGCCCTTTACCGCCAACGCGCTTCCCGATCCTGAGTTTTTAAGCGCCCAGTTGTCCCAAGGCTCTGTTAATTGCACATGGCATCGTAAAAATGTGCAGACAACCTATTCCCAGGCGATCGAATTTTTCAAAAGTTTGAAATTAATTGGTGCTGGCTTAAGTCGATCGCAGCAGAGGCTCTCAGCCCAGCAAATGCGGCAACTCATTCGCTATTGGAACCAGCGAAATCCTGACGGTATCAACGTTCAATACCACATTGCTTTCTTGGTGGTTCAGCACCATCGGGAGCATCCCAGTTTTGCAACCGCCCGATCCACCCTCACCCTAAATCCCTCTCCCTAGGGAGAGGGACTTTGAATTCCGGCTCCCTTCTCCTTAGGGAGAAGGGTTGGGGATGTAGCTTGCTTCCCGAAGGGTGGGCGGATCGAAGATCTGCACAAGTAGAATTCACCTAGCACCATCGTTATTGAACTATATTCTCATCAAGAAATTGCGGCAGAGTCAACACAAAACCAACTTCATGGGCTTGGGCGATCGGACTGCTAAAAGCCTCGATCGTGCCATTCAAATGCTGCACCAAATACTTCACCAAAGCCAGTCCCAACCCCGTCCCCTGAATGGCCCGTTCCATCACACCGTGCCCCCGCCAGAACTTATCAAAAACGTGGGGCAGATCCTCTGGACCAATCCCACTGCCCTGATTCCTCAGCGTCAGCACAACTTGATTTGTCTGTTGCATCAATTGGTGACTTGCTGCCAAGGAAACTGTGCTACCTGGATCGGAATACTTCCCAGCATTAGTCAGCAATTCTGCGAGGATTTGTCTGAGACTACTGACATCAGTTTGCAAAAATAGAGAGCGTTGAGGCAAATCCAGGACTAGCGTTAACGCCTTATCCGCCCACTTTTGCTCAAACTCAGGCACCAGTTCTTGAAGCAACAGCTTGAGATCAAGTTTTTGTAGCTGTAGGGGAGATTGCTTAGACTCCAGCTTTTGTAGAGTCAGCAAATCATTAATTAACGTCGTTTCCTGATAACACTGCTGCTCTAGAATATCCAGGTACTTGATCCGACGCTCCTCTGGCAGATTGTTCTGACGCAACATCCGAATCGCCAGGGTCATGCTGGTCAGCGGCGTGAGCAGTTCGTGGCTCATCGTGCTGAGGAACTCATCTTTGACCTGGTTAAGGTGTCGCAACTGGTCAATTTGTCGCCGAGTTCGTTCGTATAACTTTGCCTGAACTTCTAAACTCCGTTGCAATTGAATCGTGCGCTCATCCACCAAAGACTGCACTTGTTTGAGCGTCTGAGTATGAATGATCGCGGTGCTGACTTGAGCCGCAACGAGTTCCATTAGCTCCACATCGCTTGCTTGCCAGGAACGGGGTTGGCTGTGTTGCAGCACTAAAAATCCTAAGATTGCCCCTTGGCTTTCTAAAGCAGTGATGAGGACAGCAGGCATTGCCGGGTCAAACACGGGAGCCAGCCGATAGGGAGAGTGGGGATCAGGGGAGTGATCAAAGCCCGCCTCTCCTAAGGAGGGAATCGCTACAGCATGGGGGGATGCTAGAAAAGCCTGCTGACAAAGGATGCATTCTGAGACCCAAAAAGATTGACCGACTGAACTCAGAGTCGGAGAGGAACTCAGGCTTGGGGAATCACTTGCGGGGGCGATCGAAGAACCCTGCTCCTGATTCGTCCATTGGCAGGCAACGATTGCCCTCGCCCAACCGGTGCGTTGATCAGAGTGACTTAACCCCGCTTCCGGGGAGTGAGTTTGAATCGCTAGGGGGGGAAAGGCCATTGGCACCGAAGCTTGAGCAGCTAGTTTTGGGTCTGCATCTTGTCCCTTGGACTGCCCCCGCTTTTGAGTTCGCGCGTTTTGAGTTTGTGCGTTTTGGGCTTGCAAATTTTGGGCTTGCAAATTTTGGGCTTGCAAATTTTGAGCCTGTAAATTCTGAGCCTGTAAATTCTGCCCGTGCAAACCCTGGGAAATTGATTCGGCGTAGGCGATCGAGCGACTTTTCAGCCGGGGGTCAGAGTAACGAATTAACAACGCCACACTCTGATCCACTTGCAAGGTCTGAGCCATACCCGTAATAGCTAGTGATAGCAATTCGTCAAGGTTGAGAGAATTGCGTGTCGCGATCGTCAAGTCATCAAACAATGCCTGACGCTGACTCTGGCGACTGAGTTGTTGCTGAAGAGATACCATGCTTTGTGCTTGAATAACTTGAGAAATGGCAACTGTGACCTGATCCGAAATCATTCTGAAACAATTTATTTCTGAAGCCGTCCATTCGTAAGGTTGCGATCGCATCACACTCATGAAGCCGGGGGCACAATTGGGCAGAAGCAGCCTCGTACCCAACACAGCGCGAATCGGCAATTCAGTCCAGATTCTGGTCAGCGAATCTGTCTCTGCATCCTGAGTGTCGGAGATGACCAGTAGTTCCATCTCGATCGGCAGTGATTCCCAGGCACAAGGGCTGAAATTCACCGCGTAATGAGAGGCTATCCCTTGTTTGGGATTGCAATAAGTAGAACACAGTGCCTCCTGGTTTGGGGGTGCTGTAGCCAAAAAACAATCTGCCTGGAATATTTCCCCGACAAGCCGCGTCACCTCTGCCAAGAGTGCCTCTGGCGTGAGGTTCGCCAGCAGGAGAGAGGCAAGATGCCTAAAAACGGATGCATCAGGAAAATCGGTCATAGGTTGAACAGGGGCTAGTGCAGCTTGGCGGAAGTTTCTAACCAGTTAGGGGGATAGTTTTGAGTTTCGAGTTTTGAGTGCTGCTCAGTTATTTCTACCAGCCTGCACTAGAGCAAATGAGAGGAAAAGACTTCTGCGATCGAGGAGCATTGATTGCTCCAGAAAGGTGGAATTGGGATTTGCATCTCAAGCATTGGTTCTGAACTGGTTCAAACGGTGTCCTACGTACTAACTTTGCTTCCCCCAGTAATTGAAAATAAATCGTTACAAACCTGCCACAGCCTGCCAAGTTTCAGTTTGCCTGTCCTTGAAGCTCCCATTGCCACAAGCGCCAACGACAAGCTCATACAATAAAGTTCCCGAATCCATCTGTTATCTAGCAGACCGATCGCTTTGATCTCAGTTCGCCTAACTAGAGATCTATGGGAGCTTCTCTAGATCCCATTCACTGAATGGCGTAAACCTAAAAAATAAAACTATACAGCAGTCTTAAAGAATCGGTGAAATAATAATTACCAAAATCAAGTCGTCTTTGTTTGAGATTTCCTTAGAGAATCCCATTCCTAGTTCAGCTAGTGCAGACTGGTAAACGTAGGTGACCGTCATCAAGACCCATGTCAAAACCAGACTCCACTGCTCTGAATCGTCAACAAATTGCCAAAACCTTACGTTTAACAGGCTGGGTTGGCTTTTGGACGCAACTTGTGTTGGCGATCGTCTCCAGCATTATTCTGATCTTTGCTAGCTTCACCAGCCAAAGCGCCAACAGCAGGTCAACGAACCCAGGTACAAGCACAGGTCTCCTGTTGGCAATTTGTGGACTCTGCGTACTGTATGGCAGCATCTACTGGGCCTTTCGCTACACCCGAGTCGCCAGACAGCTAGAAGCGCTCGATACAGAGTCTCGACCCAAACGAGCAGACACCCTCCGGGTCATCTGGGTGGGAGCTGGGGGGAATCTGGGGGGAATGTTACTGACTCTTTTAGGTGCAGAGGCGATCGTCGGCGGCTTACTCGCCAAGCTATCCCAGTCCCAAGGGGTTTTAAGTGACCTCAGCCGCGTCCAATTTTTGGATATTTTAGTTGTGCAGGCAAATATCAATACGATCCTGGCTCAATTTGTGGGGGTCTCGGCGGCACTGTGGCTCCTCAATCGCCTCAGCAAATAAGCTCAGATCTCACACCTAACAGACTTGGCGTGAATTTACCTATGCGAACAAGGGGCTTAAGCCCCTTGCCTGAATCTTGGGATTTAATCGTCAAACTTAGTGGTTGCCAATCGCTTCCCAGTCAGCCAGTAGGTTGTCATGAATCCTTTACCTTTGATGGCGGTTTCTCCGCGCTTTTGAAATTTATATCCCACCTTGAGCCGATCGAAAACTGTCTGGGTAACTTGAACATGCCCCGGTTCTCCAGAAGCCTCCATCCGGCTGGCAACGTTAACCGTATCTCCCCACAGGTCATAGCTAAATTTGCGCGTCCCAATGACCCCCGCTATCACAGGGCCGGTGTGAATGCCAACGCGCAGCATGATCGGGCTACCATCTGGAGCGTGGAATTGTCTCACCTCCCGCAACATATCCAGGGCCATATCAGCGATCGATACCGTGTGGTCAGGTCTAGGCGTGGGCAATCCCCCCACCACCATGTAGGCATCCCCGATCGTTTTTATTTTCTCCAAATGTCGCCGATCGGCCAGCTTATCGAAGGTAGAAAAGATGGTGTTGAGTAATTCGATCAATTCAGATGGGGAAATTTGAGTAGAAAGTTCAGTGAAATTGACAATATCAGCAAACAGCACCGTCACACTGGAAAAGCTATCGGAGATCGTTTTTTCTCCCTGCTTCAGACGCTGGGCGATCGACTGGGGCAACACATTCAGCAGCAAGCGTTCCGCCATCATCCGCTCTGCACGCAATTCTGCCTCCGCCAACTTACGCTCAGTAATGTTCCGCACACTGCCCTCGTAGTGCAGCAGGTTCCCCTGTTGATCCTGAATCGTGCGAATATTTTCTGAGATCCAAATAACAGTGCCATCTTTGCAATGCACCTCAGACTCAAATCCTGCAACTGAGCCAAACTGCCGCAAGTAGGCAACGATTTCTCCCCGGCGATGGGGCTGGACGTAGAGTTGTTGCCCCACATTCGTCACACTTGCCATCAGTTCCTGCACAGACTCATAGCCATACATTTCCGCTAAGGCCGGATTAACACTGAGATAGTGTCCATCTGGCATAATCTGGAAAATGCCTTCCACCGCATTTTCAAACAAACTGCGATATTTTTCCTCGGTCTGCCGCAGCTCAAATGTCCGCTCTTCCACCCGTCGTTCCAGTTCCAAGGCTTGCTGGCGGAGTTCGTCTTCAAAGGATTTTAGGGATGCTTCGATTTGTTTTCGATCGCTGATATCAAATAACGTAACGAGCCACAGTTGTTCATGGGACAACTGGACTGGATGCACCGACGTAGAGACCCAAAACTGTCTCCCCTCTGCCGTTTTCACCTCCATCTCGTAACTGGAAACAGACCCCTGAGCCGCCAAGAGTTCTTGCAAGTGGTCACTATCCTTCGGATTGACAAAAAATTCTTTGAGTTTGTACCTCAAGAGTGCCTGAGGATCTACCCCCAACCGTTGTCCAGACGCTGAGTTGGCATAGGTAATCACCCCATCAGAGGATTGGAGGAGCAACATTAAAATAGATGTAGATTCCGAAATGGCTCGGAAGAGTTCTTCACTCTGGCGCATCGTTTCCACAGCATGGGTGTAAAGCTCATATCCCACCGCATCGCCATGCTCAGTTGTGGTCTGTAGGATCAGCTCTAGGTCAACCTTATCTTTTGTGACCGTTTCTAAAATCTCTTGCAGCGTTGCTTGGGCTAGTTTTCGTTCGGCAATCTCTGCTTGGAGCCGCTGATTCGACTTATGAAGCTCAAACTCAATCAAGTCACCATGCTCTGAAGTGGTAGCGAGAGAAATTTGTAGATCACTGTTTGCTTGGGTAAGACGAGCCACTTCATGCCGAAGTTGTGCAATCTCAACCAATAGATCAGGATCTTGTCCCATTCCTAGCTCTGCTTCCTCCATACCAACTCATGTAAATTCCAGTTTCAAGCTCGGCATCAACCGTTGTAGATTTTTGAGGGATTTGGTCTGCCAAAGCACTTTGTTCGACCCTTGCAGCACCATCTGCACACTCCCTTTTTCTCGCACCTTCACCACAAACATCGACAGCATACTGATTCCAGAACTGTTGAGAAACTCTAGCTCCCGCAAATTTAGAGTCAGAATCGGGGATTGGCCGATCGCGCTGAGGAGTAGCTCCATCACAGGTTGATATTCCTCCATTCCATCCAAACGAAGAAAACCCCGGAAGAAAACGGTCGATGTGTTTGGATCGTGCCAAACGTTATGGTCTTCAGTCTTAATGCTCACAGATTAAAGCTCCCCAGCAAATCGCTTGTCCTTTAAGGTTCTGTTCTTCAGAACATAGTTCTTTAAATTATGATGTCAGGCAGTCTCTACTCTCAAATCACACATCTAAATGCACTAAGACGTTTACCTGAATGATGTCCTGCGATTTCTCCGGGACTTGCGATTTCTCTAAAGTTTGAAACTTCCATCCAAATCGGGCTGAATAGTCATTAATCATTGTTAGTAAGCCCATGTGGGAGTTACCTGTGCCCATGGCAGTTTTTTCTAGCTGTTGAGTATAGAGTTCATCAATATCTGACGTGATGAGTTCCTGGATAAACGCTTGATATCTATCCACCATTGAACGGTTAGCATAATTAGTCGCATGAAAAACAATTTCCTGACTATATAAATGCAAGGAAATACTAATGGGTAAACTAGCAGCTTCATCACTGTATTTAACTGCATTTTCCAGGAGTTCGTTAGCAATGTAACTCACTGTTCCTTTCACTGTATCTCGCTGGCTGATTTCCTGGTCATCCGAAACGTCATCGCCAGGGAAGAATGAGGCGAAGTAGTCACCCAAAAAATCGGCTGATAACCCATAATTCTTCCATCTCCGCTGACGGGGAGCAGAGCCAGGGGAAAAATTTAGGGTCAGGTATTCTGGACTAGAACTAACCTTGTCAGTGTATTCACCAAATGTCTGAATCATTGAGTTTTCAGTCATCCATACCTCAAGACCTCAATCCTACGGGGCTTCTAGTTAAACAACTATACTCTGAACCAGAAACGACCTACAAGGTGGCTCTACCTAAAGTAGGGCTTATGAATTAGCTACGGGTAGTTTTCAAGCTTGCAAATCAGTTTACTGCCAAAGATAAATATATATTGATCCTCTCTGATGTTCCTATAATAATGACTTCAATAGATTGCTTCTACATCCGCCATAATGCGGTTTCGACCCTGCTGCTTAGCAATATAGAGCAGTTTATCAGCTTCGTCTAACAGATCTTTGGGGGAACCTGAGAAAATGGGCTGGGTGCTAGCAATGCCGATGCTCACTGTGACGTACTGGCTCACGGAGGAGTGACCATGCAGAATTTGGAGTTGCTGAATTTCAGCTTGAATTAACTCTGCAACAACGATCGCTCCCTTGATATCAGTGTGAGGCAAAATCACGACAAATTCCTCGCCCCCATACCGGGCAACCATATCGCTGGGACGCTTGAGCGCGGAGCTAATGATCTGGGCAATTCGCTGCAAGCATACGTCTCCGGCAGAGTGTCCATGGGTGTCGTTGAATTGTTTGAAGTAATCCACATCGCAGAGGACGATCGACAAGGGCAATTGATCTCGCGCCATCTGCTGCCACTGTTGATCCAGGTATTCATCAAAACTGCGGCGATTGGCAATTTGGGTCAAGCCATCTAACCGGGCTAAATCACTAGCCTCTAACAACTTGTCGCACCACTGCATGTCCACGCTGTCTCCGTGTTCCATCAAAGTGTGGACGATAATTTCCAAGTCACTTCGTTCTTTATAGAGAATATTAAGCAGGGTTTGCAGCATGGTTTCTGCTCGCTTACGTTCTGTCACTTCAACTTGCAATTGTTGATTGGTATCGTGTAGTTCAGATTCAATTAAGTCGCCATGTTCTGCTGTTGTCAGGAGCGCAATTCGCAGATCAGAGTTCTCTCGCTTCAGTGCTTCGGCTTCCTGGTGGAGTCGTTCAATTTCTTTCAAAAGCTGGCTTTCTGGCTGACTATCCATGCCTAGTCCATGCATGTCGTGATGCTGAAATGAAATCATGGGGACTAAATCTCATAATTACCCTACTGCCCCGATGGTGCCCAACTTAAGGGTAACGTTACCAACTGCTGCTTAAGGGTAACGTTACCAACTGCTGAAACTCAGTAGTTTATGAAATTGAGAAATTCTCTCTCCGTGATTGTACTTACCGTTGCTTCAGGACAAGCAATGTGATGTCGTCAAATACTTTTTGGGTGCCGATGTGTTGCATCAAATCGCCAATGACAGCTTGGCGAATTTCAGTCGCTGTCCGATCGCGGTTTTGCCTAAGGACTTCGCAAATCCGCTCTACACCATACTGCTCATTTTTGCCGTTCATGGCTTCAGTGATCCCATCAGTATAAAGCACGGCTAAATCCCCAAGTTGCAGTTCTACTTTTGTCTCTGCTGTAAAGGGCGTGATATCTAATTCCAGCCCTAGGGGGAAGCCGAGGTCAAAGGTATCGATCTGCTCCGTTTCACCATTGCTCCGTACAATAATTAAGTCTTCATGCTGCCCACTTAACCGCAGCACTCCAGCTTCATACTCCAGTAGCATGAGTGTCATATTTTTGTGGGACTTCATGCGGTGAGTATTGTCATAAATCATGTGGTTGACAGCAGAGAGCAGTTTGCCCAAATCAGTTACACCGTGGGCAAGGAGGGTTCGCACGGCAGTTTGCGCCATGATCATCACGACTCCGCTCTCTAGTCCATGCCCCGTGACATCTCCGATGCCGATTCTGATTTTGCTACCACTTTGCGAAACGTCGTAGTAATCTCCCCCGACTTCATCGGCGGGTTCCATAAAGCCAGCAATGTCTAAGTCAGTAATTTTTTCTAGCTCTTCTTTTTTGGGCAAGATCATCTGCTGAAGCCGATGGGTAACTTCTAGCTCAGCGCTCATCCGCATATTTTCGGTTTTGAGCCGTTGATTGAGCAGGGACACGTCTTGGTTTGCCTGCACGAGGGCGATCGAAATATTGTTGAAGGAGTGAACAACGTCCGCCAGTTCATCTCGGCTGTCCAGAGTAATTTTTTCGGTCAGAGTGCCCTTAACCATTTGCTCTGAGGCGGCGCTTAAGCTGACTACGGTTTGCATCACCCCCCGATAGAAGGCAATGAACAGGTAGGTGACGATCGCCAAAATCACTAGCACGAAGGCGAATAGTCCCAACTGTCTCTGAATAAACCCGTTGATTCGGTTGTGTAACAGGCGGTCTAGCTCATCGATCGAGTTCTGCCATAGTCCAAAGTTTTGCTGGAGTGCTTGATTCGTCTGAGCAAAGCAGGCTTCTGCTTGAACCAGTTGTCCAGAGTCAGTAAACTGGCTCACGGAATGTACTAATTGTTTATTACTCTCTAGCAGTTGGTTTAAAGGAATGGCGAGTTTAGGGCGGAGAGTGCCTGCTGAGTTCTTACTAAAAGCAACCTCTAAGTTTCTGGCTAAATCAAGATTTGCGGTTCGTAGGGTTTCTTTTAGGGCCACGAGTTGCAGTCGCTTTGCTGATGTCATTTGCTGATTAACGACAACCCGTTGGCTGACTTGACGAATTTTGGCCAGCGTTCTCTGAATCTCTGGAAGCTTCAGTAGCGTTGCATCCATTAAGTAGTAAGTATCTAAATCTGGATCAAGAATTAGATTCGATTGATCGCCAACTCGAAGCCGCAACTGGTCAAGTTGATACAGAATTTGACTGTGTTGATCGTTGATGGTTTCAGGACTCCACGTCCGCTGGTTAACAATTAAGTTCTGCCAGGTCTGTTGCAGGGTTTGAAATTTTTGGGTTGTCAGTAATGTTTCTCCGAGAGTTTGATCAACTTGGGCGATGGATTGCAAATTGTCGGTGATTTGAGTTTGCAGTGGAGTGGTAGTGCTTGCGATCGGCTGATTTTGCAGCGTTAGCCGATCGACTACCAATTGATGCTGAAGCACATCCTGTGATAGTTGATGGAGGGGACGCAGGTATTGGGTACCTAGCAGTTCTTTTTTAGCAAAGTCAACTCGGCTTTGAACCTCTGACATCAGGAAGTACAGCACCAAACCCAGCGGTAGGACGAAAATGCAGCTAATGAGTGCAAATTTCTGCGGGTACTTCAGATGATTCATGAGACGGGTTGCAGGGATTAATAACTTCACAAATGTCGTCATCCTGGATATATATAGCTATCCTAAACCAGTTAATAGACAAAGGGCTTCAGCCCCTTACCCTGCATATTTAGAGACATTGATTGTTCAACTCACCCTCACCAAAAGCTTAAGGAGATTTCCGAGAAAGATATTACCTGTGTAAGGGCGAAGCATCCGGGCAATAAATTTCTGGTCGATTCAAGAACTTGTTTGCCGGATGCTTCGCCCTTCCGGTGCCTGGTATAACCTTTTCTAGAAATTTTCTAAGGCAACAAATTGAGGAGCGGGAAAAAATGCCCAACCGGCCCCTGCCCTTTGCCAATATCAAGGGGAAATTTGAGGGCACAGGTGACATAATCTTTGGCTAAGCGCACTGACGATCGCAAATCGTGTCCTAGGGCGAGGTGAGCAGCGATCGAGGCGGAAAGGGTGCAGCCCGTACCGTGGGTGTTTTTTGTTTCCACTTGTTCAGTTCGCAGGGTTTCCAGCCGATCGCCATCGAAAAATACATCTACCCCCCGCAGCAGTCCCTCCATGCCTCCGCCTTTCACCAACACAGCCTTTGCCCCTAGTTGATAAATTTGGCGGGTTGCTGCTTCCATATCAGCTAGGGTGTGGATGGACAAGCCGCTGAGCAACTGAGCTTCATAGCGGTTGGGGGTGACGATCGTCGCCAAGGGAATCAGACCGCTGCGGAGGGTCGAGATGGCATCATCGTCGATCAACTGGGCCCCGACCCGCGACACCATGACGGGATCAACCACAAAATTGGGCAACTGAAGCGCCTCTGCTTGCTGAGCGACAGCCGCAATGATGGCTTGGTTCAGCAACATGCCTGTTTTCACAGCCTGGACACCAATGTCGGAAACGATCGCTGCAACCTGGGCAGTCACAGACTCCGGGGGCAAGGCATCGACGCGGGTAACTCCCAATGTATTTTGCGCGGTCACGCAGGTGATGGCACTGGTGCCATGAACTTTGTGGAAGGCAAAGGTACGCAGGTCTGCTTGAATCCCCGCGCCGCCCCCACTATCTGAGCCAGCGATCGTCATCGCTACTGGAACCCTCAAGGCTACGATCGTCATAGGAGGCATTAAGGCTAAGGGGAGCCGTCAGATTGAAAAGATTTCTAAAAAACTCTATTGCTAGGCGATGTGCAACTTAAAACCTGCCCTCATCCCCCAGCCCCTTCTCCCAGCGGAAGAAGGGGAGCCGATCTGGGTCTTAGCCCCTCTCCCTTTCTGGGCTTGTCATTACCAACATCTCTTAAAAGGCTTAGAGAGTGTCTGACAAATGCTCTAGACCTTGCACTTGTCCCCTTTTCATGGATGCCTGAAAGGCTTTAAGGCCCCAATTCTGGGGGACTTCGATCTCAGAACCCCCCAGAATTGGGGGGCAGGGGGGCGGTTCGGGCGACAATTTGGGCCTTCTGAGAGGTTTAGAATTCACATTTTTGAGAAATCTTCGATTTCTCAAAAATGTTGGTAATGACAAGCTTTCTGGGAGAGGGGTTGGGGCTTCGACGTGAGCGCTCAGCCGAACGGTGAGGGCGGTTCGGAAAAGTTGCACATCGCCTATTGCTGTAAGAGCGAGGCATTCAGGTAGTAGCCTGCTGGTCAATTCAAAGGCTTATCTGCCGTAGCTTGCTTCCCGAAGGGTATGCTTCGCCCTGATGAAATCTTGAACCCATTGAATCCATGATCTTAAGCGCCAGCCAACTCATCTGGGCGGCCGTCGTCTTTGCAGAAATTCGGGAATATCCAAGCCACCCAGAGTTCGGTTGCGAGTATCGGTAACAGGGGAGGAGGAAGGGGGAACCACAGGAGGGGCGGAAACCGTGCGCTTAATCGAGGTCACCCTTGGAGTTTGGGGAGTGTGAATATCGCCACCAAATCCCGTAGCAATGACAGTGATTCTAATTTCTCCCTGCAACCGATCGTCAATCACCGCGCCAAAGATAATGTTGGCATTGGGGTCAACCACTTCGTAGATGATTTCGGCAGCAGCATTGACCTCATGCAGGGTCAAATCACTGCCCCCAGTAATATTGAACACCACTCCCTTTGCGCCTTCGATCGAAGACTCCAACAGGGGAGAGGAAATCGCCGCGCTAGCGGCTTCCTTTGCCCTGGACTTGCCAGAGCCAATGCCAATGCCCATTAACGCTGACCCGGCATCTGCCATCACTGCCCGTACATCAGCAAAGTCAACGTTGACTAGCCCTGGCACCAAAATAATATCAGAAATTCCCTGCACACCTTGGCGCAGAATATCGTCAGCAACCCGAAATGCCTCTTGCACCGGGGTTTGCTCTGAGATGACCGAGAGCAACTTGTCATTGGGGATCACAATCAAGGTGTCAACGCGACTTTGTAACGCCGCGATCCCTTCCTCTGCCTGAGTTGTGCGACGACGACCTTCAAACAGAAATGGGCGAGTCACAATTCCTACTGTGAGTGCGCCTGCTTCCTTGGCGACTTCGGCGACCACGGGAGCGGCTCCTGTGCCTGTTCCGCCACCCATCCCAGCCGTGATGAAGACTAAATCAGAGTCTTCGATCGCTGCCACAATATCTTCGCGGGATTCTTCAGCCGCTTTTTGCCCGATCGCTGGGTTTCCACCCGCACCCAGTCCCCTGGTCAGCTTTTGTCCCACTTGGAGCCGTCTAGGGGCTGATGCCTGAGCCAACGCCTGAGCATCGGTATTAATAGTCCAAAATTCTACACCTGAGACATCACTAGAGATCATGCGGTTCACAGCATTGCCACCACCGCCACCTACGCCGATGACCTTGATTTTGGCTACGCTGCTCGGCACGATATTATTAACTTTATCTTCATCTCCATGCATGACTTTCGCATCACGAGTTTGATTAAAACGTAACCCAGCGGACTGGTTAAACGGATTCTGGGAAGAACCAGCCACTACTGAGAGTGTTGGTTTCTCCTCACCAGAAGGGTGCTCATCAATAAAACCCAGTTTACTATCGGATATCATCGCAATCAGAATTAGTCCACAAATAGTTGTCTTAAAAGTTAGTTTGAATCGGGGGGGTTCGATTAACTCTAGTCAACTATAGGGTAAGTCGCTGGAAAAACCAACAATATAATATCTGCATATCAAAGTCCGTTAAATCTGACTCTATTAATCAGTGTTTTATTAGCTTGAGTATGGCTTTCTACAGGGATCTAAGTTTAGCCACATTGGTGAAATTTAGGGCGTATTCGATTTTACAGCGTTAGTCATTTTCGCAATTTTAACCATAGGGTTTTTAGGGTTTCTCAAATCAATGTATGCAATTTGACTCCTCTTGATCTGTTGAGGTAACTTTTGCATTTGAGCAACTGCATTGAGCTGGGCTGGAAAACTAGAGCCATAGGGTCCACAATGCACTAGCCCTAGATCTGTCTTCAGAATTAGATTGGCTGGATCACGCCAATCAACCTCGGAAATTTTAATGGGGCTATGACTAATTTGATAGTACATCTGTGACCAATACGGGTGATATTGCTCACGCATGCCAATGATTCTTAAGGCAGGTAGCTTAAACGATCGATCGATCGAGGCGTAGCTCTTAAAGGGCATCCATTTCCCGTTTGCATCCAGTAATCCAGCCTTAAGCAGGTCAGGAGGAGATGACTCTGGACTAGGTGCAGTTGATGCGCCCAGACTACTGGTGGGGCTGGGGGTGGCGATCGCGACTGGGAAACGCTCTCTCACCTGCACTGTCAACCGAGGGGGGAACAGTTGGCGAGTCACCGTGACTGCCACAATGGGCGCTTTAGCCTCTAATTCCTGAGCCAACAGCCCAGGTTCTAATTGAATTAAGGATTGGGGATAGGAGAGGGGCAGCAGCGACTGGATCGCCTTGGTAGAGAGAAACCGATTCCCTTGAACAGTCACTTGATCGGGTTTGCGAATGATCCACCCTGGCAGCGTGACGACCCAAGCCATGCTACCGGCGATCGTACTTACTGTAAGGGTTTGCCACAGAGTTTGGAGGAGCCGTAACCGACGTTGCTGTCGCAATTGCTTTCGGCGCTGGGTCAACTCTATTTGAGAGACGGAGGTAATACTGGTCATCTCGCTGTGATCTAAAATAGTCCGGTGAAGAATTTGTATGCCGCTTTGCGTCCTCTTATTTAAGCATCCCTTCTAAAATTTGAGATCCCTTTCCGATATTTCATCTGCATTGGGGATACAGCGTAAGTCTGGGTTCCGAGCCATCCGACCCTTGGGGGTGATCCCCCAAACCCCCTCTGGGAAGACGCTTCCCCCAGACCCCCTCCGAAGGTGTTAATTGTGGGAGGAGAAAAGCGCTTCGCTTTGCCGGGGATGCAAGGGTCGTGACCCTAGGAAGCCGATCGTCGCCTCACCCACCTAGTTTTTATCCGTGCGTCACCCCATCATGACTTTGACTCAACTCGTGCAGGCTGGTAGAAATAACTGAGTAGCTATCAACTCAAAACTCAAAACTCAAAACTTAAAACAAGCTTCCTCACAGCACAGAAACTTTTGCCCTGTGGCACTAGATGCTGTGAAAGTTTCCTAAAAGCCAGAAGTGGGGCATTATTGGGGCAATAATGTCTAGACAAGCGCGGGATAGAAACTGCCATATCCCATGCTTTCTATAGCGATTTCCTATTGCACATTGGCGTTTATCTCCAGCTTCTAAGGCAGAATGAGATCACAAAACCACTCTAGTTATCTGTACCTGTACTTCCTATGGACTTTGCCAGTCTCTCAGCCCAATTAAATGTTGGAACGATCCTGCCAGAGGGAATCGTTATCCTGACTCTCCTAACTGTTTTAGTGAGCGATTTAATTGTCGGGCGGGTCTCTGCCCGATGGACTCCCTACGTGGCGATCGGCGGCCTTCTGGGGTCAGTTGTTGCGCTCTACTTCCAATGGGACACAGCGAACCCAGTTTCCTTTTTGGGAGGCTTTAATGGGGATGACCTTAGTATTATCTTTCGCGGGATCATTGCCCTGTCTGGTGCTGTCACTATTTCCATGTCTATCCGTTACGTAGAGCAAACAGGCACCTCTCTGGCGGAGTTTATGACGATCCTGCTGACGGCCACAGTGGGTGGCATGTTTCTAGCGGGGGCAGATGAGTTGGTCATGGTATACGTTTCCCTGGAAACCCTGAGTATCGCCTCGTACCTGCTCACGGGCTACATGAAGCGAGACCCGCGATCGAACGAGGCAGCGTTGAAATATCTCCTGATTGGAGCGTCCAGTTCTGCTATTTTCCTCTACGGTGTTTCTTTGTTGTATGGATTGTCGGGTGGCGAAACGAGGCTGAGTGTGATTTCTAACAGCATCCTGGCAGCGGGAACGGGAGAATCCGTTGGATTATCCATTGCCTTGGTGTTTGTGATTGCCGGAATCGCGTTCAAGATTGCCGCAGTTCCTTTCCACCAGTGGACTCCTGATGTTTACGAAGGATCTCCAACTCCCGTGGTTGCCTTTCTTTCCGTTGGCTCCAAGGCGGCTGGATTTGCCTTGGCGATTCGCCTACTGGTCACCGCTTTCCCGTTGCTGAGCAACGAGTGGCACTTTGTGTTCACCGCCCTAGCCGTCCTCAGTATGATCCTGGGAAATGTGGTGGCGTTGACTCAAACCAGCATGAAACGAATGTTGGCCTATTCCTCGATCGCCCAAGCTGGCTTTGTGATGATTGGACTCATTACGAGTACCGATGAAGGATATGCCAGCATGGTGTTTTATCTGATGGTTTATCTGTTTATGAACTTGGGTGGCTTCACCTGCGTCATTTTGTTCTCCCTCAGAACCGGCACTGACCAGATCAGCGAATACTCTGGGTTGTATCAGAAAGACCCCCTCCTGACCCTGGGGCTGAGCATCTGTCTGCTTTCCTTGGGAGGGATTCCACCCCTAGCGGGCTTCTTCGGTAAGCTTTATCTGTTTTGGGCGGGTTGGAAAGCGGGAGCCTATGGGTTGGTGTTGCTGGGCTTGTTGACGAGTGTGATCTCGATCTTCTACTACATCCGAGTGGTGATGATGATGGTGGTGAAAGAGCCACAGGAAATGTCCCAAGCTGTGAAGAATTATCCGCCCATCGAGTGGAAATTAGAAGGAATGCGTCCGTTACAAGTGGGGCTGATTCTAGCGGTAGTTGCCACGTCTTTGGCAGGTGTTCTCTCGAATCCCTTATTTACCCTGGCTAATGATTCAGTCACTCACACCCCGATGCTGCAATCTTCGCGTCTGACGGCTGCCCATCCTGCGATCGAAGAGAGTCCGATCGCTTTAGCTGCTGAGGTCAAAAGTTAGGGTTGGCACTCATTAATACTCTGGACAGTTTTGATGAAAGTGCTGGAAACCCGCTTTGTACCGTTAGCCTTTGCCCTCACCCTAAATCCCTCTCCCAAAAGGGGAGAGGGACTTCAATCCGGCTCCCCTTCTCCCAAAAAGGGAGAAGGGGCTGGGGGATGAGGGCAGACCATCTCTAAAAGTATCCGAAGTATTGACTTATGTTAAGTTGCTGTTTAAGCAGTCCCATGGAATTTTCCATGTTCTAAACGCCTTGGGAATGTCCTATCTCTGACATTCCCAAGGCATTTAATTTTGGAATAGGTTAAGCCAGTTTGTCGTTTCTAGGATGGATAACGCTACCGCTAACCCACCTTACCGGGGTCGTCTAGATTTAATCCACCTATGCTATGTCCGAGGGCTGCGGTTGTGGCATTTCTCTCCTTGCCTTAGGACTGTTTAGGTGAGCATGGACGATCGTGGCATCGATCGCTGCGTATTCGTTGTCTTCATCCTCAGCTAGCGCCTCAAATATCCGTTGCCACACGCCACGTTTAGCCCAACGCATGTGCCGCAGATGCACCACACGAAAATCCCCAAATCGCTCTGGTAAGTCTCGCCACGAGATGCCAGCGCGATAGCGGTACAACACGGCTTCGACAAACAACCGATTGTTTTTGGCTGTCCCGCCGACATACCCTTTTCGTCCAGGCAGAAGGTCTTGGATGCGATTCCATTGGTCATCCCGGAGGGCGTAGCGGCGGATGGTCATGGCAGTTCACTATCAATAATTTGGCGTTGTGCCTATGTTATCGTTTCCTGTCTCAACTGATGACACTTTTGGAAGGGATGTAGGCATGATGAGGTTGCTGTCGGGTAACGGTGGGTATGATGTAAGTCTGACGAAACCTTCAGCGTTTCTGTAATCGGCAACAATAAGGTTTAGCAATAGTTCGGACATTTTTGCGATCGCTAGCCCTCATCCCCCAACCCCTTCTTCCAGAACGGGAACAGGGGAGCCGGATTGAAGTCCCTCTCCCCTCTTGGAAGAGGGATTTAGGGTGAGGGTCTATCCTAGCTGTACAACAGGGTTTCCAGCACCTCCACAAAAATCCGAAGTATTGGTTTAGAAGGTTTCTAGAAAAGGTGCAGTTATGACAACTACTTTATTCGATCGCACATTTCGCGACAGCGACGGCAAGATTGTTCTGGCTCAGGCACCTAACCTGCCGCTCATTGTTTGGCTAGTCGCAACGCTGCTCAAGCTTGTGCTGACCAGCGGCAAAATTTATACTGGGTTAGATTTGGTCGCCTTTGGCTCCCTATTCACCTGGGCGTGGCAGGAGTTGTTTCAGGGAGTGAATTACTTTCGGCGGGCACTTGGATTGATGGCGTTGGTGGGCATGTTTGTGATGAGGCTGCAAATGGGTTGAGTTTGAACCCGATCGCCACTATGACTGATGGATTTTTTAGGTTGTGAATCCTGAGTTATGGAAATTAGAGCCTAGAAAGTTAGGCGATGGAGTGATGGTTCACCACTTCAATGTGGCGGCATTTGGGCGAGAGAATGAGGCAGAGTTAGTCGATCGTTTACGAGGCATTACCTTTACCATGTCGTTTGTTGCTGTTCAATCTGAGGCAATTGTGGGACACGTTTTCTTCAGTCCAGTTGAGATCGCAGGGGAATGTGCTGCTGATTTACTTGTGCTGGGATTGGGGCCAGTCGCCGTGCTGCCAACCTATCAGCGACAGGGAATCGGGTCGTTGCTGATTCGCTATGGCTTAGCAGAGTGCGATCGGTTGGGTGGCAAAGCGGTTGTAGTGTTGGGAGATCCGGCGTACTATCATCGGTTTGGATTTACGACAGCAAGGGAGAAAGGACTGGGCTGTGAGTACCCTGTGCCAGATGAGGCGTTTATGGTGTTGGAGTTGGCAAACAAGGCATTGGTAGGCTACATCGGAGTGGTGAAATATCGCTCAGAGTTCAATGAGTGTGAGTAGCGATCGGCGATCGAAATCAACCGTCTAAAAATGCTTGGCTTTGGACAATGTTGTAGAAACTAGTCTACAGAAGATACCCTGTAAAAAAGATATCGGTAACTTCTATGTCCCCATTGGCGGCTGCGATTTCTTCACCTCTTAGAATTGTCTCGTTGATTCCCAGTGCGACAGAGATTGTGGCAGCGTTGGGGTTGGCAGATTCCCTGGTTGGCCGATCGCACGAGTGTGATTACCCGCTAGCTGTGCAGCAATTGCCCATCTGCACCGCCCCCAAATTCAACCCCGCTGGCAGCAGTGCCCAAATCAACGATCGCGTCACAGACCTGCTCCAGTCGGCTCTGAGTGTGTACGAAGTCAAAACAGAGTTGCTGGAACAACTCCAGCCCACCCACATTTTGACCCAAGCCCAATGTGATGTGTGTGCGGTTAATTTGGCGGATGTGGAGCAAGCTGTTGCGACCCTCACCCACTCCCACCCCCAAGTTATTTCCCTTCAGCCAGATACGTTGGGGGATGTGTGGGGTGATATTCAGCGGGTGGCTGAGGCGTTGCAGGTGAGCGATCGGGGTCAACAGCTTTTAGCGAACTTGCAAGGGCGAGTGCAAGCCTGTCAGGAAAAATCCCAAACCCTGGTTAAGCCGACCGTTGCCTGCATTGAGTGGACTGATCCCCTGATGGCGGCGGCGAATTGGATTCCTGAACTGGTGACACTGGCGGGGGGCACGGCGCTATTTGGGTCAGTGGGGCAGCATTCTCCCTGGTTATCCTGGGATGCCCTGAGTTCGGCGAACCCAGATGTGCTGATTTTTATGCCCTGTGGCTTTGATCTATCCCGCACCAAGCAGGAAGTGCTACCTTTGACCGATCGCCAAGAATGGGCTGACCTGCGATCGGTGCAAACGGGGCAGGTTTATTTCACTGATGGCAATCAATACTTCAATCGCCCTGGCCCGCGCTTGGTGGATTCCCTGGAAATTTTGGCTGAAATCCTGCATCCTGAAGTATTTCGCTTTGGATATGAAGAAACTGGCTGGGAACAGTTATCGATCGCAGTCCAGATGTATTAGTCTGTTAAGGATAGATGAATTAAGTAAGTTGGAGATTGGGTAAAAAACCATTCCATATTAAGGCTATGTGCAACTTAAAATCTGCCCTCATCCCCCAGCCCCTTCTCCTGCTGGGAGAAGGGGAGCCGATCTAAGTCTTAGCCCCTCTCCCAAAAGGGGAGAGGGGTTGGGGTGAGGGTGGTTCAGGAACATTGCACATCGCCTATGCTATTTAATCCATAACTTTAAGAATGGCTTAGAGGCTGTCTGAAAAGGTACGAATTGTCGCCCGAACCGCCCCCCAGCCCCCCAATCCTGGGGGGTTCTGAGATCGAGGTCACCTAGAATTGGGGGACTAAGGAGATTTCTGAGAAAGATGTCACTCCTGTAGGGGCGAAGCATCCGGCAGATAAGCCTTTGAATTGACCAGAAGGTCATTGCCCGGATGCTTCGCCCTTCCGGTGCTTAAATTTCAACCCACAGCACAGTTAGATCGCATGGCACAACCCCAAACTTCACCCAAAATCCCTAAACGGGTTTCCACGGCTCTGATCAATGCTTTAGGGGCAGGAGTCGTGCCCAGAGTTGGGTTAGAGCAAATTGCTGTGGGTCGAGAAAAAGAAATGACGACCCTTTTGCAAGACCTAGAAAATATTGCCGGGGGCGGCGCTGCCTTTCGCCTAGTGATTGGGCGATACGGGGCAGGCAAAAGCTTTACCTTGCAACTGGTGCGAAACCATGCGATGGAACAGGGGTTTGTGGTGGCGGATGCCGACTTGACCCCCGATCGCCGCCTCACGGGCACCAACGGCTCTGGGGTTGCCACCTATCGGGAACTGATGCGGAACATTGCCACCAAAAGCCGACCCGATGGCGGCGCTCTGGCTCCCATTTTGGAGCGTTGGATCGCGGGCATTCAAACCCAGGTGGCCCAGGACACGGGCGCGAAGCCCAATGACAGCGGGTTTGATGACCAGGTGGAAGCCAAAATTCGTGAAGTGGTGAAGGATGTGGCGGATTTGGTGAACGGGTTTGAGTTTGCCAATGTGATTATTGCCTACTGGAATGGATATCGGGCGGACGATGACCCGAAAAAGGAGGCGGCTCTGCGCTGGCTGCGGGGGGAATTTGCCACGAAGACCGAGGCGAAGGCAGCGCTAGGGGTGCGGGTGATCATCGATGACGACAGTTGGTATGACTACATCAAGCTGTTCGCGCGATTTGTCGCAGACATTGGCTACAAGGGACTCCTGATGTTCCTAGACGAAGCAGTGCATCTCTATAAAATCAATACAACGATTTCGCGCCAGAATAATTACGACAAACTGCTGGCGATGTTTAATGATGCGATGCAGGGGCGAGTGACGAACTTGGGGACGCTGATTGGCGGTACGCCGCAATTTCTGGAAGACCCCCGGCGCGGACTCTACAGCGATCCCGCTTGGCAACGGCGCACTGCTAAAAGCCGCTTTATCAAAGTGGGGTTGCAGGATATTTCTAGCCCCACAATTCGCCTAGAGCCGCTGACCCAGGAGGAAATCTTGCTGCTGTTGCAACGCTTGGCTGAGGTTCATGTGGTGCATTACGGCTACAAGCAAGCCCTGGCGGAAGCGGATTTGCGGAGCTTTTTGCAGGCGATCGTCAGCCGCTTGGGTGCCGAAGCCCTCCTGACCCCCGGCGAAATTGTCCGCGATTTCATGAGTGTGCTAAATCTGCTGCACCAAAACCCCCAGTTGACCCTCGCCCAACTGCTGCAATCCACGTTCCAACCCACTCGCGCTGGGAAGGATGCGACGGTGGAGGAAGGGAGCGAATATGCGGAGTTTACGGTGTAGGGATGGGTTAGGGGGTTAGGGGGGAAGGGTGGATGGGTGGATGGGTGGATGGGAAAGGGTGAAGGGTAAAGGGTGTCTATACGTTTATTACTGATACTTCTCGATCAAATAATCTGTATATTCGGTGCGAAGTTCCTCATCAGTAGGCGGCGTTCCAGCCCGCTTTGCCATGCCCCGCAACCCCGTTAAAGTTCCTTGGACGGGCCCTTGCTTAATGCTTCCAGAATCAGCGTGGGCTTTCTGCTTCAGAAATTCCGCAAAATGTAGCACCTCATTCGCCTGCGCTTCTGGCATCGCTTTCACCAGTTCATAAACTTTCTCGGCTGTATTCATCCGCCCCACCTCTCCCCCGTTGCTAACCTCATTATTAGCATGATTGCCGATCGCCCCGGAGCCAACGGAGGATGTGTAAGAAAGCAGAGGTGATTGCCCGAACCGCCCCCTGCCCCCTTTCTGGGATGCCCGAAGGGCTATATTCTGGGGGTTCTGATCAACAAACCGAAAACCTAGTAGCCCGTGGCGGCTGCATATACCCCTCCACCCTTCACCCTTCACCCTTCACCCCTCCACCCCTCCACCCCTCCACCCCTCCACCCTTTCACCCTCCCCCCTTTTCTCTCCCCTCAATCTCACTCAACGGCAACAACAGCGTCTCCTCAATCTCTTGCCGCACCTCCCGACTGACATAGCACTCGCTGTTGAGACAATCCACCAGCAATTTATTTGCCTCGTAGTAATCTTGCAGGCGCTCTTTTTGCGCCTCACTGAACTGCCAATCGTGCCCGATGTTGCGATGCTCAATCATCACGGCTCGAAGTTCGGTTGCCCAGGCTGCACCATTTGCCTGCCACCATTGGTCGCGATCGGCTCCAGAGAGGGATTCAGCGGGTAATCGATCGCGCAACTCTTGCAACTTGCGTTGCAATTCGAGGTCGAGGGCGAGGTCGAGGTCGTGGGCGAGGGCGAGGTCGTGGGCGAGGTCGAGGGCGAGGTCGAGGTCGAGGTCGCGGTCGCGGTCGAGGTCGCGGTCGCGGTCGCGGGCGAGGGCGAGGGCGAGGGCGAGGGCGAGGTTGAGGGCGAGGTCGCGGGCGAGGTTGAGGGCGAGGTCGTGGGCGAGGTCGTGGGCGAGGTCGTGGGCGAGGGCGAGGTAAAAAGCTCTAACTGCGGCGGATTTATAGGGAACCTTGACCGACTTTGCCTTCTCATTGACCCACTGCAAAAACCGCTGCAACTGCTCATCCCCTTTCAGCAATTGATCAATCTGAGCCTTCATCAGCCGCAACAGTTCATCCGCATCGGAGAGATGTTGCACCGCTAGCAAAAACACCTCCCGCCAGCGTTTCTCGGTGATGTGGGTGACCAATGCCCCTAAATCCCGGCTCGCCGCAAACGCCCGCGCTGTAAAATATTCATGAAACGTTAGATGGGAAAAGGAATAAATGCCCTGGGCCCGCTCCACCAATAGCCCATGCTGGGCCTCAATGGATTTCAACACTGCGGCGCTGTCCACCTCTAGGGCGGCGGGGTTGGCATTGGGCAAGTTCTGGATGTAGTGGGCAATCAGCCCCACTGCCTCGCGCTGCTTAAAGAAGTAGTTCCCCGCCTCAAAGGTGGTGCGGGCCAATCGGCTGAGCAAATCTTCCTTCCGCTTCAGCGACAGCCCTTTATAGACCTGACCGCGCTCAATATTGCGCTTCACATCCCACTTGGTTAGCAACACATCCACTCCCCGCCCATAGAGTTCGGCCCGATTGCTGGGGAAGCTGCCCGCCTCCTCAGACACTAAACACAACAGGGTCAGCAGCAGGGGACTGCCTGCCAGTTCTCGGATCGGTTTCTCTGCCTTTAGCTTGCTTAAAAATTGCTCCGCCTTCACCGTGTCGTCTTTGTGCTGGAACCATTTCTGCACAAAATCCGCAATTTGCGCCTCGTTAAAATCCGTAACCTCCACCTCCGTGAATTGCTCAAAGCTATACTCTCGCGCCGCAATCCGACAGGTGATCACAAACTGATTGCTGGGAAACTGGCGGGAAAATTGCTCAATCTGTCGCAACACCCGTTTGGCATCCGCGTCTCGTACCTCATCCAACCCATCCAGGAACAAAAGCGCCCGCCCCGATTGGAATAGGGTCTTCAGGCTCTCGACTCCCTTACCTAGGATCTGTTGACTGCAATACTCCAGCACTTCCGGTTGTTTCGGCTCTTCAGCAAACTCCTTCAGAGTGATGAAAAAAGGCACACGGTCTCCCTGAAACCTACCCCCAATACACTGCATCGCCAAATGCTTGAGAAAGGTAGTCTTGCCTGCCCCCGGCTTCCCCAAAATCATCAGCTTTGAGAATTTTGCCACCGCCTCCAGTCCCGGCACTCGCTTTTCCTTCACATCCCCAATGCAGAAGCGATCGAAGTTCGCCAAGGAAGCACCCTGCATCAGTTCCGCAATTTCTCGCCCCCTGCGCCCCGTAATCTTTTCCAAAATATTGACATCGGTGTAGATACTATCAAGGCCGATCGGGCTGGTCATATCCAGCACCTTCATGTGACCGCAGCGCTGTTCGATTAATGGCTTAATTTGCTGCCTCAATTGCCCTACTAAAGCTTCAATATCTCGGCTTTGCTCACTGCTCTCTGGTTGGGTTTCTACAACTTCTTCCAGCTTCAAACCCAAAAGATGACAAAGCTCTTCAAACGTAGAACGCTCGATCGTCTCACCTCTGAGTAATCGAGTAATCGGCTGACGGGTTTGCAGACCTAGTTGCTCTTTGAGTTCCTCTTGCTTCCAGTTATCTCGCTTGATGGCTTTGCGGATAATCTGGATTCCTTCAGCCGATGCCCGTAGCGATCGTCCTGTCATGCTCGCACCAAAACGGTTTAATTGTTTTTACTTTAATTCATGCAACTCATGCAAGTCACGCACCGGATGTCACGCACCCCTCCACCAAGCTGAAGAAGTCGATTTTCTAAAGGACTTCTATGAAACCCTCCCCCTTCAAACAATGGCAATCCGTACTCGAATTTGCCGTTGTTGGCCTCGCCACCTGCCTGAATCCCCAAGCCGTCGTGCTGCTGTTTCTGCTCAAGCTCAGCTTTCAGGTACTGTGGGCGATCGAAGACAGCGCGACTGAAGAAGAGGCGATCGACCCTCCCATCAACGATATCTCGTCCGTGCTGCTCATCAAGCTCTACCTATTTCAGATATCGCAGGCGATCGAGGCAGAATGAACCTTCATCCTCCCGCCCCTGATTCCAAAGGATGCCAATTAAAACATTATCCTGAAGTATGGGTAGGGGCGAAGCATTGGGCAGATAGCCTCTGCAAATGTCCAAAAATCCTTGCCCCAATGCTTCGCCCTCAGCGCCACGCCACACAACCCAAAATGATCAGCGATTCGGGTTTAATCCAGCCAAGGCGAAGCGATATATCTTGGAAGGGTGAAGCGGTGCTATGTCCCGGAAGGGCAAAGCATTGGGACGATAACCTTTGGATTCATTCAAGATCTTTTGCCCAATGCTTTGCCCCTACATTGCTTGGTATAATCTTTTTCAAAATCTCGGCACTTCCCCAGTCCTTCATTTATTCGGTTTAACCATGATCGCCCAACCGCAACCCCACCTCACCCCCGCAGAATACCTGCAACTGGAGGAACATAGCGCCCTCAAACACGAGTATATTGACGGGCAAATCTACGCCATGTCCGGGGCAACCGATGCCCATGTGACAGTTGCCCTCAACCTCGCCAGTGCCCTACGCAGCCACGTCCGGGGTTCCGGTTGCCGCGTCTACATCGCCGACATGAAAGCCAGAATCGACTCCCTCAATCGGTACTACTACCCCGACATCCTGGTGACCTGTGACCCCCGCGATCGGGACACTCCCCTAGAAAAACGCTTCCCTCGCCTGATTGTGGAAGTTCTATCCGATACAACCGAGGCCTTCGATCGGGGCGACAAATTCACAGATTATCAAGAACTTACCAGCCTGCAAGAATATGTTCTAATCAACACCAAACGTAAACGGGTGGAATGTTTCCGGCGTAATCCAGATAGATTTTGGGTTTTGCAATCTTATACCGAGCAACAGGAAACCTTTCATTTGGAAAGCATTGATTTCACAGAGGCGATCGAGTCCCTCTACGAAGATGTGATATTTGCATAGCGATCGTCAATAAGATAAGTTCAAGATGGGGTAGGGGCGAAGCATTCGGCAAAAGTCCCCGACTGAGTTCCAAAGCGTTTTGCCCGAATGCTTCGCCCTTCCGGGCTACTCTATCGAGTCGAACACTAAAATAGGCAGGGTGTAGAGGTCAACGTCTACTATGGCAAAAACAATTGAAGCAACCATTCAGCATCACGCAGGCCCCAACTCCTTTAGTCGAGGAGAAGATTATTACAAACGGGGAGCCGTCACCGATGTGATCCAACGAGGCAATACCATTTATGCCGACGTAGAAGGCAGTAATGTTGACCCCTATCGCGTCAGTCTTCAGGTCGATGCGGGGGGCATCACCTCCGTCGGCTGTACCTGTCCCTATAGCTTTGGCGGCTGGTGTAAACATATCGTGGCAGCCGCTTTAACCTGGGCGCGGCAACCCGATCGCGTGGAACTTCGCCCCACCTTACCCCAATTGTTAGAGCGACTGGATCACCCGCAAACCCAGCAACTAGTGCAGGCATTGGTGGCAGCACACCCTGACTTGATAGATATCGTCGATCGCCAAGTCCTGCTGCTGTCTAACCCCGCTCCACCCACATCAGGGACTACACCCCGGCGGCAAACTCCCCTGGATGTCACTCCCTTTCGGCGACAGGTGAAACAGATTTTGCGAGAAGGGGGCGATCGTTAGAGGAAGGTTATGAAGATGATCCCTTCACTGATGGCTTGCTGCAAGTGATTGAGCAAGCCTTAGCCTTTGCCAGAAATAACGATGGAAATAGCGCCATTGCCATCTTGGAAGCAATTACGGTTACTTGTATAGACGAATGGGATGACATCAGTGACTACGGAGGAGATTCCTTTGGCATTGCCGAGTCGCTGAATGCAGCCTGGACCGAAGCCATCTTGAGTGCTGAACTTGTGCCAGCCGAAGTCGTGGATTTGCAGGTGAATTTGTCAGCTTGGCAAGAGGCGCTGGATACAGATTTTTCCATGAGTTTAGCCGCATTGCAGCAGGGCTGGACAGATCCAGACCTACAACGAGCCTTGCAAGGAGAGGACTATGCTAATCCAGAGGAGGTGGATCTACTCTTCGCCGACGAGTTGGCCTTGATTCGGCTACAGATTCTCGATCGACAAGGACGGCAACAAGAGTATTTGAACCTGGCACGAGCAGAAGGGTTGATGTTGCAATATCTGACGCGACTAGCAGAGATGGGCAACATTGATGCCGCCATGACCGCTGCCCGATCGCAAATGGCAACGGCTGAAGAAGCATTCGCCCTAGCAAAAACCCTGCGAGAAAGTAATCATTTACCTGAAGCATTGGAAATCGCTCAAGCCGGATTGCCCTTGCCTGGAACATCTCGTTACAACCTAGCTAGTTGGACGAGTGAACTGGCGGCTGGCTTAGGACATCAAGATCTTGCCCTAGAGTCGAGCCAGCTTGCCTTTGAGCTTCATCCCAGTTTTGCCAACTACCAACAGGTCGCCCAATTCGCCTCCAACCATTGGGATACGGTGAAACCAGATTTGCTCAAGATTCTACGCCAATCTGAGAATTGGGGCGCACCGAATGCGAAAGTGGATATCTTCCTGCATGAGGGAATGATCGAGGATGCCATGCAAGCCGTGCGCTCTGACAATTACTACCGTTCTGAGTTAGTGAATCGCGTCATGCAAGCCGCTATTCCCACTCATCCCGATTGGGTGATTGAATCTGCCCGCGAACGAGCCGAACCGATTATGGAGCAGGGCAAAGCCGATCGCTATCAAGACGCAGTGAATTGGTTGAAACAGGCAAAAGCGGCATACCTTCAAGCAGAACAGCAGGCTACATGGATGACCTATTTCAGCCAATTGAAATCCAAATACAGTCGCAAGCGCAAACTCATGGACTTATTCAACCAATTGCGATAACAATAGTTCGGACAGTTTTGCGATAGCTAGCCCTCATCCCCAACCCCTTCTCCCAGAACGGGAGAAGGGGAGCCGGATTGAAGTCCCTCTCCCAAGAGGGGAGAGGGATTTAGGCTTCGACGTGAGCGCTCAGCCGAACGGTGAGGGTCTATACTGGCTGTACAATAGGGTTTCCAGCACCCCCACAAAAATCCGAGGTATTGGAAATAATTAATGCGGATAAAAGGACTTGAACCTTCACTCCTTTCGGAACTAGAACCTAAATCTAGCGCGTCTGCCAATTCCGCCATATCCGCATAGCTGTTAGCCTTAAGCTGAGGCTTAACCATGATAGCAAAGTCAAGCGAGAAATGATGGCAGTCACCACTCTAATTAGAGAATGTTTGTAAACACAAATTGCACCCCGATCCGCCCCCTTTTCATGTATGCCTGAAAGGCTTTAAGGCCCCAATTCTGGGGGACTTTGAACAAAAACGGCTCGAAAGCCCCTCAGAATTGGGGGGTTGGGGGGCAAGTGCAAGATTACACATTAATTTACAAACACTTTCTTACAAGCTAGCGTGGGCCATCTGCTTGTGATCGAGCAGTTCAGTCAACAATTTAGCTGGGGTTTGGTTGTGGGGATAGGCAAAGGCGTGGCGAAATGCCGCTTCCTGACAGGCTTGTAGCTGTTGAAAGCCAATGATGTCCTGGGTCAACAAACTTTCATACTCAAAGGGAAGCCGGACATTGTGTAAACCCGCATTATCTGTGCTGATGGCAATATCTACGCCAGCCTCAAAGCAACGATCGAACACTACCTTCAACTGCCGCAAATCACTCAAAGTCCCTGTTTTTAAGTATGTCGTGGGGCACACTTCCAGGCACTGGCGACGATCGGCCACACTTTTCAGCAATTCAGGATACAGCAACGGAATTTGAATCCCGTGGCCAATTCGCATCAAATAAGGCAACAACTCTGGGTAGCAGCCCGATTTGGTTTCGTAGAGGTGTCCCGTGGTGTTGAGTCCCAGGGAACGGGCATAGCTGTAGAGCGTGATAAATTCATCCAAGCGATCGGCATACTGGGCATCTCCACCCGCCAAATCAACACCACACACATACTCTGGAGTTTGAGCCGCTAGGTCTACGATCGCCCGATTCACCTCGTAGGGCAACCGAGAGTGCATACACAAAATCTGACTCGTGACGATCGGATATTCGCTCAACTGGCTGGACTTCCCTACAACTTGCACAATCTCCGCCATTTGCTCAATGCGTTGCGATTGGCTCAGATGCTCTGGCGTTCGCAAGTACGGCGTGTAGCGCAACTCCAAATAAGCCAAATTCTCAAAAATATAAGCCCCGCGAATCAACCGATACACAAAATAGGGCAATGTGTCGATCGTCTGCACTTTTTCCACCAAGGTGTGGAGTTCCAAATACTCATCCAACGTATTCCGAGGACGGGTGTAGAATTCCTCAAACTCTGGATAATTAGGGAAGCGATCGGCTAAATCAGCATTACTCCGCTGAAAGTAGCGCCAGAGGACGCGGGGAACAACCGAACCGCCTAAATGACGATGTAGCTCAGCATGTAAAGTCACAAGTGCCTCAGTTGAAACAGAACTGATCTCAACTATAAACAAATCTTCACAAAACCGTCTCATTCTTGAAGGTTATGTAAAAAGTAGAGTACGACCTCCCCTAGCAAATAATTCAAACTCCTAAGTTTTACAACCTGCTTCGTAGAGTTCTAAGTTTTGCTCACAGAGTTCAAAGATATACCGCAGCCGTCCCAGTAGCAACGCCATGTCCCCGATTGAATAGAGGGGAGTTTCGTAAACTTCCTCTGTGGGGGCGAGTCGATAGAATTGCCAGCCTTCGCCATTTGTTACAATGCCCAATACATCAATAGGGCGGTCGGCCTGACGGTTTTGCCATTGGCAGGCTTGCAGTTCCACCAAGCACTGAGCTAAACCCTGTTCAAAGTCGTCCTTTTTAGCTTCAATAATGCAAAGCAAAGGGATGTCTAAGTACCGTTTACGTTCGGCAATCAGGTAATCAACATATCCAGCAAGCGTGTCGCTTTCTAACTGAGCGCCTTTCCAAATTTTTAAGCGATCGATTGTGACCAACGCTTCTTCGCAAATCGCGTCAATCAGGAGCTTCTTAGATTCCTCGTAGCTTTGCAGATCAAATAGACGCTGGAGTCGTTGCAGGCGTTCTTGAAAAAAGGCACTCTGCTCAACGGGGTTAGCGTCTAGCGTCCAGGGAATCAAGTCAGTGAGATTGAGTTGCTTGAAGGCATCAATATAGCTAAAGCTGGAAAAGTTTTTCTTTTTAGACCTTGGGATTTTGAGACGTATCATTAACTAGCAGGTACTCCTCGTTAGTAGGCTGTAGTTTCATTGCGAAAAAAGCTATGTCAGTAAGTCTGCCCTTGCAAGAGCAGTACAGAATGACATTGATTCACGCTACTAAGGCATAGGTGAGGCAGGGGCTGGGGTGGGCTGAGACTGACGCAACAACTCCAACTGGCGGGCCCGAAACTGAGCCGCTGCATCGTTAAGTCCTTGTTGCTGCTCCGCTTTAAACTCTGCTGAGTTGCGGATATTGCCCAAATTAGCCCGATGAATCAGATCCAGTATTCCTCCCATTTGTCCACCGGATGAGTTGGAGAAAATATCGCGGCTGCCATCTTGAGGCTTAAAGTCCTGGAGAGGATTCACCGTAGGAGTTTGGGCTAAGGTGGGCCGGGCTAAAAACAGTGACAGAAAGCCAACACTGGCTACTAATCCCAAGGCAATTCGAGCAGCGGGTTTGGCAAAGGCGATCGTGGTTTTAACGTGCATAGTGAATAATCTCCGCAGTTCAGATTTATACAGGTCGAGTAAGGTGGGTCAACTAATCTACTTCTACTAACGATTCTATGGGGAATCACTCTGTTCAAGACAGACGAAATTGGCATGGGTTTGGTTCATATATCGCCGATCGCCCCTCAAGGACTACCCCAAACTGCGCCGCAACAGGGGTTGGATACCTACGAGGGCCACAATATCAAATCCAATCAACACAAGTAGCGCCCCGCCAAGAGTGACAGCGCCCCAAGGAGCTTGCAACACAATGTTACTGAAGGCCCAATCACTGTGTAAATAGATATGGCGAATGGGTTCGATCGCATAGCTCAAGGGGTTTAGAGTGGCCACAATCTGCAACCACTTGGGCATAAACGCGAGGGGAGCAAGGGCGGTGCTGGCGAACAGTAGCGGCAAATTAGTGACAAAAATTACGGCAATGAGTTCGATATGACCCGGCAGCGCGAAGGTTAAGCCTAGGCTGATCGCCGTTACACCCAGAACGAGCAACAACACAATCAGGGCAACCAATCCCAATCCCAACAGGTTAGGCAAGCCTGCTCCCAGGAGGGCGATCGCCGCCACAATCACCGCAGTTTGCACCAAGCTTAGAGTGGTGATAAAGAGGGCAGAGGCCAGCACGATCGAGAAGCGAGAAGCCAAGGGAGCCACCAAAAGTCGATTGAGAAAGCCAAATTCCCGATCGAACATCACAGGCAGCCCCGCATTCAGCGCGCCCCCAAAAGCCGTGAATACAATCACGCCTGCCCCCAGAAATTGTCCGTAGCTCTGGCTTTCACCAAACAAGCCACGGGGAGCATTCTGAAAGAGTGCCCCAAATAAAACCAACCACATCACGGGTTGAATCAGTCCGGCAACTAGGGTAGAAGGACGACGTTGGAGCTGAATGAAAAGGCGACGGGTAAGCGCCAGGGTTTCTTGGATGAAGTCGGCGAGGAAGGAGGGCGGGGCGACTGGGGCTGAACTCGCTCCCGCTTGTCGCACTAGGCTAGGATCTGGAGTGGCTTCAGGTTTGAATGGAGTAATGGTACGGCTCATGACAGACTTCCTAAATATTTTTTGTAAATTTTTCTGAAACTCTAACGCATATTTTGCTTGCGTTCGGCTTTGGGATCACGACTACTCGCCGCCGCCAACTCTGCATCCAGCAAGGTTCGTCCCGTTGCAGCTAGGTAAACATCATCCAAGCTAGGGCGCGATTGGGCAATGCCAAAGGTGGGCAAACCTGCTTCTCGCAGCGCTTGTTGCACCGTAGACAAGGCTTCACTCTGGGCACTGACGACCAGATTCAATGAATTTCCTTGGGCAGCATTGATAATTACGTCTTGCACTCCAGAGAGAGATTGCAGTAGGGTCTTGGCAGTTTCAGCTTCTTCTAAAGGGGAAAACTCTCGCAGGCGCAACGTGATCCGATCGCCACCCACTCGGTCTTTCAGTTCTGAAGGCGTACCCCCAGCAATCACCAAGCCGCGATCGATAATCGCCACATGATCCGCCAAGGCATCAATTTCTTCCAGGTAATGGCTGGTAATCAACACCGTTGTGCCTGCTTCGCGCAACTGGCGCAGGAAACTCCACACCGTAACTCGGCTCTCAATGTCTAACCCCACGGTTGGCTCGTCTAGCACCAACACATCAGGCTGGTGCAGCAACCCAGCGGCTAAGTCAAGGCGCTTACGTAGCCCACCAGAGTAGGAACCTGTCTTTTTATCTGCCCACTCTTGCAAGTCCAACAGGTCAAGCATTGTCTCAATGCGCTGCTTCCCGTGGGCAGAGGGTAAATGGTAGAGCGCCGCTTGAAGTTGCAACAACTCACGCCCGGTCAGCACTTTGTCGAGGGCTACTTCTTGGGCGACATACCCCAAGCGCTGCCGAGCTATCCTCGGTTGCTCCACTACGGAAACCCCAGAAACCTCAATCTGCCCAGCATCAGGTTGAGCCAAGGTACACAGACACCGCAGCGTTGTCGTTTTCCCTGCGCCATTGGGCCCCAATAGCCCAAAGATCTCTCCGGGTTGCACCTGAAGCGATACATCTTGGACGGCGATCGTCTTCCCGTAGTGCTTCTGGAGATGCTGAATCAAAATGGCAGGAGCCATAAGCCTTACCTTTTATGGATACGAACTGGTTAAATCCTCTTCATTTTAATCAATACTTCGGACAGTTTTTGTGGAGGTGCTGGGAACGTTGTTGTACAGCCAATATAGACCCTCACCCTAAATCCCTCTCCCAACAGAAGCTTGCTATTACCAACATTTTTGAGAAATCTTCGATTTCTCAAAAATGTGAATTCTAAACCTCTCAGAAGGCCCAAATTGTCGCCCGAACCGCCCCCCTGCCCCCCAATTCTGGGGGGTTCTGAGATTGAAGTCCCCCAGAATTGGGATCTTAAAGCCTTTCAGGCATACATGAAAAGGGGGCAAGTGCAAGGTCTTGAGCATTTGTCAGGCACTCTCTAAGCTTTTTAAGAGATGTTGGTAATGACAAGCAACAGAAGAGAGGGACTTCAATCCGGCTCCCCTTCTCCCAAAACGGGAGAAGGGGCTGGGGGATGAGGGCTAGCTATCGCAAAAATGTCCGAACTATTGTTTAGTAGCTCTTGATTTCAATAATTGCCATGACTTCGTAAAATCAAAGCGTTGCCATCATGGGAATTACGCTGAGCAGAGTTTGTAGTCCTTCAGTCGCCTGCCCAATGAGGTAATGGGTGAAGGGCAGCGTATCAATCACAATGGCAACACACAGCAACATCAGATAGGAAATCGAGTATTTGAAGAGGCCCCTCGCTTGTTGCAGATCGCAGGGAGTTTGCATCAGCGTCCATGCCTTTTGAATAAATAAGCCGCCCAACCCCAAGGCTGCAATACAATACACAGCGCCCAACACATGCAATGGGTAAACCAGGAGAAGCGTGACGGGGAGCAAAATCAAGGTGTAGTAGAACATTTGGCGGGTGGTTTCGGCCTCGCCTGCCACAACGGGGAGCATGGGGACTCCAACTTGGGCATAATCCTCGCGGATCATCATTGCCAATGCCCAAAAGTGGGGGGGAGTCCAGAAAAAGACGATCGCAAACAGCACCCAGGCCGCCCAACTCAAGTCCCCCGTGACTGCTGCCCAACCCACCAGAGGTGGAATCGCTCCAGCAGCGCCCCCAATCACAATATTTTGGGTGCTATGACGCTTGAGCCAATGGGTATAAACGCCCACGTAGACAGCGATCCCCGACATCGCCAACAGCGCGGCTAGCAGGTTTGCGTATACGGTGAGCAGGGTAAACGAAATGCTGGCAAGGACGATCGCAAACAGCAAAGCGTCTCTCGGTTGAATGCGTCCAGACGGAAGGGGGCGATGGCGAGTCCGCTCCATGATGTAGTCAATATCGCGATCGTAGAGACAATTAATTGTGTTGGCAGAAGCTGCTGCCAGAGCGCCCCCCACAAGGGTCACCAACAACAGCACGAGATTCACCCGTCCCTCAGCCGCAATCCACATGCCTCCTGCCGTAGTGATTAAAAGTAGCAGAATAATTCTAGGCTTTGTCAACTGGTAGTAGCTCTGAATGACCTGCCGGAAGGTTTGATGGCGGCGAGTTTGCGTCCAAATTGTTTCTTGCATCTTTATTCCTAAAAACTTATTCCCAAAAGCTGGTAAATTCAGATCGATCAAAACAGGGTACTAGTAAACCTTTTTTCAACATTCAGGTCATGCTTGACCCATGGACTAGGCATTGCCACCGCTGGGCATCGATCGCCCCACCTGTTCCGAGATGTTAAGAGATGGCTTTGTCCAGGAAGCGCTCCGATCGCTCACCCATTCCGTGGGCATGTCTCGCAGAGCCAGCACAGTAAAGCTCACCAGCGTTCCCAATAAAGCGGCTCCCACAACTTGGTGAAGGACAGTCAATGGCTCAACTTGCAAGTGTAAATAGAACGTGGCGACACCCAAGGCAATTTGCCCGATGAGCAGACCTGCTGCTAGCTTCGTCAACTGCCGCAAGTGGGGGTGCAAAGCGGGGGTTCGCCACGCTAAAACCACTAGAACGAGAATTACCAGCGTCGCTGGAACCACTCCCACGATGTGGCTATTCATGATTCTGCAAAGTTGGGATGTGGCAAAGCATTGGTGTAGTGCCCACTGCGACCCCACCAGTGCCCCCAGGATGCTTTGGCAGTAGATCAGAATCGCTGCTACCAACCCAATCCAGCTTAGTTTGCCCACTGTTCCAGTACCGTGATAGGGCGTGAGGGCAGTGCCAATAACTAGAAGACTGGTGAAAACCAGAAGAGCCGTGCCTAAGTGAGCGGTCACAATATCGAATCGCAGCAGTTGAGTGACGGTCAATCCGCCCAGAATTCCCTGCAAGACAATCAGACCCAGAATCAAGGCTGCTGCCCAGGGCACCCAACGGGGCAGCGATCGACGGCTCCACCACGACATCACAACTAGGACGATCGCCGCCACCCCCAGTAACGCAGCATCTAGGCGATGAAACCACTCTAGAAAGACTTGCAGATTCATGTACCGACTGGGCACCAACTCTCCGTAACACAGGGGCCAATCGGGGCAAGCTAACCCGGCATTCATCACACGGGTAGCACTGCCGATCGCCATCAGCAGCAAGGTAGCGATCGCCATCTTCCATACCAGACGACGAACCTGTTCCGCAGGATTGGGGATCTCATGAGTAGTCATGGGCTTCTGAGAATTCTTGTGAAATACAACTGAATCAGTCATGGGACGTTCTTTATCAGTCACAAACCTTTAACCACAGACCTCACAACAAATTGTAACGAGTTTCCGTATGGAACCTGTGTTTTAGGTGCAGCCAAATCTAAGTTGAGACTAAGTTGAGACCGATCGATCGCCCTAAATAACCTTATGCCTCCTTTTTACCGCAATCAAAAAGCTTTAGAAATTTCTTTGAATTGTGGCAAATAGTTCACTAACTACCAGACTTTTAAATTCCCCTTAAGCTTCTGAACTTCAGACGTTGTTACCCAATTCTGTGATCCCTAAGAAATAAGAAAAAAATTTCCATTCATTCCTCCCATATCTCTCCCATGCTTTAACGTGGTAAGTGGGATCGCTAGAGGTGGAAATGAACGAATTTGCGTCATTTGAGTCATGCCTCATCAAGCATCTCAATGGTTTCACCAGAAATCTTTATAATTCAAACTTTTAATTTCATTAGAAACCTTAGCTAAAACCTCTGATTGTCGTGAATATTCCCAGTTCTATTTCAACCCTACTTGCGGGGATTGTTCTGACCCTATTTAGCCTCTGGTATGGTCAAAATCATGGATTGCTACCGGTGGCTGCTTCCCAAGAAGCCCCGTTAGTCGATGGACTATTCAACACAATGATGACCATTTCGATCGGTCTTTTTCTCCTCGTTCAAGGTATTCTGATTCTTTCAGCCTTTAGGTTTCGTCAGAAAAAAGGAGATGAGACCGATGCGGCTCCAGTCCATGGCAATATTCCCTTGGAAATTTTGTGGACAGCGATCCCGGCTGTGATTGTGCTGGGGATTTCGGTCTATAGCTTTGATGTGTATGGGCAAATGGGTGGACTAGACCCCATGGATCATTCCATGGCCCATGCCATGCCTGCCAACAAGCAGATGGCTCGAATGCCTGGATCGGCGATCGCCGCCACCCTTGATGCCAACTCGGTAACCTCTGTCAGCAACACCGACCCCGCTCAGAATCCTGATGCCGCCCTGAATGTGACATCTCCCAAAATTGGAGCTAGCCCTGACAAGCAAGGTCTCTCCCCGAATCTGGTGATTGATGTGATGGGTCTTCAGTATGCCTGGCTTTTTACCTATCCTGATACGGGAGTCACAGTTGGAGAGTTGCACGTTCCCACAGGACGGGAAGTGAAGCTCAATATCTCGGCTCAAGATGTCCTCCATGCCTTTTGGGTTCCCGAATTTAGACTGAAGCAAGATGCAATTCCCGGTCGCCAAACTGAACTGAGATTCACCCCCAAACTGGTCGGTGAATATAAGGTGATCTGTGCCGAACTTTGCGGTGCCTACCATGGGGCGATGAACACGAAGATCTTTGTAGAATCTCCCCAGGATTACGATGCCTGGCTGCAAAGTCAGCAGGTGGCTAGTATCGACCCAGCGGCTGTGGCAATCAACCCCGCCACGATGTCCGATGCTCAGTATCTTGCTCCTTACGCAACCGACGTTAACGTCAGCCCTGAATCCTTACATCAGCTTCATCAGGCCCACGCTCACTCCATGACTTAGCCTTACTGATCCACTACCTGCTAATTTTTATGACTCAAGCACAACTTCAGGAAACGGCTAACATCCCTGCCCATAGTGACTCTGGGGAAGTTCGTAACTGGCGAGACTATTTTGGTTTCAGCACTGATCATAAAGTCATCGGCATTCAATACTTGGTCACCACCTTTATCTTCTACCTAATTGGTGGAGCGATGGCGACCGCAGTCCGCACAGAACTGGCAACTCCAGAGGTGGACTTTGTGAGCCGTGAGGTCTACAACAGTTTATTTACGATTCATGCGACCGTCATGATCTTTTTGTGGATCGTCCCGGCTGGAACGGGTGGCTTTGGCAACTACCTCATTCCTTTGCTGATTGGGGCGCGGGATATGGCATTTCCGAGGCTGAATGCGGTGGCCTTCTGGATGATTCCGCCGGCTGGGGTGATGTTGCTGAGTAGTTTCTTCTTTGGAGATGGGGCTGCGGCTTCGGGTTGGACTTCTTACCCACCCTTAAGTTTGGTGACGGCTAAGTCGGGGGAAGCCATCTGGATTCTCAGTGTCCTGTTGTTGGGAACTTCGTCCATCCTGGCAGCGGTAAACTTTTCCGTGACAATTTTGAAAATGCGTGTCCCTGGCATGGGGCTGAATCAGATGCCCCTGTTTTGCTGGGCCATGTTGTCAACGTCGGCTCTGACGCTGATTGCTACGCCAGTTTTGGCAGGCGCAATGATTTTGCTTGCCTTCGATCTGCTGGCGGGGACGGCGTTCTTCAATCCCACGGGGGGAGGAGACCCGATCGTCTACCAACATTTGTTCTGGTTTTACTCCCATCCAGCGGTTTACATTATGATCCTGCCGGTGTTTGGCATGATCTCAGAAATTCTGCCTGTTCATGCCCGCAAACCTATTTTTGGCTATAAAGCGATCGCCTACTCCAGTTTGGCTATCAGCTTTTTGGGACTCATTGTCTGGGCGCACCACATGTTCACCAGTGGCACCCCAGCTTGGTTGCGGATGTTTTTTATGATTACCACAATGGTGATCGCAGTGCCGACTGGGATTAAGGTTTTTGGCTGGTTGGCCACAATCTGGGGCGGCAAGCTGCGCCTGAACAGCGCCATGCTTTTCGCCATGGGCTTTATTTCTATGTTTGTGGTCGGTGGAATCAGCGGTGTGATGGTGGCGGCTGTTCCCTTCGATATTCACGTTCATGACACCTACTTTGTGGTAGCCCACCTGCACTATGTGTTGTTTGGCGGCAGCGTTTTTGGCATTTACGCTGGGATTTATCACTGGTTTCCTAAGATGACAGGACGGATGATGAATGAGCCATTGGGCAAGATTCACTTTGCTTTGACATTTATTGGGTTTAACCTCGCCTTTATGCCGATGCACAAGCTGGGTATGGAGGGAATGAACCGGAGAATCGCTGAGTACGATCCTAAATTTGCCACCCTGAACCTGATCTGTAGTGTTGGTGCTTACTTGCTGGCGGTTTCCACGCTTCCTTTCATTGTCAATGCTTGCTGGAGTTGGGTTGCTGGGCCAAAGGCTTCTAGCAACCCCTGGAATGGGTTGACTCTGGAATGGATGACCTCTTCGCCGCCACCAGTGGAAAACTTTGACAGTGATCCAGTGTTGGCGACCGGGCCCTACGATTATGGGTATGGCGATCGGCATACGAATGTTGATGTGCCGTTGTCTGATCCCCAAGATCCAGTGTTGGCGGCTGGGCCAGCGTCTATCTTACGTGCCGAGCCTGATTCCGCTGTAGCTGCTCATCCTGACGATCGCGGTGGCGAGAGTCACAACCGCCCTTAGTTAAGTACAATACTTCGGACAGTTTTTGTGGAGGTGTTGGAAACTCTGTTGCACAGCCAGTATAGACCCTCACCGTTCGGCTGAGCGCTCACGTCGAAGCCTAAATCCCTCTCCCAAGAGGGGAGAGGGACTTCAATCCGGTTCCCCTTCTCCCAGAACGGGAGAAGGGGTTGGGGATGAGGGCTAGCGATCGCAAAAATGTCCGGACTATTGTTAAGTAGTCAAGGCAAATTAACCTAGTCAGCTATTACCCCATAGGACACTCAAAAATCCATGCAAGGTTCAACCATCGATCCAGCGAAGACGGCGCTAAACCATCACCACGCTGAAGAAATTGCGGCTCATGGAGCGCACAGTGAGCATCCCGACCACCGTCTGTTTGGGGTGATTGTGTTCCTGCTAGCGGAGTCCATGATTTTTCTGGGTTTGTTCACAGCGTACTTAACCTTTCGGGCTGTTGCTCCTTCCTGGCCCCCAGAAGGCACTCCGCGTCTAGAGCTTCTGTTGCCTGGCATTAATACGGTGATTTTGATTTCTAGTAGTTTCGTCGCGCACAATGCTGACACTGCAATTAAGAAAAACAATGTTGCCGGATTGCGAACCTGGTTTTTGGCTACGATCGCCATGGGAGCCATTTTTCTAGTAGGTCAGGTATACGAATATAGTCACTTGGAATTTGGTCTCACAACAAACCTGTTTGCCAGCACTTTCTATGTATTGACTGGCTTTCACGGGTTGCATGTCTTTTTTGGCTTGGTGTTGATGCTAGGGGTGATATGGCGATCGTTGAAGCCAGGGCATTATTCCAGTGACCACCATTTTGGAGTTGAAGCCGCAGAGATCTATTGGCACTTTGTCGATGTCGTGTGGATTATTCTGTTCCTGCTGCTCTATATTCTGTAAGCAGTTACAGCATTGAAATTAAAGAGTAAGAAACAAGGATAAGGGGTATATACTTCTTATCCTTAATTTTGTCTAATTACTAGGTGTTTATGTCAAAAGAATTTTCTATTGGACAACGGGTTCGGGTAACTGCCCTCCCTGCCTACATTAAAACTGCTGAACCGATGCCCATGCTACGCCCTCCCCATGTAATTAGCCTTGGTGAGGAAGGGACTGTCCTCGATCGGCACCCAGGAGAAACCTGGAGTGTTCGTTTTACCCAAGGGGCGTTTCTGATTGACAGCCAGTACATTGAAGCGGCTGAAACGCAGTAAGGCTCTTCTGAGTTTTAGGTGATTAGTAACTACTCAGCCTGCCCTCACCCTAAATCCCTCTCCTTGGGGAGAGGGACTTCAATCAGGCTCCCTTCTCCCATTGGGAGCTTGTCATTACCAACATTTTTGAAAAATCGAAGATTTTTCAAAAATGTGAATTCTAAACCTCTCAGAAGTCCCAAATTGTCGCCCGAACCGCCCCCCTGCCCCCCAATTCTGGGGGGTTCTGAGATCGAAGTCCCCCAGAATTGGGGCCTTAAAGCCTTTCAGGCATACATGAAAAGGGGGCGAGTGCAAGGTCTAGGGCATTTATCAGACACTCTCCAAGCTTTTTAAGAGATGTTGGTAATGACAAGCAGTGGGAGGAGGGGGGATGAGGGCAGGCTCGATGTTGAGTTAGCAGCTTGAATAGTTACGGTGATTAGATAAATGAAAGTCTCCGTAGTGCAGGTTTCTTGCCCACGTAGGCTAGAAGCCTGCACTACAGTTTCCACCCCAATCCCAGGAGAACCCATAGTAAAGGGTGATGGGTTGTGGGTCATCAAGAACTCTTCTGAAGGGAATGAAGGACTTCATCGCGTGTTCTGCACCAATCAGATTCACAGCGGCATGAATCCGCACAGATCGGGTTTGGGGAGAGGGAGCATCTCACTTTTGCAGATCTCCGATCCGCCCACCCTTCGGGAAGCAAGCTACATCCCCAACCCTTCTCCCTAGGGGAGAAGGGAGCCGGAATTCAAAGTCCCTCTCCCTAGGGAGAGGGAT
>Ga0209181_10001089_pt1 | contig 48497 bp, 44 predicted proteins | sample MAT05_FD_187208 | JGI IMG/M metagenome (GOLD analysis project Ga0209181, IMG submission 187208) | Freshwater microbial communities from Lake Fryxell liftoff mats and glacier meltwater in Antarctica - MAT-05 (SPAdes) (version 2) | ecosystem: Environmental > Aquatic > Freshwater > Ice > Liftoff... | reverse complement strand
CGCCTTGTCTGACCACTGGCGCTGGGTTTCGACGCCCAAATGACGGCGCGCCTCCTCAAAGGTGACCTCCAATTGCCAACGTTGGACAAACCAATCCACAATGGCTAACGGATCCGCAGTGGGGTCGATACACAACATCCCGACCGAGTCATACTCGCCCTGCGGGTCGCGCACCAGCACCCAACGAATGGGCAAAGGGGGTTTGCCAGCGTGAAACCAGACTGCACAGTCCGAGGTGATCTGCATCTCGCGCTGTTGTCCGTCGTACCAAGGGAGCGAAATTGTCGTCCATACCGTGTTGGGGTCATGCAAAACCTGAGCCATAATCGCCCCCTCGTGTGCATTCGCCCGCGCCTTCACCCGTGACGCCGCCGTATTGCTGTCGGGGAACATCACCGTCCGCCCCGTCTTGGGCGTCTTCGGCGACGGAGTGGGAGGGGTGGCACCACCGCACATGGCACCACCTCCCCGACAGGGCTTAGATTAACCCTGCCACGCCGGCGAGTCTTTCCTAATGTTTTTCCCGAAGTTGTTTCACACCCTTGACACATACCACCGCATGTAGCGCTCTCGCCTGTAAAGCAGCGGGTCTGACCCCGCTTTCAACGGTGCTTACTTGCTGCTGTCGCTGCCATCCACCACATCGGTCGGGAGCGCACGACCCTGCCAGACTGCGTCATAGTTAGGCTGCATGTTCTGGACGGGCACCCACACGTACTCGCACGCGAGGATGATCTTGTAGTACTCCACGTTCTGATCGACGCCCAGCACCCAGTACGTGCCGGGGTTGACGAAGAGACCAGGGGAGGCGTTGCCGGGTTCATAGTACGCCTGTGTGCGGAACGGCAGTTCGCCAACCACGGAATTCGCAGTCGTAGGCGCGCCGCACGAGTTCAAATTCTGCTGCACAGGAGTGTTGACCGTGCCGCCACGCACCTGAAACTGGTAGCGCCCGCTCAAGCCAGAATTCAGGCTGTTGGAGATCAGCGCGTTCGACCCACCATCAAGGAAAGCGCCATTCACCGCCGAGCCGGGCTGTTCGTAGAATGTGCCGGGTGCGCCTGTGCCATTAGAGAAGCCCATCCGCGCCGAGAAGCCGCCCAGACCATCGACACCACCACTGACATCGCCCGTTTCCCATTGAATCTTGTCATAGTTGAACTCGAAGTCGAAATCGCCAGCGCCGATGTCAGAGCGGTCGATGATGACCAGTTGGAATGAATTCAGCTTATTGATGTTGCGGGAGAAGTAACCCACGTCAATCCAGTTGACGCCGAACGCCGGGCGGCCATCGACCGTATCCCAGCCGTAGCGGGTGATATTCCCCACGCGGGTATCCACATCAGCGAAGAACGGCGCGATCATCTTAAGCCCGGTCGAGTTCAGGTCGAAGGGTGTGAAGGTGATCAGCGGTGCGTCAAAGGTGACATTACCGTTATTGTTGACATACAACTGGGTGAACGTCTGTCCGTAGAAGTTGGCGCTGAAACCAAGATCAACCAGTCCGGTTGAACCATCGTCGTTAGCGGGCAACCCGTTTGAACTGAACCCAGCGTTGCCGCGCACCGCGCCCGCCGCAAAGCTCGGCGTGGGCTGAAGCACCAGCACGAGTGCTGCAAGCAGAACCACTGTAAGCAGCCGGTTCAAGAAAAGATGTTTATTCACAGCTTTCTCTCCAAGTGTACATATCACACAAAAGTACCACTTCCATTATATGCGTTTCCAGTATGTGTCAACAGTGTGAAAAAATTCCGAGAAAAACATTAGGGAAGATTCACCAAGGAGAGTGTAATTGCTATCCATCCTACTAATTCACACCCAACCTATTTGGTGTCGTACAGAAGTTTAGACAGAGATGCATATTATAAATATTTAATTTGAGCAGGTTGACTCGCGTGCATTCGCAAATCAACAAAGCCATACTCAGTGAATCACGAAAGTACATCCCCACCCCGTCCGACTGAAGGTCGGCATCCCCTCCCCACTTCGTAGAGAGGGGACTTTAAAAAACTTTTGTGAGCCGTTCTCGCCTCCTCTACATGCAATGGGGAGAGGGCTGGGGGGTGGGAATAATCAAATCTATGATTCGCTGATACTGGTTTCAGACCGATGTTAAAGTTGATCGCGCAAATCGAGGGAAGCGTCTTATATCGTGCAGAACCTTTTATCCTTAATCCCCCTCATGATCACATTTCTCACCCATTGCTCTCATCCACGCCCCACACTTCTACATTAAAATACAACCATATCGCAAAATAACCTGTTCTCAGGGACACCCACCATGAGTATAAGCATCACGTCCGTCTACGATGGGCGCTGCGTCATCTGTCGCGCCAGCAAAGCCTTTGTCGAAACCTTTGATTGGCGGCACCGTGTCGAATTCCTCGATCTGCACGAGAGCGCCCTCGTCACCGCCCGCTACCCTGCGCTCGATCATGATGCTGCGATGGGCGAAGTCCATGTCTATGACCGACAGGGGCGCGAGTTTGCGGGCTTTTTGGGCACACGCCGCATGTTAAAGGAAATGCCGCTCACCTTCCCCATCTGGTTATTGCTGCAATTGCCCGGCATGACCGCGCTCGGTGCCCGCCTCTATCGCTGGATCGCCTGCAACCGCTATGCCGTCAACCGCTTGTTCGGGGTCGATCTCACCCCTTGCGAAGACGATGTCTGCAAGGTGTAAAAATCATGCCGTTGATTGACAACCCCCGCCGCTCTAGGCTAAAATACAAGTGAAACTGATCCATATAAGCGCCTATAGCTCAGGGGATAGAGTAGCGGTTTCCTAAACCGTTTGCGTAGGTTCAAATCCTACTAGGCGCACTCGTCCTACACCTACACACAATGCTCCCTTCCACGGCATTGTGTGTTTTTATGAATCCACACCTATGAGTCATTCGTGAAAAAGTACGCAAACCCGTTCAGGAAGGTGTACAATTTACGCATTCACGACCTTCTTTAAGCGGAATGCGGACAGCAACTCATCATGACTTTCCCAGTTTTTTTAGCACATGGCGCGCTCGGTGTGTTTGATGAACTCATTTTCGTCGGCGTGGCGCTCGCCTTCATCGCCATGATGGGGATCAGTTGGTTACGCTCCCGCAATGAATCAGACGATGAGGCGGAACCAGTAGCCCCTATCGCCATGCCTCCCACCGACGATATCGAGCCGCCAGAGCGTTTCAAACTTGAATAACGTGCCTCATCAACAGCGCCTCCACGCCCCACGCGCGTTCAGCCTGATCGTGTTGGCGTTGCTGTGTCTGCTCATTGCGCCCCGTGCTGTGAATGCACACGGCTATCTTATCCGCGCCATCCCTCAAGACCGTGCCGCCCTTGAGCGTGCCCCCGCCCGTGCCCAATATTGGTTCAGCGAGCCGTTAGAGCCACGTTTCAGCCGCGTCATTGTGCGGGATGCCAACGGGATCGTGATCGCAGAAGGGGGGGTCAGCGACGCCGACCGCACACTGTTGACCGTTCGCCTGCCCGCCGACCTGCCCACCGGTGCCTATATCAGCGACCTGCGGATTGCCTTCGCCAGCGATGGGCATGTCATCGCCGAGTCGCGCGTATTTTTCATCGGCGATACCGCCACCGATCTCAACAGCAGTCGTTCGGGCGATACCGTCGTCCCGTTAGAAGCCCTATGGCGCACCCTGCTGCTGGCATCAACAATGGTGCTGTTTGGCGCATTCATCCTTTATACCCTCGTCTTGACTCCCGCATGGGGCAATCCAATTCATCGCGCCGGGGGCTTGCCGCCGCGCGTGATGGCGCGCCTCAATCAAATCGTGACTATCGCCCTCGCCGTTGCGGTCTTCGCCAATATTCTCGCCTTGCTGCAACAAACGATGATCTTTTTCGGTGCCCCGTTGGATCGCGTGATCGTCGATAATTTATGGAGCGTCGTGCGCATCGGCACCCGCTTCGGCGATACCTGGAATGTGCGCCTACTGCTCTTGCTGCTCGTGGCGGCGATCTTTGGCGCAGGCGTGATTTATCGCCACACCCAACCGGAGATCGTGCGCCCGGGTTGGGCAGCCAATGCGTGGGCGGCGGCGCTCATCTTAGGGTCGTGGAGCGTCGCCAGCCATGCAGCGGGATCGCAAGTCTTGCCATGGTTCGCGATCTTTAGCGATTGGCTGCACGGCTTAGCAGTTGGGGCGTGGGCGGGCGGCGCGGTCGTCATGACCTTGATCCTCCCGTCCGCCTTAGCTCCCTATAGAGGCGAAGATCGCCGCCGCGCATTGCTGGCAGTAATGCGCCGCTTTTCACGCTTGGCGGTCGTCGGCTTGATGCTGGTCATCACGACGGGGGTCTATAACGCCCTCAACTGGTTTGCCACCCCCGCCGATGTCGGCACCAGCTATGGCGGCGCGCTCGTGATCAAACTGGCGCTCGTTGCCGTCCTCATCGTTTTTGGCGCTGCCCATCACATCGCTTTACGCCCAGAACGCTATCAACGCTGGGCGCGCCTCACACACGGGTTCCAAAGTTTTATCCCCACCCTACGCCTCGAAGCGTTGTTGGTCTTGGCAGTCCTGATCGGCGCGGCGTGGTTATCCGCCACCCCGCCCCCCCAACCCGATATCATCGCCCCGTCGCCGCCGTCATTCGCCACCCAAATCGATGATAACGTCACCACGCTGACCCTCGCACCCGGCGGCACGGGCATCAACACGATGGATGTGCAAGTCATCCGCGCGGGGGTCGCTGTCGAAAATGCAGCGGTGACGGTGCAAATCGCCAATCCAGCCCGCGATCAACGCGGCGTATGGCACCCACTGGAACCTATCGAAGGGGGAGTCTACACCACCACCGGAGCCGAGATCGACCAAATCGGCACATGGTGGGCGCTCGTCGAAGTCGATGGCGTGCGCGCCGCCTTCGCCCTCACGATCAGCGATGATGGCGAAAGTAGCTTGCGGTCGCCTTCATTGCTCAACCTGATCGCCCTGCTTGGCGTCATCGGATCGGGAGCTTATGCCCTGTCCCCGTTGGCACTGCGCCTCTATCGCCGTTTGGACTTGACTCCGGCGGTCGTCACAGCAGCAGTAGGCGCAACCCTAGCGGGCATCGTCATTGTCATCATCGGGATTGCCGCCTCCGCCAACGTGTTTGACAATTACGCCCAACTGGCACTCCCCCCACCCCAAATCGTCAACCCAATCTTGCCCGATGGCGACTCGCTGGGACGCGGCGCAGCACTCTTTGCCGACGTCTGCCCCACATGGCGGGAGGCGGGCGATTTTAACGAACTGGTTGAACGCCTGCCCCGCTTGCGCGATGAAGCCATCTACGACGCGCTGACGCGCACAGGCTGGCGGGCTTTACCCGCGTGCGCCAACCAACTTACAGAAACCCAACGGTGGGATATCGTCAATACGATTCGCGCTTTTGAAACAAACTCGCCAACCAATGGAAGCTAAAGGACAACGCTCCTCATGATTCGTGTCATTGCCAATGAAAATAACAGCGCCCGCGCCCAAACTTTGATCGCCGAACTACGCCAAGCGGGTTTCCCCGCCGATACCGGCATTCCAGCACAAGGGGATACCCTCCTCGCTGTACTGCAAAAGTCGGATATTGCTATTGCCAATTCACCGCTGATGGCGTCGCTTCATCGCGCCTTTGATCTCTCCCTACACATTATCATCGTCCGCCTCGAAGACTTCCCCCTGCCTAACTTGATCAACCATCTGACCGTCGTCGATCTGTTCAACCCTAATCACTTCGACGTTTTACGTGCCGAGCTTGAAACCCTCGCCGCCCCCAACGCTCCGCTCCCCGTGCGCGTCTTGACGCCTCAAAAACGCCGTTCTAACCGGTCTACTGGCATTATTGTCGCCACCTTCTCGCTCGTCATGTTCGTTGCCGGATTGTACGGCGTGGGTGTGTTGGGTATTCGGGCACCCGTCGCAGAATACAACGAGATCGATACCCAAGTCGCGCTCACCCGCGATGTCTTGATCGGTCCCGAACTGGAATATTTTTCGACGTGGATTCCCCGTAGCACCGAAGACGCCATTGCCTATGAAGCCACCTTGCGGCAACTGCCGACCGCCTACCGACCGCTCATGGGCTTAACCGTGACCGCCTACGCTAATCTGTCGAATGGCACGCCGTTTGCAGCAACGGCGACACCCCAACCCGCGACGCCCCAGCCCACAGCAGGCACAGGCTAAACTGGCGTGAGCGCAAAAGCCCCGGTGTTGGTCATCGGTGCTGGTCCAGCCGGGATCAGCACCGCTTATTATTTAGAGCGGGCGGCTATTCCCTATCGAATCGTCGAAAAAACGAACACGCTCGCTTCTACATGGGCGAACCTGTACAGTGCGTTGCGGCTGAATACGGCGGGCTTCGTGTCGCATCTGCCCGGCAAGCGCATCCCTTTGCGCTATGGCATTTATCCGACCGGACGCCAGTATTACGATTATGTGCAGCGCTACATGCGGGATCACGCCTTCCCCATCGATTTCAACGTGACGGTGCAATCGGTCACGCCTGTGCCGGACGGCTGGCGCGTCGTCACCGATCGCGACGATCACGTCTACCCGTGCGTGGTGATCGCCAGCGGGCGGTTCAGCAAACCCTACGTGCCCCCGATCCCCGGCATTGATCAATTTGCGGGCGAGACCCTGCACGCCAGTGCTTATCATGCCGCCGACACCTTCGCGGGCAAACGGGTGCTGGTCGTCGGCAATGGACCCAGCGGCGCGGATATCGCGGTCGATCTGCAACACCACGCTATGCGCCCCGTTTTGCTGGCGATCCGCAGTGACATCGTGATCAGTCGCGAATACCCCAACGGCTTGCCCCCCACCGTCTGGCACTTGATCGCCAACCGTTTGCCCAAACAGTGGCGTAAATCCTTTTTGAACCGTGTCAATTTTCAAAGTTATCCGGGCATCGAGACGCTTGGTCTGCCGCTTGCCCCCAACCGCGATGAACGCGCTGGTTCGTCGGCTCCGGTACGCGGCAAGCACTTGATCGCGGGCTTGCGGGCGGGCACGATCCAAGTGGTGGCAGGTTTAGCCAGTTTGACCTGTGATGAAGCCATCTTATTGGATGGCAGCCGCGTTGAAGTGGATAGTGTGATCTTGTGTACTGGCTACCGCCCCGCCATTGATTACCTTGATTTCCCCTTCAGCGCCGACCGCGATGGCTGGATCACCCGTCGTGCCGACGACAGCCAACAAATCTCAGATCGCCCCGGCTTATTTCTCGTCGGGCGTTTCTATCGCGGCTTGGGACCTCTTTATAATATTCGACAGGAAGCGCGGATTGCGGTACAAGAGATCGCCATCCACCTACAGCATTCAAGGATACAAGGACAGCCTCATGAAACAGCACACGCTCACGATCTTGATCGATAACGAGACCAAAACGGTTACGGTGCCTACTGGCACCAACTTGCGGCGTACACTTTTAGATATCGGTCTCTCGCCCTATACCGCCATCACGCGCGTGACCAATTGCGGCGGGCGCGGCATCTGTGCGACATGCGGCATCTGGTTTGAAGCGGGTGAACCAACGCCTGTCAACTGGCATGACCAACTCGCTGCCCGTTTCGGCTACCCTCGCTTGTCCTGCCAAATCACGGTAGACCGCGATATGACCGTGCGCATCATCAGCGATAAAGTCATTTGGGGCAAGCGCGATCCTAACCGCCGTTACCTGCGCGATTAAAATATTGTCGGGCATACCTGCAACTTGCCCGCCCATTGCTTCGTATATAGTGTAAAGAATGCAGATACTGACTCTACGATTCTATCGGGCGGCGGGGAGTGATATTTTCGCTTTCCCCCAATCCCCAACCCCTGATCCCTAAACCCTAATTCATCACAGGAGTTCGAGTGACCCAATTCCAACACCCCCCCACAAATTCAGACCCATCTGATGAGATCATCCCGCCCTTGCCCGCAACTTTAACCAGCGGACTCGCAGATGAGCCAGAAACCCGTCGATCCCGCTCTGGGTGCTTGTGGGGCATCGGCGGAGCCTTGGGGTGTGTCGGCATTTTGTTGCTCATCCCCACCGTCTTGATCGTGGTTGGGACCACCTCAATGGGCGGTTTGATCAGCAGTGTCGGCGGCTTATTTGGCTTAGGTGCCCCCCAACCCGCCACCGCCAACATCATCAGTACCCAAACTATCGTGCAGGGGATTCAACCCTTAGGGCAGCTCGTCAGTATCAGCAGCCAACTGGCGAAAGCCGATGTCGCTGTCAGTGTCGGGCAAGGGGCGCTCAATGCCTGTGGCTACAGCGCCAGTCATGTCGTGCAAGGCACGATTGAAGCGGGGATCGACTTAACACAGATTCAAGAAGCTGATTTTGCCTATGATGAAGACAATGATCGTTATGTCTTGATCTTGCCCGCGCCTCAATTGACCAGTTGTCGCATCGATTATATTCGCCAGTATGATCGCAGTTCCACCGTGTGCGCGGTCGATTGGGATGAAGCGCGCTTGTTGGCGAATTATATCTCGCTCAATAATTTTCGGGATGAAGCGGTGGAGGGCGGCATCCTCAGCCGTGCCGAGCAAGAAGCCCGCCTTGTGATCGGCAATTTCATCCGCTTAGTCACCAACAAAACGGTAGAGGTCATCTTTCGCCCCGCTCCAGAAGGGGAAACCGTCGCCCCCGGCTCGTGCAATCCGACCACGCCCGCCGGTTGGTCATATAACCCCGCCAATGGCAACTGGGAAAAATAGGCTGACGCCACCGCGTGCCGCTCGGTTCCGTCAATACGCCCCACGCCGAAACATCACGCGCGGGATCGTCATCATGAGGATTTGGAGATCCAAAAGCAGCGACCAGTTCTCAATATAATAAATGTCCAAAAGGCACATCTCATCAAACGGGACTTCGCTCCGCCCGCTCACCTGCCATAAGCCGGTTAAACCCGGTTTCACATGCAATCGCTGCATATGCCATGTCTCGTAGAGCATCACCTCATCGGGCGTCGGCGGGCGCGGACCCACCAAGCTCATCTGCCCCCCCAACACGTTGATCAGGTTGGGCAGCTCGTCGATGCTGGCACGCCGGATCATCCGCCCGACTTGGGTCATGCGGGGATCATCTTTGATCTTCGGGTGACGCGGGTCAAGGTTGTGCGACTTGATCAATTCTTCGCGCAGCGAATCCGCGTCCGGCACCATACTCCGAAACTTGAACATCTTGAAGCGTCGCCCGTTTTCGCCCACTCGCACTTGCCCATAAAAGATCGGGCCTTCGCCTTCCAGCCGAATCGCCAATGCCACAAGACCGCAAATCAGCAGCAAGACCGTCGATGTCAGCATGATCAAGGCGATATCGATCAAACGCTTAAGGATGCGACTGCTTGAAGGCAAGGTCGTGTAACTGTTCACCCGCAACAGCGGCACCCCATCAAGGTTTTCGACTTGAAGTTGGCGTAAATTCAACTGAAACACATCGGGCACCACGCTGACCTCAATCCCCGCCGCTTGGCAGCGCTCAATGAGTTTCAGGATACGATCATGATGTTGCCACGATAGGGTGATCACCACATAATTGACGTGATATTCGCTCACTACATATTCAAGATTATCCAACCCACCCAAGCCACGCACCCGTCCCAGATCGACACTGGCATGAAGAGGGTCTTCATCAAGATAGCCAATCGGCACATACCCCTGATCTTTACGGGCGATCAACGTCCGCAAAACAGCCCGTCCAACATCCCCCCCGCCCAGCACCAATACCCGCAAAACGCCAATCCCGCGCGCCCGCAGACGGGCATAGATCATCCGCCGAAAGATGCGTGCTGCTGATAAAAACAAAATGGTGATGGCACCGACATAAATAAACATCAGCCGACTAAACACGGTCGGTTGCAGAACAAAACTGATCGCCAACAAGACCACCGTCGCGCCCGTCACGCCATTGACGATGCGATACACTTCATCCAACCACGACCGCCCACGCGCCGGCTTGTATAAGCCAGCCCCGCGATAATTGAGATGAAGCCACGTCGCAAAAAATAAGGCGTAGGGGATGTACGGTTCAAAGGGGGCACGGTTAAATTCAAACACGGGGCGTAAAATTTGGAGTTCATAGCGGATCAAATAGCCGACCACAAACGCCAACAGCGCCAACAGCGCATCGGCAAGTGGCATCAGCCACAAAGGTTCAAAGATTTCTTGTTTGCTTGGCGACTCGGCGTGCGCCCTTAATTCTTCGACGATCATTCAACCAAACCCAATGCTTGTTGATAACTTTTCACTGTGCTTATCGCCGTATTTGACCATGAAAAAGCGGTTGCTCTCGCCAGACCGCGTGCGCGCGCTTGGGCACGCCATTGTTCGTCCCCGGCGGCACGCCGCAAAGCCTCCGTCCATGCCGCCGGTTCGTTGGGCGAAAGTTGCATTCCCGCCTCCCCGATCACTTCCGGCAATGACGATATATCCGTCGTCATCACCGGCGTGCCACATGCCATCGCTTCTAGTACGGGCAACCCAAACCCCTCAAAAATTGACGGATAGATGAAGGTTTCTGCGCAATTGTACCAGAAGGGTAAATCATCTGATGCAATAAAACCGGGGAACTGTACCCAAGCCTCTAAGCCATAGTGCCGCACCCGTTCAAAGATCGGCGCATAGTCCCAGCCTTTACCCCCTGCCAAAATCAACGGCAAACGCTCATGGGGCGGCAGCGCCGCATACGCATCCAGCAGCATCACCAAATTTTTGCGTGGCTCTAAGGTGCCGATGAACAACCAAAAGCGGTCAGGCAGATCGTGCGCTTGCCGAAACGCTTGGCACACGGCGGCATCCAACGGAAAAAACCGCCCATGATCATACCCGGGGAGCGCTACATCGATTCGGTCGCGCGGCACCCCCAAGGTTTGATGCAAGTCGCGGGCGGTGCTTTGGGAAATCGCGATCAAGCGCCGCGCCCGTTGACAGGTGAGCGCGGTAAAATAGCGCAGATACAAACGGCGGCTGGCGGATAACCGTTCGGGAGTGTGGATAAAGCTCAAATCATAGATCGTGGCGACGGCGGGCACCGGCGACAATGCTGGGGTGATGAACGCCAACCCATGATGCAAGTCCATCCCCCCCATTTGGAAGGGTTGCCACAGTTGTTCCCACACGATGCGCCGCACGGGCGACTCGGTATCGAAAGCCGCTCGGCGCATCGTCATCGCTGGAAACTGAACAGGGTTGGCACCACCCACAAAAACACTAAAACGCCACATGTCGGGGGATGCTTGTCGGAGGTGACTGAGCAACCCGGTCATATAGCTATGAATTCCTGCTGCCCGATATCCGGGATGTGCGGACAGCAAATGGGCGTTCAATCCAATGTGCATAGGGGCACATTATAACGCAAGCGCGCGTCACATAGCAGTGGGCACACTTGCGTGAATTACATCGCGGTAATTTCCAAATAGACCGGCTGAATCCCCCGCAATCGCCACATCATGGTGAACAGCCTCTTGGGCAAGCCATATTTCTTGGTCAAAAGCGAGTCCGCATGTTGGGCTTCGGGACTCCCTAGCAGTAGCGCCATAGCTTCGGCGCTGTCCCCCAAAATGCCACCACGCATATCACAAGGCGCAACCTCAACTTGGGCGTTATTGCGAATCCGTTTGACTTTTCCAGCGGTCGGCATCGTCATCACATACAGCCGATTGCCCGCTTGTGCAAACCAGACAGGTGTCCGAATCACGTCTCCATTCTTGCGGAAAGTCGCTAGGCTGATATACTGGTGCCCTTGAAGCATGTGAAAATCCGTCTTGTTATCATGCACCATTTTGGTTCCTTGACACCCTTTGATTTAACGCTAGATCGTAGCATACCCAACTGCAATTGACGCAAGGTTAAGAAAGTATAAATGTCCGATATGATTCAGCGAAAGTTCATCACCCAAGAGACAGCTTCTCGGTTGGCAACAGCCGCACAAGCGAAAATTGGCATTATTTCGGAAGCGGCATGGTCACCAGATGGTTCGATTCTCGCCGTCGGTCATGGTGAGGGGGTCTCGTTTTGGATCAATGGCTTTGGACCCACCCCGACCCGTACCTTAAAACATCCCGCTCCGGTCAAAGCGCTCGCCTTTAGCCCCGATGGTCACGCCCTCGCAACGGGCAGCAATGACACGCTAGTGCGCATCTGGAGTACGATCGAAGACATCGTGATGGTGACGCTGCGCGGACACCGGAACACCGTCTCCGGGTTGCAGTTCAGCCAGAATGGGCGTTTGCTGGCATCGTGCAGCGATGACCGGAGCATTCGCATCATGGATATGACCGACAGCATCGGTTCTAATGCTTTCGCCGGGCACGAAAGCGAAATCACGGCATTGGCATTTGGCTCAGCTGACCGCGTTTTGGCGTCGGCGGGCAAGGACAACACCGTGCGCTTATGGGATGTGACCAACCGTAGCGAACGCGCGGTCGTAACCTTGACGGATTGGGTGCGCCATGTGGTTGCCAGTCCCGATGGTTCGGTTGCCGCTGCCTCTGGCAAGGATGGCACCGTGCGCATCATCGACTTCGCCACTGGCACCGTCAGCGCCACTTTGCACGCCCATGAAGATGGCGTCGATTGCGCCGCCTTCAGTCCTGATGGCACGCTCCTTGCCACTGGGGGACGGGACAACATGATCCGCTTGTGGGATTGGCGAAACCAGCCTCAAACAGCGATAGCTTCTTTCGCTGGGCATACCCAACCCGTGTTGACGCTGGCGTTTCACCCTATCGGCACCTTGATGATCAGCGGCAGTGGCGATAATACCCTTCGTTTATGGAGTGTAGACGGCACCATCAGCTAGAGAATTGAGCGCCTACGCGGTCGGCGCAGCATGAAGGTCGCCGCGTAGATCAGGCATGAACAAGCGAGCAGCGAGGCGCTACCGGTCAACAATGTTCCGACCGGTTGAATTGCGTTTGCTATCGCTTCCTCAGTGCCGCCCGCAATTTGGGAGAGCGTCCCCTCTAAAACACCGACCAGCAGATGACCGATACTTCCTACCAGCCCGCTGCCGACGAGTAACCACAACGGCACCCAGCCCGTGACTCGTTTATTTTGCCCATGCAATTCTGCTGCCGCTTGATTCGCGACCCCAAAAATCAAGGCGATCAGGGCGTGGCTGAGGATATAAAACGGCAGATCTTCCAATTGGCTATCAGCCACCCAAGCGCGCACCCCCGGCAAAGACAGCACCGCCACGAAGCAGCCCGCCAAAATCAGGTACAGTACAAAGATCGCCGCCCACGACCCCGCAAGGGTTTGCGTCGTGTTCCGATCCGAAAGGGCACGAAAGGCGTGCGCGCCAAAAATCAGAGGACAAATGGCGATCCCCGCAGCAGCGCCCCATGCCAACGGCGGGGCAACCATCAGCACCACTGAACCCCCAAGAAGCACCGTTCCCGAAACCAGCAAAAAGCCCACTGATAACAGACTATCCGCGACCCACAGGGACGGCACATTGCTAAAGCGCCGCGTGAGTGCATAAAACAAGGCGGCACCCACCAATCCCAAGCCACCATAAACGCTCACCCAGCGTAGCGCCAGCACGACCGAGGGCGGCGGGGTTAGGATCACCGCTAATGCCAAGCTTGCCGCGCCTAGCACCGACATCCCCACGCCCCACAAGCCGGTGATACGTCTACGGATCACCGGCTCATGGACAAGGCTGGCACGGGCGACTAAAAGTCCACCCGCCAGCCCGATGATCAACGCGCCCCATAAGATGCTTTGGGCAAGCACCTCCCCCCTGCCCAACAGCGCCAGCACGCTGTACCCCGTCACCAACAGGATCGCCGCCGTCAGCAGTCGAAACCCCCACCATCCCGTTTTGCTGTTCATGTCCATCTTTTCGAGTGACTACTCAGGTATAGAAACAGAATAAAATAAATAGGGAGGCATGAAGACGTGAAGAAAAACAGGAAAATACCCCTCGAAACGTGGATGTAGGGGTGGATTAGGCGCTTGTCAATCGTTCATTAACATGAAGGTTCGTGCGCCGAATATCCACCCATTTGCCGCCAACGGTCATTTCTCCCTTTATTACAGACCGTTTTTCAGCCTGAGCAGTTACCTTTTCGATTTAGAAACAAGGCACAAACAAGGCAATGTGTTTGTGTCCACAACCACTACCGTACCCAAAAGTGATGAGTGGTTGGTTGCACAAAGTATTTAGGAGGATGTTCCGATCTTATCCTGTGCTGCTATCTTCACCCAGTATTCGACACTGGTCATCTGGAGAGTATGCCGCTGGTCATCTGGAGAGTATTGAGTTTACCCCTCGCTAATTTAGGAGCTTACGCGAAACCATCCCTGTTTTCGACCTAAAACATGCTATACTCACACCCAGTATAAACGGCTCAACCACTCGTGTTTGTGAGGAGTTTTCCCAATGGCAGCATTCGACTCTACTTGGCTTGAAGTGCTTCGCTGCCCCGTCGCAGTGCAGCAAAAAGGCAAAACTGACCCCGGTCGGTTAGAATTTGTGCGTGATTATTGGCTCGTCAGCGCCGAATCCGGCAATAAATACCCCATTCGCGAAGGTATCCCCGTGATGCTGATCGAAGAAGGTGAAAAGTGGAAAAACACCCCTGTCGAAGATTTGCCGGTTCCACCACCCCCAAAATAGCGCTTTCATGCGCGAAAGTGCGCGGTCTGAGTTATACTGCCTACATCACTTCCGCGCGCACCGTGTACGAGAGATGAAGCGATGGCAGATCTAATTTCCCATGAAGCGCCGGCGCATCGAATAACCGACCTACCGCTTACGCTGCCCACCAAATTGATCGGGCGAGACAAAACCCTCGCTCAGGTCTATACGCTCCTCAAGCAGACCAAACCCGTCCTCGTTTACGGTTCGTCAGGCATCGGCAAATCCGCTTTTGCGGCAACGCTGGCAAGTGCCTACACCGAGCTTCCCGGCGGGGCTTTGTGGTTGACAGTCAACCACAGCTCCCTTGCCGAGATGATCGCCCGAATCGGACGTGCCTACAACGTGCCAGAACTGGCACGTACCGAGAACCCCGAAGAACGGGTCGGGCTGGCAATGACGACGATCACCCAGAATAAACCACTGGTGGTGATCGATGGAGCCATAGACATCAACGCGACCAGCGAATTTATCATGCGCTGTGCTGACCGAGTCCCTATCTTGATTGTCACCGATAGTGACACCCCGATCAGCGGTCCGTGGACAACTGTGCAGCTTCCTGCACTGGAACCCGCCGCCGCCCAGAGTCTATTTTCTCAAATCGCCCCAAACAGTTCGCAAGAAGGTGTATCCGACTTGCTATCTGCGTTGGGGGGCAGCCCGTTGGCAGTGGTGGTTGCCGCCGGGGTGATCAAAATTACCAACAGCACCCCCCGCGCCTTCAAAGAAGCCATGCCCCCCAACCCGATCATCCCCGGCACCTTATTGGCACTGACCGCCGCCTTCTCCAAATTAGGCAATGCCCAACAGGGGTTACTGCTTTTACTGGGCGCGACGCCGCGCGGCGGGGCGACGGGTGAACTTATCAGTATGGTCGGCAACGCGCCCGAAGCCGCAATTCATCAGGTGATGACCCCACTCGTTGAGGCACATTTGGTCGAACGCCTCAGCCGTTACCAGCTTACCTACTATCGTTTGCACCCCCTCATCCATACCTTTGCGATGTCATGGTTGCGCGGCAAGGGACGCCTAGATACCCTTCAAACGAGTATGCGCGGTGCCCTCGTGCGCTATGTCGAAAAACACACCACTGCCCGTGCCTTTGATGCCCTCGCCGCCGAAATGGACAATATCCTCGCCATTGCCGAAAACACCAGCGATAGCGCCGCCCGCAGTGCCACCCAACAAATCGTGAATGCCCTCATCCAAGTCGGCGATTTTGTCAACGCGCGCGGCTACATTTACGAGTTTTCCATGCTGCGCCGTTCCAGCATTGGCTCCGCCAGTCCCTTCCCTGCTTATACCGCCGCTGTTCAAACACCGTTACCACTGCCCGAACCAGAAATCATCCCCGCTTTGTCAGAGGATAGCGACGATGCTGATCCTGATGATGAGGAACTGATCGACGATGCCGTGATCGCCATCGACTTGGAATACATTGAGGAAGAGGACAGCGAAGAAGAAGATAGCGAAGCCGCTGCCATTCGCGAGAGCGTCAACGATACCTTGCAGGCTTTTGGCTCCTTCACCACCTATGATGAGGTCGACGATGAGGACTTCGTTGAGGACGACGAGATCGACGATGAAAGCAACGACGTTGAACTCATGCCGCGCACGGTGAGCGATCTGCTAGATGACAACGAGGACGATGATGATTTTGACGATGAGGACTACACCGATAGCACGCTGATCGCCCTCGAAGACGAAATGCCATTGCCGACCGATGCCATTGATCGCTTGCGCGTGGATTTGGTCAAGGCACGCCAATCCGCCAACCGCGCTCAACAAGCCGACATCCTCAGCAATATTGCCCAAGAGCAAACACGGCGCAACTTGTTGAACGAGGCGCTTGCCACCCATGCCGAAGCCGCCACCCTCTATGAAGACCTAAACGATAATGCCGGGTTGTTGCGCACCTTAGAACTCTTGATCTCGCTGGCGTCGCAAACCGACAACTACGAAGCGGCGGCACTCTACGCGACACGCGGTTCCAAGCTTGCGCGGGAGTTGGGCAACGAAGGGATTGAACGGCGTATGTTGGTTTTGTTGGGCGATGCCCGCCTGCAAATGGGCGAAGGTGATGAAGCCATCCGTGTGTTTTCCGACGCGCTTGACCTTGCCCGCACCGCCAACGAGCGCCAAGACGAAGCCGACATCCTGCTCAAGTTGGGCTATGCTCGGCTGGATAGCGGGCGTGCCGATGATGCGATTGATACCTTCGACGAAGCCTTAACCCTGTTCCGCGCCCAAAATCGGCGCGCCGATGAGGGCAAAGCGCTGAGCGCGCTGGGCACTGCCTCCGCGGAAGCAGAACGCTGGACGGAAACGCTGAAGTTTTACACGTCGGCACTTTACATCGCGCGTGAAGTCCATCAACGCGATGAAGAGATGACCCAACTCAACAACCTCGCTTTCGCCAGCGCTCAAAACCATGAACTCGGTCAAGCCGTGCTGCGCTATCGGCAAGCGCTGCATCTCGCCTATGAATTGGATGATGACGAAAATATCATCAGTATCACTGTCGAACTGGCGCGTTTGTTGGTAGAAAGCCCCCGTCATATCGATATCGCCCGACTCGTTGTGGATGCCGCGATGACCAACAATCCCACCGCGCGCGATCTGCGCCGGCTCAAAGATCGGATCGAGGACGAACGTCCGCAAATTGACCCGTCGGTGCAAGTCATTGAGGTAAAGGGCAGTGCGCGGGATTACACCCGCAATGCCTATGCCTTGCTTGAACAATCCTAAAGCAAACGGCAGGTTGTCCCCACAGTGGGGGCAACCTGCCGTTTATGTACACTCTTCACGCCTGCTAATTTATGAAACAGGCAACCAAAATCCAAACAAACTCCCATCGTTAATTTGGCTTTCAATCCACACATCCCCCTGATGACGCTGAACGATGGTCTTCACCAGCCACAAGCCTAAGCCCCGTCCATCATTACGCCGACCATTGGGTTGCTTCCCGCGATAAAATGCCTCAAATATGCGTGAAAATTCTTCCGACGTAATGCCGGCACCCTGATCACGGACCGTCACCACCACGCGCCCTTGTTCGACATCATGCCATGCCCGCAACACAATCGGTCGATCTTCGGGCGAATACTTGATCGCGTTACTCAACAAATTTTCGATGACGTCGATCATATAAGGACGATGCAAGGTCATCGGCGGCATAGTATCGAGCGCGATCTCCACAATAATTTGTTGGTGGTTTTGCGCTGCTTGCGGTTCCATACGCGCCACCACTTCCGCCACCAAGTCGCCAAAAATCACGAAACGATCGAGTTCCAGCGGGGCATTACGCACTTGCTCTACGATGATCATCGCATCTAACAGCCCGGTCATACGCTCTGTTGCGCTCAAGATGCTGGCGACATAATCGGCAGCGGGCGAATTTGGGGGCAGTTCCATCGGGATCAAACTCGCATAGCCAATGACCAACGCCAATGGACTGCGCAAATCGTGCGATGCTAATTTTAAGACCTCATTTTTGAATCGCATCAGGTCGCGCTGTGCCGAAATATCATGCAACACCAGCACCCATTGGTCATCACTGCCGCGCGTTATCGTCACCGTAAAATCCCGCTTGTGTGCCTCCGAACGGGCTTCAAACGGTTTCAGCGGGCTGACGCCATCCGATCCGGCGAAGTGATCGGCGACCTCCTCAAAAACGGCGTCGTACTGCGCTAAATCAACCAACGACCATTGTGTGAGGGGCTGCGGCGCAACTCCCAAATACGACCAGACGGCATCATTCAACAGGGTGATATGCCCTGCCGCCGCAATCCCGATCACCATATCAGGCAGGGCGTGGATGAGCTGTTCAAGCTGTTGATTCTGAAGGCTCAAAGCCGCAATCTGTTCCTCAGCGCTCATCATCGCGCCCTCCTTCAAGTCCACCGGTTGGTATGTGACCATTCCTAAACCAACTCGACTGGATTTGCCAACAAACCAGTCAACAAGGCAACGCTTGCTTCGACATCACGGACATCGACCGTTTCGCTAGCCGTATGCACATAACGGCAGGGGATCGAGATGCAACCGCTCGGCACGCCCACCCCCGCCACCTGAATCGCGGCGGCGTCGGTCGAACCCATCGTCAGCAGTTCCAACTGATACGGGATGCCATCGGCTTCTGCCCGTGCGATCATCCAATTGCGAATGGCAGGGGGTACCACCAAACCCACATCATGAAGCTTGATCGCCGCGCCGCCGCCCAATTTGACCGCCATCTTGCTGTTCTTGAGGGTGTCACCAGTCGAGGTCACATCCAGCGCGATGCCAATATCCGGCGTCACGCCATAAGCTGCCGTCCGCGCCCCCCGCAACCCAACTTCTTCTTGCACTGTGAACACAACATACACGGTATTCTCGGTCTGTTTGTTCAAACGTCGTAGCGTCTCAATCGCGATGGCGCACCCCACGCGGTCATCCATTGACTTGGCGATCAAGCGGGTGCCCCGTTCTTCCATCTCGCGCCAAAACACCCCCGGACTGCCGGGCTGAACCACATTTTCTTCATCGCCGCCCATGCTGACATCAATGAACAGCATATCGAGATCGGGCACTGCCGTGCGCCCTGCCCCAAAATAATCATGCCCACTGATCACGCCGATAGTGCCATCTTCAAAGCGCACCCGCCCGCCGATCAACGTCGTTTGCAGCAACCCGCCGATGCCCGTAAAACGTAGATAACCGCTTTTCGGCTCGGTGAACAGCGGCATAACGCCAATTTCGTCCATATGGGCGGCGACCATGATTTTTTTGCCGCCCGAACCCACACGGCAAATCAAGTTGCCCAAGGGATCGACAGTGATTTCATCGACATACGGCTCAACTTCAGCCCGAATCAGCGCGCGCACCTGATGCTCATAGCCGGACGGACCCCACGCTTCCACTAATTTTTTAATCAACGCCTTCATAAAGGGACTCCTGTTGTCCATCACGCAAATCGAGGTCAGGGAAACGGTTCAGCGCCGCCTGCACCAGCATGAGCGTCGCGGCATAATCATCACGGTGTAAATACGCAGCAGGGCTATGAATATAACGACAGGGGAGCGAGATCACCGCAGTGGGCACGCCGGCATTAGCGACATGAATCGCCCCGCCGTCGGTGCCGCCGCCCAATTGAGTCTTAAACTGATGGGTAATGCCCGCTTGGGTCGCCGTCTCGCGCAGAAACGCGACCATTTTGGGATGTGCGATCATGCTGGAATCCATGAACGAGATGACCGGCCCGCCCCCCACCCGCGCTGTCGGGTTAGGGCTAGTGTCATCATCCACTTGGGCATTGGGGTTGGGCAAATCATGGGCGGTCGTGCCTTCCAAGATCAGCGCGGCGTCCGGTTTTACCCGACGTGCCGCCACGCGCGCCCCACGCAAGCCAATTTCCTCTTGTACGGTGAACGCCGCCCAGATATCGACCGGGTACGGTCCGCCTTGCAACACATCGATCAGGAGCGAACACCCTGCCCGGTCGTCAAAAGCTTTACCGCGCATCATGCCTTCCCCGATTTCGGTGAAAGCGGTGTCGAAGGTGATCGAATCGCCTAGGCTGATTTTGCCCGCGACTTCATCTTTCGTGGATGCGCCAATATCGATCCGCAAATTGGCGAGTTTGACCGTATTCTGCTCGCGATTGTGGTGGATAGGTGTCCAAATCACCACACCGGGGATCAAGTTTGCCCCGATACGGACCCGCAACCCCGGCAAAATCCGGTCATCAATGCCACCGACGGGCGAAAACCGGATCAGCCCCTCGCTGTCAAAACCCCGCACCATAAACCCGATCTCATCCATGTGCGCGGCGATCATCAACCGCAAGCTGGTTTTACCCGTGCCGCGCTTCAAGGCTGTCACGCTGCCCAACGAATCAATACGGATGTCGGTGACATGATCGCGGATAGCGGTCAAGACGATATCACGAACCGCATCTTCTTTGCCAGATATTCCGACTGCTTCAGATAATTGCTTTAGATTCATTCAAATTTGCCAGTGCGCTGACCCATCGGTCACCCTATGGAGTAGGAAAACATTGAACATAAGTATAACATAGTGACCGCACCCTACGCTTGTATTGACCTCAGATGCGCCAACTAACCACTAGCGTGGTTTGCCGATCCTGCTATCATGAAAACATGTTGATGATGAGAGACTAGATTTTGAAAAGCATTCCACTACATTTTCTTAAAGATAAACAACGAGGGCTTGAATGAGCGGAACCAAGCACAGAAGTTTACGATCACCCATGCGCCGGGTTTTGTTCAGCGGCATCACAATAGGGGTGATCATGCTCGCAGGATGTGTTTCGCAAGCGCCAGAAACCATCCCCACCCAAGCATCGTTGCCGACCGCTACCACCACCCTCACGCTGACACCCATCATCGCGACCCTTGTGGCAACCGATACCCCCACCTTGACCCCAACCGCCAGCGCGACCACCCGCGCGCTTGAAGTATGGTACGCCCAACCCGCCACCGGCGAAACACAAATTTTCGTCTATGATTGCCCAGAAACAACCTGTGGCAAAATCGCAACCCTCCCCAGTGGCGCGCTCGTTGATGTCGTGGCGACCGGTACGGACTGGCATGATATTTTGTTGGAAGATGGCTCGATTGCCTACGTTCAAGTAGGGAAGCTCATCCAAATCTCGTCTGGCACGCCAACAGGGACGCCGACAGCAACCCCGACCCCAACCCAAACCAGCACCCACACGCTGACGGGCACGCAAACCAGAACGCGCACCGCCACCCCGTCCCCAACCCCCAGCGGCACGCGCAGCACTGCCACGCGCACCGCCACATGGACATGGACGCTGCGCGCGCCCGGCACTGCCGTACCCACCTTGCCGCTTATCGGTCAGTCTGTGATCGGGGGCAATATCGGTATTCCGGCGGGCACCAATAACCCCGACGGACCAACGGCAGCACCCACACAGCCCCTGCCGACGCGCATCGTCGGGACTTCGCCGCCCATCCCGACGTGGACACCTTCGCTGACCCCTTCCGTCACTAAGACGTTCACTCTTGCCGCCCCGCCTACCAGCTCAGCGGCACCACCCACGACCGCGACGCTTTCGACCAGCGCGCCCACCACAATCGCAGCGACCAGCGCACCCGGGGGTTCCCCGCCCCCCAATCAAACCATGACCTCGCCCACCCAAGATGGTCCTCCCGGTGGCGGGGGTCCGCCCCCCGGTTCCGGCGCGACCCCCACTATTGGCGTGCCCCCACCCCCACCCGGTCCGCCCCCCGGCGCGTAATTCACCCTTCACAAAAAAACAGACGCCCGATCAGGCGTCCGTTTCGATCAGCGCCCCGCAACAAACGGACCCAAGCGGATCACACCCGCGCCCCCTTGGGCACCCGGCACGCGCGCCACATCAGGCAAGGTGTAATGCCCAATATCGATAAAGAGCGCAGCGTTGGCAGGGGCATCAAAAAAATCCGCCATAACCACCACCGTGTCACCTGTGCGCAAGGTCTGTCGCGATAGGGGCACATCCGCAACCCATGGCGGCTCGCCCTCCAAGGTGTCGCTAGTCCGCAGATGATGAAATTGTTGATAGATCGCGGCGGGCGCATCTGCTCCCACCTGCCACACGGTCGATATCCGCAACCTTTCCCCCACATAACGCGCCCGCCACGCCGTCAAGGTGGTACCATCCGCCAAAGCGACGGGCGCAACCGGGGTAAAACCGCTCAAATTCCCACGACCGTCATAGTCAGTCGCAACGAACGGCAACGCCCCTTCTCGACGGGGATAGTGTGTGATTTCACCCATTGAGCCACTGGTGATTAATTCTTCCCACATTTGAAACGGTGCCAAAGTCGCCATCAAAGTCGCTCGATAGGGGGGCAGCACCAACAACGCATCGCCGTTGAGGATACGGTGATCGCGTTCCCACAACAAGGTCTTAAAGACCGCTGCTTCCCCATCTAAAGCGGGGTCATGCCCATGTGTGAAAAACAAGATCGGCGCATCAGGGGTGTATGCCGCCGTCCGCGATTCGCTCAAAATGCTGGAAAGCGCGCTGTTGGCAGGGCGATACTGGGTCGCATAGTTCAAGGTGGCGCTGATCTGTACCGTCCACACACCCGCCACCAAAACGGACGCCACTGTCACCCCCACGCGCCACCACCGCGCCCGCAGCAAACTGACTGCCGCGCCAAAAATCACCGCCACGACGGGCAACGTCACCAATTGGTAATGAATCAGCACAGGGGTGGAATGGCGGATGAAAAACAGGGGCGAAGTGAGGCACGCCACAAGGAGAAGTTCGGTAAAACGGCGATGTGTGCGCCCTTCGGTATCGCCGGTTAGCGCGCGCCAACGCGATAGGAGCGCGATGATACCCGCGCCTAAGCACACGCCGACCAGCCCCGCCAAGCGCGGATCCCGGCTGAACAGATCGCCGTCACCCATGCCCAGAAACGCCCAATCCCAGCCCAAGGCAAGGCGGGCGAGATTCGCAAAACCGCTGAGATCATAGGCGGTCTCGCCCCCGATCACGCTGCCAAAACGTGCTAACAACGCCGGATTCACCACCGTGAGGTAATAGAGATAAGGCAAGGTCGCCAGCGCCCCCACCCCCCCACCGATCACCGCCGCGCCCATCCGCCGCCCGCGCAAAAAGCGAACGACAACGTATGCTGTCATCACCGCCAGCGCCACACCTGCAAAATGAATCTGCACCGTCAACACGCCTAGCAAGCCAACGACAAAGGACGCCCCCACGCCGCGCCGTTGCCCGCTTTGTGCCGTGATCGCCAACCACGCCACCCACAACCACGCCAGCGCCAGCGGTGCCAACAAGTTCGGTTGCCAAATACTCCGTCCGTAAAACACCGCGTAGGGCGATGCTGCCATAAACAGCGCCGCCATCAGCCCCGGCAAAGCGCCCCACCGCCGCGCCAGCCCCCATACCCCCACCACGCACAACCAACTCACAAGACCGACCGTCAGCGTCGCCAACAAAGGATCGGCGGAGATCGCGAATGGCAAGGCAAATGCCCAGACACTCGCAGGGAAAAAGGGGATATCTACTGAGGACGGTTGTCCGGCGAGGACGAATTCGCCCCCCCGTGCCATCCGTAAGGCATCCAAGCTGATGCGAGCTTCATCCCACGCATAACTGTTGACCCCCGCCCACCCAAAACGTAGCCCGCCCGCCACCGCCAAAATGACGATCAACGCGCTGATCTCACCCCATCGAACGGCTTCTGTTTGGGAAGTCATATCCGACACACACTCACACCCGCCGCCGTTTGCTCATTTGCAATTCGCCTTCGCTGTCGATGTAATAGCGTGCGTTGTTGGGTTCGTCATCCTCTAACAGTTCAATTCCCTCGGCATCATCATCTTCAAGAACATTCTCTTGACGATTTTCAGCACGCTCCCGTTTACGCTTGACCGTCGTCTCTGACGGCAGCACCGGCAGCAACCAGTTCGTGGCATGATACGAACCCATCGCCAGCCAACGCACCATCCGCACCGTGATCAGGTGCAAATCAATCGTCAGGGGCGCAAGGATCAAAACTTCCAACGCCATCAAGGGTAAAATCAGCATAAGCGCGCTAAAAGTGGCGATCCCGATAGGCAGTTTCAGCAGCAAATAAATCAGGCTGCGCCATGTCAGCCCACTGCCCACCAGCATCCCTAACCGTTGACCGAGATTCGCGCCGACCATATCGACATCATCGGGGGTACGCGGCGTCTCGATATTCAAGACCGCCGCCATCATCCGTCTATCGATGTCTGCCAAATGGCGGGTGGATGCTAAAGTGAACAACAACAAGGGGATGCCTATCAAGATGAACGACAAGCTGATCGCTATCGCATACCCCGCGAAGATCAGCATAAAGTATAATATCCCCAAAAACATTTGCCCAAAGAGCGCCAACGCATGACGAAAAATACTGCCATCGCTCAGCGCATCCAGCCAATCGGGATCTTTAGAGTCGCTCATCATACCCCTCCTGAGGTCGTTCGTTGCCCTGCCGCACCATCCCACTATAACACAAACAAGGTCGCCCTCATTCGGCTGTGCAAACGGGCAACATGGTCACGTCGATTAACCACATGCCGCCATGCACGCCATTGGCAGCCAGCGCGATGGTGTTGTCATCGGGCGACAACCACCACTGTGCCCGCTCATCTTCAGCAAGTCGGAAAGGCAAAGGGGCGAGATCGTATAGCTCCCCCTCATCGCGATTAAAACACATCAGGCGGGGATCGCCCTCGGCATCATCCAACGCCACATAAATTCGATTGACCAGATTATCTTCTGGATTTGTGAACACAAGCGGCGACGGATAATTGTTGCCCGGTAGCTCGGCATCGAACAATTTCTCAAAAAAGGTATCGTCCAACACCGTCAAATAGTAGCCGACGCCCAACCCGGTGGCATCGTCAAGGGCTTTGCTGTTGCCGCGTTCATCAAAATTACCGGCGATCACCGCCCGCCGAGCGTCACGGCTGATGCCGGGCACGATCAGTGAAGGGGGCGTGCGTTCCGGTCCGAGGCTGATCCGGCGAGCTTCGGCAGTCCCCGTAAAATAAAGCACGGAGTCGCCATAGCCGCCGAAGTAGTACGCCAAAAACGCCTCATCCGATTGCCAGTAGACGCCTTGCAACGTGCGATTGTGCAAGGCGATATGCAAAGCCCGTTGAAACCGACCATCCGGCGCAGCGCTCAAAAAGTCATTGATGCGATTTTGAAAAATAAAGCGATCCCCATCAGGGGCATAGCGCACAAACGCATGAGCGTATTCTTCGGGGGTCATGGCTTGCAAGCGGGTACGCATCGCCTCGGTGACATCCGCCGCACGGGGATGCACGATAGCAGCGCGGGTGTTGAAGCGGTTGTTGTAATTAGCCCATGCCCACTCGGTAAAGGGCTGGCGTTCGCACCCAACGGCATAGCGCAAATTAACAGCGCTTGTCCATTCCACTTCGATCACTTCATCATCGGTAGCGCGTCGAAAGCCATCCGGCAAGGGGTCAGTGACAAGCGCTTCAGTCGGCAGAGACGACACAAAAATATCGACTCGTTCGATCTCGGCATCCATCTCGAAAAGTTCTAGCGGCACATCAAACTGTGTGATCGCCCCCGGTTGCAAGGCAAAACCGGGCAACCACCCTGCCCCACAAGCATTGACCGCCACACCGACACCTTCACCGATCAAGGTATCGGCAGCGTCATAGACCTCTGCCCGCAAAGACAGATCGGTGAAGGCGGATTCCGAATCATTGCGCACACGCCCACGCGCGACCCACTGCGCTTGTCCAAAGACACCTGTGGTTTCGACCACTTGCGCCGCTTCTACCAACGGCAGATCATCTTGCGCACGGGCAGGGGCACCCCCTGTGGATAGGGCGAGACCGAGCATGATGATCCACAACAAGCTGATGCAACGTCTCATCCATTCTATCTGTTTTAACCGTCGAGATAGCTGGATCATCGATTAGCCCCCCGCCACTGTCACGCGCCCTAGCGCTTGCACTGCCTCGGTGTAGAAGCTATTGCGCATAAGAGCGACTTCGTAATTGGCTTTGGCACGCTCCAAATCACCTTGTGCCTCATACGCCAAGCCCGCGTAGTAGTACATTTCCTCGACGCCGGGGGTATCTTGGATCACGCTGCGCGCCATGTCTAGCATGTCGGCATAGCGCCCCATTTGGTAGTAGGCTTCAAACGGCGTATAGATGTACCAAAACATGCGCCATGGCAGTCCTGTCTGGCGCGCACGGTCAAAATACTCCGCCGCCTCTTGATAACGCCCCAAGCGCGTCAGAGCATCCCCGATGTTGAACAGGGTGAACGAGTCAGAATAGGGGGTGTCCAATTCTGCCATAGATTGCGCTAACGCAGTTTCATAGGCGTAGGTTTCATCCCACAATGCCGCCATCACTTGGATTAAGCGTTCTTCGTCTTCGGGGCGGTACAAAATCAGATAGTCTCGATTAAAGTCGCGCCAACGCCGATCCACATCGGTATAGAGGATCGGGCGACCTAAGTTGCCTTCGCCATGCCCCAATAGGGGATCGAAAGAGAGCAGCGCGCCTTGAGCGTCATCATAGCCCATGATCACGCGGTTATGGCTCAGCCAATTGCGCGAGACATCCCCGCCTTCATAATAGACATTTTCGACCAGTACGGGGAAGCCATTGGCGACCAATGCCTTCAGCAAGTCCAACGTCCCGCCGATCCGAATAATTGCTCGCAAGCCTTGCGCTTCGGCAAAGCGCGCCATCTCTTCTAAGCGGACAGCCACATCTTCAATGTGCGGATTCAATCCCCTGATGGTGTCGTCATACGACCCCGACCAGTCAAAATACGATAATTGGATCGTCAGTGCCGCCGCAGAACAGCGATTAAGGTCTTGATAAACAGGGCTAATGCCTTCCAAACGGATTGCCGACGGCAGTGACATTGGGGGGACATACGGTTCAATCGTGGGTGGGACTTCTTGGGCGTGTGCTTGCCCGCTGACCACCAGCATAGCAAGGATCAGCGTAACGCAAAGGGTTGTGATACGGTTCAATAGACTCACCTAGCCTACTCGTTGAACGATGAGGACGCCATTTTATCACAGCACCTCACCGTCCCAACGGTAGCACTCACGAACCTTTCAGATCGCGCTCATCCCTGACGGCTTAGTTGACGGCTTTGCCCGTGAAGAAACGGGTGAGCGCGCTGCCCGCGGTAGCATCTTTTAGATAGGCGATATTGTCGCCGGAGAACGCGCGCGGCGTAATATTGAAATAGCTGACAAGCGCGTTGTCTTGCACCGTGTTGGGGGTTCCCAAGAGTTCCAACAATGACAAGTTGACGGGCGCGCCGGGGAGAGTTTTTTCCATGACGAACACGGCAGGACGCAACAAGCCGACCGGCGTGTTGATCATGATTCGGCTTTCCCCCATCGCCGCCAAAACGCGCTTTTCGATCTCACCCAAGTTCAACACTTCCGGTCCGCCTAGCGCGTATTCCTGCCCGATGGTGGCGTCATCATCCAGCGAGCGCACCATTGTTTCCACCACATCAAACACCGAGACCGGCTGAAACAGCGCCGTACCGCCGCCAATCAACGGGAATACAATCGGCGTCAAGCGGATTAAGCGGGCGAAGGCATTGAAGAATTCGTCTTGCGGTCCGAAGATGACCGACGGACGCACCGCTGTCCATTTCAGCGAGGTCGAGGCGACATATTGCTGAGCGCGCCCCTTGCTGCGTAAAAAGCGTGAAAAATGATCCGGCGTTGCCCCATTTTGGCACATGTTGATGAAACGCTCGACGCCCGCCTGTACCGCCGCATCAGCGACGTTGATCGTCCCCTGATAATTGATCTCCTCATAGGTAGCGGCACCGCGTTCCATGGGGATCGCCACCAAGTGAATGACCGCCGTCACATCTTTCATCGCGGTAGCCATACTCGCACGGTCGGTGACATCGCCAGAAATGATCTCGATTTTGTCCGCGACATCCCTCAGGCGCGCCCCCGCTTTTTCAGCATCACGCACCATCGCCTTCACGGGTTTGCCCAGTTCAACCAAGCGCCGTACCGTATTGTTGCCCACATAACCAGCCGCACCGGTCACTAGAATAGCCATCGTTATACTCCCCTGAAATGCTCAGCAATGAAGAAACTCAACAGCTTTGATTATAAAAACAAGACATGAACGCCCGATTAACCGTTGTTCATATTTCGTCGCAAAAATAGCACGAAGCCCAATCCTTACCGAATCACAATCGGCGTCAATAACAAATAATCGCCGTCGTCATTCACCGTCAAGCGCGCGGACGCTCTCTCCAATGGATACATACCGATGATCAGTGTATATTCCCCAGCGGGCAAATCAAGCGCCAGCGCGTGACGATCCGGCACGATCCCCTCTGGCGTCCATGTGGTCGTCAATGCCAAGCCGCCGCCCGGTTCGCTATCGCGCTGTGCCACCAGCACGCCATTGGCGTCCAAGACTTGCAGAAAAACTTTATAGCGCGTCTCTAACAGGGTATCAGTCACCCATCGCAGTTCTGCTTGCAACACCTCGCCCGCGTTAAAAGTGGTGGCGTTCAGGGCGCTATCGATCAAGGTGATGGCATCGCCAAAACGCGCCCCACTGGGCACAGCAATCGGCAACGCAACGGGCACGGCATAGCGCGCTAAGCGCACATCGCCATACCATACGTCGCCGAGTTCAAAGGCGCGCTCATCCAAGGTTTTTTCGACCACCCGCCGGGGATCGCGTTCCCGTTCGCCCCAAAACACCACATACAACCGCGTATGCGTAGCGATCACCCGTTCCACGCTCAGGCGTGTCGCCTCATCGTCCCCGCCTAAGCCTTCGGGCAGGGGATAGATCGGCACATCGGCGCGGGTGAAGTAGTAGCGAAAAACTTCAGCTTGATTCGGCGCATCCAAGATCACGGCGTCATCGTTTTGAGCATGGGCGCTGATTTCGGCAGCAATGCCTCGATAATCGGCGCGGGCGTATTCGGCATCTGTGCGCAAGGGCGCGATCCCCTCTTGCAGCGTGACCACCATCCACAACAGGCTAAAGACCGCCGTCACGCGCAGGATTTGCAAGACGAAACGCAAACGACGGTCGCTATCGGGGGTACGATTGGGCATCGTGAGCGCCCGCAACCCCGCCCGTACCGATAACGCCCCACCTGTCCATAAGGTCCAAATGCCGCGCCCGATCCAAATAGCGACACCCACCTGCGCGGGGAGCAACAATTTAAGGTCGTCCGGCTGATACAAGTTGAGCAGCACAAACGCCCCCACAGGCACTAGTACCCACAGGCTGGGGAGCGCCGACGCCCATGTTGGACGCCGCGCCACGATCAACATGCCAAACAGCATCAAGATCAGCGCAATGGCGGACGCGCTCAGGGTCGGCACCAGCCCAAAGATCAGCACCCGCATGATGGCGCTAAAAGCTTCGGCGGGGGGCGTCGGCACGGCGGTATTGGGCCACATCGTGATCTGTCGCAACGCCGTTGGCAACCAGGGTGCAAAGCATACCAGCGTGAAAACATTCGCACCGATGTAGATCAACAAGGCGCGCGTCGGAAAAGTTGCCCCCCGCTGCGGACGCAGCAACCAAATGAGCGCGACCACTCCTTGTGCCGCCATGAATAACGGATAGGCGTATTGGGTGTACAAGCCCGCCACGTTGACCAGCGCCAAAACGACCGCCCACCGCCACGATGCGCGCACCATAAATTCCGACAATGCCCAAAATGCCAGCGCCACCCACAACGCCAATACCGCATACATACGCGCTTCTTGGGCGTAATAGATGCTAAACGTGTTGAGGGCGATAAACACCCCGGCACAGAGCGCCGCGATCCAGCCATACAAGCGCATCGTCAGCACCATCGCCACCGCCACCGTCAGCACGCTGGCAAAGACGGACAATGACCGCAACGCGACCTCGCTATCCCCCATCAAGGCGCGCCATGCGCCGAGCAGGAGATAATATCCGGGCGGGTGAATATCACGCGCGGCATGATCGATCATTTCACCGAGTGGGCGCGCCGCTTGTACCGCGCTGTTGCCTTCATCGTTCCAAAACGATTGCGCCCCAAGCCCATCGATCCGTAAGGTCGCCGCGATAAGCAAGATCGCGACACAAACGGCGATGAATCCCCCCCGTGACCAGCGCGCCGTCTCAAGCATGTGCCGCTCCACGGGCGCTGATCAGCATCACAACCAGCCCGATCCCAAAGCCCATGACCAGAACCACCGCCGCAATGGGGGTCATCAAATTAATCAGCGTGCGATCAAAAACCGATACGCTATCGAGCGAAAACGGCGTCTCGGCGCGCACTTGGAACTGCACCGACGTGGTGATCAGCGACTCATAGATGGTCGCCGTGTGCCACCCCTCAGCGTCGGCGGGGGCAGTCACGGTGGTCGTCTCGGCATCGCGCGTCACGCTCAGCGCCTCGGCATCGCGCCACCGGATCAAGACATGGGTGCCATCCGCCTGAAACGTCACTTCATTGACCCGCTGTGCCGTCCCCAATTGTGCGCTTGGCATGGTTTCAGAGACGCCATCGCCCCCAATGGCACGATGATCGGCTTGATGTACCCCTTTATAGAGGGTAGCCACCTCACCCATGATGCTGGTGCGCATCGCCTCATAAATTGGCATCGGCGTGAAGTCGGGATTGACCATGCGGAAGTAATAAAACGGCTGACCGCGTTCATCTTCACTGGGGCGCTTCCAGTACCAATACATGATCACCCCCACCCATGGCATCTCCCGTTGCGCCCGCTCATACGCCAGTGGCATATAGGCGGCGGCTTGTCCGGGCGTGACACTGCCGAAATTCTCTTTGCCGGGGATGTCGGGCACCTCCGGCGAATCGACGGGGTTCCATGCTGCCTCACTGATCCAAATCGGCGTCTCGGCGTCCCCATTGGCGACCATCACATCGCGCACATACAACGGGCGCGAATAATTCAAAGTGGTCGAGCGTAAGCGCTGATCGGTCGGTCCGCTGAAAAAGCCGTACCCCTGCACGCTCATCACATCAAAGCACCCGCCGACCCCCGCGTCATACATGCGTTGTAAAAAGATGAGGTCGCTTAAATTGCTAGGCGTCAGCGAAACAGTCGGCGATAGCGCCGCACTGTGGACGATGATATTCGGATCAACCGCCTTCAGCGTCGCGTAGGCACGGCACAACACCTCGCTATAGGCTTCGGGATCAACTGGATTATTGCCCCATTCGGGGAAAATATTCGGCTCGTTCCAAATTTGATAATGGAGAATGCGCCCGCGATAGCGTTCGGCAGTGATGCGCAAAAAGGTGTAGTAATCTTCCCAATCATCAGGCGGTGCCAGCGTACCCTCATCGGGGTTGGCGCGCGTCCAACGGGGGGGGGTATCCACCCGCGCCTGAATCGCGATTCCGTATTGCGTCGCCAAATCGACGATCTGGTCGTATTTGTCCCACGCGCTCACCACCCCGATGGCTGCGACATTACGGCGGTCTTCAAAATCACCCCGCCCGTGAATCTCAATATCTTCCCACGGGAACTGTTGGCGAATCCAATTAAAGCCAGCGTCAGCGATCATCTGGAGCGACCGTTCACGGATGGCGGGGTCTACCTCTAGCTGCAAAAAAGTATTGATCCCATAAGGCGCAGTCGTCGGATGATCAAGAACGGCATACGGCTGCGTATCGGGCATCGACCGAGTCGCGTTACCCACCCATTCAATCATGCCGCGCACCTGTGCCAACGGCGCTTCTTCACCGGTGAGGGCATAAAACGCCCGCCACGCCAGCCCACGATTGGCGAGATCCAGCGCCAATAAGCCCGCCGCTACCATCGGCAGCAGCACTACGACAGCAATCACCCCGATTGAACGACGACGCATTCATTCCCTTTCGCGCTATTTGACTGCCACAACCCCGTAGGCAGCCGGGGCAGGGGTTACCTGCCGGAAACCAGCAGCAGTCAGCCGATCCACCACGCCGCGCGTCATCCGCGAACCGCTCAAGCTCTTGGGATCGCCCACATAATGAAAGACGCGCCCACGCGGTTTGGTGATGCGGAATAACTCGCTATAGAACGCGCCTGAATACAACTCACCCGCCAATTGTACTGTCGGCGGGTCATGAATGATGCAATCAAACGTGGCATCACGGGCGCTTTCAACATAATCATAGCTGTCTTGTACCAGTCGCTCGATACGCGGATTTGTGAACAGATCGCGCGACCACGGATTTTGAGAAGCGACTTCGACCACCGCTGGGTCCAGCTCAATGGTGGTTAACTGGCTGGCGGTACGCGCCGCATAAATAGCGGTATAGCCCAACCCCATCGAGGTATCCAACACCCGCCCTGTGGGGCGCGCTGCTTTGATCTTTTGCTCCGTGTCTTGGATCGGATTGGTATCTTTGATGCGGTGCATCGGGAAGCCCGCCAATAACAAAGTCGGCGCGCTCTTGGTGGGCATCAACGAGGAATTGCGGTTGGTGACTTCTGAGAAGGCTTGGATTTGCCGAAGCGATCCCTGTTCGAGGACGAAACAAGCGTTGTCGCCGTCCATAATTTTTTCAGCGTTCGCCCATGTCAGCACTTCCGAAAGGGGTGCCAAAAATTGTACCCCGGCTGCGCTCAGCATGACGGGAACTTGCGAGAGACCAAGATCGGGCGATACCGTCGCCGCCCGATCTGCCTGTCCCTCATGTCGCCACGACCACAACAGCGGCTTGATTTGAATATGTGATAGAACAATCAATTTGGCTTCTATACGAAAACTGTCCTTTTAATGCGCCAAGACGCGGGCGCTGTCGGTCGTCCAGAAGACCCGGACTTGCTGCCCGTTCTTATACGTTGACTCCTGCCGGTTGCCAAAATTCTGCACCCGCACAATCAAGTTGGTGCTTTCACCGATGCGTACAGTATAACGGGTATCCGTGCCGATGTAATTGGCAAAGGTGATCACGCCGTTCACAAACGTCTTGTTCGGCTCATTGTTGATCGCCGCCATCATCTCTGAAGTGGCGACTTTGGCACCGCTGCCCATTTCCGAAAAACCGGTTTCGGGGATGATCGTGATCTTCTCCGGGCGGATCGCCACCGTGACGTTTGACTCCAGCGGCACCGTCTCGGCATCGGGCACGGCTTCAATATCGACATCGCCCGCCAAACGCACCACCGCCTTCTTGCCATTGACCGTCATCAACTTCCCTTGAATAAAATTGGTCTCGCCGATGAAATCCGCCACAAAACGACTGGTCGGTGTTTCATAAATATCGGCGGGGCTGCCCACCTGCAAGACGGTACCCTTGTCCATGACGGCGATCCGGTCACACATCGTCAAGGCTTCTTCTTGATCATGCGTCACGTACACAAAGGTGATCTTCAAGTTGGATTGCATCGACATCAGTTCATACTGCATATCCTTGCGCAGCTTCAAATCTAACGCGCCCAACGGTTCATCCAACAACAGTACCGTCGGTTTTTTGACGAGCGCCCGTGCAAGTGCCACCCGCTGTTGTTGCCCACCAGATAGCTGACGCGGTTTGCGGTCAAATTGGGTGAGACGCACCATCTCCAACGCCGCGACCGCCCGATCCCGCGCCTCTTTTTTATCGACGTTCGCCATTTCCAAGCCGAACATGACATTTTCCAGCACGCTCATGTGCGGGAACAACGCATAATCCTGAAAGACAGTGTTCACAGGGCGGTGAAACGGCGGTACGCCATGCACTGCCTTGCCGCGTATGAGAATCTCGCCCGAAGAGGGTTCTTCAAAGCCCGCAATCATGCGCAAGGTCGTCGTTTTGCCACACCCGCTCGGACCCAACAACGCGAAAAATTCGCCTTCGTAAATTTGCAGGGAGATGTTATCTACCGCGCGCATCGCACTATCCGTGCCGCGTGCCCCCGGAAATTCCTTAATCACATTTTTCAGCTCAATGCTGACTTGTCTCATCATCACCCCTCTGGTCTACACGTTCCTGTAGACCTATCCACACAGCCAGAACCATAAAACAGTGGGGCGGAAGATGCCCATAGCATCCCCCGCCCATCTCATTTCAACCGCACTTGGTCTTAACGACCGAGCAAAATCTTGATCTCGTCCCAAGCGTCGTTATAGATTTGTTCGACATCGGGGCGTTCCGCCACGAAGAATAACTTCGCTTCCACTTCGGCGGACGGGTAAATGCCGGGATTGCTCAACAGAGCTTCGTCGATCAAGCCTTGTTCCACCGCCGCACCATTGGGGCTACCATAAGCGGTGTAGTTGCTCAGGTCGGCACCCACTTGGGGTGACAAAATATAATCGATAAAAGCGTGCGCCAACGCGACATTCGGGGCATCTACGGGGATCGTCATGCTATCCAACCAGACATTGCTGCCTTCTTCGGGGATGGCATAGACGAAATCTTCACATTCGCAAGCATCGATCACTTGGAAGATGTCGCCACTATATTCGATGGTGATGTCCACGTCGCCGCGTTCCAGTTGTGCCTGACCATCATCCCCAGCGATGGAGACGACGTTGCTGCCCTTGGCGACCAGATAATTGCGCGCTTCGGCGATTTCATCTGGGTTTTCGGTATTGGGGTCATAGCCCAACAGCGTGAGCGCAATGCCCATCATCACGCGCAGGTCTTCCAACCATGCAACGGGACCCTCATATGCCCAAACTTGTTCCCAACTGGTGATCTCTTCGCCGACGGTCGTGATGTTATAGCCGATGGCGACCGTCCCCCATAGGTAAGGCATGGTATAGGCATTGCCGGGGTCAAACGCCCGATCCAAGAAATTGGGGTTTACATTGGCGATATTCGGGATCAAGGTATGATCCAAGGGGGTCAACAAACCCCGTCCGATCATATCGGAGGTAGTACGTTCGCTGGGGAACGCCAAATCATAGCCCGGGTTGCCATTGCTCAACCGTGCCAACAGCGCCTCGTTGCTTTCATACACGTCGTAGACGACGGTCACGCCGCATGCTGCTTCAAAATTGCTCACCGTGTCTTCGGCAACATAGGTTGACCAATTGAAAACGCTCAGCGTTTGCCCGGCAAAACCTTCGGGGCAGGTCCAACCATTCACTTCTGTTTGTGCCGAAACCGTCAGCGGCACGACAGCTAAAACCAAAATACACAGTACCGTCACTAATTTATGCATGATTACTCCTTCACACTTCATTACAGTAGCTTGTTTTACACCCGCCCCACAAACTATTGGCGAGGGGATGCCGAACTTATTTTATGCCTCACGCTTGAGAACTACACCTCAAAATATAGGGGGATGAAGCTTCCTTCCCTTACATTTTGGCGGCGCTCCGTCCTTGAATTACCAGCGAAATCCCGATCAAGACCGTAGACGCCACCAAAATTAGCGTGGACAAGGCGTTGATCTCTGGCGTGACGGATAGTTTCAGCAAGCCATACACGAACACCGGTAACGTCGTCGTGCCGGGGCCAGAATTAAAGAAGGTGATCACGAAATCATCCAGTGACAACGTAAACGCCAGCAATGCCCCCGAAATGACACCGGGCAAAATCAGCGGGAACGTAATCCGCCAGAAGGTGCGCCAATCGTTCGCGCCGAGGTCACGCGCCGCTTCTTCGAGATGCGGATTCATATCCGCCAAGCGCGCCCGCACCGTGATCGCCACATAAGAGACATTAAAGACGACATGTCCGATAATGATCGTGCCGAAACCGGGGGTCACGCGGACGCCAAAAGTAGTATTGACGAATTCAAAAACAGTGCTGAAGAAAATCAGCAACGAAATCGCTTGCGTGATCTCCGGAATCACGACCGGCAAAAAGAGCAAGCCATCGACAAAATTCTTGCCCGGATAATTGCCGCGCACCAAGCTGAGCGCCACCGATGTGCCCAAAATCGTCGCGATGAGGGTCGCCACCGACGCCACGATCAAGCTGTTGCCGAGCGAATTCAGCATCAAATCGGTCGAAAAACGCGCTTCCGAACCGACAACATTATTGAAAATATTGGAATACCACTGAAGCGTGAACCCGCGCCAAGTGGCGACCGAGCGCGAGTCGTTGAACGAGAAAATGACCAATAACAGAATCGGTGCCCATAGGAAAAAATAGGCGAAAATCGGCTCTACGATGATCCCGATTTTACCCGCCCGGCGCACTGCCATATCCCGTTGAATACGGCGCGTCGTCGCTGCCGCCGCGCGCCGCTCTTGGGGTGTCACTGAAGTTGTCATCATGCCTTCCTATTGCCGAGGCGCAAATACACGACCAACCCCAGCATCACAATCGCCATCATGACAATCGAAGCCGCTGAACCCAGGGGCCAGTTGCCCGATCCGCGAAATTGCCCTTGGATCAAATTGCCGATCATGATGCCCGCGGTTCCGCCCAACAAGTCCGGCGTGATGAACGAGCCGATGGCGGGGATAAACACCAAAATACAACCCGCAATGACCCCCGGCAAGGTCAAGGGCAGCACCACACGGAAGAATGCCTGCACATCATTTGCGCCCAAGTCGTGGGCTGCCTCCACCAAACGAAACTCGAAGCGCTCCACCGAAGAATAAATCGGCAGCACCATAAAGGGCAAGAAGCCGTATACCAACCCGATCAAGACCGCAAAATCGGTATTCAGCAGTGTCAGCGGTTCCGTGATCAGATGCAGGTTCATCAGGGTCACATTGATAGTGCCATCCGTCCCCAAAAGCACACGCCACGCATAGGTGCGCACGAGGAAGTTCGTCCAAAAGGGCAGGATGACGAGGAACAGCGAAATATTTTGCAAGCGTTTGCTACGCCGCGTGCTGATGAAAAACGCCAGCGGATAGCCCAACAACACGCATACCAGCGTCGTGATCAAAGCGATCACGATCGAATCGATAAAGACCGGACGAAAGACCGGACCCAAGATGCGCTCGTAATGTTCAAAAGTTAAGGGAAGCGTCAACGCACCGCGTGTGCCGCGCGTCAAAAAACTGACGAGGACGACGATGAGCAACGGAAAAATGAAAAATAAGCCGAGCCAGATAAGCGCGGGAAGGGCTAGTATAAAGCCTTTCCTGCGTTCCCGTGTTGAATAACTCCCCGATCCACTGAAGTCTAGGCTGACTGCCACCTTACCCTCTCACCACACAAGGCGAAACCCAATAGAATTACGAAGCTATGGGCAAATTATAACCATCCCCCCCATTTTCGCAATGTTTTATTCTGCCAAAACAAGACCCCTACTCTTGTTATGAATGTGACTAGTGATTCGGGTGAAAAATACGCACAACCCCATTGGGTTGCCTGTACCTTCACCCCAACCCTAACCGCCACGCCCCGTTATTCCCACTCAATCGTGCCGGGGGGCTTGCTGGTCACATCATAAACCACGCGATTGACGCCGCGCACCTCGTTGACGATGCGATTGCTCACCCGCGCCAATAGTTCATACGGCAGCCGTGCCCAATCCGCCGTCATAAAATCATCCGTCGTCACCGAACGCAGGGCGATCACCTCTTCATAGGTGCGGTTGTCGCCCATCACCCCCACACTTTTGACGGGCAGCAAGACGGCGAACGACTGTGCCGTCCCGGTGCGCAACAACCCGAGCCGTTCCAGTTCCTCGCGGAAGATAGCGTCCGCCTCGCGCAGGGTCTCTAGCCGCTCCCATGTAATGGTGCCCAAACAGCGCACCGCCAACCCCGGACCGGGAAACGGCTGCCGCCACACAATCGCATCGGGCAAGCCCAGCGCCGTGCCCACCGCCCGTACTTCGTCTTTGAACAAATCGCGCAGCGGCTCGATCAACGCAAATTTCAGGTCTTCCGGTAAGCCGCCGACATTGTGGTGACTCTTGATCACCTTCGCGCTTTTGCTGCTGGCGGCGCTTTCGATGACATCTGGGTAAATCGTGCCTTGTGCCAAAAAGCGCACCCCATCCGCCTCTAGCCGACGGGCTTCCTCGGTAAACGCCTCAATGAACAAGCGCCCGATGATCTTGCGCTTTTTTTCGGGGTCGGTCTCACTTTGCAATGCCGACAAAAACGACTCGGTCGCATCAAGCGCGATCAAGTTCATGCCGCGTCCCTCGCGGAATACCTGCACCACTTCGGCGGCTTCGTTTTTGCGTAGCAAGCCGGTATTCACGAACACCGACACCAATTGCGTGCCGATGGCTTGTTGCAAGAGCGCCCCTGCTACCGCCGAATCGACACCCCCGCTCAACGCCAGCATCACGCGCTCGTCCCCCACCCGCCCCCGAATTTGGGCAATGGCGTCCTCAATAAATGCCAGTGGCGACCATTTCGCCTCGCAGTCACAAATTTTGAAGACGAAATTGCGCAGCAAATCAACCCCCTGCGGGGTATGCACCACTTCGGGATGAAATTGCACGCCATACAGTCCGCGCCCGACATCGCCCATCGCTGCATAGGGCGCGTTCTCCGTATGTGCCAGCGACTCAAAACCCTGCGGCGGACGCTCGATCCGGTCGCCGTGTGACATCCACACAGGCATGGTCAGCGGTAAGCCCTCGGTCAGCGTCCCCGGCGCGGTTGTGATCACCGCTTGCCCGTATTCGCGTCGTTCTGCCGGGGCGACTTCGCCACCCAGCGCATAGGTCAATGCCTGCATCCCATAACAAATGCCGAGGATCGGCTGTCCGGCGTTCAAGACAGAGCTTGCCAGTTGGGGCGCATCGGCTTCATAAATGCTATTGGGTCCGCCCGACAAAATCACGCCACGCGGTTGATGGCGATAGAGTAGCGCAGCCGGCGCATCAAATGGGAACACTTCGGCATACACCCCCAGTTCTCGCACGCGCCGGGCGATCAACTGGGTGTATTGGGATCCAAAATCGAGGATCGCGATCCCCCCTTGCCGCAGGTCATCGGTCATGTTCGCTTTCCTCTTTTCGTTGCACGCTTTCGTTAAACGCCCTGCCCATCAGTCCGAGAAAACGATCTTGCCGTCATCCATGCTGATGATCGTCGCCAACGCTTCAATCGGCATGGCGTAGCCCCGACTATTCATAAAGTCGCGCCCGCCCTCGAATGTCTTTTCGACCACCACGCCCACGCCCACGACGCGCGATTGTGCGCCTTCGACAATCCGCGCCAGTGCCCGCAACGTCCTGCCCGTCGCCAAAAAGTCGTCAATGATCAACACATCTTTGTCCGGCGGCATGAACTCTGCCGATACCAACAAATTCACTTCGGTGCCTTTGGTATGGCTAGGTGCCGTCTCCAAAAACACAGGTCCAAACATGGTGATCGGCTTGACCTTGCGCGCGTACACAATCGGCACCCCCAACGCCAAACCGGTCATCAATGCCGGGGCAATGCCACTGATTTCCGCCGTCAAAATCCGGTCGATCTTCAAGCCTTCAAAGCGCTTCGCCATCTCTCGCCCCATTTCAAACATCAAATCGGGATAGATTTGATGATTCAAGAGGCTATCGATTTTCAGAATACCACTGCCTAAATTGCGCCCCTCAGCCAAAATGCGTTGTTTCAAAGCTTCCATGTGTGCCCTCAACGACCTTCCGTTTTGCCGCCAGCTTCTTCGTACACATCCGCGAAAACCATCTCAAACGACCCAGCCGGCAAACGCCGCAACTCCCCACCCGCCTCTTGCCCGGCGGGGGTACGCAATGCCGCGTTCAACTGCTCATAATCTTCAAAATACACCTCTAACAGGCGATACAAGCGCGACTCTCCAAACGGCGAGCCGAGGATAGCGTTCACTTGTCGTCGGGTGATGTTCGGCATCCGTTCGACCAGTGCCAAGAAGTCATTGTAGACATTCTCAAATGCCTCGTGATCCTCCGGTCGGTTAAACTGAATGACAAATTTAACCGTCATTTCTTGTCATTGCCGCCGCGCAACAGCAAACCGAGGATGACGCCCACGATCAATACGGCGATGATGATCCAAGTGCTGTTCTCTTCAACGGTCTTTTGGGCATCCTTGCGGATTTCGTCCACATTGTGCCCATGTAAATAGACCGCCGCCTTCTCAAAGCCGTGCGCCACCTCGTCCACCGCTTTGATGACTTCGGCATCCGCCCCAGCAGCGCGAGTCTGCTTGCGTAGGGTCAGCGCCGAGTCGTTCAAGGTCTTGACCATGCTCAAACGCGCTTGTTCGGCGGCTTGCCGGATTTCGCGCGCCACTTCGTTCACATCAAGTGCATCAGCTGTGATGTTCTCATGCGCCCCATTTGAGGCTTGTGGTTCAGTCATGATACGTTGCCCACCGCTTTCGAGTAATGGATCAATCAACGAGAAGACTGCCATTATAGTGCCTATTTTCGCAGGGTTCTATGATGAGGACGGGCACAATCTAGCCCGCCGCCTCCATATACGCTATAGTGTGGGGAATCCTTTCGACTATCGCAAAGCTGAAAACAGACCTTTTATGAGTACGACCACGCTTAAATCACCGGTTCAAGCCTCCCAAAACACCAATATCGTCGTCGCTTTTCTCGGCTTCATCGCTATCGGCATGAACGCCGGCTTGCTCGGCTTGGCATGGACACCCATGCGCGCCGAATTTGGTCAGTCGCTAGACGCGCTCGGCTTGCTGCTGTTGGCATCCACCATTGGCTATCTCGCCAGCAGTTTCTTGTGTGGTGCCGTCACGGGGCGCATCGGCATCGGCTGGACAGTCTTGTCGGGCGGGTTACTGCTTTCGGCATCGCTGGCGGCGGTTGCCATCCTGCAAACCTGGTGGCTCATCATCCCGATTTACATCATCGCAGGTATCGGCACCGGGCTGATCGATGCGGGCTTAAATTCTTACATCGCCGAACACCACAGCAAACGCACGCTCAATTGGTTACATGCCTGTTTCGGCGTGGGCACTACCATTATCCCCATCGTCATGACGCGCATCATCGAAACCGACACCTCTTGGCGTTTAGGATTTGGACTCGTCGCTGGCTTTTGCGTGCTGGTCACGATCAGCTTTGGGGTCATGCTCAAGCGCTGGCAAGTGATGGCAGCTCAAACCAATCGTGCCGAGACAGGCACCGGCATCAGCCTACTCGACACGCTAAAAATTCCGGCGGCATGGATAGGGATCGTTTTATTCTTCGTTTACGCCGGGCTAGAATCCTCGCCTGGGACATGGATGTATCCGCTCTACAATCAAGAACGCGGCATCGCCGCCGCCACCGCCGGCTTCTGGGTCAGCGTGTATTGGGGGAGTTTCACGGTAGGGCGTATTTTCTTCGGCGCGATCATCAATTACATCCCCAACAACCTGCTCATTCGTGCTTGTCTGCTCGGCACCCTCATCGGGGCAGCCCTGGTTTGGTGGAGTCCATCGCCAGAGATCGGTTTCTTCGGTTTAGCATTGCTCGGTTTCGCCCAATCACCAATGTTCGCGGTGTTCATCTCGCAAACACCCTCCCTGGTGGGCGCGCGCTATGCCCCCAATGTGATCGGCTTTCAGGTGGCGGGCGCGGGTTTGGGCGTGGCGTTGATCCCCGGCTTACTCGGTGTCATCGCGGATCGCAGCTCGTTAGAGATCATCCCGCCGCTGTTGCTGGGCTTTGCGGTGATCGTGGTCATCCTCTACGAGATCAGCCAGCGCCTTACGCGACGGAATGCCGCCCTGTAGGGGTAAACACCTCACCCTAAACCCTTCTCCTGTGGAGGGGTTTAGGGATCGCTTAACTTGGTGCATGTGCGGCAAACCCAACGCTCTGCCTATGCTGTTAAGAATACCCAAAGGTGAACCGATGAAACTAAATCGGCGGTTGCCATTGTTAGAATTGGCGCTCACCGTCAGTGCACAAGAGCCGTCCACCCCTGAGAAGATTTTTACCCTAGAACTGCCAAACACATTGCCGACAAGAAACAGGGCTGCCCATACCTTTGGAAGGATGCCCAAAAAAGCGTTGTTCATCACACCGCTTCGCCGCGGTCACTTTCAGGCGATTCAGAAGGAGATTTCTTCTTGCGCGGCTGCACCGACCTCTGCTCGGTCAAACAAGACCAGATGATTTGTATCAATATGAGCTTAAAACGATTTTTGTTTGGGGTAGTCGCATAGGCAAATTATGATTAGCGCAAATTAGCGCTGCTACTCATCGTTCATTCAGTCGTTCCCATAGCAACTGAAAGATGTGCCTGAACAAAGCGCCAGTTTCCCTCATCATATTGTAGCACGGCAACAAATCGGACATGATCCTCCATTGCTTGGTCGTTAACTTTAAGGTGGCATAACCCCTCAGCCACCAACCACGCGATTACACCGGCAACGGATACTGAATACCACTGCCAATCAAACCGCAAATATTCCGTTAATCGCCAATCCCGCTCCGCTTGTTGGCGAATGGCATGGGAGCCTATGCAGCGTTCGAGCCATTCTGGACCCGTATAAATAGTATGTTCACCGGGCACAAAAAGTGCCATATACTGCTCAATATCGCGCTCTACATGCTGTGCTGTCCACTGATCTAACAGACTTAAAATCTTAGCTTCGGCATCAATTGGGTGTGACATTGATTCTCTCTTCCCCAGTTGTTACAGGGGTACCGATGCCGACGCGCTGACCGATAAACTGACCGGTTTGCAGTGCTTGAACGATACAGTGAGCAAGATTGCCAGCGTTGATATAACCTTGACTGTTCGAGGGATGATAATTTACAGCCGTAACGTAATCACCATCCGCAATGCCATCTTCGATGGTCGGCGGGCAGAATAATGTCCATTCCAGCTTGCTTGCTTGCAGTGCTTGAAAAACCAGATCATGATCGTGATTGACATACTTCAACGCTTCAGGATAAGACGTCAAATCGCGATTTAGCTGATGGGCGTTTGCTTGCAGCATCCCGCCACCTGCGATAACCGCAATCCTTTGGATGCATGAGGCTTCAGCCAATGGAATGATATGTCCCAACCAGTTACTTACAACCGGATCATGCCGTCTAAAATCGCGGGCTCCAAGCGCAGAAACAATATAGTCCTGTCCTTCGAGGGCGGTGCCTAAGTCCGCAGCATCATTAAGCGACCCCTGCATAATGTGAAGCTGTTCATGCTGAATAGAAAAGGTGGACTGGCGTGTGTAGGCGGTAACACGCATTCCATTTTGCAACGCTTGTGCAACAATCTGCTGACCAGCTTTACCCGTTGCGCCAAAGACGACAATAGATTTGGTTGTCATAATTCTCTCCATCTGTATTCAGGTATTTTTTACAGCAATGAGTGTTCCAGAGCCATAGGGCATGACGACAGTAGTAAAGGCATTATCCTTTGCCAGTTCTGTGAGGAAGGCTGCCATACCCCGTGAACGTCCGGCATCAAATCCACCGCCTGATGTTCCTTCAAGCGCATTATGCGCCGTCAACATGCCGCCGACACGCAACATAGGGGCAATCGCTTGAAAGTAAGCAGGGTAACTTTCGGGATCAGCATCCATCAACACAAAATCAAATGGCGCTTCCCGTTCCATCTGCCGCAGGGTGTGATTGGCATCGCCTTCGACAAGTGTCACCCGTTCAGCTATGCCAGCCCGTTCATAAGCCGCACGAGCGACCTGAGCATGTTTGCTGGAAATCTCCAGCGTAAATAATCTCCCGTTAGCTGGAAGTGCGCGAGCAATCCATGTGCCGCTGTAACCGCCTAACGCGCCCAATTCTAATGCTTTTTGGGCATTAACCGACTTCATCAATACCTGAAGCAAGCGTCCTTCTTCGGCATTTAGGCTGATGGAAGGCAGTCCGTTGTGCCTCGCCTCGGTTTGTATCCAACGGAGGATGTCGTCTTCGGGAGCGAACAACTCCTGGATATCCATTTTTTTGTCACGCCTGATCATGATATTAACCTTGCTGTATGGTTGTAGGTTGAGCTTCAAGTACGTCAATGATTCGTTGCGCTGTCACAGCACCGGAACTCCCCTGTTGTCCAGTGATGAGATTACCATCGACGACTGCAAATGGGCGGTAGGCTGCACCTGAAACGTAGTGTGTATCGGGAATTTTGGCAGCTTCATCTTCAATACGAAATGGTTCAACCTTTTTGCCAGTGCCTGTATCAACAGCGTCTTCTTCGGCGTTAGAAAAGCCCGTCCACTGCTTGCCTTCTACTAGCAAACGCCCATTCAATAGGCGGGTACGGAGCAAAACGCAAGTGCCATGACAAATCGCGGCAGCAACTTTGCCTGCTTCGTAGAATTGTACGAACAAGCGATGCAGCATTTCATTGTCAATAAAGGTAAGCATCGGCGACAAGCCACCGATCAGAAAAATTGCGTCATAATCGTCATGTTTCACATCGGCAATAGCTATAGTGGTCTTTAACAATGCAAGCGTAGTAGGGTGCGTTTTGAAACCCATACTGACAAAATCGGGCATTGTACCGGGACGGGCTTTTTCCGGATCACTCATTCCATCCCATATCACTTCACCACCTGCAGGCGAAGCAAGTTCCATGTGATAACCTTTTTTGGTGAATTCCCAATAAGGGTGAGCAAGTTCAGATAACCAGAAGCCAGTTTGCCAGCCCGTCAGCTCAGATATAGCAGGGTTAGCGATGACAACAAGAATACGTTTGGTCATTGTGTTACGCTCCTTAATCGTATTGCCCTGTTGGGCGGATCATAATCTCGCTCATATCAACATGCGGTGGTTGGCTCATGGCATAGAGGACAGCCCGCGCCACATCCTCGGCACTAATCATGGGGGTGGCATTATCGTCTGGCTCAGAGAATGCGGTGTCTACGCGCCCCGGCATGACAAGCGAGACTCGTACTCCAGTGCCGCGTAGTTCCTGACGAATGGTTTCAGCCATACCCGTAATTGCCCACTTCGTCGAACTGTAGAGCGAACCGGGCAGAAAAAAGCGTCCTAAAACCGATCCTACCAACAAGAGATGCCCTTTGGTTTTGACAAGTTCAGGCAGCGCGGCACGAACGGTTAATGCTGTACCGTAAACATTGGTCATAATCATCTCGCGCCATTCGTCCGGGGTGGCGTCCCCCTGATAGAAGCTCCATGCCCCTTTGACTACGCCAGCATTTGCTAGGGTCATATCCAATTGCCCAAAATGGGCTACTGTCAGCGCAATGATCTGTTCCCAATCTTGCCATTGAGTGGTGTCACCCTGTAACGCCAGTGCATGAGTGCTGCCGCCGAGTTCATCAGCGAGGGTTTGGATGGACGATTGTGAGCGAGCAACGAGGACGACCCGATAGCCAATCTGCACGGCTTGGCGGGCTACAGCCGCACCAATTCCGCCTGATGCGCCGGTGATGAGAAATACTTTATCCATTACTTTAAGCCCCGCTTTTTGACCTATAAGCTCAAGCATATAAGTAGTGGGTGTTAAAAAAAATGGAAAAAGACGGGCAAAAAATGTTAATTTTCGCGCCACTGATGGCGGTAAGCTAGGGGTGTTAAACCGGTGCTTTGTTTGAAAAGCTTGCCAAAATGATAGGCATCCTGATAGCCAAGCATCGCAGCGATTTCTTTGACAAAATGCGGGGTAAACTGTAACAAACGTTTTGCTTCCAGCAGAATACGTTCATTAATTATCTGTTTGGCAGACCGTCCCACCACCCGATCTAAGATTTTGGAGAGTTCATCGGAACCAAGCGTGAGCCGTTTGGCATAGTAGGCTACATTGTGATGTGTGGCGAAATGCGCCTCCAACAGCACGAGAAAATCTCGATATCGTTGATAATCCAACGATATAACCCCTGATTGATCCAAGTGGGCTGTCTCATACAAGCGTTGGACACGTATCAGGAACGCATTGAGAACAAACCGCATAAAATCGTGTTTATTTGATACGTCCTCACGGGTATACTCGTTGCTCAATAGTGCTATTAAATGTGCATAATCGACGATTTCGGCAGCAGGGATGATTACGTAATCGGGACGGCTTAACTGATTCAATAAAATGAGATTCTCGCCAGACGGACTTGTGTTTAACAAAGCATCGTCTTTAAAGCCAATGGCACAGGCTGTTAAAGCGTGTGTTTCTTTGATGAGATGAATTTGCCCGCGTGTGATCAGTGCGATGCTCTGAGACGGAAGTTCGATAGATTGTCCATCGACCTTATGAAGAGCATAGCCTGACTGTACCCACAGAATTTCATGATAATCATGCCGATGCGGAACATAGGATTCTTCGCCAGCATAAGTCCAATCCTCAAAATAATCCACAAAAATTGGGCTATGATAGTCTGTCATTAACGTAACATATGGAATGGGGTTGGGGAGTGATAATTTCATAGTTTGACAAACGCATCGATTATAAAACATCAATAGTAGCTCATGTGGCATAGTGCGTCCATTAATTTCTTTACAGGCAGTGCATAATAACCACTGATGCCTGTGTGCCATAATGAATAAAACAACTTCGCTCACAAGTTTAGAATAGAATTACAGGCGATGGTGAACACCTATGTGCAAACGGCACCGTTCCTGAAGATAGGCTGCCCGAACTAAACCAATATGTTAGGAAGGGGCGATCTGACGATGAGTCATTACGGATCGCCCCTTTTATCCTCGCCTTCGCAATCGACCCTTGCATCACCCTTGCCCGAATGTTAAAGTATCGCCCAAGCTCGTTTCCTAGCGTTTTCATAAAGAGGCGCTAGTAGTGATTTACCAAAAACTGAATATGAACATCATCAAGAGCGGTGGAGAGATTCGGCTCTAAGAAACCGCGGCAACCCCCGGAGCGCTGGGACGGTGCCAATTCCGGCAGAGTTAGCAAGTGACTCTGCGAGATGGAGCAGTAGGCTGCTAGATTTTCGCGCGCCTCTCTATCTCAAGAGAGGCGCGTTTTGTTTTCTGAACCGAGTCAACAGACATCAAAGGATAGAAACGTATGGCGCAAGAACGTAAGCAAGGCGTGAATTCGACCTTCATGACCTCCCCTAGCTATTTCTTCACGTCGGAGTCAGTCTCTGAGGGACACCCCGACAAGATGTGCGATCAAATCTCTGATGCCGTGCTGGATGCTATTTTGGCAAAAGACCCCAACGCCCGCGTCGCGTGCGAAACCTCCACCACCACCGGCTTGGTCTTGGTCTTTGGCGAAATCACCACCTCTGCCTATGTCGATATCGAAACCGTCGTGCGCAACACCGTGCGCGATATCGGCTATACGCGCGGCAAATTCGGCTTCGATTACGAAACTTGTAGCGTCCTCATCGCCATCAAAGAACAATCTGCCGACATCGCCCAAGGAGTCAACAAAGCCCTAGAAGCGCGCGAAGGCACCATGAGCGAAGCCGAAATCGAAGCCACTGGCGCGGGCGATCAAGGCATGATGATCGGCTTTGCCTGTGACGAAACCCCCGAATTTATGCCGCTCACCATCTCGCTGGCACACAAACTGACCCGCCGCCTTGCCGAAGCCCGCAAAGCCGGTGAAATCGATTGGCTGCGTCCCGATGCCAAGAGCCAAGTGACGGTCGAGTATGCCTTTGGTCAACCCAAGCGCGTCGATACCATCGTCATTTCGACTCAACACGCCCCCGATGTTGAACAAGCCGAAATCCGTGCCACTGTGATCGAGCAGATTATCAACAAAGTTGTCCCCGCAGAATTGCTGGATGAAAACACGCGCATCTTCGTCAACCCCACCGGACGCTTTGTCACGGGTGGACCGATGGGCGATGCTGGTTTGACCGGACGCAAAATCATCGTCGATACCTACGGCGGCGTAGCGCGTCACGGCGGCGGTGCCTTCAGCGGCAAAGACCCCACCAAAGTAGATCGCAGCGCGGCATACATGGCGCGTTACATCGCCAAAAACGTGGTTGCGGCGGGCTTGGCGTCCCGCTTTGAACTGCAAGTATCGTATGCCATCGGCGTCGCCCGTCCGACTTCGCTCGCCGTCGAAACCTTCGGCACAGGCAACCTCCCTGATGATGCAATCCTCGCCCTGATCGTCAAACACTTTGATATGCGTCCGGCGGCGATCATCCGTGATCTCGACTTGCGCCGCCCGATCTATCAACCGGTTGCCGCCTATGGTCACTTTGGACGCCACGATCTTTCGACCCCCGTGCCGTGGGAAGAAACCGACAAAGCCGCCCTGCTGCGCGCCGAAGCCGGTCTATAAAGGGTAGGGTTTAGGGAAAAACAGGAATTAGGGGTTGGAGCAAAGCAGGGATGTGCTAAGGTGTGTGCCTGCCGCCAGTCTCTAATCTCCATTCCTTCCCTAATCCCCAATCCCTAAATCCTAATCCCTGCTTTTCCATCCCTCTTTTTGTCTAATCGCTAGGTTAGTGTCTTGTCACGTTGACGGGTGCATTTCACTTTGGTGCATCGCTATGATTTCATAACAGGTAAACGGGCGGATATTCGGCGCGGCGACTCTTGGGGTTGGGGATTTTTCCACGAGCGCCTAATC
>Ga0209181_10001087_pt1 | contig 48568 bp, 41 predicted proteins | sample MAT05_FD_187208 | JGI IMG/M metagenome (GOLD analysis project Ga0209181, IMG submission 187208) | Freshwater microbial communities from Lake Fryxell liftoff mats and glacier meltwater in Antarctica - MAT-05 (SPAdes) (version 2) | ecosystem: Environmental > Aquatic > Freshwater > Ice > Liftoff... | reverse complement strand
CCATGAAGATAGATGATACCACTCTCCGATATGATAAAATGGTTGAATCCGCACTCCGCGGTGTCGTACGTCAGGCAATTACTGAGGTAAAGGCCAAAGGTCTCCCAGGTGAGCATCATTTCTACATTACGTTTATGACAGATTTTGCTGGTGTCCAAATTCCTGATTATTTACGTGAACGATATCCCGGTGAAATGACTATCGTTCTACAATACCAGTTCGAAAACTTGACAGTTGATGATACAACATTGGGGGTTACTCTGTCATTTAACAATATCCCCGAAAGACTGATTGTTCCGCTTGCGGCGATTACGATTTTTGCAGACCCTTCAGTTAATTTTGCACTCCAATTTCAGCCATTGGGCAATTTATCAGACCAAGATGATAACCCCTTTAAGGGAGACCCAGATGATGACGGGTCAACCCCCAAAGGAAAAGGCAAATCTTCCAAAACTAAGGCAGAGGCAGGGGTAACTGGTGAAGTTATCTCTCTTGATAAGTTTAGGAAGAAATAGATTTTTTGGCTTGTTTAGCCATTTGGGCATGACGAATGCGCCTTGCCGTTAAAGCGTTACTATCTAAATCTGGCGCACAATAAGGGCATCTGATGCCCTCTTCAAATAAAGAGCTTTGCCTGTCTTCCTCAGTCAAGGTTGCGCGACATCCATAACAAATTCTTGCTGTCCCCTCGCTCATGCCATGGCCTACTCCAACTCGACGATCAAAGACGAAGCATTCACCGTCCCATGTGCTTTGCTCTTGGGGTATAGTCTCAAGATATTTGAGAATACCTCCTTTTAGATGATAAACCTCTTCAAACCCTTCATTAAGCATAAAACTAGATGCTTTCTCACAGCGAATACCCCCTGTGCAAAACATCGCCACCTTCTTATGTTTTTTGGGGTCCAAATTATCACGGACATAATCTACAAATTCTGTAAAGGTTTTGATATCAGGGTCTATCGCCCCCTTAAAAATACCAATTTTAGTTTCATAGTCATTACGGGTATCCAGCAATAAAATCTCCGGATCATTAACGATACGGTTCCAATCTTCGGGCTCAATGTACGTGCCTGCAACTTTTGATGGGTCAGCCTGTGGTTGGCGGAGCGTTACGATTTCTTGTTTTATACGAACTTTATAACGCAAAAATGGCCTTTTTGAAGCGTATGAAAACTTAACTTCCCCATTGTAAATTTGGAAATTTTTGTCAAGGTAATCCAGAACGGCCTCAACCCCACCATTACTACTTCCTATCGTACCATTGATGCCCTCAGGTGCAATCAGTATCGTGCCACAGATATCGTACCTATCTTCAAAAGACCTCAATGCCGCCTGATGTTTATCAAGGTCGGTGACCGTTACAAATCGATAAAGGGCTACAACTTTGAAATCCATAAGGTTTTCTTAGGGTATCTTTGCTTTTTTTGCAATATTTATTGATTTTGCCTTGGTTTAAGGCCATTTATAGAATTTGGAGCAAGATGATGCGTGAAATTGTATTAGATACTGAAACGACAGGGATTGACCCTCAAGATGGTCATCGTATTATAGAAATAGGCTGTGTTGAGCTATTCAATCATTTGCCGACTGGAAAAGTCTGGCATCATTATATTAACCCAGAGAGAGACGTTGATGCAGGTGCCGTGGCTGTCCACGGAATCAAAGCAGAATTTCTAAAGGATAAGCCTCTTTTTGGAGAATTAGTTGGAAGCCTTATTGATTTTATAGATGGGGCACCACTGGTCATTCATAATGCCGAATTTGACATTAAATTTTTAAATGCGGAGATGAAGCCATTAGGTTTTGCTCCTTTTAAAATTTTGGATGCCATCGATACTGTGTTAATGGCAAGAAAAAAATACCCAGGTTCACCAGCTAATCTTGATGCTTTGTGCCGCAGATTTAATATTGATTTATCGGGACGTGACCTGCATGGCGCACTTTTAGATGCCCAGCTCTTATCGATAGTCTATCTGGAATTGCTTGGTGGGCGACAACACGGTTTGGGCTTGGCTAGCGATGCAGGCGCACAAAACACGCACCTTGAAGCTTCAACAAATATGCCGCAAAAACAAAAAGTTTTTCGGCAACCTCGGGTTTTTGAGATATCCTCGGAGGAGAAAATGGCTCATCAAAAAATGCTTGAAGGTTTAAAAAACTCGCTTTGGAGTCACTCTCAATAAATCTTTCGAATATGTTTGCACTTTATCCACTCTTTAATGTAAAAGATGTGGATAATTACGAGGACAGAATATTGAACAAGTCAAATTATGATGTGATTGTTATTGGGGGTGGGCATGCAGGTTGCGAAGCCGCAGCTGCCTCTGCACGCATGGGGGCTAAAACAGCGCTTGTCACACATCATTTCGATACAATTGGTGCAATGTCTTGTAACCCTGCTATCGGTGGCCTAGGGAAAGGGCATTTGGTTCGAGAGATTGATGCTCTTGACGGTATAATGGGGAAGGTCATTGACCGCGCAGGAATCCAATTTAGAATTCTCAATGCCTCAAAAGGACCTGCTGTCCAAGGGCCAAGGGCGCAAGCTGACCGTAAATTATATCGCCTCGCTATGCAGGATATCCTGTCTAATACACCCAATTTGACGATTATCCCAGAAGGTGCAGAATCTTTGATTATCGAAGATAATAAAGAGGTTAAAGGTGTCGTTTTAAAAAATGGGGCCGAATGCAGATCTCAAACAGTTATTCTAACCACAGGTACTTTCTTGAGAGGTGTTATTCATCAGGGGCTAAAACAAACCCCTGCTGGTCGGGTTGGTGAAGCTCCCTCAGTTGGACTTGCTCTCTCTCTGGAAGTTTTAAACCTGCCTTTGGGGAGACTTAAAACAGGAACCCCTGCCCGTCTTGATGGACGAACAATCAATTGGGCAATTCTAGAAGAACAAAAGGGCGATGAAGTTCCCCGCCCCTTTTCCTTTATGAATGACAAGATACATGTTCCTCAAATATCCTGTTACATGACCTATACCTCTGAGGCAACACATCAAATTATTCGTGACAATATTAGTTATGCTCCGATGTATTCAGGCCAGATTAAATCAAGAGGCCCTAGGTATTGTCCGTCAATTGAAGATAAAATAATGCGTTTTGCTGACAAAGAGTGGCATCAAATATTCTTAGAGCCAGAAGGATTAGATGACCCTACAGTTTATCCAAATGGAATTTCAACATCTCTGCCCACTCAGATTCAAGATGAAATTATTCGTTCTATCCCAGGATTAGAAAACACGGCAATATTTCAACATGGTTATGCCATAGAATATGATTTCTGTGATCCGAGGGATTTAAAGCCAACCTTAGAATCAAAATCAGCAAAAAATCTTTATCTGGCAGGTCAAATAAACGGTACAACAGGGTATGAAGAGGCTGCTGCACAAGGCTTAATGGCGGGAATCAATGCCGCTTTACAATCTGGGCAATCGAATTTTTCACGTGAAACAGAACAAAAATCTTTTATTCTAGATAGGGCCGATGCTTATATCGGTGTTATGATTGATGATTTAATTACGCGCGGTGCTCCCGAACCTTATCGTATGTTTACAAGCAGGGCAGAATATCGTTTAACACTTCGAGCAGATAATGCTGACCAACGCTTGACGGATAAAGGCCTTGAGGTTGGATGTGTTGGGCATGAGCGAAAATTGGTTTGGGAAAGTAAAAAACAAGAGCTAGAATACGCCCGTCAAAAAATGACAGGGCTCAAAAAAACGCCCAACGAATTGGCAAGCTATGATATCCATGCGAATATGGATGGCGTTCGCAGGTCAGTTTATGACCTTATAAAAATGCCAAATATTGAGTGGGTTGATATTTTAAGAGTTTGGCCTGAGCTGCAAAATCTTCGCCCTAGTATAATTGAGCAGGTCAAAATTGATTCAACCTATTCTGGATATACGGAACGTCAAGATATAGATATTGCCGCATTTCGGCGTGACGAATCGCTTCTGTTGCCAGAAAATTTTGACTATAACCAAGTAGGAAGCCTTTCTACCGAAATTCGTCAAAAATTTGCCGAATTCCGCCCAACCACAATTGGAGCCGCAGCAAGAATTTCTGGTGTTACACCTGCTGCTATCACGGCCCTCTTAAGATATATAAAGAAAAAGCCAGATGGTAAAGTTGCCTAACAATCCGCTTTCCCCCAAACTAATTAAATATCTTGAGCTTTTGGTTAAGTGGGCAAAAGTTGTTAATCTGGTTGCGCCGTCAACAATACCAGATGCAAAGATTCGTCACTTTGATGATTCTTTGCAAATCATCTCTCTTATCCCTAAATCTAAAAAAGTCCTATTCGATTTAGGGTCTGGGGCAGGGTTTCCAGGAATGGTTATCGCCATAGAAGATCCAAATCTTTCTGTTCACCTTATTGAATCAGATACAAAAAAATGCTCTTTTTTATCTACAATTTCACGTGAAACAGATACCCCCGTTATTATCCACAATTGTCGAATTGAGGCTGTTAGTAATTTAACCGCTCTTCAGCCAGATATCATTACGGCTCGCGCGCTTGCTTCTTTATCTGATCTTTTATCGTTATCTAAGCAATGGTGGACATCAAATCCCAATCTTATTCTTATCTTTCTAAAAGGCGCGAAAGCTCAAGAAGAGATAGAAGATGCCCAAAAGTTATACAGGTTTAAACTTACTACGGTGCCCAGCCAAACTGATAAAACGGCCAGTATTCTTGTTTTAACAAAGGTGGAAAACATCTAAAGTTTTCTTGACCTTATTGCTCAATTTGTTTACGTTTAGCTTATTCAAAATAAAAAACCTCAAGGAAAAGGACAGGCTTAGATGATACAAGCATCTCAGGTTACCCCAACAGTTCCACGGAAAATTGATCCTCCGCTTCAGAAAGGTGAAAAATTGCCACGTCTTCTGGCGGTTGCTAACCAAAAAGGTGGCGTAGGTAAAACAACCACAGCGGTCAATATGGCCACTGCCCTAGCTGCGGTTGGAAAGCGTGTTATGTTGCTTGACCTTGACCCACAAGGGAACGCTTCAACAGGATTAGGGGTTAAACGTTCGGAAATTCGTAAAAGCGCCTATGACCTTTTATTTGAAGAAGGTCTAGATCCCACTTCACTTTGTGTTGCAACAAAGGTTCCAGGGCTTTACGTTGTTCCGTCTTCGATGCACTTAGCAGGGGCTGAAATAGAATTGGTAACCGCCAAGCGTCGTGAATATAGGTTACGTGAGGCCTTACGTCGCCCACTTCCTTTTGACTATGTTATTATTGACTGCCCTCCTTCTTTGTCATTGGTTACACTGAATGCGCTTGTTGCTGTGGATGCTATTGTTGTTCCTTTACAGTGTGAATTTTATGCGCTCGAAGGCTTATCGCATCTGGTTAAAACCATTGATCGCGTTAAACAGCATTTCAATCCTAAGCTTGATATTCACGGCGTTCTATTAACGATGTATGACCCGCGTAACAGATTATCAGGAGCTGTTGCCGATGACGTTCGTGAATTTTTTGGTGAAAAGGTCTATAACACCGTCATTCCCCGCAACGTGAAATTATCCGAAGCCCCCTCTTATGGCCTCCCTGCAATTGTCTATGATATGAAATGCCCAGGTTCTCAGGCTTATATTCGTTTGGCAGGAGAAATTATCCGCCGCGAAAAACAAGCACTGGTTATAGCCTCGGCAGCCAACCAAGGCCCTTCTGTTTCAATTGAAAATAGTAAACAAAATCAAGAAGTTAGTATATAATGTCATCAAAAGAATATCCACCAAATACTCCACCTGCTCGTCGCGCCTTAGGGCGTGGTCTAAACGCCTTATTCGGGGAAGATGAAAACGATAGACCCTCTCCTTATCATTCTGAATCATCGGAGGACAACGCCTCATCAGAAAAAGTCCAAAATCCAAATGGCCGAAAACTAATTGCTGTTTCTCAATTAGTTCCTGGAAAATATCAACCTCGCCACCATTTTAACGATGAGAGTATTGCAGATTTAGCAAAATCTATTGCCCAACATGGTCTTATACAGCCCATTCTCGTACGCCCCCTTAATGACGGATCAGATAGCTATGAGATTGTTGCTGGGGAGCGTCGTTGGAGAGCAGCACAACGAGCTCAGCTTCATGAGGTTCCTATTATCATCCGTGAATTGGATGATACAACGACACTCGAGATTGCCCTTATCGAGAATTTACAACGAGAAGATTTAAATGCAATTGATGAAGCAAAAGCACTTAAACAATTGGTTGATCAATTCGAATACACAACTGACCAAGTCGCTGAAAAAATTGGCAAAAGTCGTTCTTATGTTGCAAATATGCTGCGTCTAATTGACCTTTGTCCACCAGTGATGATGATGCTGTCTGAAGGTAAAATCTCTGCAGGTCATGCTCGTGCGTTATTGCCCCTTTCGGCTGACCAACAAGAAGAGCAGGCACGTAAAATTGCTGCACTCGGATTAAGCGTTCGACAAACCGAAAAACTTGCAGGTGAATTACTAGGGCGTGGCATTAAAGGTAAAACAGCTAAGCTTGGCAAAAAAATTAAGAAAGCAAGTGAGGGCGATGATAAGGACTTAAATACATTGGCTTTGGAAAGAGAAGTTTCTAATGTCCTTGGAATGTCGGTGACAATTGATATGGATTCACAACAGGAAGGGAAGTTGACTATTTCTTTTCGAAGCCTTGATCAATTAGACGAAGTTCTTCACAGATTATCACATAATCCAGGTCGATTGGCTATCAAAGGGTAAGGAAAAAAAGGGGGGGTAAGGAAAAGGGGGAGATTGCCCCCTTCTTTCGAATAATTTATCGTATTAAATCACATACATCAAAACACCAGTCCAGACTGTAACCAGACCGAGTATAGTAAAGGCTGCTCTCGTGATTTGTTGCATAGAATTCCCCCCAAAAGTTAATCTTCTTATTTAAGTATGAAGCAGCTCTATACTCCTGTCAAAGGAGAGGTATGCTGCATAGCAGAATAAAATTACCTTTTATGGGGATAAGTCTTATCGAATATTACGATTTCTTCCAAATTCATTTTGACAACACTGGCTATACTCTAATGGGCAAACCTTCACATTATGAGCATTCGGAAAGCCTTCTGATTCTCTAACCTGCTGAATAACCAGATTCGCAAGCCCCTCAATGAAAAGAGGATGACAAGATACAGTGGGAACTCTCTCAAAGGCAGATATCCCAATTTCTTTAGCAAAATGTCGATACTCCTCCTCTATCTCTACAAGGGTTTCAACATGCTCACTCACAAAAGCATGAGGATATATCAAAACCCCAACTTTATCCTTGGCAGCCCTTTCAAGTGCTTCCTCCGTGCTGGGGCCAATCCATTTTAATGGTCCAACACGGCTTTGATAACATAGGCTCCAATCCAACCTATCTATATTTAGTGCTGCAGCAATTTTTGCTGCAGATTGCTCACATGCCCATTGGTAAGAATCTCCCTCTTTGATGATTTTTTCAGGAAGGCCATGCGCGGAAAATAAAAGTCGAGGGGCAACACCATATTTTTCATTGAAATCCTTGTAACAGGTCTGAATATTTTCAACAGATGCGTCTATAAATCCTTTATCAAAGGGGTAACAACAGATGATGTTTGTTGGCTTTTCTAACCCTTTTTTTCTTGCTACAGCAAACCAATCTTCAAAAGATGACCTCGTTGTGGTTGTTGAATATTGAGGATAAAGGGGAAGCAAAATAATTTTATCTGGATTAAATTGCTGCACTTTCTTAACAACCTCGTCGGCCATAGGGTGCCAATAGCGCATCGTGACAAAGACTTTAAAGTCAGTTCCTAATTTACTTTCAAGGGCCCTTGCTTGAGCCTCAGTATTCTCCAGCAGAGGTGATTTACCCCCCAGCATCCCATAGCTGACCCCCGCTTCTTTTTGACTGCGTCTGAAGGCGATTAGCCGCGAAAGTAAAAATCTTACAAAATAGGGGGCGCGAATAATATTTTTATCCATAAAAAAATTGATTAAGAACGGGCGAATGCTGCTTGCTTTATCAGGCCCTCCCAAGTTAAATAAAATAACTGCTATTTTTTGGCTCATACTACTTTTCCTCTAACATATTCAACCATTTGTTTTACATTATCTGGGGGTGTTGATTTATCAATCCCGTGCCCAAGGTTAAAAACATAGGGGCGGTCTTTAAAACAGTCTAGAATGGTATCAATTTCACTAAACATATACTGACCCCCACCTATCAAGGCATAAGGGTCTAGATTGCCTTGTATCGGCATCGAGGATTGAATATTATCCTTAATCCATAAGGCAGGTATATGATGATCAAATCCAATAGCGGTAATGCCCGTTAGGCGAACATAATCCAAATACAAGATACCACTTCCTTTTGGAAACCCTATAATTGGAACATTGGGATATTTTGAACGAATATTTTGAACGATTTCTTTTGTTGGGCTAACCACCCATTTTTGAAATTGCGTTGGAGATAGAACCCCTGCCCAGCTATCAAAAATCTGAACAATTTCTACTCCATGGTCAATTTGCTTTATCAAATAAGCACTAATTGATGCTATTAAAACATCAATAATTCTTTGAAATTCACTTTCATCTTGCATGGCTTTGATGCGTGTTAATGCAAAATCCTTTGACCCTTTTTTATCAATCATATAACAGGCCAATGTCCATGGAGCCCCCGAAAATCCTATTAACGCTGAACTTTCAAATCCTTCAATTGCCATTTGATCCCTAATATTCTCAATTGTTTGATAAACTGGTTCTAAATGGTGATGAAATTTTTCGGTGTTAAAATTTACTTGGGGTGGAATTTCCCCAAGTAAAGGTCCATGATTTGCTGCAAATCTAACATCTTGGCCAAGCGCATGAGGAACAACTAAAATATCTGAAAATAAAATAGCAGCATCAAAGTTAAAACGTCGCAAAGGTTGCATAGTCACTTCTGCCGCCAGTTTTGAATTATAACATAAATTAAGAAAATCTCCAGCTTCTGCGCGTGTCGAGAGATATTCTGGAAGATAACGGCCAGCTTGCCGCATTAACCAAATAGGGGGAATGTGATTTAAGTTGCCTTGCAAAGTAGATATTATTTTTTTCATTCGCTATCAAACCAGAAACCCTTCTATATAAAAAGATATATTTTAAAAGGTTGTAGTATGTAGTAGGAGGCATGAATCATGGGGATTAAACTTATACAATAATTTTCCACATTCGAAACTTCACGTCTAAAACAGGGGTTTTATAGAGTTTTATATTTCCATCCCCATACAGAGTTACAAAATGATATTCTACCCACAAAGTGTAACTCGATTTTTATGTTGACTCATGAAGGTGCAGAAAATTGTGCATAGAAATAGACACCGGGTTTAATCATACTTACTCACATTTTTATCCCTTACTGAACGTATTGAATTATTATTCATTTTTTTAAAAACCCCTTTGCCAGTTTTAGTTAAAAATTGTATGGTATCTTTCAAAGAGAGATATGATGTTTCAAGATACCTATTCAAAATTAAACCAAACGGAAGTTGAAAATTTACTTTTAAAAGTAAATTCTTTTTTTGAAGGGGTAATATTTAATCCTCAAAATACCATTATTATGAGCAGAACTCTTGATTTTTATCCAGGGTTTAAATTTTATGACATGGCAGATCATACCCAGAATCCAGCATCTCGCCGTTTTATTATTGTAAAAAAAGACAAAGTGATAGTTTTAGATTTCACGAATGCCCCTATTTATGAGTTGAATAAGGTCGCCCCAATATATCTAAATGAAGATACAGTTCATGATTACGTTAGGTTTTTCTTTAATTTTGTCAGAGGAAGGCATGGGCGGTTTTTGATAGTAGAAACAGTTGATGATATAGCTTGGCGGGAAGAGCCACCAGCGGCAGCCAAGAAATCTATTGGTAAATTGATAATGCCTGTTGCTTTGATTGATGACGATAAAGAAAGCGAAGATTTTCAACTTCACGCTCAAATGATGTTTCGTGAATCTCTTTTTTCTGCAGACATTTCTGTTAAAAAAGATGGGATTGTTCAACTCTCTAATGAACAACTGATGATTGAGGATATGCCTGTTTTAGATGATATTTTGGGTCAATAACTAGTTAATGTGCAACAATTATTCCGTATTGTGTTGCTATCTCTTTTAAACCCCCAGAAGCCATTTTCCCTGTTCCTTCAAAAAACCAACTTGAACCTGATCGCTCAAGAAATCCAACATTAACAGCAGTTGCATCAGGGGCATCAATAAATTCTTGATCAAGATTGAAACGCATTAATTCAATGCCAGTTTCTTCGTTGATAAGACGAAGAAAAAAATTACGTACAGACCTAAAACCATGTTTTTTTAGCTCTGCTTCATAAATTGATATTACAAAATACAATCTAAAAACTTCATAAGGAACTTTTTCTAAATCAACGCGGATGTTTTCGTCATCGCCTTCGCCAGCACCTGTTCTGTTATCGCCCATATGCTCTACAGAGCTGTCAGATAATTTCAAATTGTTATAAAAAATAAAGTCCTCATCAACACGTGTTTTGTCATTTTTATCGACCATAAAAAGACTAACATCTAAGTCGGGCGCTTCTGTATCGAACCCAATAACATCCCACCCTACACCAATCATCAGTCTGCGGAGAGTAGGGTCTAGACGTGTTAAATTTGCCCGCTCATCCCGCTTTAATACAAAAGCACCCCCAGAAGCCTCAGGGTTAATCGCATTTTGGGCAGATAAAACAACCTTTACTCCGCCAATATCATCGGTAATCTTACTAGACATTATTATTTCCCTTATACTGAGGTCATTCTTAACTAATAATATGAATTTTTAATTAAATAATTAGTTTTAGTTATTTTTATTTATTTTGAGGCTGAATTTTCTCTCCGCCAGTCCATTCAATACCGAATCCAAAAGCCCTATCCATTTCGGCATGACCAGGGAAATATTCGGTGTAGTTGGTTATCTTCATTCCGTCACGGATATTATCAATTCCTGCAATCGCGCAAAGGCCTAAATCTTTATGGTGGCTAGATAAAGTTACAACCATTTGCTTTTCATTTGGAATATGAAGGTGAATTTGTGGTTTGACTTGAGCCCAATCTAACGCCCCTCTGTAAATATAAACATAAATAAGGATGCGCTTAAATTGAGACCATTCTTTACCATTTAAATGGATAAATTCATCATCACCTCGCGAAGCCCCTGTTCTCTCATCCCCTGAGAGCGAGAGATAGGGGGCGGCATTATAATTTCCTAATGTCTCGCCAAAAGCTTGAATAGCGCCTTTTGTGCCATCTTTTAATTCATAAAGAATGCCCAGATCTAAATCAATATCTGCGACTTTCTGCTTTTTAAGAAGCTTGCCTAAAAAAGATTTATCTTTAACCATCTGGTTATCCCAAGCGGCGGCAATACGAATACTTCCGAACCCTTCAGGGGGAGGACTGACCGACAAACTATCATTTCTGCGCCCTAAAAAATCAACATTTAAATCCTGATCATTTGGGTCAATGTAACCAGCAGCACCCAACGATGTGCCGTGACCTGAGAAGTTCACTCGACTTCTGTTTGCGCTTTCAATAGAACCTGCGGAATTTTTGATTTGGTCGGGCATATTCGTATCCTAAAATTATTGTAACCAATATATAGCATAAGTCATCTTAACTTGACAGGGGTGCTTCTAAAGCAAGTTTTAATATTATTGACAAAAAACTCGTCAAATTTCAAATAAAGGGCTAATCTTTGGGATGGTTGATTTATTTGAGCAGACGCACCCCCCATTATTCAATCAAAGCAAAACGGGTTCTCCGCTTGCGGACGTGTTACGCCCTAAACAGTTAGAAGACGTTATGGGGCAACCCCATCTTATGGCGAACGGGGCTATCTTATCAAAGATGGTCCAAACAAAACAATTTAACTCCCTTATTCTATGGGGACCCCCTGGGTGCGGAAAAACAACAATCGCAAGATTATTGGCACACCATACCGAAAACCATTTTGAACAGGTTTCGGCAATTTTTACTGGAATTGCTGACCTTAAAAAAATCTTTGAAACAGCAAGGTTTAGGAAGTTACAAGGCCAAAGAACCCTTTTATTTGTTGATGAAATTCATCGCTTTAATAAAGCACAGCAAGATGCGTTTTTACCTTATGTCGAGGATGGCACCATAATTTTAATAGGAGCAACGACTGAAAACCCTTCTTTTGAATTGAACTCAGCCCTTTTATCTCGTTGTCAGGTCTTAATTCTAAAACGTTTAGATGATGAGGCTCTCTCAGGATTATTAGATCGCGCCGAGCAATTTTTTGATAAAAAAATTCCATTAAACCTAGAAGCCATTGAGACATTAAAAGCAGTTGCAGATGGTGATGGCAGGTATTTTCTAACCATGATTGAACAAGTCTTCACCCATCATGAAGGCAATGATTTTTTAGGATCCGAAGATTTACTAAAAATCGTTCAAAGGCGAGCCCCCTTGTACGATAAGGGCGATGACGCGCATTATAATCTAATATCCGCCCTTCACAAATCAGTCAGGGGGTCTGATGTCGATGCAGCCCTCTATTGGTTTGCAAGGATGTTGGACGGGGGTGAAGATCCAACTTATATTGCACGGAGATTGATACGTATGGCCGTTGAAGATATTGGACTTGCCGACCCAATGGCGCATTTACAATGCCTTGCAGCGGCGGAGACCTATGAAAGACTTGGATCGCCTGAAGGGGAATTGGCACTTTCACAAGCTGTAATCTATTTAGCAACAGCCCCCAAATCAAATGCGAATTATGTGGCATACAAAGCCGCTCTGGCGCTGGCTCAAGAACAAGGGTCACTTATGCCACCCAAACATATTTTAAATGCCCCAACTCAGATGATGAAAAAAATTGGGTATGGTGCAGGATACCAATATGATCCAGATACAAAGAATGGGTTCTCAGGTCAGGATTATTTCCCTGATGAGATGGATAGAGTAAAGATTTACGCCCCCCCTGATAAAGGATTTGAACGTGAAATCAATAAACGACTAAGCTATTGGGAATCACTGCGGTCAGAATTAAAGGCCAAGAAAGATACTAAATAATAAACCTAATGTTTGCCGCTTCCTTTATCATCAGCATGGTTCCCGCCACAACAATCGCCTTCATGGTCATGGGTGTGATGATGGTCATGGTTATTGTGAACTGGAATGACAATTTCTGCCAAGGGACTTGTTTCGACAAGCATGGCAACTTCTTTGAAAACAGCTGCGTTTTCAATCATTTGGTCTCGTAAATTCTCATTTTGCTCACCAATCGTCTCAAAAAAAGACGCGGCATCGCGCAATAATTGTGCAGCAAGTTGGGAATGAGTTGGCATAGCTTTATCCTTTCAAGGAGTAGTTTATTAAATTCTAAGATAGGTTTCTAAATGGATGCGCCAAATAATTACCCATAATTTTTACATCTTTAGCAAAAAAATTAAGTTCTTCCAAGGCCATTTGAAGAGATTTATCATCAAGCCCTCCTAAAACCTCTGCATAAAACCGTGCGACTTGAAATTGAGGATCAATATAGCTTTCAAGTTTAGCAATTTGTACGCCATTGGTTGCGAACCCTCCAAGGGCTTTGTAAAGTGACGCGGGAACGTTCCTAACTTCAAAGAAAAAGCTGGTTATGATGGGGGAGACTGCAACTTGTGGCTTTAACATCTCGCGCGATAAAACTAAAAATCGAGTTGTATTATTGGGAGTATCTTGAATCCCCTCACGAATAATCTCAAGCCCGTATAATTCGCCTGCCAACCGCGAAGCAATTGCTGCTTGGGTCGGGTCACCTTTTTCAGCAACCTCAGCCGCTGCACCAGCTGTATCGGCATGAATATGCGGTTTAAGACCTAATTCTTTAATGATTTTTCGGCATTGGGGAAGGGCATGAACATGACTATGGACATCGGTAATTTTTTTCAAATTTGAGCCCTTAACGGCCAAAAGACACATTGAAATAGGTTGGAAATGTTCCCCAATAATAAAAAGCTTTTTAGCTGGCAAAAGATGATGAACGTCCGCTACCCGACCTGCCAAAGAATTGTCAACGGGTATCATAGCCAAATCGGTTAATCCATTTTCAACAGCAAAGAATGCATCTTCAAATGTTTCGCAAGGATAGGTTTCCATTTCAGGAAACATGGCGCGGCATGACATATCCGAAAATGCCCCCAAAGCCCCTTGAAATGCTATTTTTCCTGTTGGGCTAAAAGAAGTTGGCGCGATCATTTTAAATTCGTTTCCTTAAATATTCAAAAACAGTCTTTTTCAAAAACGGGACTGTGATATAGTGCGTCTTGACAGAAATTGATTTATAAGGTCAGTTCCCTCACAAAACAATATAATTTTGTCGGATTTTTCCGATACTCAAAGGATAGCTATAATGAATATGAAAGCAAATATGGTTCTTGCCGCAGTCGTTCTTGCAGGAATTATTGCATGGGTCAGTGGGTTTACATCTCATGTTGCAGTCAACCCCAAAGACATTAAGGAAGACGCCGTCAAAATTGAAGTTGTTGAAGCCGCGCCCGCAGGCGGACCAGCAAAGATTGCGATGCCTGAGCCTATCTTGGCGATGATTGCAACCGCAGATGTTGAACGCGGAAAGTCAGTTGCCAAGTCTTGCGCTGCTTGCCATTCTTTTGATAATGGCGGGAAAAATGGCGTTGGCCCTAATCTTTATGGGATAGTTCATAGAAAGAAAGATTCCCATGAGGGATACGCTTATTCAGGCGCTCTAGAGGAGCACGGAGGAACAGTTTGGGATTATGCCGAACTGAATAAGTTTTTGTGGAAACCAAAAGCCTATGCTCCAAAAACAAAAATGAGCTATGCAGGGCTTAAAAAACCAGAGGATAGGGCGGCTGTTATCGCATATTTAAGATCCTATGATAATGCAAGCCTTCCAACGCAGGCTGAAATTGATAAAGAAAAAACGGAATTAACTCCGCCCGAAGCTGCAGTGCCAGTTGTTACTGCACCGGCAATTCCAGCGCCTGAGGCTGCTAAAAAATAGGGGCTTTGTCTATCATATTCAATTTATTGTAAAGTAACCGTGTCCAGATCGTTTTGCATGGCAAGAGCCAAAGCTGATTCCGTTGAATCGGTAAGCGTTAAAGCCGTTCCATCGGCGGCATGCAAGGCAAAGGCTTGCCTATCCATGACCTTAACTTGTTTAATGTAAGCAATATGACCTGTACCAAGTGTTAGAAAATCCTGCTGAGAAATTTTTCTTAACAAAACATCTTTTTCTATAATTTTTGCATCCATTTTTTTGCTCACATCTCTAAGTCTAAAATCATAACATATATTCTCTTAAAAAGGTGAACAAAGATTAAGATTTTTCAACTTCAATTGCTTTCTGGTGCGTTTGGCTCAATGCAACCGCTTTCGATGCAGGGGTGATTTGGATTTTTCTTGCATTCGATTCTGGTGGTATTCGCTTCATATCAATATGTAATAGACCGTTATCCAATGTGGCACCTAAAATTTCAATCCCATCCGCTAAGACAAAGGATCTTTGGAATTGACGCGCTGCTATTCCTCGATGAAGATAAATTCTATCTTCATCCTCGGCTTGTTTTCCTCGGATCGTTAAATTACTTTGTTCAGTTTCAACGTCCAATTCTGACATCGTAAACCCTGCAACGGCCAAGGTAATTCGCAAACCATGGTCGCCAATTTGTTCGATATTATAAGGAGGATACCCTTCATGAGCCGTCTTTTTAATACGGTCTAATGTGCGCTCGAACTCATCAAACCCAAGGAAGAGCGGTGAATCAAATAGAGATATGCGTTGCGTTGTCATTAAAACCCCTCAGTTGAGCAAGTTAAATTAAATCCGCAACCCAAAAGTGGCATTGCTGATAAAACAATATATATGACTCACTGTTAGAAAATCAAGTTTACTCTAGAAAACGCTCAGAAAGCCCCATAAGGTAACCACATGAATAAAACCACTCAAAAACAAAAGAAAGTCAATCTTGCCCTTCAGGGTGGAGGGTCGCACGGTGCTTTTACGTGGGGTGTCCTTGATGCATTGCTTGAGGACGGGCGATTTGATTTTGAAGGGATAAGCGCAACATCTGCGGGATCAATGAATGCCGTGGTCATGGCTGCTGGTTTTCTGGAAGGACGTGAAGATGGAGCTCGTGAATATCTCAAAAAATTCTGGAAAAAAGTGTCAGAGGCAGGGGCAGTCTTTTGCCCTGCGCAAAGCCAGCTTCCTGAAAATCCATTTTCACATTTTATCCCGAAATGGATGACTATTGAAAACCCCGCTCTACAGGTAATGAATGCTTTGGCACAAAATATTTCACCCTATCAATTCAATCCGATGAATCTAAACCCCCTTCGCGATATTTTAGACGATATGGTTGATTTCAAAGCCCTGCAAAAGACCAAGCATTTTAAACTATTTATTACTGCAACAAATGTTCGCACGGGCGGGGCGCGAATTTTTACAACTCCTGAGATTACAAGAGATATGGTTTTAGCCTCCACCGCACTTCCTAATTTGTTTCAAGCGGTTGAAATTGATGGGGAATCCTATTGGGATGGGGGGTATGTTGGAAATCCATCTTTATGGCCACTTTTCTACGATGTTGAAGGGCATGATTTATTGATTGTGCATGTTAACGCCATTGTCCGCAATGATATTCCAAAAGAGGCAATGAATATCGAAGATAGGGTCAATGAAATTACCTTTAATTCTGCAATGCTCAAAGAAATGCGTGCCATCGCCTTTGTCCAAAAATTGATGCAAAATGATATGCTGAAACCTGAATACCGTAAAAAATATCGCGATGTGTTGATGCACGCTATTCGTGCAGAAGATGTGATGAAAGATATTGATATGGCCACCAAATTGGATACGTCGTGGCCTTTTTTGAATAAGCTGTGTGAGGCAGGGCGCAAAACAGCCAAAAAATGGGTTTCTGAGAACTTTGACAAAGTTGGTAAGGTATCAAGTATTGATTTAGAGGCCGATTACCTAAATATTGCTGCCGTAAAAAAGGACATATAGCCACGTGGGTAAAGAATTATTTTTAGTGGATGGATCGGGATTTATTTTCCGTGCTTATCACGCCCTTCCTCCCTTAACTCGCTCGGATGGGACCCCTGTCGGGGCGGTGATGGGTTTTTGCAATATGCTTTCCAAACTTTTATCAACCCACAGAGATGCCCATATTGCTGTTATATTCGATGCTGCGCGTAAGAATTTCAGAAATGATATTTACCCAGAATATAAGGCGCATCGCCCCCCAGCGCCTGAGGATTTAATCCCTCAATTTCCATTGATGCGTGAGGCAGCGATGGCATTTGGCCTACCAATTATGGAGATGGAAGGTTATGAGGCCGATGATATTATAGCAACCTATGCTCGATTGGCAGTGGCCGAAGGAACAAAGGTTACGATTGTCTCGTCTGATAAAGATTTAATGCAATTGGTGCGAGACGGCGTCAGATTGATGGACCCGATGAAACAAATTATGATAGGTGAAGCTGAAGTTTTTGAGAAATTCGGTGTAACGCCTGATAAAGTCATTGATGTACAAGCGCTTTGCGGGGATGCGTCCGATAATGTTCCGGGCGTTGCAGGGATTGGGGTTAAGACGGCGGCGGAATTGATAAATACTTATGGAACGCTTGAAAATCTTTTAGAAAAAACCTCGGAAATTAAACAACCCAAACGCCGTGAGACATTAGAGTCTAATGCGGAATTAGCTCGTATATCTAAAAAACTGGTGACACTTTGTGATATAGTTCCCGTGACCCTTCCCGTGCAACAATTGGTTGCTGGAAACCAAGATAATCTTGCAGCATTTTTAGAATTTCAGGGGTTTAAATCTTTATTAGCGCGGTTATCTCTAAAGCCTCTTAATCAACAAACTCGTCAAAACGCGATCCCCTTTAATGAATATAAAACCCCTGTTTCGGTAGAAACCCAAAACAAAGAAATAATCACACAAAATTATACGCTTATCTCTTCCCCCCCTCAACTCACTGAATGGCTTGCTGATGCTTATGAAACAGGTGTTTTGGCGATTGATACTGAAACAACAGGCCTAACCCCTGCGCGAGCTGAGTTGGTTGGAATTTCACTTGCCACTCGCGCTGGGCGAGCATGCTATATCCCTCTGGGACATGGGAAAGGGCAAGATTTATTTGATGCCCCTTCCGCGGATATGCCAGTACAGCCAAAAATCTCTGATATTGTAACAGTATTAAAAGATATTTGTGCAGATAAAGCTGTTGTAAAGGTTGGCCAAAATATGAAATTTGATCTGCAAATGCTGCAGATGGTCGGATTAAAATTTGAAGGCCTACATGATACGATGTTGATGTCTTATGTTCTGGATGGGTCATCACATGGACATGGGCTAGATGAACTATCTATGCTGCATTGTGGGCATAAAATGATTTCATATGATGAAGTTACAGGAACAGGAAAATCACGTATTTCATTTGCCGCCGTCCCTATTGATAGAGCTTGTGGTTACGCCGCAGAGGACGCAGATTTCACCCTTCGTCTTTATCAGGTCTTATACCCTCGTGTGGCAAAAGAAAAAATGTGCTTTATTTATGAAGAGGTCGAACGCCCTCTTATTCAAGTTATTGCAGACATGGAACAAATCGGGATTTGCGTTGATCCTTCTGTTTTAAAGCGCCTATCCCAAAGTTTTGGTGAAAAAATAGCGATTTTAGAAGCGGATATTCAAAAAGAGGCAGGGCACCCTTTTAATGTTGGCTCACCTAAGCAATTGGGCACGGTTCTGTTTGATGAAATGGGTTTGCAGGGCGGCAGTAAGACCAAGACAGGCGATTGGTCAACTTCGGCAGATATCTTGGAAAGCCTTGCTGAACAAGGCTATGACTTTGTCGAAAAAATTCTTGATTGGAGACATCTTTCAAAATTGCGGTCCACCTATACCGAAAGCCTTCAAGAGGCAATAAATCCAAAAACAAAAAGGGTTCATACGTCGTTTTCCATGGCTTTGACCAATACGGGACGGCTTTCATCTTCTGACCCAAATTTGCAAAATATTCCGATACGTTCGGAGGAAGGGCGAATGATACGGACTGCCTTTGTTGCACCTGAGGGATGCGTTCTTATTTCTGCCGATTATTCGCAAATTGAATTAAGATTAGCCGCAGAAATGGCAGGGATTAAAGCCCTTCAAGATTCTTTCCGAATGGGTGAAGATATTCATACACGGACAGCATCCGAGGTTATGGGTATCCCTTTATCGGACGTCACACCTGAAATCAGGCGAAGCGCCAAGGCGATTAATTTTGGAATTATATATGGAATAAGCGGTTTTGGACTAGCTAAGCAATTGGGCTGCTCACCCTCTGAAGCAAGTGCTTATATTAAAAACTATCTTTTGAAATTCCAGGAACTTGAAAAATTTATGACAGGCCTTAAGGAAGAGGCACGAAAATATGGATATGTGAAAACATATTTTGGTCGAAAATGCGTGATACAAGGAATAAACGATAAAAACGGCGCGAAACGACAATTTGCTGAACGGCAGGCCATCAATGCGCCTTTACAAGGGACGGCCGCGGACATTGTTAAAATAGCGATGATTGAGGTTGATAAAATGATAAGATCTGGGGATATGAAAGCCAAGCTTCTTCTTCAGGTTCACGATGAATTGGTCCTAGAAACACAAGAATCTAATGCGGAGCAAGTCTCAGAACAGCTTAAGGTCGTTATGAGGAATGTTGCCCAATTTTCAATTCCTTTATTGATTGAAGCAAAATGGGCAAAAAACTGGTCTGACGCTCATTAAAATGAACAGTTAATCTTTCTTTCTTATCTCAGTCTATGGTAAGATAGAGTTGGTTGTTTGATTTGTGTGGTGTGGGTTAATTATGTTGTCCAAATTTTATAGAGGGTCTTGGTGGTTAAACCATAAAGCAAGAAAATTTCTTGTTTTATGGTCATTTTGTGTTGTTAGCCTATCAATTTCCCTTCCGTTAAATACTGCACAGGCTGGGGTTTTCGATCCTGCTTATGCTAATCCCTTATATAATTGTAATTCTGGGACAGGGTGCTGTGTGAATATTACTTCTTTAGTAAGGGATATGTTCAGGGGACAGGGGCTTTTTACAGGTCAGCAAGATTTGCAAATATACTACTACACAAATACTTTGTGGCCAAAAATAGAAACGGCTCTCAAACAATTAACGAATGAATTGCGCAATGCGCAGTACTTTGCTTTAGCCCCTCGAGGGGCAATGTTAGATGCACAGAACTTAAATAAATCCTTAACAGCTATTCAAAAACAAACATCCCAGACCTTAGTAACTCAGACCGCTAGTGACCAGATATGCCGGTTTGGTACATTATCAAGAAGTCTTGCGGCCAGCGCCGATAGATCAGAAGTCGTACAAAAAACGCTAGCAGACGGAATGATGCACCGCCAATTAATGCGTAAAAATATAGCCTCTGAATTTGAAGGCGCTGTAGAAAGCAAGCAGGGGAGAGGTTCTGATAAAATTGCTCGTTTTAACCAATTTAAAAACACTTTTTGCGATCCAAGCGATTCTGATGGAACAATGAAAGGTGTTTGTGGAACAACAACTGATGTAAGAATGAACAAAGATATTGATATTGCGCGGTCTCTTTTTTATCCTCAAACCCTTGATATTGATTTTGTGACCTCAAGCACAACGGCGACAGCAGATGAAGAGAACATTATGGCGCTAGCAAATAATTTGTATGCCCATGATTTGCCGGTTAATCTTAGTAAATCAGATTTCAAAATAGTGTCTATAGATGGGGGCGCAGAGTCAGATAGAAAAATCGAAGGCGTGATAGACTACAGAGCGTTAACAGCAAAAAGAAGTGTGGCACAAAACAGCTTTGCAACAATTGCGGCTATGAAAGCTGAAGGGTCTGGCGCTTCAACGCAGTATATGAAAGAAATGATTGCTCAGCTTGGTCTTGATTCAGCGGGACAAAATACTTTTCTAGGAGGAAAACCAAGTTATTACGCACAAATGGAATTATTAACTCGAAAGATTTATCAATCCCCCGACTTTTATGCCAATTTAATGGATTCAAAAACCAATGTCGCCCGCCAGCAGGTAGCTATGGAAGGCATAGGCCTTATGCAAGATAGAGACATATTTGAAAGCCTCCGTCGAAGTGAAATGGTGCTTTCTACACTTTTGGAAATATATGTTGATGAGCAGCAAAGCGCCGATAAAGATAGGGGAACCAAATAATGGTCTTCTTCATTCATAAAAGAATAGAGCCAAGAAACGTCTTTAGATATTTCATGGTGACTGTGGTGGGTTTGGTATTAAATTCGATGCCAGTTTTTGCCGCCTCTTGCTCGTACACACCTATTAACTCAACTGTAACGGGGTCTGATGTATCTGAGTATGCTACTCTTCCCTATTGCTATGTTGGGCCCGTTCCATGTTGCTCTGTTGCCAGTATCAGCCCAATTACCCAAGATTTTTTTAAGGCATATAGAAAAGATTTCATTATGAATAGTTTCTATAAATGCCCCGTTGAAAACAACTTTAAAAGCCTTGCTAATGAAATTAGAAATGTACTTTATTTAAAGATGGCGGCCTTTGGATCATTCTTAGACGCCTCGATATTGAATGACAGTCTCAGAGAAATTCAGGTATCTTCCGCACAATCTGTTCAATCCTATGCCCCTTCAGACCAAATTTGTCGTTTCGGGACATTATCAAGATCGTTGTCTGCCTCAGACGAAAGAGTCAATTTATCAAGATTAGTATTGAGTGAGATTGGGTTAACAAAAAATTTAGGAACCAAGAGTTCAATATCTGCTGCAGGGCGAGGCCAAGAAAATGATTCAAGGTTAAAAGGCTTTGTCGATCTTTTCTGTGATTTGAACGACAATAACAACGGCTTAAATAAATTATGTCAGACCGCAACCATCATTAAAGATATTGATTTAAACAAGGATGTTGATTATGCGCGCCTCCTTGGAACGGGCGTTACAATTAACGCAGATTTGACAGATACAAATGCAACGCAAGATGAAAAAAACCTTATTGCGCTTAGTCATTTTCTTTATGGGCATCGCCAACCACTCAAAAGAATAACAATAACGGATATCAATGAAACCAAAGGCAGTATTGAACAATACACGGAATATAGGTCGGTTGTTGCCCGCCGTGCCGCTGCCCAAAACTCATATAATACTTTGGCGGCAATGAAGATGGCGGGCAGTGGGGCATCCGATCAATATCTTCGCGCTACGCTGAATCAGATTGGCTTATCAGGGGGCGATGAGCTTAAATATCTTGGTGCTCAAAATACGGGATATCCAGCAGTTAAATCCAGCTATAATTCTCAGATGAATTTATTGACCAGACAGGTTTTTCAAGACCCTGCTTTTTACGCAAATCTCATGGATTCAAAGGCAAACGTCAAAAGAACATCAGCCTCACTTCAGGCAATTGGACTGATGCAAGGTCGGGATACATATAGGTCAATGGCAAGGTCTGAGATGCTAATCAATTTGTTAGTCGAATTAGAAGCGCGCAAAATGATAAATAATGTTCAAGGCAAAAAAATTAAGTGAAACGAGGCTTAAGGTGGATAAAATAATGAAGACTATAAAATATAAAATTTCCGCATCTATTCGAGCGTTAATGTTCTTATCTATTATTAGTTTTTTTGTTTTATTCCCAACTCATCAATCTAAAGCCACTTGTGCAACGTGCGCAGCTTACCAAATGGCACTTCAGCAAGAATTTACAACACATATGAATTGGATGAATAATCAATGGTGGACCCAATATGTGGAGCCTGCACTGAAAAGTTTAGCGAACGAATATAGAAATGCAGTTTACTTAGAAGTTCTAACTTTTGGAGCTTTCTTGGACGGCCAGAATTTGATGAGCGCGCAACGAGCGATGCAGGAACTTAATACAACATCACTTAAAAACTATACAACAAGTGACGCGGTCTGTCGTTTTGGAACATTATCAAGAAGCTTGGCTTTATCTCAAGCAAAAGGAGAAGTTAATCAGCTTTTGCTTTCAAAAAGATCTCTTAATCGTCAATTGGGTCAAAAGAACTTGGCATCGTCAGAGGGGGAGACCTTAGACAGAAAAGCCAGACTTATTCAGTTCCAGAAAAATTACTGTGACCCAGATGATTTTGGTACAGGAATGAAAAGCCTTTGTATTGGAACAAGCGCTGATACAAAACGTAATATAGACATAAATTTTACCCGTGCTGTCGATACAAGAAATACGCTTGATATTGATTTCTCAGATGTAACCGATACAGAAGATGAAAAAGCTATTATGGCCCTAGCAAATAATCTTTACGCTCATAATATTTTTTCAAGAATTAATGTTGACGCTCTCAAAAATACAAATAATACAGATTTAAGATCAACTTATTTAGATCAAAGGTCTATTGTTGCTAAACGTAATGTTGCTGAAAATACGTTCAATGAGATTATTGGTCAAAAATCGAATGGAAGCGTTGCTTCAAAAACATATTTTACTCAAGTTCTCAATAATCTGGGACTCTCAAATACGGATGTTGATAAATATTTGGGGGCTGCCCCCAGTTATGATGCCCAGATGGAGGTCTTAACGAAAAAGCTTTATCAAGACCCCGCATTTTATGCGAATTTGATGGATTCTCCTGCAAATATCAGCAGACAATATGCAGCACTTCAATCTTTTGGACTAATGCAAAAACGTGATATCTTTGAAACTGTTGCTAGGTCAGAAATTTTGATGTCTTTGTTGCTCGAAATGGAAGTAGCAAGATATCAAGATGCTCTACAAAACCGTCAAAATTAAAGATTTAGGATAAGGCTTTAAGGAATATGAAACAAATAGCAATCAAGAATATGCAAAACAAAAAAAGGATAAAATTTTTATCCAGTTTTGCTATTTTATTGGTATTAGTGATGACTCCAATAGGCTTTGCGAAGGGAAATAATATCACACCGCCAGACCAGCGAGCCATTCTCTCTGTTCAAGGTCAGGGTGTAAATCCGTATGCATCAATTTCTCTATCTACTGGACCACAACAAATTATTCAAACAAAGGCAGATAGCTCGGGGCATTTTTCGTTCTTTGGGCTTAAATACTACTCATATGAAGATCTAGAATTTACAATTGATATCCCGCCCTACGGCAATAATCTTGGTGCAAACTATTTACCCAATCAATTAAAATTTAAATATAATGGAAGAGAATCTTTAGCCAGAATTTCTGGCCAGATAGGGAAATCAGGCACACTTATTTTTAATATGGAGGGGTCTGAAACAGCCCCACTTCAGATTGCGGGTAATTCTGGAATTGTTGATGTTCAAACACGCACTCAAATTCCTATGTCTGAGGGGCAATCAACACTTGTTGCGAGTATCGTAAATGCTGGCGAGATATGTTGCCCAAGAATGGTTTTACCCAGTATCCCAATTACACTCAAGATTTCAACTCTACCCATTCAAATTCAGAATACTGCCCCAAATATTTCAGTGCCAACAAAGGCGACAAAAGATCAGTCTAATCAGGCACCACAGACTTATGATTCTAAGCCAATGGTTCCAAAATCCAAACCTAAATATTTTAATAGCCCCTCTCAAAAATCAGAAGATGAACAGCTTCCGAGCAATCAAAAAGATAATGAAGATAAGCCAAGAAAAAAGATACCTTATATTATTCAAGGACAAATAAAAGCTGATGATATTAACATTGATTCTGAAGATTTTATTGCAGCCGTCAGTTTTAGTTCTGCGGATTTTGACGGAACATATGTTGGTGGAATTAAGCAAATAGCCAACGAAATGAGGAATGCTGTTTATCTCAATATCACTACTATTGGAGCTATGCTAGACGCTAGAAATTTACTTGATAGCCTTAGAAGTATTCAAGTGTCTACCGTACAAACTTTGAAAGATTATACAACGAGCGATGCCGTTTGTCGTTTTGGAACACTCAGTCGTTCGGTAGCTACAGCGGATGCCGTTGCGCTTAAAAACCAAAACGCATTTAGTAAAATTTTGATGGACAGAGATACGCAAAAGAAAAATTCTTTGTATTCTGATGCTGGGGTTGGGATTTACTCTATGGTCAATAATTTTAGAGATAAATATTGTGAAATATCGGATAATAATGGATCTCTTGAAGGGTATTGTAAGGCGGCGACAGCGACTTCTGATCTTTTCTTTAACCGTGATGTTGATTTTACAAGAGTTTTTGATATTCCACTCACATTTGATGCAGATTTCACAGATTCGACCCCTATCACTCCTACAAACCTTAGTCCTGATAAACAGGCATTGATTGCTTTATTTAGTAATTTATCAATGGTTGATCCACTTATGAGTTCTAACGGCAGCTATTTTGACCCTCGAAATAATTCTTTGACAACCCAAGATGCTCGTTCAATTAATGCCATTAGGACTGTTACTGCCAATAGCTTTGCTGCGTTGGTTGGTGAGAAAACAAAAGTAACTTCGGCCTCAGCTAATTACATGCGAGATATGATTGTTAAATTAGGTCTTCCTGCCGCAGAAGCCACAAAATTAATAGGAGCCAACCCAAGTTATTTTGCGCAGATGGAAGTGCTAACAAAAAAGATTTTTCAAGACCCCGCCTTTTACGCCAATCTTTATGATAGTGAGGCTAACGTGGATCGTCAGCGTGTAGCCATGAAAGCGATTGAATTACAGCAAGATAGAGATTTTTTAGAAAGCCTTCGTCGCCGTGAAATGGCACTTTCTGTTTTGTTGAATGCAAAATTGGGTAAAACAGCAACTAGTGCTGATGTAGCTGGATTTACAAACTATGCTAAATAATATTCTTATGCCGCAATATCTGTAATTGGCCCGCTGGCCCGCCCATGAATAAATTGATCGACATATGGATTATCAGACTTATCTAACTCGTCAATTGACCCAGACCAAATGATTTTTCCTAAATGAATCATCGCGACATGATCGGCAATTTTACGAACTGAGGCCATATCGTGGGTAATGGTCATTGCTGTTGCGCCTAATTCTTTTACGCATTTAACGATCAAGTCATTGATAACATCGGCCATAATGGGGTCAAGGCCAGTTGTGGGCTCATCGAAAAATATAATTTCTGGATTTGTGGCAATCGCTCTGGCTAAGGCTACTCGTTTTTGCATGCCGCCTGATAACTCTGCGGGGTAAAGTGCTGCCACATTTTTATTTAGTCCAACAGCATCCAATTTTTCAAGGGCAATTTTTTTTGCCTCGTCTTTTTCCATTTGTTTACCATGGATTAGACCAAAGGCAACATTATGCCATACAGGAAGAGAGTCAAATAAAGCCCCCCCTTGAAAAAGCATCCCGAATTTCCGCATCATATCATCGCGGGTACGATACCCCATTTTCATCATGTCTTGATCATCAATTAAAATGGAGCCACTATCGGCTTTTATCAGACCTAAGACGCATTTTAAAGTAACGGATTTTCCTGTTCCAGACCCACCAATAATAACGGTAGACGATCCTTTAGGAACTAATAAATTAACCCCTTGAAGAACCTTTTTTGTTCCAAATGATTTGGTGAGGTTTTGAAGCTCAATTTTATTGGTCATGAAAAGAAAACCTGTGTCAAAATAAAATTAAATATCAAAATAAGAATGGATGCAGTTACAACGGCATTGGTCGTTGCCGCACCCACGCCTTGAGCCCCACGCTCGGAATTATAACCATGATAACATCCCATTAAGGTCACAATAAAACCAAACGCAGCCGCCTTTACTAGGCCTGAGATAACATCCATTTTCTCTAGTACATCCCAAGTCTGAGACAAATAGCTACCTGAACTAAAGCCAAGGACATGGGTTGATACAATATATCCGCCATATATGCCGATAATATCCGCAATCAATACTAACACGGGTAACATAATTGTCCCTGCAATCACACGTGGTACTACAAGATATTTCATCGGATTGACAGACAGTGTTTTAAGGGCGTCAATTTGTTCAGTCACCCTCATCGTTCCTATTTCTGCGGCAATAGAAGCCCCAACTCGGCCAGCAACCATAAGCCCCGCAAGAACAGGGGCTAATTCACGCGTAATGGAAAGAGCCACAACAGAGGCAATGGCACTTTCAGCGTTAAAGCGAGAAAATCCAGTATAACTTTGTAAGGCTAAAACCATGCCAGTGAAAAGAGCGGTCATTCCTACAACAGGCAAAGAATAATATCCAACATCCATAAATTGGCGCAATAAATGACGAAAGAAAAAGGGTGGGGTTACAGCATGGCGTAAAGTATCGCCAATAAAGAAGGAAAGGCGGCCAATAGCACCCAAAATGGACAAAATACTTTTTCCAACAGCTTGGCAAAGATTTTGAAGGGGGCTTAATTTTGTAAATATTGTATCAAGATTTTCATTCATAATCTTATGTTTACAATGAAAAATCGTGAAGGCAAAGCAGAATTTAACCCCGTTTTCTTGCAAAAAAATCCTTTATAATTTGGCGACACTCATTTTTCATCAACCCATCTCTAATAAAGGGCTTATGATGGAGCTGAGGCTTGGAATAAAGTGAAACATCGCTTGTAATTCCTCCACTTTTGGGGTCGCCGGCTCCAAAGATAATCGTGTGAATACGGGCGAAAGACAGGGCGGAAGCACACATCGGGCAGGGTTCAATCGTGACATAAAGGTCATAATCTGGAATACGCTGCACCCCTAATTTTTTGCAAGCGTCACGAATAACTATTATTTCCGCATGCGCCGTTGGGTCGGATAATTCAATGGTGCGATTGCCTGATTTTGCAATAATTTCACCCGTTATCCTGTTTACAAGGACAGCACCAATGGGAACTTCGTCTCGCTCGCCCGCAAATCTCGCCTCTTCCAAGGCGACAAACATTCGTTTATGGTCATCTTCAGTAAACATGAATAAAGATTTAGCATAGGCATATCGATTATGACAGACGAAAAAGAGACGGATAATTCAGAACGGGGTGACCGCATTGCCAAAGTGATGGCGCGTTTGGGGGTGGCCTCCCGCCGCGATGCTGAAAAAATTATTGCCGAAGGTCGCGTGAGTCTGAATGGCGAAACAGTGACAACCCCCGCTACTTTTGTCAAAGCGGGTGATAAAATTGAAGTTGATGGTGAAAAACTGGGTCGCCAGCAGAAAACACGCCTTTTCCTCTATCATAAACCCCCTGGGCTAATAACAACGGCCAAAGATCCTGAAGGCAGAACAACAGTTTTTCAAACTCTTCCCAGCAATCTTCCAAGGCTGATAAGTGTGGGGCGATTGGATTTGAATACTGAAGGCCTGTTGTTGTTAACGAATGATGGCGAACTTTCCCGCGCCTTGGAACTTCCTTCAACAGGGCTAGAGCGCACTTATCGTGTTCGGGTCTATGGTGATTATGGCGGGGAAGATGTTCTGGCTAAAAAATTGGAAAAGCTTAAAAAAGGATTATTTTGGAAGGGTGTTCGTTATGGCTCAATTCAGGCAAGTGTTGATGAACAGCAAAAGGCGGACGGCCATAATTACTGGATAACGATGACACTGACAGAAGGGAAAAACCGTGAAATCCGAAATGTGTTAGAGGCAATCGGATATAAGGTTTCTCGTCTTATTCGTGTAGGATACGGCCCTTTCGAACTGGGTGAAATGAATAGGGAAGAGATTATTGAGATTACAACCAAAGCCATGAAATCTATGTTACCCGAAGATGTGGCGAAAAAGATTTCGGGCTAAGTAATCATGCGGATTATCGGTGGTTCAGCCCGTGGACGGCAGCTTAAAACCCCTGTGGCTCAGGATATACGGCCCACATCGGACAAGGTGCGCTTGGCTATTTTTAATGCACTTTTTTCGCGTGGCGGAGTCGTGGACGCCGTTGTCGTGGACGCGTTCTGTGGCACAGGCGCGCTGGGGCTGGAAGCGTTATCCCAAGGGGCAAAGATGTGTTATTTCTTTGATAACTCAAAAACTTCACTAAATCTTGCAAAAGAAAATGCCGCAGATTTAGATTTTTTAGATAAGTGCCATTTTGCACAAAAAGACGCAACAAAACTGGGTGAACGCCCTGCAATAAATCTGCTCGCAACAATTATCTTTCTTGATCCCCCCTACCGCAAGGGACTCGTTCAACCGACCTTGGATGCATTAAAGGCGGGTGACTGGCTCGCAGACAACGCCATCATCATCATCGAAACCGAACACGAAGCTGAGCCTATCCAAAGCTTCGGCGACATTATTTTTGATAAAATCTATGGCGAAACACGGGTTACTTTCCTTTCGTCATGCCGTTGAAGAACGGCATCCATCTTTGAACTACCAAGCTTCCCCCTAACCTCCCTCTCCCTCAAGGGTCTAGGGAAGGAGGTTAGAGAGGCTTGTATTTCTCGTAGTTCAAAAAACTTTCACTTTTCCTCTTGTAACTTATCTAAAACCGAATAAAACCAAAACATGGTCGCAAAAATTAGAACAGTTGCTTTTCGGGGCATTGATGTCCTTGATATTGACGTTGAGGTTCAGATTGCGGGCGGGCTTCCTGCTTTTAATATTGTGGGCCTTCCTGATAAGGCCGTGGGTGAGAGTAAGGAGCGTGTTCGTGCGGCTCTCCATGCCATGGGCTTGGCACTTCCTGCTAAACGCCTGACTGTGAATTTGGCTCCTGCGGATGTGAATAAAGAAGGGTCGCACTATGACCTACCTATTGCTCTTGGGTTGCTTGCCGCGATGGAGGTTATCCCTCAAGATGCAATTGATAACTACATGGCGCTGGGGGAGCTTGGTCTTGACGGCACACTCCGCGCTGTGGCGGGGGTTTTGCCGTCTGCCATTCAAGCCGAGGTCAATAACTGCGGTTTAATTTGCCCTTTTGAATCGGGCGCAGAGGCCGCATGGGCGGGGGATTTGGATATTCTTGCCCCGAAACACTTACTTCAGCTTATCAATCATTTTAAAGGGGTGCAGGTTTTATCTCGTCCCGTAGCCTCACTTCCAGATTCCCCATCTTTGACTCACCGTGATTTAGGAACAGTTAAAGGCCAAGAGACAGCCAAACGTGCGCTTGAAATTACGGCGGCTGGCGGTCATAACCTGCTGATGATTGGCCCCCCGGGGTCTGGAAAATCAATGCTGGCCTCGTGCCTCCCGTCCCTGATGCCCCCGCTTACGCCTAAGGAAGCGTTAGAGACATCAATTATTCATTCGCTGGCGGGATCGCTACCAGAAGGTGGTTTGCTCCGCCATAGACCCTATCGTGACCCACATCATTCTGCGTCACAACCCGCTCTTATTGGGGGCGGACATAAAGCAAAACCGGGAGAAATTTCACTCGCCCATCACGGGGTTTTATTTTTAGATGAACTTCCTGAATTTCAAAAAGCAACTTTAGAATCTTTAAGACAACCGCTTGAGACAGGCGAAACATTAGTGGCAAGGGTGAATTACCATGTCCGCTATCCCGCTCAATTCCAGTTGATTGCAGCGATGAATCCTTGTCGGTGCGGATATTTTGGGCAACCTGATGATGAATGCACTAAGGCCCCCAGATGCGCCGAAGATTACCAATCAAAACTTTCGGGCCCTTTGCTTGACCGCATTGATATACAGGTGGATGTTCCCCCATTATCGATTGATGAATTAAGCACCAAGTCAGGTGGCGAAAGTTCAGCCATAGTCGCAGCACGTGTTGCAACAGCACGGACTATTCAATTAAGCCGATTTAGCGCAATGAATGCGCCAGAGAAAATGCGATTAAATGCCAATGCTGAAGGTAAAATTCTAGAAGAAATGTGTAGAATGGATGATAAGGCAGAGGCTCTGATGAAGACTGCAGCGACTAAACTAAAATTATCAGCAAGAAGTTGGTTTAGGATGCTTCGGGTCTCTCGGACTATTGCTGATTTAGATAATGGGGCTGAGCAGATACAAACCCGTCATGTGGCTGAGGCTTTAAGTTATCGCCGTTTGAGGCTCCAAGATCTATAAGACTTTTTTATCATTAAAAAAATCTGAATATCTTTTCTTTTTTCTTTGCTTATTCACATCTATACGAAGTATTAACAATCTCCCTATAGGCTTATAGATGTTGTGTGTTATTCTCGCATTCTAAGTCTACGTTGGAAAAAATGGAAAATATTTATCAGGGGGACGCAACTTCAGTGCCAGAGGTTAGCGAAAAAACAAAAACAGGTCGCTTATTCTCTATGTCTTTAGCTGGACAAACAGAGGGTTCGACACGTATATGGAATAGCCGCTTGAGCTGGAGAATAGTTCTTGCTGTTTTCTTGACGATTATGGCGGTTCAAGCATCCATCCTTGCGCTAACCCTCAAAGGGTATCAAGAAAATCAACTTTATGATTTACGCGAAAGTGCGTTAGCTATTATTTCTCCCATGATAGGCTCTCGTCTCGCCAATACCCTAACCTCTCCTATTAGTACTGAACAACAGCAACGCATTATGTCTTTGACGACGATTAGCGGTATGGCCATTTATTCAACAACTTATAATCTTCTCTCTCTTTCTGGAGAGCCTGTTGTTCTGTCTGTCATCAATGAAAACGACCTTAATAAAACATATATGTCGGACGATAGACGGAATTATGAGGTGATTTTCCGCCCTAAAGATTTAAGCGGCAAACCATTTTATATTGTTGTTAGACTAGATTCGAGTAGGGCTGTTGATAATGTCGCAAATTATGTCAGACAAAGTATTCTAATTATGTTTTTATTATCAGCATTCGTCACAACTATTTTGATGATTGCGCTTGGGAAATGGCTTTTGGAGCCTATCATGTTTTTGCGTGATAATCTGTCTTTGGCTCTTGCTAACCCTGAATCACCCAATATCAATCGCTCTCCTTATGACACGCAAGATGATATTGGGTCTGCCATTTACTCTGTTCAGGAACTGATTAAACAGAATGCCAAAAACTTGCGTCAGGTTAAACAAACAGCACAAAGCCAAATTCATAAATTGGCTTATTATGATGCCTTAACTGGTCTTCCTAATCGTACATTTTTTATTCAGAAACTGGCTGATTATGTACGTCAGGCTAATACAGATAACACTACTATTGAACGCTTGGCCGTTATTGCCGTTGACCTTGATCATTTCAAAGATGTCAACGATTCAATGGGACACAATGTTGGAGATGCTATTCTGGGGGCGGTTGGTCGTCGCCTTAAATCATCCTTACCTGAATCGGCTGTTGTGGCAAGAACAGGAGAAGATGAATTTGCGGTCACTTATATTTTAAACACAGACATGATTACGGCCAAAGATGTGGGCGAGAAAATACGAAGCATTATTACCCATGAACCATTTCGTGTTTTTAATGAAAGTTTTCAGGTGCGTGCATCAATTGGTGTGTCGACTTTCCCTGATGATGCCATTGACCCTGATCAAGTTTTGAAAAATGCAGATATAGCGTTAAATCGTGCCAAAGAAGATGGCCGTGATTGTATTCGTGAGTATCTTGAGGACTTTGATAAAGCGGTTCAGGCACGTTTTCAAATGTTACGTGATTTAAGAAATGCTCTTGAGCATAACCAGTTAACATTAAACTTCCAACCCCAGCTAGACTTGAAGACAGGCGCTATTATCGGTGCAGAGGCTCTTATTAGATGGTTTAAACCCGATAACAGTAAAGAAGGCGGAAAATTTATCTCTCCTTCTGAATTTATCCCGATTGCCGAGCAATCTGGTTTAATCGTCCCTATTGGCGAATGGGTGATGGAAAAGGCGTGTGAAGAAGCCAAGAGATGGCATGATGCAGGCCGCGCTATTCGCATTGCTGTTAACGTCTCGGGAGAACAATTTCAACAAAGTGATCTGGTTGGGTTCACTAAATCCGTATTACAAAGAACGGGTATTGACCCACATCTTTTAGAACTTGAAGTCACTGAAAGTGCGTTCATGGAAGATATTCAACAGACTATCAGGACATTAAAAGAACTTCATGCCCTTGGCATAGAATTAGCGATTGATGACTTTGGAACAGGATATTCTTCTCTCTCCTACCTGCGCCAATTCCCTATTGATCGTCTAAAAATTGACCAATCTTTTATCAGGAATGCCTTGAACAACAGTGATGATGCGGCGATTGCCAAAACAATTATTGCACTAGGAAGGTCTCTTAACCTTAAAATTATCGCTGAAGGCGTTGAAACGGCGGAACACGAGCAATTCCTTGTGGCCGAAGGATGTGATGAAGTTCAAGGCTATCGTTATTCAAGACCAGTGCCCGCTTATAAGTTTGTTGAACTGATTGAGCGTTATGATGGCGATATGGGCTTCTTTAACCAACAGGCTTCCTAAGCCTATGAAAGTTTCATTATCGCTTTTATCCCTTCTTTCTTTGTTTTTTATTACCCCTACCTATGGTGCTGATGTGTCTCCTTTTAGGGAATGCGCAACAATCAGAAATTCTGCCAATCAACAGGTGATGGGGGTGATTAAAACAGATGCCTATAAATTTAAAGGGGAAATTAGGAGGCATGAAAAAAACTTCAATCTACAAGATGGTGAAACTGTTGAAGTTTGTTCAACGGGCCCTTTTTATCCAGGATATAAGGTTGAATTAACCATCAGAACCATTATGCCGCTCTTTACCTGTAAAACCAGATTAAGTGGCACTATTTTTTTAAGGCGCAAGGAAGAAAACGGATTTACAAACCTCTATGCTGATTGCAAATAGGGCTTTAAGAATCTTAAGCCCCACATAATGGACAAAACACCTGCCATGATAAGCCAGAAAATAGCATAAGATAAATGCGAATTTCGCAATGTCTTTTCAATAGGGCAGGGCGTTAAAAAAGATGATAAATCATCTGTATTTTCAGCTGTCATTATAATCGGTAAAACATCACCCATTTCCCAATAGTTTGACAATTCTTTTGAATCCAGCCTCCACCATTCCCCCTCATTGGGTGTATTGGGCGGTGTGGCGAATGACCATCTTGGCTCTCGTATAATCCCTGTAACTGATATTTCTTTTAAGCCAATTTTTTTTATATCATCCAAACTATCGATGTTATGAGCGCAACCTACTTCAACTGGAATTATCTTCTCTGAAATAGTTGATTGAGCGGGGACGATGATAGAGACAATACTTTGCCCGTTTTCGATTCTCCCATAATGAACGATAGAATTTTTGAAATCAGCCCTTCCTTTTAGTTGACCTCGAATAATTTGAGTTCTTTTCAAATCACTTAAATCTTCTTTGTTAAGAGCATTGGGATCTTCTTTAGAAAAAGCAGTATCTAGGCTTTGTTGAAGATTATTTTTCCATTCTAATCTTTGAATTTGCCAAAAGCCTAAACTACCTAAAATACAGACAGCTACTAGGCAACTGATGGTTGGAATGACAGGGAATTTTTGTACCATATTATTCCCAATCCGCTGGACGATGACGATATTGAATGCCTATTACTAAGGCTTTTAAGGGCTTAAGACTTCCTACGGTGATAACAAGCGCAACTATCCCCCATAGGACCGCATGAACCCAAAGAGGAGGATTGAATAGGGAGTCAAAAATAAGGGCAGATGGGACTAATAAAGCACCCAAGACAAAAATTAGAAAAACAGCAGGACCATCGGCACTATCATTTTTTTTTAGGTCTAAATTACAATTTTCACATTTATCACGAAGCGTCAGATTAAAAAATCCATTTTGATATAGACGCCCACGACCACATTTTGGACATAGGCAATGAAGGGAGGATAAAAGAGAGGATACCTCTCCCATTATTCTCCTGCACTTGCGGCAATCGCATCATGTGCGGCTTTGACAGCCTCATCAGATCCAATACCAATAGTGCCACCCCAAATATAGACAGCAACAAAAAGGAACACCCAAACAACATCAACGAAATGCCAATACCATGCCGCTGCCTCGAACCCAAAATGTCTTTCAGGTGTAAAATGCCCTTTTGTTTGTCGAATAAGGCATATTCCAAGGAATATCGTCCCTACCAAAACATGGAAACCATGAAAACCAGTGGCCATGTAAAAAGTTGACGCAAATGTCCCATCACCAAATTTAAAGGTCACATGGTGATATTCATAGGCCTGAACAAATAAGAATATGACACCAAGAATAACGGTATATATCAAAGCCTCTTTGGCACTTTTATGATTTCCCGCAAGGATGGCGTGGTGCGCCCAAGTGACTGTTGTTCCAGATAATAACAAAATCATCGTCATCAGAAACGGTATTCCAAACGGGGGAACGGTTTCAAATTGGGCGGGTGGCCAAATTCCTTTGGTGTATTCTAATCTTAAATACTGCATAGGCTCTGCTGCCATGGTGCTTGCTTCAAAGAAAGCCCAGAAAAAAGCGACGAAGAACATAACCTCTGAAGCAATGAAGAGAGCCATCCCCATTCTAAGGCCTTTTTCAGTCACTTTATTGTGAACCTTCTCAGTTACGCTTTCAAAAACAATATCTTTCCACCAATAAAACATAACTGCTAAAATTGAGGCTACACCTATGAGAGGGGCCCAAATTCCGAAATGAAATTCCTTAATATCTGCACGGTGCATGAATAAAACCATACCAAGGCAAAACAATCCCCCTGCAAAAGCACCTACAAGTGGCCAAATACTTGGGCGAACAATATGATAGGGATGGGGTTTGCCTGTTGTTCCGTATTCGATTGTGTCAGACATAAATTAAATTCCTTGAGCTTAAGCGGGGGTGGATAAATTATTGTATCTTAATTGAAGTTGTACCTGAATTTCCGTCATTATAAAAGTCCTCAAGTGCTTTTTCTAATTCTGGTGAATCAGCTTTAAAGAAACTATAGGATAAGGTGATTGTCTTCAGGTCCTTTAATTCAGGATCTTTATCTAATTCAGGATCAACATAAAAGACAACTGGAAAATGGGCGGTTTCTTTTGGCCCAATAAGTTGGTAATTAAAACAAAAACACTGTGTTTTATGAAAATACTTACCAGCAGCAGGCGGGTCAACATTATAAATTGCTGTCCCCGCTGTTGCCTCGTTGCCTTGATTGACGGCTGAATAAGAGATGGCCGCTTCTTGGCCTAATTTTAAGTTTAACGCGCCTTGGTCAGCTTTAAAATCCCAAGCAAGATTTTGATTGGTATCTGTATTAAATCTTACTTTGACCTCGCGATTTAAAACAATATCAGTATTTTTCTCTGATACAAAAGCTTGCCCACCAAAACCTGTCATTCGACAATAAAGCTCGTATAATTTAACCGAAGATGCAGTTAAAGCAACCATCCCAAGAACAATCCCAAGGACAATAAGACCTGTCTTGCGGTTTTTTTTGGCAATATCATTCATTGAAAAAGACTGTTCTTTATGGAGTTATAACAACTGTTTTTTTATCGCCTGAAGGCATCTCTTTTGCTAAACCATCACTTTTAACAATATCTGCAACTTGCCCCACATCAACAGGAACAGGAACAATTTCAGATTCTAAAATAGATACATCCATCATAAAATCTTCTGCTGGAGCAGACTGGGTCTCCCCCCCCGTGGCATAAATATGGTCAACATAATCTTTTCCGCGAGATATATATTTTGCCGCCTTCTCTTCGCTTTTTGCTACGTAGGCTTCACGCGTTTTTGGGAAAAGGATCATACTTTCTTCGCCCGCTTGTGCCGAAAAAGAAATAGGAACAGTGACAGTTAAGATTGCCGCAAAAATAAATAATTTCATCATATTAACCACCATTTTGTAATTTAACCAAGGTAACTATCCAAACTAATGCAACGCAACCCAGCACAATCGATAAAACAACCCAATTCTTTTGAGAACGTCTTTTCTTAAAATCTGCCATTATTTTAATGTCTGGTTCCATGATACCTTCTTTAAGTTAATTGTGACATAACATGAGGCTCAAGAAAAGAGCAAAGAGGTAGAAAACTGAATACCCAAACATCTGTTTGGCGGGCTTCATATCATCTGTTCCTAAAACTCTTATGGCCGATAAAATAAAAAGACCACTTAAAAAAGCCGCTATCCCTGCATAAAACCAATTGGCTATCCCTAAAAAACTTGGGGCGATGGAGACAGGCAACAGAATAACCGTGTAAATCAGCATCTGCCATTTTGTATGTTTTTCACCATGGGTGACGGGCATCATTGGAATATTAGCGCGTTTATAATCCTCATTGGCAAAAAGTGCTAATGCCCAAAAATGGGGGGGCGTCCATATAAAAATTATCAGGAACAAAAGAATGCTTTGGATTGTGATATCACCCGTGACCATGGCCCACCCAACCATAGGTGGAAATGCCCCTGCCGCCCCGCCAATGACAATGTTTTGGGCAGTGCGACGCTTTAAATAGATTGTATAAACAACCACATAGAAAAAGCTGGCAAAAGCTAAAATTGCTGCGGCCATTATATTTGCCACCAAAGCCATTATCATCACAGCAAATAATGTTGTAAATATCGCAAATCCAAGGGCATCATCAGGTGAAATTTTCCCCATAGGGATGGCGCGCCCTTTTGTTCTGTTCATCACCATATCAATATCGCGGTCATACCACATATTAAAGGCACCCGATGCCCCAGCCCCCAGCGCCAAGGCCAAAAGCCCTATCAGAGCCAAAAAAGGATGAAGCTCCTCACGCCCAGGGGCAACCCAATACCCCGCAAAGCCAGAGAATACAACAAGGCTCATCACTCTTGGTTTTAAAAGAGAGAAAAAATCACCTGCAGTTGATCCAGAATTTGTATCCGAAGAAGGGGTCAATAAGCTATCCATGGGGATTGTTTAGCAGAATTTAAGCTTTGCGAGAAATTATTTTATATTCTCTTATCACAATTTCATTTTTTACTGGTAAAATTAACTTCAATCATATAAAAACTGTCTTAATTCTAATGGTCACAGGGGTATAGCTCAGTTGGTAGAGCATCGGTCTCCAAAACCGAGGGTCGATGGTTCGAGTCCTTCTGCCCCTGCCATTCTTTTAAGGTTTCCAAAAATTAAAACCGTCTACTAAGCCCCACACTAATCGAACCTGCTGGGTCTTGGGTGCGTCCTGAACGGCCAGAGAGTTCTGCACTAAGGCGGGTGGCCTCGGTTGCTTGCCAGCCGGTCTCAATCGAGAGTTCGCCCCAGTTTTTGTCGCCAGATGGATTGCTTATCGTGCCACTAAATCCTGTTGAACTTGCAGATATCCCGTCATCATCTTCACGTAGCCTATGTGCCCATGCAAGGCGGGTCGTCATCGTGATGGTTGAGGTAATATCATAGCTGATCTGTGTGCCCAGTTTCGATGTCACTTGAACTCCGTTGCTGCTGCCATAGGTGGCAGGGAATGATCCGTCAGTTTCTGTATAGCCATCTAATTGTGTTTTAGTTCCCTGTATCTCGCCATAGGGCATAATCCGTGTATCTGCTATTGCATTAAACTCCCACCCCCCACGGGCAGCAATCCCATAGCCCATCCCACTGGTTGATCCATGTGAGACATCTATGCCCGCTCCATTCATATACTGTCTGTCAGTTTCTATTTCCAAATGTGCTGCAAAGGCCGATCCGTATAATCTTAAACCACTTTCTTGGCTCTCATAAGATGTTATCACTGATCCACCAACAGCCTTTAATGTGCTTTCTCCGTCATAGGCCATGTCAGACCTGTTATGGCTTCCTATGACACCCAGACCCATTGTCATGTATCTGTCAATTTGACCATCAGACCTGTTGTGCCATTGAGTGTTATATTATCTGTATTATTATCCTGGCCTATCCCGAATGTTCCAACTGCATAGGCTGCATAACGGCGTTCTATCCCTTGTTCAAAACGCGACCACCACACTCCTTCTCTGTCTTCGTCACCTGCTGCTGGCGCGATCATAGAGGGAGAGAGGTTACTGTTTGAAACATTACCATTAAAGACACTTAATCCATTATGCCCAAATAGAGCAGAGGACTGTGTTGCCGCAAAAAGAGATTGTCCAATACTGTTGCTTGCTGCACTTTGAACTTGCTGAACTGGAACTATTCCTGTGGCTAAGCCAGCCACCAAATTATCGGGAGTGGTCATACCTGATGTCGCAAGATTGACTATAAAGGCGCTACTTGTTCCGAATGAGCCTTCGCCAACGATAATATTACCTGTGCTATCAACGCCTCGCGCAGATGATAAAACATATCCAGTTAAATCAACGCCAGCGGTTGTTAATAGATCGGTAAGAGACTGCATCCCTGTGGCTTGTGTCCAACGAAATGCATCATACCCACTTGCGCTATCGCTTTGTCCAACTACAACAGAGCCATCAGAATTAGTAGTAAAAGCGCTACTATAAAAACTCCCTCCAGCGAGGTCACCAAGTCCAACCATCCCTCCACCAGAGGTCCAGCGAAACGCTTCTTGTCCACTTGCGCTTTGCCCTTCGCCCACCACTACAGAGCCGTCGGCACTAACACCAAGAGCAACACTATTAAACCCTCCCCCAGCAAGATCACCTATGCCAACCATGCCACCACCAGAGGTCCACCGAAACGCCTCATTCCCACTTGCGCTATTCCCTATTCCCACTATAACAGAGCCATCAGAGTTAACACCTCTTGCAGAACTATTAAAACCCCCTCCAGCTAAGTCTCCAAGACCAACCATGCCACCACCAGAGGTCCACCGAAACGCCTCTTGTCCACTTGCACTATTCCCTAGACCCACTATAACTGAGCTATCAGAACTAACACCATAAGCAACACTATAAAAACCACCTCCGGTAAGGTCTCCAAGACCAACCATTCCCCCACCAGAGGCCCACCGAAAAGCTTCATTCCCGCTTGCACTTTCACTTTCCCCTACAACCACACTGCCATTATAACTAGCCCCATAAGCAACACTATAAAAACTTCCTCCAGCAAGATCTCCAAGACCAACCATTCCCCCACCAGAGGTCCACCGAAACGCCTCAAGATTAAATGATGCGTTCAGTCCAGAACCAACAGCCACACTTCCATCAGCACTAATGCCGTATGCTATCGAGCTAATTAGCCCCCCAGGAAGATCACCAAGGCCTTCAATACTCTCTGATTGTGCAGGAAGAGTTGTAAGAAGCAATGTTGAGATGGAAGTGGATATTAATAGACGAGGAAAATAATTCATGGCAAAAAACCTGATTTAGAAAATGTGATATTTACTGAATAGCCTTATCTAGTTTGAATAGTTTAGAGATAACAAGTTTATAAAAACTTAATATATTTCCTTAGTTTAATTACATAATTTTCATATCAGGAATATTTCATTATTTGCTATATTGCTTCCTTATAAGTCAGGCTATTTCTGTTGGAGTAGTCCTCAAAAGAATCTCTCGGGAATAGATGCGTGTAATGGTGTAATTTGTTTCACATTTTTTTCACACCCATGCAAAAATACAGGCAATAAATCACAAATCACAGCAACACAAAAATCTTGATAAACCTATGATTCATTTGGTATTGCTAGTTGTTGTTTTTTGCCAATTATTATTTGGGCAATTCTCCAAAACCGAGGGTCGATGGTTCGAGTCCTTCTGCCCCTGCCAAGGAAGTCATTCATTAAAACTTTAAAGACCTATCCCAAAAAACCCATCCAAAAATTTTATATCTTGCCATAGCAAAATTAGGCAATTAGGCTAATAGGCTGATAAAAATGAAAAATCAAAGAAAAAAGATAGTATTTGTGTCTGCAATAATGATGGGTTGTCTCTATGGCAACCCTCAGTCTTGGGCAACGTCTTCTGTCCCGTCATCCGCAGACCCATCACGCACATTAACTCAGCCAGACGGCTATAAAACTCCGCAGTTCAAGAATGCTGAACCAGATAAACGGCCAAAGGCAGTCTCCGTTCCCAACGCACCCCAAGGATCAGATACCGCTTTTTTTATTCTCCAATCTATTCGTTTCGATGGGATGACTGCCTATTCTATTCAAGAAATACAAGAAATTTATAGAAAAGATATTGGCCAAAAAATCTCGGTGGCTCGTCTTTTTGAAATTATGAATCTAGTTCAAAGACGCTATTTAGATGATGGATATAGCCTTTCACGTGTGCTGATGCCAACACAGGACATTTCAAATGGTCAGGTATCCTTACAGGTGATTGAGGGGTATGCGGCAGAGGTTGAAATGGATGCTGGTCTTCCAAATCATCCTGCTTTAGAAGAGGCCGCTCAACGTATTTCTGCGATGCGGCCTCTGAACACAAAGACGTTAGAAAGGATTCTTCTTATCCTCAATGACTTACCAGCCTTGAATGTAAGTGCGGTTCTGGGGGCAGCTCAGGGAACCCCCTCACAAATTGGAGGAATAAAGCTGATTTTGAAAGGAAACCCAGAGAAATCGAGATCTATCAGTCTGGGTGTCAATAACCATGGGTCGCTTTATAGTGGTCCCTTTCAATCAAATATTTCCATTCAGCAAGCAAATATCTTTGGTTATTATGACGAAATTGCTGCAACTTTCTCCGCAGCAATTCCAATGTCTGAAATGCACTATCTTCGGTTTAAATATCAAAAACCTATTTTTGGGGCATCGGGGACGACTTTATTATTTGATACATCAATCGGACGTACAAATGCAGGTGCAAACTTGGCTTCTCTTGATATTCAAGGTCGTTCGCAATCCTTCAAGACCGAATTAAGCTACCCTCTTATTCGTCAACGCGATGAAACATTGAGGTTAAACACATCAGCCGAGTTAAGAACATCGAAAACAGATTTGCTCGCAACATCATTATATACCGATAAACTAAGAATATTTAATATCGGGACAACCTATAATAATGCCGATAGTTATGATGGGCTGAATGTGGCAGAGGTAACATATAGTCAAGGATTTGATATATTAGGTGCAGGTCAAGGTGCGTTTTCACGTATTCAAGGCCGTCCTGATTTTAAAAAGATTTATGCCTCTTTTGGCCGATTACAAGGGCTTCCAGACAAATATAACGTTCTTTTTTCACTGCAAGGACAATATGCATTTGGGCCACTTTTTGCATCTGAAGAATTTGGATTTGGTGGCGGACAAATGGGGCGGGGTTATGACCCGTCAGAGATTACAGGAGATAGAGGAATTGCTGCAACATTTGAGCTGCGTAAAAACTTAGAAATTAAAGGCTTAAATGCTGCGCTTCAGCCCTACGGATTTTTTGATTTTGGAAAAGTATGGAATATCGACCCCTCATCAAAAAATCAAGTTTCGGCAGCATCGTCTGGGGTCGGGTTAAGAACTGGTTTATCATCAGGGTGGTCAGCTGATATTAACTTTTCGACCCCCCTTACGAAAAAAGCAGATAAGCCCCCTCAATATGCAAATGGCAAGGCATCGCGCATTTTACTCTCTATTCAGAAAAACTTCTGATTTTAACTGCTATCCTATTGAATTGGTTTAATAAATATTCTATCGCAAATATTTATAGAAAATTAAAATAATAATCATGATTTTTTCATTTAAAAACAGCAAGTTAATATTATTTATCCACAGTTTATGATATAATAATTGTGGATAAGTATTGTGAATAAAAAATGTAGAAAAAAACTTTTAAGGCATTTTTTGAATACAACCGCATGTATTGTGGTTGCAATAGGATTCTCATGCAAAGGAATTGCTGCACCTGAGGGGGCGTTGATTGTAGGGGGAGCTGCCCTTGTTTCACAGTCAGGGCCCGAAACGACAATCAACCAATCGACAGATAGGGCGATTATTCGTTGGAATAGCTTTGATGTGGGGCAAACTGAAAAAGTTAGATTTCAACAACCTTCCTCCACGTCTATCACCGTCAATCGTATCAATGATACCAAAGCGTCCCGCATAGATGGTGAAATTTCTGCAAACGGCCAAATTGTAATGCTCAATCCGAATGGAATTGTTTTTGGGGCAACATCAAAAGTTGATGTCGCATCACTGGTTGCCACATCAAGTGATTTTGAAAATGATGCAGAATTTATATCAGGTGGCCTTGCACGGTTTAATCAATCAGGAAGCCCAGAAGCTAAAATTATAAATCAGGGTCAAATCACAGTTAAAGAAGCTGGGCTGGTTGGATTTGTTGCTCCCCATATTGAAAATAATGGCCTTATTCAAGCTCGACTTGGTAAGGTTCAATTGGCATCTGGCGATATACATACCTTGGATATGGCAGGAGATGGGCTTATTCAAATTGCAGTTTCGGATAAAGTGGTCTCACAAAGTGTGCGGAACACTGGCAAAATTGAAGCCGATGGCGGAGATATTATATTAACCGCGGCACAGGGGCGTTCAGCGATTGATGCCCTTATTTCAAATCATGGAGTTCTTCAGGCAAATCAAATTGTTACAAATGGCCGTAAGGGGCAAATTAGAATTATTGCCCCTGTCACCCGCCAAAATAAAACAAAAGTGATTGAAGGCGGAACTTTGATTGCAGAAGGCGGCAAGATAGAGATAACAGCTGATCGTGTTGTTATTGAAAAAACGGCTAATATTTCAGTTGCATCTCAAAGAAATGGTGGCGATATTTCGATTGGTGGATATATCCAAGGCACAGGGAATCTGCCTACTGCCCAATATCTCACTGTAGAAAAAGGAGCAATTTTAAACGCAAGCTCTCACGTTGATGGCCATGGCGGAAATATTATTCTTTGGTCGGATAAGCATACAATTTTTCAGGGTGATATTTTCTCAAAAGGCGGAAATAATTCAGGCGATGGCGGCTTTGTTGAAGTATCAGGAAAAGATAAATTGACCTACCAAGGGTATGTTGATTTAAGAGCCATCAAAGGAAAAACAGGAACGCTTCTTCTCGATCCAACAGATATCACAATATCGTCTGCGCTTGATTTAAATGTGACGGGAACATCGCCTTTTTTTCCTACACTTGATAATGGACCATCTATTTTAAATGTGACAACGTTGACAACAGCTTTGGCTTCAGCAAGTGTAATTGTTCAGACACGTGCAACAGGCGTGCAGGCTGGAAATATTACAATTGACGCGCCGATTTCTTGGGTGTCTGGAAATACACTGACATTGGATGCTCATAATAATATCGTTATTAACCAATCAATTTCAGGGCAAAATTTAACATTGATTGCAGGCGGGGACGTTCAAGCAAACGCAGCTCTGTCAGGAACTGGGACTTTAACTATCCAACAAGCTAATAATTCTGGTACGATTGGAGTGGGTGCCTCAGCCGTAGGCACTTTAAACCTCAGCGCAGCAGACTTAGGAAATATAAACAATGGATGGGCTGATATTATTATTGGTAAATTCACATCGACTGGAGCAATGGATATTCGTGCTGCTTCATGGAACGATAATCTAACACTTAAATCTGATACGGGCGTTATTACCTTCACAGGCATCACGAATGTGGGGTCTAATAACCTTACGATAAATACAAATGCCGATATTGTTATGACAGCGGGTAACCTCACGGGTTCGGGAATATTGGCTGTTTCACAAACATCTGCTGCTACTACATTGGGTCTTGCGGGCGGTGCTGGGACAGTAAACCTCTCAGCTGCAGAAATTCTACGTATCACAAATGGCTGGGCATCTTTGGTGTTTGGTCGTAAAGATGGCACGGGTTTACTGACGACTGGCGTAGCGACGTGGAATGATAATCTTACACTCCAAACTGGTACTGGTGTGATAACAATTAGTGGCGCCCAAGCGTTGGGAACAAATAATCTGACTCTTAACACAGATGCCGATATTGCATTGAATGTAGCCAATGCATTAGGAGGATCGGGTAATATAGCCTTCTATAATAATACAGATTCGACGACTTTTGGTTTGGCTGGTGGCGCTGGAACAATCAATCTTACAGCGACAGAAATAGGGCGTATTGTCAACGGATGGGCTAATATTACCTTCGGACGGACGGATGGAACGGGTGATATAAATATCGGTGCCGTTACATGGAACGATAATTTAACCGTACAAACAGGCAGCGGCATCATTAATATAAGTGGCGTTCAGACAATGGGTGCAAACAATATTACATACCTTACAGATTCTAATATCGTTATCGGCGCGGCTCTTACAAGTACAGGAATACTTAATATTGCACAATCTTCTGTTGGCACATCTTTAGCTTTGGGAAATACCCAGACAGGCATACTGAATTTAAATGATGCGGAAATTGCCAACATAACGAATGGTTGGGCATCTTTGGTGTTTGGCCGCACAGACGGTACAGCAGATGTTAACGTTGGCGCATTGACATGGAATGATAACCTAACGCTCCAATCGGGTTCGGGCATTATAAATATCAATGGCGCACAGGCAATGACGGCTAATAACGTAACAATCAGAACAGATAGTAACGTTAATATTGGGTCATCAATCACAAGCACAGGTACTTTTTCATTGGTGCAATCTAGCGCCAACACTAGTTTAGGCGTTCTGGATGGACAGGCGGGGACTGTTCATTTATCCAATGCTGAAAATATATTACTCGGCTCTACATGGGCATCACGTGTATTTGGGCGTATTGACGGTACAGCGGACTTAAACGTCGGTGGCGCAACATGGGTTGATCCGATGACATTCCGCACAGGTTCGGGTGCTTTAAATTTGAACGGTGCCCAAGCGATGGGTGTTAATGCGCTGACACTTTCAGCCAATGGTGATATTCTTATCGGTGGCAATCTCTCTGGCACCACTACATTTACTATCGTTCAATCGGGTGCCTCCACTATTGGCCTTGGCTCGGGACAGACAGGAGCGGTTGCGATTGATGACACTGAACGCAATCGTATTGTGAATGGCTGGGCATCTTTGGTATTTGGCTCAACCACCTCCACAGGTGGTATAAATGTAGGCACGGCAAGTTGGAGTGATATTTTGACATTGCGTTCGGGTACGGGCGTTGTTGCCATTAACGGTGGACAAACCATGGCAGGGAATAACTTGGCCATAACTACCGATTCTAACCTTGCAATCAATGCAGCCTTAACTGGAACAGGTACACTTTCAATTTCTGGTATGGCTGTCGCGACAACTGTCGGCATCGGTGACAGCGAGACAGGAACGGTTCATCTCAGCAACGCCGAAATTGCTAGGATAACAGACGGATGGGGGACATTGGCGTTTGGCACGACAACACAAACAGGAAATCTGAATATTGGGGGCGTATCCTTTAACGATAATACACTTTTAAGAACATCAACGGGCATCATCAGTGTTAACGGTGCCATTAATATGAATGCGAACGCATTATCTTTTAGTGCAGATTCAAATACGAATATTGCTGCCAATTTAATTGGGACGGGAACCCTCTCTATGTTTGGGACGGGTAACGCAACGACTGTTGGTGTGGGTACTGGCCAGACAGGTACTTTCCAGCTTACAAATGCTGAATTGGCATTTATTCAAGATGGTTGGGCAACGCTTATCTTTGGTAAGACGAGCATGACTGGAATTTTAAACATAGGTGCTCGCACTTGGTTAGACTCTGTTGATTTGCGAACAAACTCTGGGGCGCTTAATATTAACGGTGTGCAAACAATGGGTTCTAGCAACCTCAGCATTCGTACAAATACTAACCTAACACTTGCTAATAACTTGATTGGAACAGGCACGCTCAGTATTTTTGGAACGACTACCACAACGACTATGGGTATTGGAACAGGCCAAACAGGGACCTTACAACTGGTAGACACTGAATTGGCATTTATTCAAGATGGCTGGACTCAAATTATATTCGGTAACACGGCAAACTCTGGAATCATCAATATTGGTGCAAGAACATGGACAGATTCTGTTGATTTTCGAACTACGGGAGCAATAAACGTTAATGGTATCCAAACGATGGGCGCGAATAATTTAACTTTCCGCAGTAATACTGACCCAGTCATAAGTGCTGTTTTAAATGGGACAGGCGCGCTATCTTTCATGACGATTACCACAACAGCAACGATGGCTGTTGGCTCTGGTGCTGGCACAGTCAGTATTTCTGATGCTGAATTAAACTTAATTACGGATGGCTGGTCCTCTATTTATTTTGGCAACACAGCGCAGACGGGTGCTATGTCCGTTTCCGCCAGAACATGGAATGATTCTGTAACATTCAATACGTCCACAGGCGTTATCTCCATCAATGGTGTGCAGACGATGGGTGCAAATAACTTGACGATCAATACAGCAGGTAACGTGGTTGTCGGTGCTGCACTGACTGGTACGGGTACATTATCTATTTTGGGTAATGCTACAAACACGACTATGGGTATTGGTACTAGTGCGGCGGGTACGGTTTCTCTTGATAATACAGAACTCGGGCGCATCACAGATGGTTGGGGCAATATTATATTTGGTCGTGACGATTCCTCAGGTGCCATTGCTGTTAACGCCTATACATGGACAGATAACGTTACATTTCAAACAGGTTCTGGGGTTATCACGGTTGCAGGCGCACAAGCTTCGGGCGCGAATAACATGACCTTTATTATAAATGGCGATTTGGCTCTGAATGCAAATTTAAGTGGTACAGGTATACTAACCATCAGAACAGCTTCTGGGATTACTGCGATTGGTGTTGGCACAGCACAAACAGGGGGTTTATCATTGAGTGCAACTGATATTTCAAGATTCGCCAATGGATGGAATAATATTACAATAGGAGGCACTACTCAATTAGGAGCAATAAATATCGGTGCCAATACGTGGAATGATAAAATGACATTCGTTTCCCAAGGTAACATCGTATTAAATGGTGTTCAGGGTACAACAGAAACAGCGGGTAATACTTTGGTATTCGCGACGACGGCGGGCACTTTTACCAATAATGCAGGATCTTCTGCTATCAACCCAAATACGGGTCGTTATCTTGTTTACTCAGTTAACGAGTCGAATGACACGCTTGGCGGCCTTATTCCGATTACTATTGTAAATCCTGCTACCTTTGCAGCTTATGGCCCATCTTTAGTTACTGAAACTGGGAACGTATTTTTGTACTCTGGGGCAGTGGCAAAAATAATTTTTATCCAGATTGATAACTTAAATAAAATTTACGGCGATAACTTGCCGACCTTTACTTATACCTATCTCGCTGGCCTACAAAATGGCGATACACTCGTCAGCGTTATTGCCAGTACATCTTATAATGTAACTGGTAACTCTATATTTGATAATACCGGCACAACGCGCACAATAACAGGGGTTTTTGCTGGAAATCTGGGTTATACTATAACAGTTTTAAACGCTACATTGACGGTGGTTAAAGCAACTTTGACCGTGACAGCCGAAAATGATACCCGTGAATATGGCGACGCGAACCCTACTTTGTCTTCGTTCTATTCGGGCTTTAAAAATGGTGACGATGAAACGGATATTGACACTCTTGGAACTGCCTCGAGTATTGCAACACTTACTTCAAATGTTGGAAATTATGATACGGTTTCCTCAGGTGATATCGATAATAACTATAACTTTAGCTATGTGAACGGCACACTCACTATTACTAAGGCTAATCTTGTTGCCACAGCCAATAATCAAACTCGTGAATACGGGGATGCTAATCCAGCCTTCACAACAATTTATACAGGCTTCAAGAATAGTGAAACATCTGCGGTGCTTGATACATTAGCGA